>OJKC01001511.1_pt1 | contig 14342 bp, 10 predicted proteins | sample 1596401 | NCBI WGS metagenome assembly OJKC01 (sample SAMEA4350162, study PRJEB24818) | metagenome | biome: human; feature: gut; material: faeces | place: Denmark | collected 2013-09 | reverse complement strand
TCTTAACAGCGCCCGTGCCGAAGCCGATCTCGCAGTATTCGTCGCCCACGATGGGAATTTCGCGGTTCATAATGGGCAGGATGCAGATCTTGCCGATCAGGTGCTTGAACTTCTCGTCCTCAGGGTTGACCGCAACGCCCGTATCGCCCATCATTGTCTCAGGACGGGTGGTGGCGACGACGATATCGCCGCTGCCGTCGGAGAGCGGGTAGCGGATATACCAGAGGTGGCCCGGCTTGTCAACATACTCGACCTCCGCGTCGGAGAGCGCCGTCAGGCAGTGCGGGCACCAGTTGATGATGCGGCTGCCCTTGTAGATCAGGCCCTTATCGTAGAGCTCGCAGAACGTCTCGCGCACGGCCTTGGAGCAGCCCTCGTCCATCGTGAAGCGGGAGCGGGACCAGTCACAGCTCGCGCCCATCTTCTTCTGCTGCTCGACGATGCGGTTGCCGTACTTTTCCTTCCACTGCCACACGCGCTGTAAAAACTTCTCGCGGCCGAGGTCGTAGCGCGTCAGGCCCTCCTTGGTGCGCAGCTCCTCTTCGACCTTGATCTGCGTGGCGATGCCCGCGTGGTCAGTGCCGGGGAGCCACAGGGCGGAGTAGCCCTGCATGCGCTTAAAGCGCGTCAGGATGTCCTGCAGCGTCGAGTCCATTGCATGGCCCATGTGCAGCTGGCCGGTGACGTTCGGCGGCGGCATGACGATGGAAAACGGCTTTTTGTCCGGGTCGGGCTCGGCCTTGAAGCAGTCGTGGTCCATCCACATCTGATAGATGCGGCCTTCGACCTGCTGCGGCTCATAGATCTTGGGTAATTCTTTCATTGGTTTTCTCCTATCTTTTGAACAATATTGCTCTTATTTGATATTTTCGACGAGCTTTCCCGTCTTTTCGGCAATAAACGCGCGGAAGTCTTCAACGCTCCCGCCGCGGATAGTTCTCTTGTCATACGCCTGCGTATGGTGCGAGGACAGGGCAAAGACAAAGTAGCGCGCCGTCTCGGCGACGGCCACGATCTGGGCATAGGAAAACCGGCTTTCCGTCACACCCGTTGCCGAAACGTAGCCGTCCTCTTCAAACGTGGCGGCGGCGTGCTCCGTGCCCGGCAGCAGGCGCTTTCTCGCAAACCAGGCGTTGAGCCGGTCCTCGGAAAGGCGCAGCAGTATGACCACCAGCAGCGTCACTACAACGCGCACACCGAGCGGTTCACCGCCTGCAACTGTGGCAAGAATCGTCAGGATACCGAGAACCAGCACAACTGCCGCAAAAATGTGTACGCGGCGGCTGCGCTTTCTGCGCACGGTTTTGCGCAGGCCCTTAGCCATGGCCGTCAGCGTTTCCATATTGTAGTCGGTCTCAAACTGTATGCCCATATTCGCTTCCTTTCATTAAAAAACGCCCTGAGCAGCTTTGACTGCTCAGGGCGATCAATGACCGTGGTACCACCTGGATTCCCGCATTGTGCGGACACTCATGCCTCTGTAACGGGAGTTCCCGTCCGGCTTACTCTCTTTTCAGCGCGGCAGCTCCAAGGCGACTTCCCCACATCCTGCACAAGGGCTTACACCGGCCGCCCTCTCTCTTCGCTTTCAGATGCGGATACTGCTCCTCTTCTTCGCATTTGTCACGCTGAATCATACCGTTTTTTGCGCCGCTTGTCAACTCATTTTGAGGATTTCCTTCTTCAGCCGCACGATGATCCGCTTCTCAAGGCGCGAGATATAGCTCTGCGAAATGCCCATCAGGTCGGCGACCTCCTTCTGCGTCTTTTCCTCCTGTCCACCGAGGCCAAAGCGCAGCGTGATGATTGTTCTCTCCCTCGCGGTCAGCTTGTCGACCGCGTCCATCAGGAGTTGGCGGTCGACATCGTCCTCAATGGGCTTCAAGACAAGGTCCTCGTCGGTGCCGAGAATGTCGGAGAGCAGGAGCTCATTGCCGTCCCAGTCGGTGTTGAGCGGCTCGTCGAAGCTGACCTCGGACTTCTGCGGCGCAGTCTTGCGCAGGTGCATGAGTATCTCATTTTCAATACAGCGCGAGGCGTAGGTCGCAAGCTTGATGTTCTTGTCGCTGCGGTACGTGTTCACTGCCTTGATGAGCCCGATCGTGCCGATGGAGATGAGGTCTTCGATGTTGATGCCGGTATTTTCAAACCGGCGCGCGATGTAGGCGACAAGCCGCAGGTTGTGCTCAATGAGCGTGCCGCGCACGCTCTCGTCGCCTTCATCCATGCGCGCGATGAGCTCAGCTTCCTTCTCCCGCTCGAGCGGCGGCGGGAGCGTATCGCTGCCGCCGATGTAGAAAATTCCCCGCCGCGCGATGAGCCCCCAGTCGATGAGATAAAAGCGCAGTCTACGCCACAGCGTTTTGAGCAAGCTCTCCATGCTTCTCCCCCTTTTCGCATCCTTCGCACCACAGTCCCGCATATGCACCGCCGTCGCCGAGCGGGTGCTCCGCCAGGGCAACGGCACGCGAGCCGAGTTTGATTTCGTCAACCGTTATTGCTTCACAGCGCAGCAGCGGCAGCGTTCCATCCGCATTGCCCACGCTGCAATACGCAATATGCGGCAGCGTCGCGGTCTCTTCTTCGCTGATGAGGTCTCCCAGTGCGTGACGGTCGATGACCGGCACGCCGAGGCCCGTCACAGGGTCACAGAGCGTGTTGCCCGTGTCGCGCAGCAGCCGCACGCGGGCCGTTTTTCCTCGATAGGCGATGACCACATCCGCCGTCTCGCTCCCTGTCCGCGCCGCTCCGTAGCGGAACACGACGGAAAGCAGCAAATACGACGTCCCCGCCGCGATCAGGAAGACGCCCCACGGCAGGTCTGCTGTCACCACGCCGCGCGCAAGGCGCGCCATCGACCCCAGACTCTGCCCTAAGAGCATCACCACGCCAGCGAGGCCGCACGAGGCAAGGAAAAACAGCAGCGTCAGCTTGACCGCCCGCCCACTGCCGCGATACGCCGCCGCGCCCATCAAAGCGAGCCCAAGCAGCAACAAAACGACGCTTTTCGGCAAAAAGAGCTGCACTGCCGCATAAATACCGCCGACCGCCGCGCCGAGCAAAAGTCTTCTCCGCGCGACTGTCCGCCCTGCGACTCTCGCCGCGCCGAACAACAACAGATAGTCGACGAGAACGTTAAACGCGAAAACGTTTTCTATGTAGATGACCATGGCACACCTCCCTCAATGGAAGTCCATTATAGCAATGGACAAAAAAAGAAAAGGGCGAAAGATGCCCTTTTCTTATCTTTTCCCTCGCGGGATAAAATGGCAGCGCAAAAGCGCTGCGGGGTTTTCCCCACACCGTGTGGGAGACGCGGATAAGGGGGATATTCTCTTTCTCGAAAGAGAATATCCCCCTTACACCCCCAAGAGAAAGGACGAGGGGTCTTACCCCTTGACCCCGCACATTGGCAGTTTTTATCTTGAAGAACTGCACGCGCTGCGCAATCGGGCGCGGTGTACATGGCTTCGCCATGAATCTTCTGCGAGTCGTTTCCGTTTGCAACCGCGCCTTACTACCGTGATGCGCGAGTGACGTTTGTCTGGCGGCAGACTGCGTGCGGAATGCGGCATTGCTTCGCTCGCCGCATTGATTAGCACTCCGGTAGACGGTGATTACTGCGCACTTCTACAAGATAGGCAGAGCGGCAGCGGATAATAGAAGCAACTCAAATCGTATAGCAATGCTAACGCGGCAACGCCGCGCGCAGGCATTTTCATTCCGGAGGCATAAAAGTCATTCAAGCCTGAGACTGCCAATCTAAGCCTTTCTCTTGGGGTTCCAAAGGGGCCATTCTCTTTTGCGAAAGAGAATGGCCCCTTTGACGCTGCCGCACGCGGGCGGCATATCCCTCCGCACCTGTGCGGAAAAGCAGATGCAATTTGGTAACAAATTGTAACTTCTTCCTCCCTCGCCTTTACAAGGCGAACGATTTTCGCTATAATATCTCCGTATTACAAAAAACCAAGCAGCCTTCGCTGCGTTTTGCCAATGGGAGGCATGATGAAAGCAATAAAGAGGATCACAGCTCTGGCGCTCTGTGCGCTGATGCTGTTGGGCCTTCTCTCCGGCTGCGGGGAGAAGAAGCAAGGGGACGAGAAATTCGTCCTGAACGTGAGCGTCTGCAACGTGATCGACTCACTCGACCCCGCGATGAACACCGACACGGACGCTGACAGCGTTTTCTACGCGCTCTATGAAAACCTGATGCGCGAGAGCGACGACGGCAGCGGCGAGGTGACGCTGACGAACGGCATGGCCAAGGAGTACACCGAAGAGACAAACTACGACGGCAGCGTGACCTACCGCTTCACGCTGCGCTCCACCGCGCGCTGGTCGGACGGGGAAAAGGTGACGGCGGATGACTTCGTCTATGCCTGGCAGAGACTTGCCGACCCCGCGACGGATTCGCCGAATCACGCGCTGATGAGCGTGGTGGCGGGCTATGATGACGTGCGCGAGACGGGCGACAAGACGAAGCTCCAGGTCTCGGCGAAGGACGAATCCACGTTTGTCGTCACGCTGAGTGCGCCGTGTGCCTATTTTATCGAGGGCATCTGCACGGCGGTCGCCACGATGCCGCTGCGCCGCGATCTGACAGAGAACGGCGGAGGTTTTGACACGCCGGACCTTGTGAGCAACGGCGCGTACCATGTGAGCGCGTGGACGAAGAGCAGTGAGCTGACGGCGGCGCGCAGCGACGAGTATTATGAAGCACGTCTCGTCGGTCCCGACGAGCTGCACTTCATCTTCACAGCGGGCGCGGACGAGGCGTGGCAGCTTTACGAGGCGGGCGACATCGACTACATCGCCCACCTGCCCAACAGCGTGATCGCCGAGCTCTCGCAGGACGAGAGCTGGAAGCCGACGGCGGTGTACGCGACGACGAGCGTCCTTTACAACAACGAGAGCGACACGTTCTCGAACGAGCACATCCGCAAGGCCTTTGACCTTGCCATCGACCGCGCGGCCGCCACGGCGGCGGGCGGCGCGGAGAACAGCCCCGCAACGGGCCTTGTTCCCTACGGCATTCCAGATTCCGGCGAGACGGAGGACGATTTCCGCACGACGGGCGGCGAGCTCTGCGCCATCGATGAAGAGGGCATGAGCGCGCGGGCAACGCAAGCGCAGGAGGAGCTGACCTACGCGGGCTATTACAGCACGAGCATGTTCCCGCCGGTCGAGCTTCTGTACGTGACCGGCACGGAGAAGGACGCCGTGGCGAGCGCGCTGCAAAGCATGTGGAGCACGACGCTCGGCGTGAACGTGATGCTGCGCGGCGTGACGCAGTCGGAGTACAACGCGCGCATGGAAGCGGGGAACTACGAGCTCGCGCTGCAAAAGGTCACCGCGCTCTACGACGACGCGATGGGCTTCCTCGACCGCTGGTGCAGCGAGGATGAGCAGAACCTGATCGGCTATGAAAACGGCACCTACGACGTGCTGATGGGCGTCGCCAGAGCGTCGGAAGATCCTGTGGCGCGCACAGCGTTCCTGCACGATGCGGAGACGATGCTGCTCGGTGAGACGGCGCTCTCGCCCGTGTATTTTGACGGCACGGCGCACATGCTGCGCGACACGCTGCGCGGCGTCTACACCGACGGCTTTGGCAACAGCTACTTCGCCGGTGTGCGCGCGAACACAGACTGAATTGTGTGAAACAAAACAAAATGGCAGCTTTTGCCCAAAAAAGCTGCCATTTTTTCTTACTTTGACAGGAAACTTGCAAAATAGTGCTTGCTTTTTGCGAACAAACAGACTACAATATGAGCCTTGGGCGGCTCTGTTCGCCCGTACTTTTTCTGTTGTGAAGGTGTTACCATGACTGCGATTTTGAATCTGGCCGTTGCGCTGCTCGCAGGGCTTTTGATGACCCGTATTTTTAGCCGCTGGCATCTGCCTGATGTCACGGCGTTTCTTGTGACGGGCGTTCTGATCGGGCCGTTCGTGCTGGGCCGGCTCGGCATTCCGGGCCTCGGCTTTGCAAGCTACGACCAGGTCGAGGCGCTGAGCATGATCTCCGATGTGGCGATGGGCTTTATCGCCTTTTCCATCGGCAATGAATTCCGCCTGAGCCAGCTCAAAAAGACTGGCAGGCAGGCGATGATTATCGGCGTCTTGCAGGCGCTGGCCGCGCTGGCCTTTGTCGACATTGCGCTCGTGATCTTCCACTTCCTGCGCCCCGACGTGCTGTCCGTCCCTGCGGCCATCACACTCGGCGCGATCGCCACGGCCACCGCACCTGCGACGACGCTGATGGTCGTGCGCCAGTACAAGGCCAAGGGCGAGCTGACGGATCTGCTGCTGCCGATCGTCGCGCTCGACGACGCGGTGGGTCTCATCGCATTTGCCGTATCCTTCGGTATTGCCCGCGCGATGGACAGCGCACAGTTCAGCCTCGCAAGCATTTTGCTCTCTCCACTCATTGAGATCGTCGGCTCGCTGCTGCTCGGCGCGCTTGCGGGTTTCGTGCTCACGAAGCTTGAGACGATGTTCCGCTCGAACTCGAACCGCCTGTCGCTGAGCATCGCGTTCATCTTTCTGATGGTCGGCCTGTCCGCAGTGGACTTCACCGTCGTGGGCGTGGACTGCGGCTTTTCGCCGCTGCTCGTGTGCATGATGCTCGGCACGGTGTTCTGCAACATCTGCCCGCTGTCGGACGATTTGATGAACCGCGCGGACAAGTGGAGCACGCCGATGTTGGCGGTGTTCTTTGTCGTGAGCGGCGCAAACCTGCGCTTGAGCGTCTTTTCTCAGGGTGTGCTCGTGCTCATCGGCGTTGTGTACATCATCGCGCGCTCGGCCGGTAAATATTGCGGCGCGCGCTGGTCGGCCAAGGCGGTGGGCTGTGACCACACGGTGCAGAAGTACCTCGGCATCATGCTGCTGCCGCAGGAGGGTGTGGCGCTCGGTATGTGCGTGAGCGCACAGGTGCTCGGCGCGGATGGCGAGCTGATCCGCAACATCATCCTCTTCTCCGTGCTGATCTACGAGCTGGTCGGCCCGCTGGCGACAAAGGAATCTCTCAAGGCCGCCGGCGCGATCACCGAAAAGCCCAGGGAAGTCCTCGAGCGCCGCGAGCGCAAGCTCGCCGAGGCCGAGCCCAAGGAATTCCTCGAGCGCCGCAAGGAGCGCGCAAACAAAAAGTAAATCCGCTGAAAGGAGATGGCCTTGGTCATCTCCTTTTTTTGCACCGGGCGGGAACTTTTTGTGAATTTGCGCGTCTAAAGAGGAAAGGCACTTGACATAACTTGTGAAAATTATGTACAATAAAGGCGAACAAACCGATAAGGGGGAATCATTATGGAAGGACGTCGGGTCAGCCGCCGCAAACCGCGGCGCAATCCGCTTTATGTGCTTTTTATGGGACTGCTGGCGCTTTCGCTGGTGCTCCTGATCACGGTGGTCGTGCTGGGCTTCAAGCTCAAGAGCGCGCGCAGCGATCTTGCTGCGGCGCAGACGAAAATCGAGCAGCTGCGCGGCGGCCAGCAGACCGGCGAGGGCGGCCAGACTGTGACCGGCGAAGATGGCTCGATCACCGGAAAGAACGATGTGAGCGAACCCACGCAGGGCGATAATATGAGCGGCGATAATCAGACGGGCGGCGACACGATCGACTGGCTCGACCTCACGGGCCATGACGAGGTCTCCGTCAAGCCGAGTTCTGTGTACGACAAGTATTACATCTACTACACCACCGGCGGCGTGAATCTGCGCAGCGGCCCGGGCACGAGCTATGACAAGGTCACGACCGTGTCGCTCGGTAGCGAGGTACAGGCCGCGGCCAAGCAGGATGGGTGGACGTTCGTCAGCGTGGACGGTAAGTTTGGCTGGATCAACTCGGACTTCCTCTCCACCACGCGCCCCGCATCGTAACAATATCAAGCAAAAAAGGAGCAAGCCGAAAGCTTGCTCCTTTTTGCTGTTCAGTTGCCGCCGCAGCCGCCTTTATCCTTCAGGGAGCACGCTCCTTTGAAGCCGCAGGCGTTGCAGTGGTTGTTCGGGTCGGACACGACGCTGCCGCTCAGAAAGCGCAGCGCGGCGTCGTCTGCCTTGCCGGAATAGCCGGGAAAGAGCATGATGCCTGCCATGCCGACAGCGGTGCGCTCGGTGTCGTCGATCGTGCCGCAGAGCAGGGCCTCCAGGCCGTAACGCTCCCAGAGGCCGACGGCAGCGGCGGGGCTGCTTTCTTCCATCGGCTCGAGGAACTCGCGCACGATCTTTCCGTGGTCGTCCTCATAAAAATGGAAGGCTTCGGCATTGGCGAGCGGGGAGAAAACCTCCCCACTCACAACAGGGATCGCAATACGCATTACTTTCCTCCTTTTACACCTCAACGCCCTTGCCGTCGTTCCACTTCCACGCGCGGACCTCGGGCAGATCCACGCCGTTGTCCTTGATATACTGGCGGTGCTCAACGAGCTTGTCGTTCATCTTCTGGATGAGGTAAGCACCGCGGTTGCCGAGCTGCGGCAGGCGCTGCACCGTGTCGATGACGAGATCGAAGCGGTCGATATCGTTGAGCACACGCATGTCGAACGGGGTCGTGATCGTGCCTTCCTCCTTATAGCCGCGCACGTGCAGGTTGCGGTTGTGGCGGCGGTAGGTCAGCTCGTGGATCAGCGTGGGATAGCCGTGGTAGGCAAAGATGATGGGCTTGTCCTTGGTAAAGAGCGTGTCGTACTCTGCGTCGGTCAGGCCGTGGGGATGCTCGGTGTGCGGCTGGAGCTTCATCAGGTCGACGACGTTCACGACGCGGATCTTGAGCTCCGGCAGCTCGCGGCGCAGGATCGTCACAGCGGCGAGAGTCTCAAGCGTTGGCGTGTCGCCGCAGCAGGCCATGACGACGTCGGGCTCCTGGCCCTGATCGTTCGAGGCCCACTCCCAGATGCCGATGCCCTGCGTGCAGTGCTTGACGGCCTGCTCCATTGTCAGCCATTGCTGGCGCGGGTGTTTGCTCGCGACGATGACGTTCACATAGTTACGGCTCTTGATGCAGTGGTCAAAGCAGGAGAGCAGGCAGTTGGCATCGGGCGGCAGATACATGCGCACGACGTCGGCCTTCTTGTTGGCGACGTGGTCGAGGAAGCCGGGGTCCTGATGCGTGAAGCCGTTGTGGTCCTGCTGCCAGACGTTGGAGGCGAGGATATAGTTGAGGGAGGCGATATCGTGGCGCCAGGGGAGTTCATTGCACATCTTGAGCCACTTGGCGTGCTGGGAAAACATCGAGTCGACAATGCGGATGAAGGCCTCGTAGCTGTCAAAGAAGCCGTGGCGGCCCGTCAGCAGGTAACCTTCGAGGAAGCCCTCGCAGAAGTGCTCGGAGAGCATGGAGTCCATCACGCGGCCGTCGGGGTCAAGGTGATCGTCGATGCCCTCGATCTGCTCGTCGAGGAAGCGGCGGCCCGTGACGTCAAACACGGCCTGCAAACGGTTGGACGCCGTCTCGTCGGGTGCGAAGATGCGGAAGTTGCGCGACTCCATGTTGAGCTTCATCACATCGCGGACATAGGTGCCAAGGACGTACATGTCCTGCGCCTCGACCTCGCCGGGGGCGGGGATATCGACCGCGTAGTCGCGGAAGTCGGGCGTGCGCAGGTCGCGCAGGAGAAGACCGCCGTTGGCGTGCGGGTTTGCGCCCATGCGGTGCTCGCCCTTGGGCGGGAAGGACGCGATCAGCTCGACCGGCGTACCGTCCTCGTTGAAGAGCTCTTCGGGCTTGTAGGAGCGCAGCCATTGTTCGAGCAGCGGCAGGTGCTTGCTTTCATCCGCGCCCATGGAGATGGGCACCTGATGGGCGCGCCAGCTGCCTTCGATTGCGTTGCCGTCGACCTCCTTCGGACCGGTCCAGCCCTTCGGGGTGCGCAGCACGAGCATCGGCCAGCGGGGGCGGCTCGCCTTGCCGCTCTCTCGCGCGGTGCGCTGGATGCGCTTGATCTCGCGGATGGCCCAGTCGACCGCGGCGGCCATCTGCTGGTGCATCGTCTCGGGCTCGTCACCCTCGACAAAGCGCGGCTCCCAGCCGCAGCCGCGGAAGAAGCACTCGACCTCCTCGTGGCTCATGCGGGAGAAGATGGTCGGATTTGCGATCTTGAAGCCGTTTAAGTGCAGGATCGGCAGGACTGCGCCGTCGGTGATCGGGTTCATGAACTTGTTGCCGTGCCAGGACGTTGCAAGCGGGCCGGTCTCGGCCTCGCCGTCGCCGACGACGCAGGCCGCGATCAGGTCGGGGTTATCCGCCACCGCGCCGAAGGCGTGGGAGAGGGAATAGCCCAGCTCGCCGCCCTCGTGGATAGAGCCCGGCGTTTCGGGCGCGACATGGCTCGGGATGCCGCCGGGGAAGGAGAAGCGCTTGAAGAGCTTCTGCATGCCCTCCTTATCGCGCGTGATGTTGGGGTAGACCTCCGTATAGCTGCCGTCCAGCCAGTCCTGCGCAACCATGGCGTTGCCGCCGTGACCGGGGCCGGAAAGGTAGATCATATCGAGGTCATCGCGCTTGATGACGCGGTCTAAGTGCGTGTAGATGAAGTTCTGGCCCGGGCAGGTGCCCCAATGGCCGACGATGGTCTGCTTTAAGTCGCTCTCGCACAGCGGGCGCTCGAGCAGAGGATTATCGAGAAGATAGAGCTGGCAGGCGGTCAGATAGTTTGCTGCGCGCCAGTAAGCGTCGATCTGTTTGAGCTCCTCGGGCGACAGCGGCGGCTTTTTCGACAGCCGTGCTGTGCTTTTTTGCGTAGGCATGGAAAGCTCCTCCTTTTTCTTTTGATTGATGAGCTTAGTATATCATTTAATTTTAAAAAATCAATAGTCAGACATAGAAAACGAGGAAAAATCTTAAAATCTATCAAAATAAGCGGAGCGCTATTTTACAATTTGCATGAATTTAAACGATAACAAAACGAAAAAATAGGGAAAAGACGGTGCAAGCGCACCGCCTTTTCCCTATATGAGAGAGATGAGAGAATAGCAAAATTAGTCGATCGGGCAGACCCAGCCGAACGGGTCGGGCTTTGTGCCCCACTGGATGCCAGTCAGCTCGTCGTAGAGCTTCTGAGACAGCGCACCGATCTTGTTGTCGTTGACCTTGTAGTCTCTGTCGCCCCAGCTCAGCTCGCCGATCGGGGAGATGACGGCGGCGGTGCCGATGCACCACGCCTCCTCCAGCGCGCCGGACGCCGCGGCGTCAAAGAGCTCGTCCACGCTCAGCAGACGCTCCTCGACGGGCACGCCCCAGCTCTTTAAGAGCTCGATGGCGGACTTGCGCGTCACGCCGCGCAGGATGGAGCCGGTCAGCGCGGGGGTGACGACGGTGCCATTGATCTTGAACATGACGTTCATGCCGCCGCCTTCTTCGACGTACTTGCGCTCCACGCCGTCGAGCCACAGGACTTGAGAGAAGCCCTTTTCGATGGCGCGGTCGCCCGCGCGGTTGGCCGCGCCGTAGTTGCCGCCGCACTTGGCCTCGCCCGTGCCGCCGCGCACCGCGCGGACGTCCTCGGTCTCGACCATGATGGGAACGGGCTGTAAGCCGTTTTTGAAGTAGCTGCCGGAGGGGGAGAGAATGACGGCAAACGTGGCCTCATGCACGCCGTGCAGGGCAAGCGTCGGGTCAGTGCCGTACAGGAACGGACGGATGTAGAGGGACGTGCCGGGATCGCTCGGGACCCAGTTCTCGTCGACCTTGACGACGGTCTTGATGGCCTGCAGCGCATCGTCGGGATCAAGCTGGGGCAGGCCCAGACGCTCGCAGGAGCGGTTCAGACGGGCGACGTTCTCCCAGGGGCGGAAGAGCTGCACGCCGCCGTCGGGACGGCGGTAAGCCTTCATGCCCTCGAAGACCTCGGTGCCGTAGTGCAGGACGCTCGCGGCCGGGGACATCGTGATGGGGCCGTAGGGCACGACGCGCGCGTCATGCCAACCCTTGTCGGCGCTGTAGTCCATCAGGAACATATGATCGGTGAACACGGTGCCGAAGCCGAGCTGGTCGGACGGGGGCAGCGTGCCGGGATGGGTAGTCTTAGTGATCGTGATATTCATAAGGATGACCTCCTGTCGAAATTTGTTTGCTCTTTAGATTTCCTTGAGATGCTCCATGTTGTGGCGGATGCCCTCGCAGCAGGTGTGGAAGGTGGCCTTCTCGTCGGCGGTCAGCGGCAGCTCGACGACCTGCTCGACGCCGTTTTCACCGATGACGCAGGGAACACCCGCGAACAGGCCCTCTTCGCCGTACTCGCCGCACAGCTCCGTGCTGGCGGGCAGGATGACCTTCTCGTCGTGCAGCACGGCGTAGGCCATGCGCGCGGCGGTGGTGGCGATGCCATACTCGGTGCAGAACTTGCCGGAGAACGTGACCCAGCCGCCGCCAATGGACTCCTTCTGCAGCGCGTCGCGGTCGAAGCGGAAGCGCTCGTCGGTCTTGGCCCACTCATCCAGCGGCACGCCGCGGAAGCTGACGCAGGACCAGGGCGCGAACTGCTGGTTGCCGTGCTCGCCCATCATGTAGCAGGTGATGGACTTGTGGTCAAGGCCGGTCTGGCGCGCCAGCGCGCTCAGAAGACGGGAGGTGTCGAGGCCCGTGCCGGTGCCGAACACGCGGCCACGGGGCAGGCCCAGATGCAGTGCCAGCTCGCGCGTGACGATGTCGCAGGGGTTGGTGATGTTGATGAGCACGCCGTCAAAGCCGCTGGCCTTGATCTTTTCCGCGTAGCCGCGCACAGCGGGGATGGTGAAGTCCATCTCGGTCACGCGGTCATGCGTGCCGCGCAGCAGGTCGATCTTGCCGACGCTGTTGACGATGACGTCGCACACGCCAAGGTCGGAGAAGTCGCCGCCGCGCACCGTCACGCGATGGGGCATGTACGCGACTGCGTCGCGCAGATCCTGCACTTCGCTTGCGAGCTTCTGCTCGTTCTGGTCGACGAGCACCAGCTCGTCCGCGATGCCCTGGATCGCCAGAGCGTAAGCCACATGTGCGCCGACATGACCCATGCCGACCACGCCGAGAACTCTTTTCTTTGCCATAAGAATACTTCCTTTCTCAAAAAACGGTGTGCCCGTGTAGTTAACTGATCGTTTGTGCGGCCCTTACATGCCGAAGTTGGGGAAGAGCACGCAGGTATAAAGCATGGCGAGAACCATGTACAAAACAAGGATGATGGCGAAGGCCTTGAAGGTCTTCTTCATGACGTCGCTCTCGTTGCCCACCTGGTCGACCGTCGCGCAGGCGGCGACCGTGTTGTTCGGGCAGATCAGGTTGCCGAGCGAAGCGCCCGCGTTCTGACCGGCGAAGATCGTGATGGGGTTCATGCCGAGCGACGCCGCGGCGTCGATGTGCATCTGGGCGAACATGATGTTGGAGCCAAGGCCCGTGCCGGTGATGAACGCGCCGCTCGAACCGATGAGGACGGCTGCCGCGGGATAGAAGCGGCCGACGACGGCGGCGATGTCAGAGGCGAGGAGGTTCATCATGCCCGTGGAGGAGGACTGCATGATGTAGGCGACGATAAGGAGGCTGCCCATCGTGACGAGCACCGGCAGCACGCCGCTCGCGGTGCGCTTGCAGACGGCTTTATAGGTCTTGAAGTCCACGCCCAGCGTGAGTGCGCCGAGGATGCCGCACACGAGGATGACAAGGTCGACCCAGAAGATGTAGCCGAACGTGCACATGATGGCAAAGCCGTTTTCGACGACGGCGGGGAAGCCGTAGCGGATGAGCGGGAGCAGCACGAGCATGTAGACGTAAGGCGACATGGCCTTGAACGAGCTGTACTTGCGCTGATGGTTGGCGCTTTCATTGCGGAATTCGTCCGGAGTCTTCACGCCGACGAGCTTGACATACGCAACGGAGAGAAGGATGGAGATGAGGCCCGTGCCCATGGAGGTGACCTCTGCGCCGACGAAGTTGGAGAGGAGGAACATCGTGAGGCACGTGCTCACACCCGCGAAAGTGAGGTAGGGGAGAATGCCCTTGTAGCCCTTTTTGCCGAACGCCATGCCGACCATGATGAACGGGATGACGAGCACGCCGAACATGTGGAAGCGGCCGGCCATTGCGGCGTTCTGCGCGACGGTGGCAAGGCCCGCGTCAACGAGGGCCGCACCGCCGTTGATGGTCGTCAGGCCCGCACCGCCGAACGAGGCGGGCGTCGCGTCGCCGAGCAGCGCGATGGCGATGGAGGTGGTGGGGTTAAAGCCGAGGGCCACGAGGAACGGGGCGGCGATGGCGGCGGGAGCGCCCGCGCCCGCCGCGCCCTCAAGGAAGATCGGCAGCATCATGCCGATGATGACGACCTGCACGCGGCGGTCGTCGCTGGTCTGCGCAATGGTGGCTTTCACATCCT
>OJKC01001510.1_pt1 | contig 14357 bp, 11 predicted proteins | sample 1596401 | NCBI WGS metagenome assembly OJKC01 (sample SAMEA4350162, study PRJEB24818) | metagenome | biome: human; feature: gut; material: faeces | place: Denmark | collected 2013-09 | reverse complement strand
ATCTCACGCGCAGCAGAAAGGTCCTCCTCCCGCAGGGCCAGAACGGCCTCGGATGCGTTCGGAATGGCGTTGTCCTTCAGACCACCTGCGGCGGAAACGAGCCGGTAGGAGAGTTTTTTCTGCATCGCGTCCAGTACGCGGCCCAGCAGGAGATTCGCGTTTGCGCGGCCCTTGTCGATCTCCTGGCCGGAATGGCCGCCGATGAGGCCGGAGACGGTCAGCCGCGCGCAGGCCAGCGCGCAGGGGGCGCTCGTCAGGCCAATGGAGACGTTGGCGCTTGCGCCGCCGGCACAGCTGACGGTGAAGATGCCCTCGTCCTCGGAGTCTACGTTCAGCATACGGCGGGCGGAGAGCTGCGAAAAATCAAGGCCCTGCGCGCCCTCCATGCCGATCTCCTCGTCGACGGTAAACACGACCTCAAGCGCCGGGTGCGCAATTTCGCTGCTGTCCAGCACGGCCAGCGCCATGGCGACGGCAATGCCGTCGTCGCCGCCGAGCGTCGTGCCGTTCGCCGAGACATAGTCGCCCTCGACGCGCAGGTCGAGCGCGTCCTTTGTGAAGTCGATGGGGCTTTCCGGCGTTTTTTCCGCAACCATGTCGAGATGGCCCTGTAAAATGACGGCGGGCGCAGCTTCGTAGCCTGCTGTGGCGGGCTTTTTGATGATGACGTTGTTGAGCGCGTCCTGATACACCCACAGACCGCGTTCCTTTGCAAAGGCGACGCAGTAGTCGCTGATGGCCTTCGTGTTGCGCGAGCCGTGCGGGATACGGGTCAGATCCGCGAAGAAATGAAAGACCGCTTTCGGTTCCAGAGTTTCCAGTACACGGGACATGATGATCGTTCCTTTCCGTTTATAAGCTTGATATGGTTATTCCGGCAGCTTTTCAAAGTCCTCCGCGCCGTGCTTGCACAGCGGGCAGATAAAATCGGCGGGGAGCGTTTCGCCCTCGTAGACATAGCCGCAGATCTTGCAGACCCAGCCGGTCTGCTTTTTGAGCGCCGACGGCTTGGGCTTGACGTTTGCAAAGTAGAAGCTGTAGGTCATGGACGGCGCGTTGGAGAGCACGCGGGCCTCGGTCACGTCGGCAATGAACAGCGTGTGCGTGCCGAGATCGATCTCCTGCGTGACCTTGCCGCTGACAAAGGCGTTGGTGGAGTACGGCAGGTAATACACGCCGTTCGTCGCGCGGGCCATACCCTTTACGTCCGCGAACTTGTCCACGTCGCGGCCGGACTGGAAGCCGTAGTGCTGAAACAGGCCGAACGGCGCGTCGGTCGAGAGCATGGACAGATTGAACACGCCCGTCTTGCGGATCATGTCATGCGTGAAATTCGCCTTGTTGACGGCGATGGAGATGCGCTTGGGTGTGTCGGTGAGCTGCGCGGCGGTGTTGATGATGCAGCCGTTGTCCTTTTTCCCGTCGCGGGCCGTCAGGACGAACAGGCCGTAGGAGAACGAGAAGAACGCGTTCTTTTCAACCGGCGCGTCGGCCTTGTGCTCTGCCGGGACGGGCTTCGGCATGGAATCGAAGATAGCCTGCGCCATGGTCTCGACGTCCGCCAGCTGGGATTCCTTGAGCGTCGATTTGATCGTGACTGTCTCGTCTAGGATCGTGCAGTTCTTGAGCTTCTGGAACTCCGCGCGCATCAGCCCTGCCGCCGTCGGTGCCCAGGAGCCGTTTTCCATGAGGGCGATGGTGCGGTTCTGGAGATTGTGATGGACGATATCGTGCACCAGATTTTCCATCGTCACGAACATCCCCGCGTTGTACGTCGTGGAGATAAAGACCAAATGGCTGGCCCGGAAGCATTCGGAGAGGATATAGCTTGGATGCGTGACGGACACGTCGTACATCTGCACATTGCGCACGCCGAGGTCGGACAGCTTCGCGGCCAACACATTCGCCGCGTTTTCCGTGCCGCCGTAGACGGAGGCGTAGGCGATGACGACCGCGTCGTCCTCCGGGGTATAGGTCGCCCAGTGGATATATTTGTCGAGGAACCACGCGATATCTTTGCGCCAGACCGGGCCGTGCAGCGGGCAGATCATCTCGATCTCCAGCCCGGCGGCCTTTTTCAGCAGCGCCTGCACCTGCGTGCCGTATTTGCCGACGATGTTGGTATAGTACCGGCGGGCGTCGGCGAGCCATTCCGTGCGGAAATTCACCTCATCCGCATACAGATTGCCGTTCAGCGCGCCGAAGGTGCCGAAGGCATCGGCAGAGTAGAGCGTTTTCGTGGCCGTGTCATAGGACACCATGACCTCCGGCCAGTGCACCATCGGGGCCATGACGAAGGCAAAGTTGTGTCTGCCGGTCGTGAGCGTGTCCATCTCCTTGACGAGCTGCACGCGGCTGTCCAGATCGAACGTGAAGAAGTTCTGCATCATCGTGCGCGTCTTGGCGTTGCAGACGATGGTTACTTCCGGGTGACGCAGGACAAGCTCGCCGATGGTCGCGGCGTGGTCCGGCTCCATATGCTGCACGATGAGGTAGTCGAGCTTCCGGCCCGCGAGCACATGGTCGATGTTTTCAAAGAACAGGCCGCTGACAGACTTATCCACAGTGTCGATCAGGACGGTCTTCTCGTCCAGCAGCAGATAGGAGTTGTAGCTCACGCCGTTCGTGAGCGGGTAGGCGTTTTCAAACAGATTCAGCCGCCGCTCGCTCGCGCCGACCCAGTAGAGATCCTCGGTCATTTTCTTGACACAGTACATAAATCGGATTCCTTTCAAATATAATAATAATTTCCATTATCACAATAACACAGGACGCGCAAAAAATCCAGCGGAATTTGCGAGGTTTCCGCGATTATTTTCCCTTGTTCTGCCGCCGCAGACGGTTCAGGTGGCGCTCAAAATAGCCCTGCGAGATAAAGCGGGCCAGAACGTACTGGTCGAACAGCGGTACAGAGCAGGAATAAAAGCCGAGCGTCTGCCGGTACTGCTCCATCAGGCGCTCCGGCAGCACCATATAGCCCATACGCATGGATGGGGCCAGCGAATGCGAAAACGTGTTCACGTAGATCACGCATCCACGCCGGTCCATGGAATAGAGTGTCTGCAGCGGCTTTTTGTTTTCGGAAAACTCCGAATCGAAATCGTCCTCGATCAAAATCGCGTTCCGCTCCGCCGCCCAGGAAAGATAGTCGCTGCGCTTGGCCGCTGACGTGGTGATGCCGGTGGGGAAGCTGTGAAACGGCGTGATGTGCAGGACGGACGCGCGTGCGTTTTGCAGCGCGCCGGCGCGGATGCCGTCTTCGCCCATGGGCAGCAGCTCACAGACCGCGCCGTTGGCCGCGTAGACCTGCCGGACCTTTTCATAGCCGGGGTCTTCCAGCCCATATACGCGCTCCCGGCCCAGCAGCTGCACGATCAGACCGTAGAGATATTCCGCGCCGGAGCCGATGACGATGCAGTCCGGCTGGGCCAGCATCCCGCGGTAGCGCAGCAGATATTCCGCGATCGCGTTGCGCAGTTCCGCACAGCCGTAATGCGGCGGCTTTTCCAGCAGCCGCGTACCGCAGTCGGCGATGACCTCGCGCATGAGCCGGGTCAGCGCGGAATACCGGAAGCCGTAGCCCGCAGGCTCCTGCGCGGCAGGCGCGTCCGCGGGGAGCATACGCAGGCGCGTCTGCGGCTGCGTGTTCTGCGGCAGGCGGGAGATGGCGCTGACATAATAGCCGCTGCGCGGCTTCGCTGTGAGATAGCCCTCGTCCACGAGCTGCTCATACGCGCCGGAGACTGTGGCGATGCTCACATGCAGATGCTCGGCCAGCGCCCGCTTGGACGGCAGCTTCTGCCCGGGCAGAAGCTCGGCCCGGAGGATATCCTCCCGGATGCAGGTGTAGAGCCGGTAATATTTCGGCTGTCCGCCGCCGGACAGGTCGTAGGTCAGCATCGCCTCACCACTTGTTTTCGACCTTCTCGGCGAAGCCGAAGAAGTCGCGCACGGGCAGGACCGTCCCGTCGTCGAGCGTGATGCGGCCCGTAAAGCGGCCGAAGACCTGATGCTGGTCGGAGAGCACCACGCCCGCGCTCATGAACGCGCTGCGGTCGAGCACGGGGGTGAAGTCCATGTAGAACCGGTTGTCGTCGCTGGTGAAGACCCAGGGCTTCATGAAGTCCTCAAAGCCGTCCTCGTCCATGGGGATCTCGAATCTGACCTCGCTGAGCTTGTGGATCCTGCCGTCATAGAACAGCACGTTTTCCGTCGCGGCCTCAGTGTTGCCGAAGCCGTAGCCGATGTTCCAGCCGAACGGCACGCCGTCGAGCTCGCCCGAGGCGCTGCCCCAGTACCAGGTGTTGTGATAGGTCCATACGCCGCGGCCCCAGTCGAGCACGGCGAAGAATTTGTCCTTCGTCAGCTCGAACCGGCGGTCACCCAGCTCGATCCAGCCCTCGGCGCGCATGCAGTTGATCTTCTGGTTGTAGTAGAAATGGCCGGGTTTGTCAAAGGGCGTGGCGATGACCATGCTCTCAATCGGCTCGTCGGAGAGCTGGACGATGCCCTCGATCGCGTCCTTGCCCCGGAACTTGTCCATGTGGAACGAGAGCTTGCGCAGCCCGTCCTCATGGTAGAAGGTCATGGCATAGCCGCCCCTGGCGACCTCGCTTGCGCCGTCGGCCGAAGACTCCGGCAGGTGCGTTTTGCCCAGCGGCAGGGCACGCATGCGGCTCGTGGTCTGCTCCCAGCCCTCATCGAAGTGCAAAAAGGAGATGGAGTCGAGGCCCATGTAGCCGTTGTCCGCGATGGTGAGCGCGAGGCCGATATGGCCGTCGGTGATGAGATAGTAGTCCCATTCCTTGATGCGCATGGGGCTGGCCTTGATATCCGCGCGGCGGTAGACGGGCAGGAGCGAGCGGGCCCAGCCGGGCTCGAGCAGATCGCCGTCCTTGCCGAGCAGCGGCGCAGAGGTGGTGATTTCATGCTGCTGTCTCATGTGGATGCCTCCTGTAAAACGTAGTCGGTAAGAAATTCGCGGACGGCCGCCTGTACGCGCGGGCGGTCGACCAGATAGCTCAGTCCGTGTCCGGCGCCCTCGACCAGGATCAGCCGCTTTTCTCCCGCGCAGGCGTCATACGCCGCCTGCGACATGGAGCAGGGGACAAACCGGTCGCCGGTGCCGTGGATGAAGAGGATGGGCAGCTTCGTATGGGCGACGGCCTCGGTCGCCGAGACCTCCCGCAGGCCGAAGCCGCCGAACAGCCGGGTAAAAACGCCGGTAAGCGCCAGCAGCGGCCCGGAGACGAGCCACGGGCAGCGCCAGTGCAGCACGCTTTTCATGATCGCATACGGCGAAGAGAAGCCGCAGTCGGCAATGATGCCCCGGACCGAGGCCGGAAGCGCCAGCTCCGATGCCATCAGCACCGTCGCCGCGCCCATCGACAGCCCGTCGAGGATCAGCGGATGCGCGGGGCCGAAGTGCGTGGCGGCATAGGCCGCCCAAGTGGCCACGTCATGCCGCTCGCGCACGCCGAAGGTGATATACATCCCCTCCGATTCGCCGTGCGCCCGCTCGTCCACGGCGAGCAGGTTATAGCCCAGCGTGAAATAATAGGGCAGGACAATTGAAAAGTCAATCACCCAACTCGACCGGTAACCGTGAAACAGAAGGATCGTCCCCTTCGCGCCCGGCTGCTGCAAGAGCCGCCCGTGCAGGCGCAGGCCGTCGTAAGACGGCAGAAAAATATTCTCGGCATCCTGCATGAGCCGAACGCCCGCAAGAATTTCCTCCGTCTGTTCGGCACGGCCCCACTTGGCAATGACTTCCGGCTTCGTGAGATCCGGGACCGGCCCGCGGCGACAGGCGATCAGAAATAAGACGGTCCCCAGCAAAACGACCGCGAGCAGCGCAGCCAGAAGGATCCAGACCGCCGTCATGCCGCCTTGCCCTTTTTTCCGATGTTCGCGAAGAACGGGAACGTGAGCGGCCAGACGATGCCCGCGAAGATGACGATCACAAAATACCGCACGAAGCTCTCCGCCTGCGAACCTGCAAACAGGGTGACGAGCAGAGGCTTGAGCCCCGCCTTGATCGCAACGATCAGCGCCAGCCCCAAAACCAGCTTCAAAACCTGTCCCCAGAACGGTGCATGCACGTCGAACCGGAGCTTCTTCTCATCGGCAAAATACACGATCAGAAAGCCGAGCAGCGCGCCCATCATGGTGTACGCGTTTTTGAGACCGTGCGTGATGTTGGCAAGATCCTCGCTGCCCGCGGGCCAGTCGCACCGGGCCTGCGCCGAGGCGTAGAGCAGATACCCGCCGCAGAGCGCCGCCGCGCCGAGCAGGATCCACGGCGTGGCCTTTTTCGCGGTCTGCTCCGTCCGGAACGCGGGATAGAGCGCCGCGGCCAGCGCCAGCGCCAGCACGAACGACACGCCCACATCCAGCGGCGTGTGCACGCCCAGATACATCCGCGAGAACGGCACGAGCACCATCAGCACCGCGCACACGATCCGCACCCATTTCTCCTTCCGGCAGGCAAAGAGCGAGGCCGTCGTGCCGACGATGTTCTGCGTGTGGCCGGAGGGGAAGGAGTAGCCGGTCGCGTCCGCGCGGGCGGCCTCGACGATCTGAAACTCCGGGTCGAGCACCCATGGGCGCGGGATGCGGAAGGCAAGCTTCAGAAACTGGTTGCAGATCGTGCCGAACGCACCGACCAGAAACACATAATACCCCTGCCGCTTATCGATGCACCAGAACATCAGCAGCGCCGCCGCCATAAACGCCAGCTCCGAGCCGAAATACGTCAGGCCGGAGAAAAAACCGTCCAGCACGGCGGTCCGCCCGGCCGCGAGAAGACGCAGAAATCCCATTCCAGAACCTCCTGAGATCAAGATACAGATCCAGTATAGCACCAAATCCGCAATTTGCCAAGCCGGTTTGCCGGGCTTGCTTTTTCCGATAAATATAGTATTATGATATAAAATGTTGTGAAAGGTGAGTGCGCCATGTTTTCCAATGATGAACGCGTGATCTATGCCAAACGGCAGCTGGTCGAGGTCATCTGCCAGCTGCGCTTCCCGGAGATCCTGAAGATCGACGTCAGCGAGCCCGCGGACTTTCAGGAGCGGATCCGCCGCGACTATCCGCAGTATGAGAAGAAGATCGAGCAGCTGCCGCCGCAGATGGTGAACGGCAAGCCCGTACCGCAGGGGACGGTCAACAACTATCAGTTCGTCTCCGCCGAGGGCCAGTGGCGCGTGAGCCTGACCAAGGGATTTATCGCCCTTTCCACCTACGGCTATACCCGCTGGGAGGATTTTGCCCAGCGGCTCGACCGGGTACTGGCGGCCTTCATCGAGACCTATCATCCCTCGTGGTTCACCCGCGTGGGCCTGCGGTATGTCAACGCCTTCCGCCGTGAAGCGCTGGGGCTGGACGGGATGCTCTGGAAGGAGCTCATCACCCCCGGCTTCCTTGGCCTGATGGGTGAGGAGGACGCGCAGGAGTCCGCGTTCTTGAAGCATGAGCTCACTGCCACCTTCCAGGTGCCGGGTGGGGCGAAGGCCAACGTCAAATCCGGCCCGGGCCTGCTGCGCAAGGTCAACAACCGCACCCGCGAGACGACCGAGGAAAAGGTCTTCATGCTGGATCTCGATCTGTTTATGGACAGCAAGATCGAGCTCGGGCAGGCCGTCCCGGCCCTCAACATCGTCCACGAAAACGCCGGGAGCCTGTTCCGCGCCGCCCTGACCGACACGCTCTCGGACGCCATGGAACCGCAGAAGGCCTGACCCGGCCGCACACGAAAGGAGCAGCACAATGACTGTCATTGATCGTTTTCTGAAACTGGTCTCCTACCCCACCACCTCGGATGAGAACTCGGAGACCTGCCCCTCGACGCCGCGGCAGCTGGCGCTGGCTGAGGAGCTGGTCCGCCAGATGCAGGACATGGGCATTTCCGACGCGCATGTCGACGCGGACGGCTACGTCTACGGCACGATCCCGGCCAACTGCGAAAAGGATATCCCTGTCTACGGCCTCATTGCCCACATGGATACCGCGCCGGACGCACCGGGCGAGAACATCCGCGCCCGCATCACCGAAGCCTATGATGGCGGCGACGTGGTGCTGAACGAAGAAAAGCACATCGTGCTCTCTCCGAAGGAATATCCGCAGATGAAGCATGCCATCGGCAAGCGCCTGATCGTCACCGACGGCACGACGCTCCTCGGCGCGGACGACAAGGCCGGCGTGGCGGAGATTTTGTCCGCGGCCGAGCTGCTGCTCACGTCCGACCGCCCGCACGGCACCGTGAAGCTTGCCTTCACGCCCGATGAGGAGATCGGCCGTGGCGCAGACCGGTTCGACGTCGCGGGCTTCGGCGCGGATTACGCCTATACCGTCGACGGCGGAGCCATCGGCGAGCTGGAATATGAGAATTTCAACGCTGCGAGCGCGAAGATCATCATCCGCGGCAAGTCCATCCACCCCGGCTCTGCCAAGGGACAGATGGTGAACGCCGCGCTCGTCGCCATGGAGCTGCACGGGCTGCTGCCCGCGCTTGAAACGCCGTACTACACCGACGGCTACGAGGGCTTCTACCACCTGACCGATCTGCAGGGCGAGACGGAGCAGGCGGAGCTGCACTATATCATCCGCGACCATGACCGCGCGAAGTTTGAAGACCGCAAGGCCGTCATGCAGAAGGTCTGCGACGAGATCAACTGCCGCTACGGCGCCGGGACCGTGGAACTCACGCTGCGCGACAGCTATTACAACATGAAAGAGAAGATCGAGCCCTGCCTGTTCCTGATCGAAAACGCGAAACAGGCCATGGAACAGCTCGGCATCGAGCCGAAGGTCGTCCCCATCCGCGGCGGCACGGACGGCGCGCGGCTCTCGTTCGAGGGGCTGCCGTGCCCGAACCTCTGCACGGGCGGCGAAAACTTCCACGGCCGGTTCGAATATATCCCGGCCGAGGATATGGAGCGTATCACTCCGCTTCTCGCCGTGATGCTCTGGAACCTGGCAGAATCAAAGTAGAAGCAAATGGAACGGCTGCACTATCTGGAGACCGGTTCGACCGATCCGGCCTACAATCTGGCGTTTGAAGAATACGTCCTGACCCACCGCATGGACGGCGACTATCTGATCCTCTGGCAGAACGACAATACCGTCGTCGTCGGCCAGAACCAGAATACCGCCGCGGAGGTCAACCGCGCCTTTGTCGAGGCCCACGGCGTGCATGTCGTGCGGCGCACGACGGGCGGCGGCGCGGTGTATCACGATCTCGGCAATCTCAACTACTCGTTCATCACCGACGAGGAGGCGGGCAGCCTGCGGCTCGAGCGCTTCACCGCGCCGGTCGTGGACGCGCTGGCCTCGCTCGGACTGCAGGCGGAGGCTTCGGGCCGCAACGACATTCTGGTCGAGGGCCGGAAGGTCTCCGGTACGGCCCAGCGCGTGTACAAGACCCGCATCCTGCACCACGGGACGCTGCTGTTCGACTCCGACCCGGACATGGTGGCGGGCGCGCTGAACGTCGACCCGGAGAAATTCCGGTCCAAGGGCCGCAAATCCGTCCGCAGCCGCATCGGCAACATCCGCTCGTTTTTGAAGCAGGATATGACGCTGCAGGACTTCTGGGCGCACCTGCGCGTGAGCCTCGGCAAGACCGATGTCGCCCCGGAGCAGCTGACCGCGGAGGAGCTGGCGCAGGTGCAGCGGCTGAAGGAGGAGAAGTACGACACCTGGGAATGGACCTACGGCAGATCTCCCCGCTATAACTACACCGGCAAGCGCCGCTGGCCGGGCGGCAATCTGGAGGTCTATGCGGAGATCCACGAGGGCAAGGCCGAGCAGATCCGCTTCTACGGCGATTTCATGGCGGCCGCCAGCATGGACGCCGTGACCGCTGCGCTGACCGGCTGCCAGTTCCGCCCCGAGGCGTTCGGAAAGGTGCTGGACGGCTTTGACCTGCCCGTCTACTTTGGCGGCGTCACCAAGGATGAGATCCTGCAGACCATCTTCGATACACAGGCATAAACAGAAAAACCGAAGCAGGCAAGCCTGCTTCGGTTTTTTATGTGTTCTTACAGATGCAGCACGCGGTCGCGGATCTCCTGGGTGCGGCCCTGGTTCCAGTACTGGGTGCCAATGTAGCCGCAGGTACGGCGGGCGACGTTCATCTTGGACTGGTCGGTGTTGCCGCACTGCGGGCAGACCCAGATGAGCTTGCCGTCCTTGTCCTCCTTGATCTCGATCTCGCCGTCGTAGCCGCAGACCTGACAGTAGTCGGACTTCGTGTTCAGCTCGGCGTACATGATGTGGTCGTAGATGAATTTCATGACCTCCAGCACGGCGTCGAGGTTCTGCTGCATGTTCGGGACCTCGACATAGCTGATCGCGCCGCCGGGCGAGAGCGCCTGGAACTGCGACTCGAACGCTAGCTTGTCAAAGGCGTTGATCTGCTCCGTCACGTGGATGTGATAGGAGTTGGTGATATAGTTCTTGTCCGTGATGCCCGGGATGACGCCGAAGCGCTTCTGCAGGCACTTGGCGAATTTATACGTCGTGGACTCCAGCGGCGTGCCGTAGAGGGAGAAATCGATGTCGGTCTCGGCCTTCCACTTGGCACAGGCGTCGTTGAGATGGTGCATGATGTCGAGCGCGAAGGGCGTCGCGGCCGGGTCGGTGTGGGACTTGCCGGTCATGTACTTCACGCACTCATAGAGCCCCGCGTAGCCGAGCGAGATCGTCGAGTAGCCGCCGTAGAGCAGCTTGTCGATGGGCTCGCCCTTTTTGAGCCGGGCCAGCGCGCCATACTGCCAGAGGATCGGGGCCGCGTCGGAGAGCGTCCCCTTGAGCCGGTTGTGGCGGCACATGAGCGCGCGGTAGCACAGATCGAGCCGCTCGTCAAAAATACGCCAGAATTTATCCAGCCCGCCGCCGGAGGACAGCGCCACGTCGACCAGATTGATCGTCACGACGCCCTGGTTGAACCGGCCGTAGTACTTGGGCTTGCCCGGCTCGTAGTTGCCCGCGTTCGCCACGTTGTTCCAGCCGTTGCCGGACCGGTCCGGCGTCAGGAAGCTGCGGCAGCCCATGCAGGTGTACACGTCGCCGTGGCCTGCGGTCTCGCCCTTGGAGAGCTTCAGCTCGCGCATCTTCTTCTCGGAGATATAGTCCGGCACCATGCGCTTGGCGGTGCAGCGGGCGGCGAGCTTCGTCAGCTCCCAGTAGGGGCTGCCTTCCGTGATGTTGTCCTTCTCGAGGACGTAGATGAGCTTCGGGAAGGCGGGTGTGATCCACACGCCCTTTTCGTTCTTGACGCCCTCGATGCGCTGGCGGAGCGTCTCTTCGATGATGATGGCCAGATCCTTGCGCTCCTGCTCGTTCCGGGCCTCGCCGAGGTACATGAAGACCGTGATGAACGGTGCCTGCCCGTTGGTGGTCATGAGCGTGACGACCTGATACTGGATGGTCTGCACGCCGCGGCGGATCTCGTCGCGCAGCCGGGTCTCGACGACCTTGGAGATCGTCTCCTCCGACGGCTGCACGCCGAAGGACTTGATCTCCTCCAGGACGGTCCGGCGGATCTTCTGCCGGGAGACGTCGACGAACGGCGCCAGGTGCGTCAGCGAAATGGACTGGCCGCCATACTGGTTGGAGGCGATCTGCGCGATGATCTGCGTGGCGATGTTGCAGGCCGTGGAGAAGCTGTGCGGCTTTTCGATGAGCGTGCCGGAGATGACCGTGCCGTTCTGCAGCATATCCTCGAGATTGACCAGATCGCAGTTGTGCATATGCTGGGCGAAGTAATCCGCGTCGTGGAAGTGGATGATGCCCTCGTTATGCGCCTCGACGATGTCCTGCGGCAGCAGCACGCGGGCCGTCAGGTCCTTGGAGACCTCGCCCGCCATATAGTCGCGCTGGACGGCGTTGACGGTCGGGTTCTTGTTGGAGTTTTCCTGCTTGACCTCCTCGTTGTTCGACTCGATGAGGGACAGGATCTTCTCGTCCGTCGTGTTGGACTTGCGGACGAGCGTGCGGGTATAGCGGTAGGTGATATAGTTCTTGGCGACCTCAAACGCGCCGTGCGCCATGATCTGGTCTTCGACCAGGTCCTGGATCTCCTCGACGGACAGGGCACGGTTCATGGACAGACAGCTGTTTTCCACGCTCTCGGCGATGCGGCGGATCTGCATCGGCGTCATGCGCGCGTCCTCTGCGACGACGTTGTTGGCCTTGGTCACGGCCGCGATGATCTTGACCAGATCGAAGGTAGCCTCCGAGCCGTTTCGCTTGATGATCTTCATGGGCGGTTCCTCTCTTTCTATTTCTGCGCGCGTAAAAAAACGCGCGGGGACAGGTTTTGTTGCTTCCCGGTGCGGTGCAGTCATAACTATACCGGATATTGGGGCCGCTGTCAAGCATCTTGGACTATATTTTGTGGATATCGACGATAGAAAAAGCCGTGAAACACAATATCTTGTGTTTCACGGCATCTGCGTATATGAAGGATCAGATAGAAGCCCTGCAGTTACTGGTTTTCGCGGTAGCGCGCGAGGAACTGGCGCGTGCGCTCAGCCTGCGGGTTTTCGATGACGTCGTGCGCCGGGCCCTGCTCCACGATCACGCCGCCGTCCATGAAGATCACGCGGTCGGCCACGTCGCGGGCGAAGGCCATCTCATGCGTGACGATGATCATGGTCATGTGCTGCTCGGAAAGCGAGCGGATGACCTTCAGAACCTCGCCGGTCAGCTCCGGGTCGAGGGCGGAGGTCGGCTCGTCGAAGCAGAGGATGTCCGGCTGCAGCGCCAGCGCCCGCGCGATGGCCACGCGCTGCTGCTGGCCGCCGGAGAGCTGGTGCGGATAGAGATCCATCTTTTCCTTCAGCCCCACCTGCGTCAGAAGCTCCTCAGCCCGGGCGGCGATCTGCGCGTGGAGCAGCTTTTTCTGTGCCTTGTAATCCGGCTGCTCCTTTGCCAGCAGCTCGCTTGCCAGCATGACGTTCTGCCGGGCCGTATACTGCGGGAACAGATTGAAATTCTGGAACACAAGGCCGAAGTGCAGCCGCTTGCGGCGGATTTCACGCTCCTTCTGCGTATTGGGGTCGGCGTCGTCGAAGAGCGTTTCGTCGTTCACCACGATCTGTCCCTCGTCGGGGACGGTCAGGAAATTGAGGCAGCGCAGCAGCGTCGTCTTGCCGCTGCCGGACGAGCCGATGATGGCGACCGTCTCGCCCTTTTCAAGCGAAAAATCGACGCCCTTGAGGACGACGGTGTCCTTACCGAAGCTTTTTTTCAGATTTCTGACTTCCAGAACAGACATATCGCCGCCTCCTTACGCCTTGAAATAGTCCAGCTTCTTCTCCAGCCCGTCAAGCAGCAGCTGCAAAACGCCGGAGAAGAGCAGATAGTAAATGCCCGTGAAGAACAGCGGCCAGATCGCGCCGGAAATGCCCTGTGAGCCCTTCAAAAACGCCTGACCGGCCCAGATGATCTCCTGCAGGGCGATGATGCGGGACAGGGACGTGTCCTTGACCAGCGTGATGATCTCGTTGGACATGGGCGGGACAATACGCTTGACCATCTGCAGAAGCGTGACCTTGAAGAAGATCTGCCGGTTCGTCATGCCGAGCACCTGCCCGGCCTCCTGCTGGCCCTTGGGGACGCCCTGGATGCCGCCGCGGAAGATCTCGGAGAAATAGCACGCGTAATTGAAAATGAACGCGATGGAGGACGCGAGGAAGCGCCCGGCTTCGCCGCCGCCCCAGATGTTTTTGCCCAGCACAAGGCCGGGAAAATAATAGAACACCAGCAGCTGGAGCATCAGCGGCGTGCCGCGCACGACCCAGATGATGAAGCGGACGATGATGCGGATGGGCTTGAAGTCCACATAGCACCAGATCTGGAACCGCTGCCACCACGTCAGCTTCGTGTTTTTCGGCAGATTTTTAAGAAGCGGGCGCAGAAAGCCAAGCGGCGCCCAGTTGCTCATAGAGCCGAAGGAAATGATCAGGCCCAGCGGGATCGCGCCGATGAGCGTCACGAAAAACAGCTTGAGCGTCTGCACAAAGCCAATATTCAGCGCCTGAAAGACAATGGGGAACTGTTCGGAAAAAGTCGTCATGGTATGTACCGCCTGTCGTTAGTCTGGACACGGCGGTTTCCCCGGCGGCAGCTCCGCCGGGGAAACCGTTGTCTATCTTACTGGAAAAGGAGTGCTGTGTCAATCACTTCTGTTCGATGACGGCAGCCTGTACGCCGTAAGTCTCTGCGATCTTCAGCATGGAGCCGTCGGCATAGCTTGCTTTGAAGAAGTCATTCAGCTTCTGGACAAGGTCGGAACCCTTGCGGAAGCCGACGCCGTACTCTTCGGAGTTCAGGCCGCAGGTGTAGGT
>OJKC01001504.1_pt1 | contig 14446 bp, 10 predicted proteins | sample 1596401 | NCBI WGS metagenome assembly OJKC01 (sample SAMEA4350162, study PRJEB24818) | metagenome | biome: human; feature: gut; material: faeces | place: Denmark | collected 2013-09 | reverse complement strand
CGAATTTTACTTTTTCACGGTGTTCGGAGGAATTTTTATTTCCTTTGGCTAAGATACAAAATCTTTATAATATTACCAATCAATTAGTTGCATATCTTTAAGCTATTTCACGACTTTCCCTAATTAACCGATTGTTTAATTCTAAAATTTAAAGAGTATGAAACTGAAAAGTTTAATTATGTTCTCAGCAGCTGCTCTTGCGTTTGCTGCTTGTAGTAATGACAACGAGGCTGTGAATGGCAGCATCGAAGGTAATGGTGTCGTAGAAGTGAAGCTCACAGCTCCTGTAAGCCGTGCGGTTAATGCAACGCCAGGTGAGGATGGAGACAAAGTAACAGTCGAAGGTCCCATTACGGTAACATTGTATTGCGCAGGAGGACCTAAAACTGAGACTATTTCAACTGAGGATGCCGCAGCCGGTAAGGTTGTAAAGTTCTGGGATGTTACGGCTCCGACGAAAGTTACGGCTTCTGTGAATAACGGTGGAGCCAGCTATGCAGAAGTTCCGGTTGCTTCTTTTAAGGACATTATGCCTGCAAAAATTCCGGCATACGGCGAGAGCGGTACTTTCACACCTACCGGTAAAACAGAAGTTAATGCTGAAAACAACAAGACTTACGAGATGTACAGTGCCAGCGTAGCAATGAGTATTCCTGTTGCTCGTTTGGAGGTATCCGGTATTAAGCACGTTGATGAAGGTACATGCAAATATGCTACTTTGACAATCGATGGTATCTATTTGGATAAAATCAAAGAGACTCAAGGTGCTGCAAGTGTAACAGACTATCACTATCCTGCTGTAGGTGTAGAAGGTGAAGCTGGCTATATCCCCGCTCCGATTTTGTGGGAAGCTATTGCTGCTCCTAATGACTTCTTGGCTAAAGGTGCAGTATGGCCGGCTGCTGTAGGCGAAAAGGAGCAGGCTTACGCTTTCAACTTCTATCCTAATGAAAACCTTCCGATGCCTATCGTGAAGATTTATTTTGAGAAAGCTGAAGGAAATGGTGTTGCTGTTGCTCAACCGCGTTATGCTATGATTAAGACTTACAACAATCAGGAGAACTTCAAGTTTGAAGCTGGTAAGATCTATCGCATCAAAGACGTTGAGTTGGCAGATAAGAACATCATCGGTGACGAAGAAGGTAATACCTTGTGGGGTGTTAACGTTACGGTTGAAGAAGCTGAGTGGACCGTTGTTGACTTGAATGCTGAGTGGGTGTCTGAATAAATCCATTCTAGCTTTTGAAAGCTATAAACCATGATAATCTCAACCCCGGCAGAGCCGGTCAGGTTTCTGTCGGGGTTGCTTACTTAAAATCACTCTCTTGCTCTGCTGGAAGAGTTAAGAAGAAAGGACATACAGTTTAACAAAACCGTACTAAGTGATGAAACATATTATATATAAACTAATGCTGTTGCTGGCCGTTCCCGTCCTGACGACCAGTTGTATAAAAGAGGATTACGACGATTGCGACAATGTGACCATCTACTTCCAATATCTGGCGGATGGCAATACGGATGTGCTTTATCAATACATGAGTAAGGTAGACCTGTATGTTTTCGATGAGGGCGGGCACTTACTGAGCAGCCGCCAATACAACAAGGACGAACTTTCGAACTTTGCCAAACCGTCGTTCAAGCTGCCTGCCGGTGTACGCTACAAGGTGGTTGCCGTGGGTAATGCCGGCGACAATACGGAGTTGACAGACATGAACGCTGCCGACTTTGACCGTATATTTATCCAGAATCCCGACTGGGGAGGAGGAAACAACGAGGTGGCCACACATGACCACAACTACTTGGGACAATCGGAGTTTTTCGTCGCTTCCGGTGATGGCGTGATGAACCGCGACACCGTGACGCTCCGCAGCTCGCACATCAACCTGAGCGTGGAGGTGAACGGATGGCCGTCGCCTGACGAAGGCATGCCGCTCCGTCTGGTGATTGAGAATGCCAACGCACAGACATCACTGACAAACAAGGTCAATGACGAAAAGGAGACACTGGTTCCGGCACTGGAGTGGAACACGGAACTGGGCTGCTACACCACGGGCGAGATACCTGTCTTCCGTATGGATGCCAACGGGGCACTGGATGCCGACCTGAGCCAGCACCTGCTTCGTCTGTATGGTCCCGACGATGAACTCCTGGTGGAAACATCGCTCTATGATTACATCATGGAGAACGACATCACCCGCGATGTCATCCGGCAAGAAGCCAACCTGCCGATTGCCATCAACTTTAAGCAAACTAACATTGAAATCAAACTACCTGCCTGGTACATCGAGGATGTAACTCCCGGCTGGGAATAACTATATGCAGAAAGGAACAAGCCTTATGAGAAACAATTTATTGAAATACACCGGCGCAATGCTCCTGCTGCTGGCCTGCTGCCTGACCTCCTGCATCAAGGAAGATTACGCCGTGGCTGACAAGGCGAGCGTGACGCTGACGTTTACGACACGTGCCAATGGTACAACGGACTCCAATCTGGAGGCGGGCGAAGGCATGAAGCATCTGCGTGTCCTTGTGGTCGATCAGGCGACGAGTGAAATCCGTTTCAACTACGAACGCGAGTTTCAGCAAAATGAAATCTCCGCAACCGTGACCTTCGGCGACCTCTATGCCGGACACACGTATGACTTCTATGCCATTGCCAACGAGGAAAGCTTTGGTGGAGACTTCAGCGGAACGCCCGATTTGGAACAACTCGAAGCAACCCTTTTTGATGAGGTGCCCGGAACGCTGATTGACGCGTCAGCCGGGAAACACCTGCCTGCCGCTGCCAAGCGTTCATTGACAATCGCCGGGAATGAAAACCAACAGCTCGAGATTGAGATGCAGCGTGTGGTTGCCAAAGCGAGAGTCAACTTTATCAACCAGACAGGGGCAGAGCAACAGATTACGGACATCCGTCTGGTAAAGGTGGGAGCCACAAACACGAATCTGTTCCCGACAAGCTATGATATGAACTATACGCCCAACGACGCCGGTTCCGTGGATTTGGCTTTGGGTGATGTCACCGTGCCTGCACCCATGGATGAGACAGCTTCGACTGCATTGGGCTATTTCTATGAGAGCAAGGCTCCCGAAGGCGGATATGTATTGGAAGCTACTTGGAACGGGAAGCAGAAAACATTCCCGTTAACGGAGATGGGTGGCGGCAATGGTTTGTCACGCATCCTCCGCAATGCTTTCATCAACATCACCCTTACGCTGAAACAGAATGACTGGAAGCTGGAATACGAAGTTCTCGATTGGAAAGATGCTCCTGAAATCAATATTGACTTTACAGATGTGTTGAGCTACACCAGCTACGGATGGCAGCGTGACACCTATTTGGATTTGCTGCCGAACAATACGGTCTGGATGAATCCGGATGAAGAGGCAGTCTTGTCATTCGCGATTGAAGCTCCCAGCGGAACATTGTGGCGTGCTGCACTCGAAGGGGATGTCAATGCATTCCAGTTCGTCGGTGCCTCTTCCGGTTCTGCTTATACTGAAGATAGCAACACTCCGGTGGCACAGAGTATCCGTGTGAAAGTGACGGATCCGGAATCGAACGAGCGTCATGAAGTTACATTGAGGGTATATGCCGACATCGGCGGAAAGACGTATGAACTTGATTTGACTGACCCGGACACTCAGAAAGAGCCGGGTGGGGTGATTAACCGATTTACATTACTTCAAAGCAGATAAACACCATGAAACTTAGAATTTATACGATTGCTTGTACGGTGCTTGTAGCACTGGGTTGCTTGTGTGCCTGCCAGGAAGATTTTGACAACGGCCCGTTGGCGGGTGATGAAAATACGTGGGTGCTGAATCTGGAAGCTACAGCCATACAGGCTTCCCGTTCGGCAGGCCAGGATGAATACAATGAGAACAAGGTAGCGTCAGCCGACGTGTTCTTCTTCACGGAAGCCGACGGTACATGTATCTACGCACAGACCGGGCTGGTTCCCGACGATACACAGCTGCGCGTGACGCTCGATAATGAAAAGGTGAAGTTCGGAGGCAGCTATTTCGTTTATGTGATTGCCAACGGACGTGCCTATTACACCGGCATTGACAATACAACGGCTGTCGGAAAAACAGTGGCAGACCTGAAGGACGTGACTATCCGTACGACATGGAAAGACGGATATGAAGAATCAAACGGCGAGATAGAAGAATCCCTCCTGATGGATGGTGAGGCATCGGTTACCGTGTCAAGAGAGACTCCGGGCAAGGTTTCACTGACCCGTGCGATGGCAAAGGTGGCTTTGTTCCCGACTGTGACGACAGAACCGATTGTCGAGAACGGTGTGGAATACACTCCTATCGTGAACGCGATGAGCGTGACAATGGTTTACGGTGTACAGGCTACGAACCTGGCAGGTGATTATGAGGTCGCGGCTGAAGATTACGTGACCCGTATGCATCGTGCCTATGCACAGGATGGAACGAAGCATGTGCCTTTCTACTCTTATCCGAACCCGCTCACTACGACGGATAGAAAGGATTCTTATCTGATTCTTTGTGTTCCTTGGAACATGAAGACTGACGCGGGTACTGAACCTGTCAATTACTACTACCGTGTGCCCATTACCGGAAGTGAGGACACTCCTGCCTTGCTGGAACGCAACAAATATTATAAGGTAAATGTCAATGTGAGCGTTTTGGGTAGCATGAATCCTCGTGAGGCAGTTACGCTGAACGCAGACTTCATCATCTATGACTGGTTTGACATGGATATTTCTGCCGACATGAACAATTATAAATATTTGGTGTTGGAAGAGTATACATCAGTCATGAATAATACCAATGAGCTGCGGATGCCTTATGTCAGCAGCAATACGCTGGATTGGGCGAAAACACAGATTGTAAGCGTAACTTATCCGGATTATTCGAGACAGGATGTGAGAATCGTAACATTGGACACACCGCAGGAGATTAGTTCTGCCGGTTTCCGTTTGACTGAAGCAAATGGTGAGTTGATTTTCTCTCATGAATTGACAGACGAGGACTTCGTTCCCTATACTATAACCATTAAGGCCTATAATAAAGATGGTGTAGATTCAGAAGTTTGGACGATTACTCAATATCCTGATATCTATATTGTCGCAGAAAAAAATGAAGATGGTCAGGCAAGTCGTTTTGTAAATGGTTATTGGAATGCCGGTAGTGACGGTGGTGGCTGGTGGGGTAGCGACAATAGCTATTCTTCAAACGTAGAAGACGATCGTGGAAATGGTTTAAGTTCTATATTGGATATTTTGGATAGTTCTTACGGTAACGATGATAACGAAAACCAATATACGATTTATATTACTTCATTCAAGGATGACCAGAACTATGTGATTGGTGATCCCCGAGTAGAACAATCTGAAACTCTATATGATGGAAGGGGACGAATTCGTTTTGACGATTTGAAAGAATATTATCCGACCAAAGAGGAGGGTGTATCCCGCATGTTGACACCGGCATATAAGGTTGCTTCTTCTTGGGGCGGTGCCGGTTCGATGGATTATGAAACAGCTAAGGCTCGGTGTGCCTCTTATCAGGAGAATGGCTATCCGGCAGGACGTTGGAGAATGCCGACCGAAGCGGAAATCGAGTATATCTTGGAGTTATCCAATCAAGGCGAAATTCCGCAATTGTTTCTTCTTTCCAGTGGTGGATGTTATTGGGCATCTTCAGGTAGAACCTTGTCAAGAGACGGCTGGGGATATGAAGGTTCTGCATATATCCGTTGCGTCTATGACGTCTGGTACTGGGGTGACAAAAAGATTAGTGAAGTCTCCAATTATAGCAATACTGACTTTGTTTGGGGAGATGGTTCAACTTTGCGTTTAGGTGATAAAAAGAATTAGTTATGAAAAAGATATATACCTATATAAGTATGTTGATGCTCTTGCTGGCAACAGCTTGTCAGCAGGACGAATTGGTGAGTTCACCGACGCTGCAACCGGATGAGTATCAATTTACGGTTACGATTCCGGAACCGGTTGTGGCTTCCCGTGCTTTGGGCGACCAACCTCAGGGCGTAATGCAGATGCCGATGCGTGTGTTGGTCTTCGATGAAAACGGATTCTTTATAGCCAATCAGGTGGCGGCCGTAAACAGTTTTGTGGGCAACCAGGGCACTTATACGGTCAAATTGCCAAAGTCTGACGCGGAGGTTTCTTTGCATTTCGTCTTGGGAGATGTTACGTTTGGCACGTATTCCCCGGCGGCGAATGAAGTAAGCATCTTTAGCAACCTGACCGTGAAGGACGGTGTGGATGCTTATTGGGGACATTTGACAGTCAAGAATGGCATTACGAGCAATACGAAGTTGGAGACTGTCAAGCTGGTGCGCAACTTTGCCAAGATTAGTGTTACAAAAGGTGAGGGCAGAAACGAAAACTTTACGCTTTTGGGTTATGCCCTTGTAAATGAAACCAACGAAGGAACCGTGGCTCCATACACGGGCAGTGGCTTTGCGACGTTCGAGGGACTGGACGGAGCGGATGATGTGTATGCAACATTCCGTGAAAACAACGACCGGTATCCCGGTGTCACTTGTGGAGAGATAGATGAGAGTGCACCCGTAGCGGACGAATTCACGCCAGAGCCCAAATACGTGTACGAACGCAATCAGGATGATTCGGATGCTCCGGTCTATATCCTTGTGAAAGCAAACTTCAATGGGGCTACATGTTATTATAAGCTGGACATTGTCAGCAGCGATGCGACTACGGGCGTTACTTCCTACCTCAATCTGTATCGCAACTTTGCCTATCGTGTGATTATAGGCAACGTGGAGAGCAAGGGATATGATAGCATTGAGGAAGCCATGAACGCGGCAGCGTCCAATAACATTTCAGCTTCTGTCGAAGTCAGCGAGGTAAACCGCATCGAGGACAATGTAGGACGTGAGTTGAGTGTCGACAAGCTCCACATCATGTTGGTATCAACGGACGCATATACCCTGAACTACAATTACACGATTAAGGGAGAGCCGGCAAACGACCATGTGAATGCCGTGCCGGTTGACGGAGACGATGAAGGCGGCTATAATCATGAGGCTGTCAAGGAAATCAGATGCAATAAGGACGGGACGATAACCATCATTCCGGCTGATCCGTTGCCTGCCTCCATGCAAACACAGGAATTCATTGTGATTAGTGACGAAGGATTGTCCCGTCGGGTGACTGTCAATGTACGTACGCCGTTCGAGTTCACGGCTAGCTGCATCGATGAGATTCCGGCAGAAGTAGGAGCCACACAAAACGTCACGATTCAATTGCCGGAGAATCTTCCGCAGTCAGTCTTCCCCTTGGAGTTCTACATCGAACCCATCGACAAGACCATCTATCCCGATGCTTCACTGAACAGTCTGCCTGTCCGCTTGCACGAAAATTCTTCGTTCGACTATGTGGCTACCATCACACAATCGCAGTATGAAGCCTCTAGCACCTTTGAGTTCCATTTCTTGTCGAATGTCGTAAAGAGTGCTACGCAGATTAAAGTGTCGAGCGACCTGTTTAAGGCGCATGACTTGTTGAGCTTTACGAATCCGGAGGTGACTACGTTGCCGTTGACATTTAGATATACGTATAGTACATGGGGAGGAAGCACTACGACGTATGTTCCTAATAGAGCTTCAATTCAAGTAAGAGTTGGAAACTCGATTGAAGCAACTTTGAGAATTAATGACAGTGAGGGACATGCAGTGCTTGACTTAGAAGATTTAGCTGGTTATAATGATAATACGCAAATAACTTTCAGATATAGTGATAGATATACCGCCACTACAACGGTAGGCGCATTGAGGAATGTTACAGAAACTCAATTTATATTGAGATAACTTCTCCTGCAAGCATCACACAAACATAATTATCATTCAACTAGCGAACGGGGGCAGTCCACAACAAGGGGCTGCCCCCTTCCTTATACTCCCCGTCAGGCAAGAAACACCCGACATGAACACCGTTCGAATGCCGTTCAAACGAGAAACGGACGACAAAACCTTCCCGCAAAATGTTTTGGTGCTGGATACGACGTTTCTTTAACCTTTGAAAATATTTTGAAGCTGGATATAGCGTATCCTTAACCTTTGAAAACACTTTGGCGCTGGATACAACATTTCCAGCGTCCCGGGAAACAGTTTGGTCTTGGATACGACATTTCCAGCGTCGCGGGAAACAGTTTGGCGCCGGATACGACATTTCCAGCGTCCCGGGAAACCAAACGGACGCGGAAAACATGTTTCTTAACATCTTTCCGGGCAAAAATGGCTGAAATATAACGTCCGCGAAAAAATTCCTCCTAAGAAATGGGAATAATTATGAAAACTTCTGTAATTTCGTGCCTGTTCCGATGCAGACACGACGCCTGCACCTAGTATTAATCATAAAAATAGTTTGTGTATGATGGAACTCAAAAACATCACATTGGAGCGCATGAACAATGGTGCGCACTACCTCTACGTAAGCAACATCTTGGCTAATGCCGAGAAAAATGCACAGTTGAAAACCAAGGCTTCCGCCCAACTCGCCGCCCTCAAGACAGCACTCGCTGCCGAGGATGACGCGCTGAAACTCTCGCAGAAGAGTCTGCTGACCGACGACATCATGGAGGCGGACCGGCTGCGCGACGCCCTCTACAACGGCTACAAGAAGGCGGTGAAGGGCTTCCTCAACCTCCCCGACGAAGCGATGGCGGCGGCTGCCCGGGTCCTCAACCAGCACATCATCGACTACGGCATCTCCACGACCGACCAGCTCGACAAGGAGACGGGGTTGATCATCAACTTCGTCGCCGACCTCGAAGGGAAGTATGCCACACAGGTCAGCACCCTCTCGCTCACCCCGTTCGTCACCGCGCTGAAGGACGCCAACGAGCAGGTGCGCACCTTCACCGCACAGCGCACGCAGGAGCGGATGCTGCAACCCGTCGGCGCGCTGAAGAAGGCTCGCCGGGCGTCCGATGAGGCCTACCGTACGCTGGTGAAATGGGTCAACGCCCTGGCGCTCATCGAGGGCGAGCAGGATTATGCCTCCTTCATCGACTACGCCAACACCGAGGTGACACACTACAAGCGCGAGGTCATCGGGCAGAAGGCGGACGCCACCGCGACGTCGGGCAACACCGGCGGCACACCGACGGAGGACGGCGGAAAGCCTTCCGGTGGTGGCAGCAGCGATGACACGGACGAGGGCATCTGAGTATGACAAAATGTAATGTTGGAATTTTTGGGACGGGCGTCGTAGCATGTAGGCTGCGGCGTCCGTCTGTTTTTTGTTCAGCGGGAGTCGCCTTGCGCATTTGCCGTGCGGCGTGTCCGAAATATCAAAATCACGTTAAAAACGATGGACAGACGCGCACATTGTAATATTCTTCCTACCTTTGCTACAACTAGTTAAACGGAATCACTAAATACATATTATTATGGTAAAGATAACGAGAGAAGCGGCCTTGCTCTATCATTCACAAGGAAGGCCCGGAAAGATTGAAGTAGTTCCCACCAAACCCTACCGTACGCAGACCGACCTGTCGCTCGCCTATTCGCCGGGCGTCGCCGAGCCCTGTCTCGAAATCGAGAAGGACCCCCACACGGCGTACGACTATACGGACAAAGGCAATCTCGTGGCAGTCATCTCCAACGGTACGGCAGTGCTCGGTCTGGGCGACATCGGTGCGCTCAGCGGCAAGCCGGTGATGGAGGGCAAGGGACTGCTCTTCAAGATATACGCCGGCATCGACGTGTTCGACATCGAAATCGACGAGAAGGACCCCGAGAAGTTCATCGCGGCAGTCAAGGCGATTGCACCCACTTTCGGCGGCATCAACCTCGAGGACATCAAGGCGCCGGAGTGCTTTGAAATCGAGCGTCGGCTGAAAGAGGAGCTGGACATCCCCGTGATGCACGACGACCAGCACGGCACCGCCATCATCTCCGCCGCGGGACTGCTCAACGCCCTCGAGGTGGCAGGCAAGCGCATCGAGGACGTCCGCATCGTGGTCAACGGCGCCGGAGCGTCCGCCATCTCCTGTACGAAGCTCTACGTCGCCCTGGGTGCGCGCAAGGAGAACATCCTCATGCTCGACAGCAAGGGCGTGATAACCTCCGACCGCGAGAACCTGAACGAGATGAAGCGCCTCTTTGCCACCGACCGCCGCGACGTGCATACCCTGGCTGAGGCCATCCGCGGGGCAGACGTCTTTCTCGGCCTGTCGAAGGGCAACGTGCTGACGCAGGACATGGTGCGCAGCATGGCGGAGAATCCCATCGTCTTTGCCCTGGCGAACCCGACGCCGGAAATCTCCTACGAGGATGCCAAGGCTTCCCGCCCCGACGTGCTCATCTCCACCGGACGCTCGGACTATCCCAACCAGATAAACAACGTCATCGGCTTCCCCTACATCTTCCGCGGCGCGCTTGACACCCACGCCACCGCCATCAATGAGGAGATGAAGCTCGCCGCCGTCTACGCCATCGCCAACCTGGCGAAGCAGCCCGTGCCCGACGTGGTGAACGTCGCCTATCACGTGAACAACTTCACCTTCGGTCCCGACTACTTCATCCCGAAGCCCGTCGACCCGCGTCTCATCACCGAGGTGTCCGTCGCCGTGGCAAAAGCCGCCATCGAGTCGGGTGTCGCCCGTCGGGAAATCACCGACTGGAACGCCTACAAGACCCACCTGCGCGAGCTCATGGGTCAGGAGAGCAAGCTCACCCGTCAGTTGTACGACACGGCACGCCGCGACCCGCAGCGCGTGGTCTTCGCCGAGGGTACGCACCCCCACATGCTGAAGGCAGCCGTCGAGGCAAAGGCGGAAGGCATCTGTTACCCCATCCTGCTGGGCAACGAGGAGCGCATAGCCAAGCTTGCCAAGGAGCTTGACGTCAGCCTGGAGGGCATCGAGGTCGTCAACCTGCGCCACGACTGCCAGACGGAGCGCCGCGAGCGGTATGCCCGCATCCTGGCGGAGAAGCGCGGCCGCGAGGGCATGACCTTCGAGGAGGCGAACGACAAGATGTTCGAGCGCAACTACTTCGGCATGATGATGGTCGAGACGGGCGAGGCGGACGCGTTCATCACCGGCCTGTACACCCGTTACTCGAACACCATCAAGGTGGCGAAGGAGGTCATCGGCATCCAGCCGGAGTTCAAGCATTTCGGCACGATGCACATCCTCAACTCGAAGAAGGGGACCTACTTCCTGGCGGACACGCTCATCAACCGTCATCCCGACACGGCAACGCTCATCGACATCGCCCGTCTGGCACGTCGGACGGTGGAATTCTTCAACCGGACGCCGGTGATGGCGATGCTCTCGTATTCGAACTTCGGTTCCGACACCACGGGCAGTCCTGCGACGGTTCACGAGGCGGTGGACTACATGCAGAAGCATTATCCCGACCTTGCCATCGACGGCGAGATGCAGGTGAACTTCGCGATGAACCGCGAGCTGCGTGATGCGAAATACCCCTTCACGCGTCTGAAGGACAAGGAGGTGAACACGCTGGTGTTCCCGAACCTCAGCTCGGCGAACTCCGCCTACCAGCTCATCCAGGCCATGAGCGAGACGGAGATGATCGGCCCGATTCAGATGGGTCTGAACAAGCCCATCCACTTCACCGACTTCGAAAGCTCCGTGCGCGACATCGTCAACATCACCGCCGTTGCGGTCATCGACGCGATTGTCGACAAGAAGAAGCGTGAGGTCTGCACCATCCTGGGTGCGTGAGCCCGTTGAATAAAAAATCCCGGGGCTGCTGCAAGCGGAAGGCAAGTCTTGCGGCAGCTCCCTTTGTTTTATCCCAAGTAAAGAAAAGAGCTATGAGAAAACGTTTGTCCCGTTCGCAGTCCGTGTGCTTCGTGCTGTTGTGGGTCGCCCTGTGCTTCATCGTGCTGACGTCCGGTGCGAAGATCGACGGTCCGCTGGTGGTCTCGCTGGTGCTGTCCGCGGTGCTGGTCGGCATCCCGGTGTGGCGGAGTTGGAAGTAGAGGCGTCGGCGGACGGTCCGTCGGCTGTCATTTGTTCGTTGTTTGCACCCGATTGTTTACTGTTTGTTGTACTTTCAGTGGTTAAAATGTAAATTTGATAGATTTTTTGCGAAAATAGTTGCGAAAATGTTTTTTATATTCGGGAGAATATATACTTTTGCACCGTAAACGAGAAAATCACATATTAGGTTATTAGTAAAAGTAAGTAAGCTTTATGAATGCAGCTAACGTATTAGAGGATTTGAAGAGACGATTCCCGAACGAGCCTGAATACCACCAGGCGGTAGAAGAAGTATTGAGTACGATTGAAGAGGAGTACAACAAGCACCCCGAATTTGACAAGGTGAATCTGGTGGAGCGCCTGTGCATCCCCGACCGCGTCTACCAGTTCCGTGTGACCTGGGTGGACGATGAAGGCAACATCCGTACGAACATGGGCTACCGTGTGCAGCACAACAACGCCATCGGCCCGTACAAGGGCGGTATTCGTTTCCACGCTTCGGTGAACCTGGGTATCTTGAAGTTCCTTGCTTTCGAGCAGACGTTCAAGAACTCGCTGACCACGCTTCCGATGGGTGGCGGCAAGGGCGGTTCCGACTTTTCCCCGCGCGGCAAGTCCAATGCGGAAGTGATGCGTTTCTGCCAGGCATTCATGCTTGAGTTGTGGCGCCACATCGGTCCCGAGACCGACGTACCTGCCGGCGACATCGGTGTCGGCGGACGCGAGGTGGGCTACATGTTCGGCATGTACAAGAAGCTGACCCGCGAGTTTACCGGTACGTTGACCGGCAAGGGGTTGGAGTTCGGCGGTTCGCTGATTCGTCCCGAGGCAACCGGCTACGGCAACATCTACTTCCTGCAGGAGATGCTGAAGACCCGCGGCGAGGATTTGAAAGGCAAAGTCTGCCTCATTTCCGGTTCCGGAAACGTGGCACAATATACGGCCGAGAAGGTGCTCGAGCTGGGTGGCAAGGTGGTCACCATGTCCGACTCCGACGGCTACATCTATGACCCCGACGGCATCGACCGCGAGAAGCTCGACTACATCATGGAGTTGAAGAATCTCTACCGCGGCCGTATCCGCGAGTACGCCGAGAAATACGGTTGCAAGTACGTTGCCGGTGCGAAGCCTTGGGGTGAGAAGGCAGACATCGCGTTGCCTTCCGCTACACAGAACGAATTGAACGGCGACCATGCCCGTCAGTTGGTTGCCAACGGTGTGATTGCCGTCTCCGAAGGTGCGAACATGCCTTCCACTCCCGAAGCCATCCGCGTGTTCCAGGAAGCGAAGATCCTGTACGCTCCGGGTAAGGCTGCCAATGCCGGCGGTGTGTCGGTATCCGGTCTGGAGATGACCCAGAACTCCATCAAGTTGGGTTGGACCAAGGAGGAAGTGGACGAACGTCTGAAGAGTATCATGAAGAATATCCACGAGGCATGTGTCAAATATGGTACCGAGCCCGACGGATACATCAACTATGTGAAGGGCGCGAACGTCGCCGGCTTCATGAAAGTGGCAAAAGCCATGATGGCACAAGGAATTGTTTAAATTTCTAATAAATTCGATGTATGGGAGGGGAGGCGTCGCGCAGATGCTTCCCCTTCTCTTTTCGATGCGGAAGGCTTCACATTATTATATGGGGACCTTCATTGTATTGCATCGCCTCTTCCGGTGCGGCTTTTCTGTAATTTCCTTTTGAAATGCAAACAAACGCAAATAATTTCTCCCTTTTCTTTTCGTCATTGCATTCGAATCCACCCGATTCCGCCTTTCGCACCGTTACATTTTCCCAACAATCCCCGAAAAACATGTTATAAAACATATCTGTGAATGAGTTCTTTAGAAAATACGTTCAAAAAAATGTTCAAAAAAGTGCGTAGAATGTTTGGAGTGTATACCCAAAAGCTCTACCTTTGCATCCGCTTTCGATAAGGAAAGCCGCTGCAAAGCGTTAGATACTTGAAAAGAATGCAACAAACAGACAAGTAGTACAAGAGCTCTGCTGATGATTGGTAATCAGCGGAATGGGTATGAAAGGTCAACGTCAAAACCTGGACAATAAGTCAAAAGGAAATCGGAATCCGGGCAAAAGAGATTAAAGAAATTCATTACAATGAAGAGTTTGATCCTGGCTCAGGATGAACGCTAGCTACAGGCTTAACACATGCAAGTCGCGGGGCAGCATAGGGTTTCAGCAATGAAATTCGGATGGCGACCGGCGCACGGGTGAGTAACACGTATCCAACCTGCCCTTTACTCGGGGATAGCCTTGCGAAAGTAAGATTAATACCCGATGGCATTGGATTCCCGCATGGGGCTTCAATTAAAGGTGTGAACTGGTAAAGGATGGGGATGCGTTCCATTAGGCAGTAGGCGGGGTAACGGCCCACCTAACCGACGATGGATAGGGGTTCTGAGAGGAAGGTCCCCCACATTGGAACTGAGACACGGTCCAAACTCCTAC
>OJKC01001503.1_pt1 | contig 14468 bp, 14 predicted proteins | sample 1596401 | NCBI WGS metagenome assembly OJKC01 (sample SAMEA4350162, study PRJEB24818) | metagenome | biome: human; feature: gut; material: faeces | place: Denmark | collected 2013-09 | reverse complement strand
AGTCCTCCCTAGGCACAATCCGCCCGTTTTCATCAAGAGTGGGCTTCATGGTGAACTCGTTGTGTTCACAGGTCAGGTATTTTTCTGCGTCGCCGTAGTTGGCGTTCTTAGAGCTGATATGTTTGAACGTTGCCAACGGCTTCACCTACCTTTTCGATAACTTCAAACTTCAAGGCGGCAAGGTCGGAAGAGGCCGTCCGCAGCTCCGCCGCAAGCTGCGGATATGGGCTGTGCCACTCGTTCAGCGTCCGGGCGATCTGATTGAGGTTGCTTCCGATGCGCCCGTATTCGGCGGTCAGCTTCCCGATGGCAGACAGCAGCTCGTCGTTGACCGCCGACACATGGATCACGGGTTTTATCTGCAAGCGGGTCATGGCCTGCCGCAGCATTTCCGATTGGCTGATGCCGTAGGTGCGGCATTGATTGAGAAACAGCTCGTGTTCTTCATCGGTCAACCGTGTTTTCACGACATGGGTTCTGTGCGGCGTGTTGTATGGCTTTCGCATGATGCACCTTCTTTCTTTTTTGTTTTTTTGCAAGCGTCAGGCGGCGGTGTGCTGCACCGCTCCATAGGAATCGAACCTCCCCGCCTTCCTTGTGGCCGGGCCGCGAATTACGGAAGTATCATTGTCCCCAACACCTGTCATCGCCTCCGCCGGGAGCAGCCCGGCTTTTATCGTGTAAGCTGTATCGCTCGCTCATTTCTGAGGTCGTGGCGCACTCACGAAAGCGGCTCAGGGGTTTTAGCCCATAGTGTTGGGAATGTGCCTGATGCCTGGATATTCAGTTTTCAAGGTTCGCTGAGCCGTAAGGCTCTGAGAAAACAATCCACTCACTATACGTTGGGTAATGCTTTCGGATTTTTGAACATTTTTATTTTCCCTCTCACCTTTCAATGGACATTTTTCCTCCCGTTGTCAGGTATCGCCCCGAATATATTTTTGCTTCGGAAGGCAGAGGGGCGGCAGGGCAGAAGCGTTGTCCTCTCACCTTTCAATGGACATTTTTTTGAGAAATCTTAACCACCGGGAAAAATATATTTTTGCTGCGGCAGCGAGAGGAACAACGGCGGCGTAAGCCGTAACAGCAGGGTTTGGGGAAGGCACTCCCCAACAAGATTCCGATGGGGCAGAATGAGCGGACAGCGAATTATGGCACCTCGGTAGAATCTTGCTCTGACAGCTCACGCTCTGCCCCTGCCGTAAAGCCGCTGATTTCCCCCTCTACTACCTACAAAGCCGGACAAGCGCGTTTTGCCAAAGATTGCGGATAAATTTTTGAAAAAATGGGCGTGAAAAAACGGCTTGCTATGCAAACCGTTCAAAAAAACATATGCTTGACTTATGAAAAATCAACCCTGAGATCAGCGTGGGCAGGCACAGCTTGTGCTTGCCCGCCTTGTCTGCCGAAAAGCGAAACAGGCTGCGGCTGTCAATGGCGCGTAAGCGTTTATCTCGACCGTTGACGGGTGCAGCCTGTTTTGCTATCTTTCGTGATGAATCTATAGGAGACGATGCCCTCATTTTTCTCTGCGGCACAATATCGGTAGCCGCCACCGATATTGTCTAATGACAGGAGCAGGCAGTTCTCATAAGGGCAATTCGCACCGTTCCCCTTTACCGTTTTCAAAGTGCCTCTCACATCTGCTCGTTCATAGATAATTCACAAACAGATTGCTGCTGCCATATTGAAAAGATGGTCATTATATGGTAGACTTATTATGCGGATAGAATACCTATCCGACAAACTATGATTGGAGGTAACGCCATGTATCGTCCCAGTGATGCCCGGTTTGGCTTTGCGTGTTGGTGGTATTGGTGCGGCTCCCGATTATGGAGAGGTCGTATCAAAATCGTTTCTGTTGGCGCATAGGCCGGACTGGTGATTAGTCGGCTTGTGCGCTTTTTCATTTCTGTGGAGTGTTTTTCTAGGTATTCCATTACTTTGCAAGCAATGGTATTTGAAATCTTCAGGGTTTCAATCGTCAGGATTGTCTTGAACTTTCCATGTTTGTAAATATATCAAAAGGAGGTGAACATGATGATCTACCAGAAGCCGAGTGTTTTTGTGATTGACAAAGACCTTGTGGAAGCACTGCTTCCAGTATACGAGGTTGCCTGCCATTGTACGAGCGGTGGAGCTAGAGTATGCCATGGTGCGAGCAGTTTAGTCAATTGATGGCATAGACAGTTCAACCGTACCATTTCAAGTTTTGCGTTCCATGCAATTGCGCGAGTAGTGGTGTCAGAGTATGTGCCTTACGTCAACACAAAGAAAACTGTGCAGTATTAAGAGCAGCTTCAAATCGCATTTGCAAGCAGTTCAGCACAGTTCGAAAAGACAGTGCTCTCTGGCTGAGGTGTACCAGCTTTGAGCCAGAGAGCATATGTTGTTGCCGTAATAAGTTTTTGCACCACACAAGAAACAATTCGTTTGTTAAATGGGTCTAATGGGCGCGATAATATCACTGGAATTATCAGTCTCAATAAACATACTCTATATAATTCGAAAGAGGTTGTTATGCATTACATTAACGAATTTTTATTCGATTCCGCAAGACTTCTTTTGTTTCGAGATACAGTATCAGAAGATACTATTCTCAACGTGACAAGAGAATATGACAGAGATGCCTCTGCTCAACCGTTGGATTTGCAATTCAACGCAGATGAAATGAGCATGGATACTTTTGCACTAAGCAGTGCCGGTATCTGTCTCTCGTTTAACTGCAACCTAAGATGTCGATACTGCGGATATTCATCAGAGGAGAATGACCCAAACATGCTTCAGTTTGAAGATGTCAAGGTGTTTATAAGGGATATTGTCAGACGCAGAACAATTAAAAAACTGATTACCCAAAAAGACGATCCGCTGGAAATAGAACTAACAGGCGGTGGAGAACCTACCTATAATTGGGAATTGTTCTGCGAATCCATACGATTTATTAAAGGACTCTGCAAAGAAAATAGGATTCCCGTGCAGCTACGATTGACAACAAACGGCATGATTTCTGAGAATCAGGCGGACTTTGTTGCCGCAAATATTGACCATACGATGATATCATACGATGGATTGCCGGATATACAAAGCAGGAACAGATTCAGTCCTTATGAAAAAGCCTCCAACGAGAAAGTCGAGCAGACAATCCGCAGACTTGCGGCAAACGGCGCATCTATGGTTATTCGTTCGACAATCTGGCAGGATGACCTTAACAGGATCACAGATATGTATTACCATGTCCGTAATCTTGTCGCTCCAAGGAAGGATGTTGTTTGGAGTATTTACCCGGTACTGTTTGAGGGTAGAGCAATTAAACACATACAGCATCAGGGAAACGCTGCATGCGAACACTTCTTTACGAAGTGCTTGGGGTTAATGAAAGATATGTCAAATCAAGATGACTTGCTCATTGATATCTCGCTCCTTAATAACGGCGTCTATCCGTTTTTCTGTGGTGCACATAAAGCGACGAAGCCATGGCTGCTGCCGGATAAGTCGATTGCAACTTGCATTGAATCAAAGGAATACAAGACTTACATCGGGAAAATTGAGAATGGATTCGTGCAGTACTTTACGCATTATCAGGATCCACTTTTAAGTATAGCACAAAAAAAGTATTATGAATGCCAGGATTGCATCGCTTACAGCACCTGTAAGGGTGGATGTCCCATTTGGCATTTTCGGGTGGACGACAAAATACGAGAGCCCTTGGAGTGCAGTCTTCAAAAGAAGTATTGGAGTTATGTAGTTCATGCCCTTACGTCTGGCGAATACAGCATGGGATGGAAGCTGGAGAAGATAGACTCATCAGAGGCAAATGGACTCGATTGTTTTAAGGTTGTAAAGGAGCGTGCCGAATGAAGCTGAACCATAAGGAGATTACGATACAACAATACATCTCTGAAGCTATAGAAAACGATGTAGTCATGTATCAAAAAGAACAAAAAACAGTGCTTGTAGTAAACGATACAGCATATGCAATTTGGAATGCTATCACGAATGCAGCGGAAGAGAAGCGAGATATTACAACGGAAGAGATTGCTACGTCACTCTGTGCGCAGTACTCTCTGGGAGATGACCAGTTCGAGGAAATCTGCAAAGATGTCGATGGCACGCTCAGTGCATTTTTTAACGCATCATTTTTGATTTACGCAGACAAATAATCATACGAAAGGGTTAAATCATAATGAAAAGCATACGAAACATGTGCAGCAATATCGCATGGATATGTAAACCGTATAAGAAATACGGACTCTACCTTTTGCTTTCCATTGTTATTATGGGGCTTTATTCTCCTATTGAAGATTTTCTCTATGTATATACTCCGGAGATAATTCTTAACATGCTGGCGGATGAAAAACCGTTCCATATCGTCGCTGCTGCCGCTGTAACACTTACTGTCGTCGGTTTTCTGAACAGCGCTATTTTCAAGCTCGCGCGGGCATACTTTGCAAAGCAGAAAACTTCTATCAGCCTTCAGGCTAATCGTGAGATTTATGAAAAAGCTGTGCATGTTGATTATAAGTATATCGACGATCCTAAATATTACGATAATTTCGCATGGGCCGTGGAAGAATACTCGACTCAGCTTGAAAAGGCGCGGAACTTTCTTATTGATTTTGCACAATGCACGCTGAGCATAGTTTTATTGGGCACTGTTATCGCAACGCTCGGCCCGTGGATATTATTGGCCGAAGTTGTGCAGATGCTTCTGCACGTCGTTGTCAACAAACATCTGAATTCCATTTCCATCAAGTACAAGGAGGACTCCGTACCGCTCGACAGGCGGCTGGGCTATTTCCACAGGCTTTTCTATTTGAAAGAGTACGCAGCCGATATGAAGTCCACAATGCTCGGAGAAATTGCGGGAGCGTCATACGATAATTGCGGCAAGCAGAAACTGAAGGTGCAGGCAAAATATGTATGGAAAATCGAACTGCTGTATATTTTGCACGAAGCTATCTTGTTCTCTACTGAAATAATCATTATGCTCTACATTATAAAGAACATTATTGTGGGCAATATACCAGAAGTTGCGATGTATATGACGCTGATGCTATCATTTTACCGGCTGGATTCAAAGATTAACATGTTGACGTATCTGCTCAAAGATGCAAGTATTCTTTCCATGAACGTGGAAAAAATAAGGGCTTTTTTCAGGCTCGAATCAAAAATTGAGAGCGACGTCAGGCCGGAGAAGGCGCAGCCTGAAAATGGATGTTTTTCCGTGGAATTGAAAGATGTCAGCTTTTCCTATGAGAACTCGGATTTTTCATTATCGGATTTGAATCTGTCGATCCGGCCCGGCGAAAAAGTCGCAATAGTGGGTGAAAACGGCGCAGGAAAGTCCACCTTTATGAAGCTGCTGTTAAGGCTTTATGATGTGGACAGCGGAACGATATATATAAACGGCAGACCCATAAAGGAGTATGATGTGCGCCGGATGCGCAGCCGTATCGGCGTTGCGTTTCAAAGTACGAATATATACGCCATGAGTTTTGCCGATAATATTTCGCTGTATCATCCCGTAACCGCCGAAAAAATGCGCAAGATAGCAAAGCAGATGGGGCTTGACGAGATTCTAAAAAAGAACTGCGCAGATTATGACGCCGAGTTGACGCGTGAGTTTTTTGAGGATGGCATCCTTCTCTCCGGCGGCGAAGCCCAGAAAATAGGAGTATCCAGAGTCATGTCCGGGGACTTCAGCCTTCTTTTGCTGGATGAACCGTCCTCCGCCCTGGATCCTCTGGCAGAATACAAGCTGAGTGAAGCAATCCTCGGCGCAGCCAATCAGACGACTACGATTTTGATTTCCCACCGGCTATCCACCGTAAGAGACGCAGACAGGATTATTGTAATGGATCATGGACAAATCTGCGAAAGCGGAACCCACAACGCACTAATGGAAGCCAAGGGAAAGTATTATGAAATGTTCACAAAGCAGGCGGAGAATTATGTGAAGCAATAAGCATCTTTTGCTCGGAGGCTTGCTCCAATCATTGTTGGAATCAACTAAGCTTATTCTTTACGGAATCGCGGGGCGGTTGTCCTTGTCATATTCTGCGGCTCATTATCGGTAGCCGCTACCGAAATTCTCTCCTTGCTTCTTTACTGACCATGAGCATTAGCGCCGGGGTTGTCGTTTCCGTAGCCTTCCAGCAGGTTGATGGCTCCCCAGATGCCGAGACCTGCGCCAAGGGCAATTACCAAAGTTTGAAGAACGCCGACAGCAGAGTTGAAAAATTCCATATTTGTGTTGCCGGAATCATTGGGTGTTGGTGGTGTTGAAATCTCGCGGATACAGCAGGAGCCGGAGCGAAAGCTGCGATGCAGCCCCGATTCCGGCTTCTCCTTTCAAATTTTAGTTCGTGGATTCGTTCCGACCCTGCAAGCGAGGAAGCGTCTTTTCTCATCCGTATCTATATGAAAAGCCGCCGCATGAGGGCGGCGGGCTTGTGCGCTCAGACGCGGCCCGCGTCGAACACCTCGTAGACCTCATCCGCTTTCGGCACCAGCCTTGTGGAGAGGTACTTTTCGATATCAAAGGCGTTCCTTGGGTTCGCGTCCGACAGATACTTATAATTGGGGTGACGGGTGATATCGTACTTATCCGAGAGGAAGGGGCGCACGCCCCGAAGCTGCAAGATGCACTTGCCGCCGTCCAGCACCGCCAGCTCGTCTATCGTGGCAAGGTCTTTTCCAAGCTTCTGATAGTTCAGGCTGTGGGACACCTCCCGTCCACGGCTCTCGCCGGTGTTGAAGGTGTCGATGGTCTCTTTCCCCAGCGCCTGATTCAGCTCCTTCAGCGTACCGGGCTCCTTGCCGCCCAAAAAGATGGAGCTGTCGCAGTTGCCGATGATGGTGTCGGCGTTGTCCTTGTACAAAGCCTTTAGCTGACTTTGGGCTTGCAGCACCAGACAGGCGGAGATCTCGCGGCTGCGGATGGTAGCCATGAGCTTTTCCAGGTTCGGTATCTGCCCGATGTTGGCGCACTCGTCGATGAGGCAGCGCACATGGACGGGGAGCCTGCCGCCGTACACGTCGTCGGCCTTTTCGCACAGCAGGTTAAATAACTGGCTGTAAATCATGGAGATAAGGAAATTGAAGGTGCTGTCGGTGTCGCTCATGATGAGAAACAGCGCCGTTTTCCGGTCGCCCAGGGTATCCAGCTCCAGCTCGTCGTACATGGTGATTTCCCGCAGCTCCTGGATATCGAAGGGCGCAAGGCGCGCGCCGCAGGAAATATTGATCGACTTGGCTGTCTTGCCCGCCGCTAATTTGTATTTTTTATATTGCCGCACGGCGAAGTGATTCGGCTCCCGCTGCGCCAGCTCCTTGAAGGCCAGATCCACGTTGTTCTCAAAGGTCTCATCGTCCTCGCGCACCTCCATGGCGTTGATGAACTCGATGAGGGTGGCGAAGTTCTGTTCCTCCTCGGGGGCTTCGTAGTGGATATAGCCGATGAGCGCCGTGTAGAGCAGCGTCTCGGCCTTCTGCCAGAAATCGTCCCCGGATTTCCCGTCCCCCTTGGTGTTGGCGATGAGGGTCGTGACCAGCTTCAAAATATCCTTCTCACTGTGGATATACGCAAAGGGGTTGTAGTGGTGGGACTTCTTGAAGTTGATGGAATTGAATATCTTCACCTTATAGCCATTGCGGAGCATGAGCTTTCCGCACTCCACGGCGATGCTGCCCTTTCGCTCGGTTTGTCAAGGAGGTAGTGCGGAAAAAGCGAAAAAATTAGGATGCGTCCAGATCGCGGCGGACAAGGCGGTTGATTTTGTCGCTCATGGTTTCCCTGCTGGTGGTGCTGAAATGGAACGACACCTCGTAGATGGTGTTGCCGATTTTCTGCACCAGGGCGGGCGGCGGCGCGTCCGGGGCGGGTGGAGCGTTGCTGCCCTCCGTCACGGGCAGGGGGATGGTCTTGCCCTCTCTGCTGGTGCTGTCGCTCACCTCCGGGGCGGGGATAGTGCTGGTGATCGTCATGCTGGGGTCGTTGGTCATAGGCTCTCCTTTCATCGTTCATCAAAGTTTGCCCAACGTGGCCGACAGAATGGCGGTCACGTTGGATAGGCGGGGACACGTTATCGCTCCGCCTCCCGGCGTTTCTGCCGGGCCTGCTCCTGCTGGTGTATGGCGGTGTCGGCGTTGCGCTTCACCTGTTGAAGCCGCCGCAAATCGTCCTGGATGGGCTTGTATTGCTCATACTCGGCCTTGTACTCCTGTTGAAGCCTCGCCTGCTCCTGTTCCCACGCATGAACGGGGATTTTACCAGCAGGGGAACGGTACTTGTCCAGCTTTCGGCGGGCCATGTGGAACGTCCTCAACTCGTTCTCATGCTCCCTCTCGAATTGTTCCCGCTTGCCCTTCCACTTGATACCCTTCCATTCGTCATAGATGGGCTTGGTGTCCCGGTAGAGGTCAACGAGACGAAGCAGTTCCTTCAATTCGTTCAGACGGGCGGACTTGGCTTTCATGGATGCGTTGATGGCCTCCGTCTGTTCACTCTGGACGGCGATATGGGCCTCCAAATCTTCCAGAGTGACAATGCCTTTCTCAGTCAGAAAATTGATGGCCTCGGCAAAATCTTTGAGGTTTCCAATCCTGGCGTTGCGGCTCCATGCTCCGGCGTTCCGGCCCTCATAGTAGTCAGTCAGCAGGGCGGCAAGCGTGGGGGCCTGGGGCTTGCTCAACTCCTCCTTTGCCGCCTTTATCCAGTCTGTCAGGTCAGCGATTTTCCTCCGAATATTCCGCAACAGGTCATTGGCCTTTCTTATCCAGCGGTTGAAATCGCCCTTGTCGGTGGTGATACCCTTGGCCTCCATCTGGCGGACGGCCACGCCCTCGTGGATGGTGGGCAGCAGGTCAAGGCCCTGACGCTCATAGGAGCGGTGATCGACACGGCAGGTCAGGCCCTTTTCCTCAAACTTGGCATTGACCATAGCAGCCCACGCCTCCCGCCATTGTTCCAGCGTTTCCGGGTTTCCCCAGTCGGTGGTAGGAACAGCGTCAAAGAGGGGTTTGCCGTCCTCGCCCATGATGCGGTTCCCATCCTCGTCCAGACGGTAGCGGCGGCGCTGCTTGCACCCCCATTTGCCGTCTGGCTCAATGGGTCGGATAGGGCAGAGGACATGAAAGTGCGGGTTAGGAATACCGCCGTCCTCTTTGTCCGGCTGGTGGATGGCAAAGTCGGCAATCATGCCCCGGCCCACAAGCTGCTCTGAAACAAATTGCCTTGCAAGAGCGATGTTCTCGTCAAGAGAAAGTTCGTTCTGCAAGGCAATGTCAAAGCTGTATGCAAGCTGGGCTTTCTTGCCGCGCTCGGCCTTCTCCACGGCGTTCCAGAGGGTGGCGCGGTCTTGGTACTCGGCGGGGGCCTGGGGCGGCAGAAGAACGTCTGAACAGACCACGCCGCCCTTGTGGGTATAGTCGCTGACTTCGCCATAGTATTCGCTGTAAAGTTTCTCTCCGGCGCGGTAGGCGGCAGACGTGACAATAGACTGTCCCGCGCTCCGCTTGACCTGGGTGACGTGAAAGTGAAACAGGGCCAATTATCCGCCCTCCTGCTGGTCAATGGCGTGGCGCACCAGGGCGGCAACTTCTGGCAGGGAAAAGATTTGCTCAACCAAAATTCTAAATGCCGTTTGGCTCATGCCTCGTACTTCCGGTGCCACACTCTCCACGTCCGCGCCACGGGTGATAAGGCGGTGGTTACGCTTCTTCCTCTCGCCCTCCGAATAGTAGCGGATACGGTTTTCCAGCCGCTGAACTTCATGCTGGTACTGCTCCGCTTTGACAGTAGCCTCGTCATACTCTTTCTGCAATTCTTCACGCGATTCCTCCAAGGTGATCGCCTCCTTTTTGATTAAATTCCAAACATCAAATTTTTTGAAAATAGGGGGTTGACAAAAGTCCTGGTCTGGCATATACTGCTCATATCAAATAATTTTGATGTGAGGTTAGTACAATGGATAACGCCCACCAGGAACACGCCAAAGTCTTTAAGGCTTTGTGTGACCCAAAGCGTCTGGCAATCCTCTCCCTCCTTCGGGGCGGCGAGAAGTGCGCTTGCGTTTTGATGGACCAGTTGGGAATGGCACAATCCGCCGTTTCCTATCACATGAAGATTCTATGCGAATCGGGTATTGTCGTGAGCCGTCAGGAAGGGAAATGGACCCATTACAGCCTGAGCAGTACGGGCAGCAAGGCCGCTGTTGAACTGTTGCTGTCTCTGACAACGCCCAGCACAGAACAGGACCGTTGCTGTGGATGAGAAAAGCCATCGTCCGGGGATGGCTTTTCTTTCGACACAACACATCAAAATATTTTGATATGATTATCTGATTGGAGGTACTCTCATGCAAATCCTTCGTTCCCTGTGGCTGTTCATCCAGGGCCAGGTTCTTGGAATGAAATGGCTGAATGTGCTGATTGGGGACCTGCTCTCTTTGCTGGGCCTGGATACGGCCTCATGGCTGGGCGGCAGCGTCCAATTCTTTGTGTACGATGTGGTCAAAATCACGGTACTGCTGTGCTTCTTGATTTTCGTGATCTCCTACATCCAAAGCTACTTCCCGCCGGAGCGCAGTAAGCGAATATTGGGGCGGTTCCATGGCATTGGTGCGAACATCATATCCGCATTGCTGGGTACAGTGACACCCTTCTGTTCCTGCTCGTCTATTCCGCTGTTTATCGGCTTTACCAGTGCCGGGTTGCCGCTGGGGGTTACATTCTCGTTCCTGATTTCCTCCCCAATGGTAGACCTGGGTAGCCTTATCCTCCTAATGAGCATTTTCGGTGCTAAAGTTGCAATCATCTATGTGCTGGTCGGCTTGGTGATCGCCGTGGTAGGCGGCACCCTGATTGAGAAACTTCACATGGAGCCTTATGTTGAGGAATTTATCCGCAATGCTGGCGGCGTGGACATTGAATCCCCAACACTGACCAAACGGGAACGAGTTCAGTTTGCGAAAGAACAGGTCGTTTCCACATTCAAGAAAGTATTCCCTTATATCCTGGTCGGCGTAGGCATTGGTGCGGTCATTCACAACTGGATTCCGGAAAGCTGGATTGAAGCGGTGTTAGGCGGCAACAATCCGTTCGGGGTTGTCCTTGCCACGCTGGTGGGCGTCCCCATGTATGCGGATATTTTCGGCACTATCCCGGTGGCGGAGGCCCTGCTTTACAAGGGCGCACAGCTTGGCACAATTCTGTCCTTTATGATGGCTGTCACAACGCTAAGTCTGCCGTCTTTGATTATGCTCCGCAAGGCCGTGAAGCCGAAGCTGCTGGCGCTGTTCATTAGCATCTGCACCATTGGCATTATCATTGTCGGCTATCTGTTCAATGCGTTCCAATTTTTGCTGATATAAATTTTTAGGAGGAATCAATTATGGGACTGTTCAGTAAGAAGAAAGAAGAAACAAAATCCTGCTGTTGTGGAGGCAACTGTACCCCGGAAACGATGGCACAGGCAGAGACGGCAAAAGCCGCTTCCGGGGTCAAGGTGCTGGGGACCGAATGCGCCAAGTGCAACGCCCTGGAAGATGCTGTTCGTGCCGCCCTCACGGAGCTGGGGATGGATACGACCATTGACCATGTGACGGACTTCACGCAAATCGCCGCCTACGGGGTCATGACTACTCCGGCGCTGGTGGTGGATGGGAAAGTGGTGTCGTATGGCAAAGTGTTGAAGAAGGACGAAGCCAAGGCGTTGATTCAGAAGGTACGGACATAATACCTGTTGGAAGGGTGCGGATGCGAAGCGTCTGCACCCTTCTAACAGGTGTGCAGGAATAGCCGCGAAGCGGCGCAAGGGGCGCAGCCCCTTGTACGGAGCGGAGCGACGCAAAAGGCCCTGACTTTCGTAAGTCAGGGCCTTCGCCTCGCAGAGCGCACGATACATGGTCGCAGACCATGTATAGAAGTGCGCCCTTCCGTTCCGTCAGGGATTTAGACAGTTGGGGAAAGCGGGACCTTCTCCGCCTCCTTTGCCGCCCGCTGTGCCTCCCTCACCCGGCGCATACGCAGCTTGTTTTGCTCCCGTTCCCGGTTCCGCGCCGCCAACGCCTTTTGTGCTTTTGCTTCTTCCACGGCGGTCAGAATGACCTCCGGCTTAGGCGGAACGAAACAGCCGATGAAGTTGAAATATACATCAACCTTCTGCCGTCTGTCCCCGGTGGATTTGTCGGCCTCATGGACAACGACTTTCTCTATAAACTCGTTGAGCATGGGGGCGGTCAGTTCGTCAAAGTTGGTGTATCGCCGCACAAGGGAAACAAACCTCTGCGCCCTCATGCCGTCCTCGGCCTGGGCGGTGATGCCCTCTTTCAGTTCCGCTGCCTCCTGCTCCAATGCGTTCTGCTCAGTGTCGTACTCCACCAGCAGACGGTTGAAATGCTTGTCGGGTATCTTCCCGGTGGCGTTCCCCTCATACAGTTTCCTGATTAACTCGTCAAGTTCGGCAATTCGCTTCTCCACCTGACGGAGCCGCTTCTTCTGCTCCCTGGCGGTCTGCTCTTGCCCCGCGCTGGCGGCGTCCCGCACGATGCGGATAAACTCTTTCTCGTCCTCCCGGACGTAGGCGCTCACCTCACGGATCGCCGTCAGTATCAGCTTCTCAATAGTGGAAGTTTTGATATAATGGATGGTACAGTCACGGGTCAACTGACGGTAATTCCCGCAGATATAGTAATCATCAGCGTCATAGACCTTCTTCTTGCTGGGGGATGGCTGATGGTGGGTCAGCTTGTGTCCGCAGTCGGCGCAGTAGAGAAGCCCGGTCAGCGGATTGGCGGGGCGGTCTGGATAGCTGGGCTTGCGGATGGTTTTCTTCAGACGGTGGGCGAGCTGCCACGTTTCCTCGTCCACGATGGCCTCATGGGTGTCGCGGAAAATCATCAATTCCTCCGGCTTGGCCTTGCGCCGTTTCTTGGTCTTGTAGTTCTCGCAGATGGTCTTGCCTAACACGGTATGCCCCATGTACTCCTGCTTTTCCAGAATGTAGCCAACTGCCGTACTTGACCAAAGGCAGGGGTCATGAAAGCCCTTGCTGTGGTCGTTCTCCGGGTTGTGCAGCTTGGCATAGGCGGAGGGTATCAGCACCTTGTCAGCAGTCAGAGCGTCCGCTATGCCCTTCACGCCGTAGCCGTCAATCACCATCTGGAAGATGCGTCGGACAACGGCAGCAGCTTCTTCATCCACAATCAGGTGTTGTTTGTCCTGCGGGTCGCGGCGGTAGCCGTAGGGGACGCTGGGGGACACGCGCTTGCCGTCCTGCATCCTGGCCTTGAAAATGGCTTGTATCTTCCGGCTGGAATCGCGGGCGTAAAATTCGTTCATAATGTTCAAAAACGGGGTGAAATCGTTATCCCCCTGCTTGTCGCTGTCGATACCATTGTTGACAGCGATGAAGCGCACACCCTTGTCTCTGAACATGACATCGGTGTAAAAGCCGACCTTGAGATAGTCCCGCCCGAAGCGGCTCATGTCCTTGACGATGATCGTTGCCACGTTCCCGGCCTCCACCTCGGCAATCATGGCCTTGAAGCCCTCTCGGTCAAAGGTCGTGCCGCTCACTCCATCATCGGTGAAGTGGCGGACATTGGTGAAGCTATTCCGCTTGGCATAGTCCTCCAAAAATGCCTGCTGATTCAGAATGGAGTTGCTGGGGCCTTGTAACTCATCGTCACGGCTCAAACGCTCGTATAATGCTGTAATTTTGGCGATATTGTGTGCCATATCGTCACCTCCCGAAAGTGTGCGGATTTCTCCGTCCTTGAGATATTATCCCTTTCGGGTCGGTGACAACGTATGAACTGTGTAATTGCATGAGGTTTGGCTTAATGAAAAACCGCGTCTTGCCGCTGCCGGAGCCGCCCACCACCAGCACGTTTTTGTTCCGCGCCGTCTTGGGGTCTTTGGGACGGTTGGACATCATGAGCCGCTCGGTTTGGGTGAGAATGACGTTGTTCTCAAACTTCGGATCGACGTAAGGGGCGATATCCTCGGGCCTGCCCCATGAAGCGTTTTGTCAAGTGCTTTTTTGAGTTATTGACGCAAATTATCGTGAAAGTGCGAAAGTGCAAAGTGCAAAGGGTCTGCGTTTTGCACTTTCAGCTTGCGGGTTCGGGTGGTTGCTTCTTCTTGATGAAGTTGTACCATTGACCGCCGACACGCCTTGCGCCTAAAATGCCGCCCATGTTGCGCTTGGCGTTCTGTACCGTCCTTTCGGATATTCCGGCTTCGGCTGCGGCTTTTACAATGTCCTCGCTGGCAAGCTCTTTCCCGTCTGCAAGCAGGTCAAGTATCAGCCGTTCCGCCTGTTCGGTCTTGGTGGCGGTGTTGCCGCCCGCGCCGGACAGCAGTTCGTCGGCGGTGATGTCGTATTCGCCTATCCACGAAAAGCCCGTTTCCGGGTCAAGGCAAAAGGCAACGGGCTTGCCCTCCGGCGCAAGGGAAGATTTGTC
>OJKC01001501.1_pt1 | contig 14480 bp, 15 predicted proteins | sample 1596401 | NCBI WGS metagenome assembly OJKC01 (sample SAMEA4350162, study PRJEB24818) | metagenome | biome: human; feature: gut; material: faeces | place: Denmark | collected 2013-09 | reverse complement strand
AAGTTAGGGCAACATAATGATTTACTCAATGCAGGTGGATTCGCAATTTTCTCTGTCTATAATTTTTTGATGATGAATATATAAATGTGTTTTTCCCTCATCCATAAACACCGTCAATTCCATAATTTGTTTGTTTAAATACCTCTTCGGGATTTAGCGCTTGTTACCTAAATGGAACTTGCTTTCTGTGATTTTTCAAAGGGATTGACCGACCTTTGGCTATTGCAACAGAGGTGCCGGCGGTAGTGAGGCGTACACGTAAGTCCCTTGATACTGCAAGTTAACAACTTCAAAGTTAACATTTTTTTGCAAGGCGAATCGGATGGCCTGTTGCTGAACAATAGAGGCGCCTTTTTGTGAAAGTTGAAGGAGTTCAGTGAGGCTTATGTACTTGTAGTATGGATCATCTGAATGCCCTGTATAATGATGAGCGATACCGGGGACGTCTTTAAAGAGAAAGCAACGTTCCGCGTGCAAAAAATGTGCTAAGAGAATGGCCGTTAGGTCGGAACCCCCACGTCCCAAGGTTATTAATTGATCGTGAGTGTTTAATGCTTGAAATCCACTGACGACCAACACGTGTTTACGCAGTGCTTTTGCATAGGCATCTGTGTCTACGGACCACTGGCCATCCGGCAATTGTTGTAAGCCCACACGAAACCCGCTTTTAATAACGAAGGGGATCTTTTGCTGTTCAAGAGCTAAGCCCAACAAGGCACAAGCTTTTTGTTCGCCGAGAGCTAAAAGTAAGTCTAAGCAGGGACCTTGTCCCACGGTTGAATTGACTTGATGCCCTTGATTCAACAAAAAGTCGGTTGTTCCCTTCATGGCCGAAACGACAACGACCAGTTGGTGCTCTTCTTTGTAAGACGCTGCGATGAAGTGTGCAATTTTGTTAAATTGTTGTTCGTCGGTGAGGATGCTGCCTCCAAATTTTTGAATAATGAGGGCCATGACTAAAAGTGATGTTCCTCTCCTTTGAACAGTCGTTTAAGATTTGACCTGTGTCGCCATGTGGTAAAACAAGCGAATAAAATTAAGGGTACAGTGCATTGTCCCGTATGTAAAAAATGAAAGCAAGGTAAAATCCACGCAAACGTGATAGAGGCCAACGACACGTAGTGTGTCAGCTTAAAGACAATTCCCCAAAGAACTAAGCTCATGCACAGTGGAATGGGAACTAAGCAAGATAGTCCGCCTATGAGGGTGGCAATGCCTTTTCCGCCTTTGAAATGTGTGAAGCAGGAGTAGCTGTGTCCCAGTAAGGCGCTGAAAAGTGTTGTGTAAGGAAAATTTAATAAAACGCCTATGTAGGCCGCCAAAAGCCCTTTGCCTGTGTCAAGTATGAACACCGTGTAGCCCGCTTTCTTCCCTAAGGTCCTCAGGACGTTGGTGGCACCTGGATTCCCGCTACCACTGGTAAAAATACAAATGCCGTGGGCCCTGGCGATGAGGTAGCCAAAAGGTAGGGCACCGAGAAAATACCCAATGCATATGCATATAAACAACATGATTTTTATCGCGAAGGGCTTATAATCGGCTCCGCATGCGAGGCGGGCGAGCTTTTCCGCGCCGTGCTTGAAGAAAAGCCGCACGAGGAAATATGCGCCATTGCAAGGGAGTATGACTACCTTGAAATACAGCCGATAGGCAACAATGCCTTCCTTATGCGCGAGGGCATAGTGAAGGACGAGGACGGCCTGCGCGAGCTTAACCGCAGAATAGTGCGGCTGGGCGAGGAACTGGGCATACCCGTGGCAGCCACGGGCGACGCGCACTTTATGGAGCCGGAGGATTCCATATTCCGTGCGATAGTTATGAGCGCGCGCGAATTTAAGGATGCGGAGCAGCAGGCGCCGCTGTATTTCCGCACAACGGACGATATGCTTGAAGAATTCAGCTACCTTGGCAGGGAAAAGGCCGAGGAAGTGGTTATAGACGTGCCGAACGCAATAGCGGACATGTGCGAAAGCATGAAGCCGTTCCTGAGCGAAAAAAGCACATATGCCCCTAAATTCCCCGGCGCTAATGAGGAACTGAGGAGCATGTGCGAAAACCGCGCGCGGGAGATATACGGCGATGTTCTGCCGCCCGTTGTGCAGGCGCGGCTCGATAAGGAGCTTACTTCCATAATAGGCAACGACTATGCGTCGCTGTATTTGAGCGCGCAAAGGCTGGTTTCAAAATCCATGTCCGATGGCTACCTTGTCGGCAGCCGCGGCAGCGTAGGTTCATCCTTCGTTGCCACAATGGCGGGAATAACGGAAGTGAATCCGCTGCAGCCGCACTATGTTTGCCCAAATTGCAGGCACAGCGAATTTGACGTTGACCTTGATAAATATGCCTGCGGCGTGGACATGCCGGATAAGGACTGCCCCGTTTGCGGCACAAAGCTGAAAAAGCTTGGCTATACTATACCGTTTGAGGTATTCCTTGGCTTTAAGGGAGACAAAACGCCGGATATTGACCTTAACTTCTCGGGCGACTATCAGCCCCATGCCCATGCGTATACTGAGGTCATGTACGGCAAGGGCCATGCCTTCCGCGCCGGCACGATATCCGGCCTGAAGGACAAAACCGTATACGGCTACGTTAAGGGCTATTGCGAACAATACGATGCTTTCTTTACCCGTGCGGAGACGGAAAGGCTCGTTGCGGGCTGCGAAGGCGTTAAGCGCACCACGGGGCAGCACCCCGGCGGCATAGTTATCGTACCCGAAGGATACGAGATATTCGACTTTACGCCGATACAGTACCCTGCGGACAAAAAGGAAAAGAACACCGTTACCACGCATTTCGACTTCCATGCCATGGACGACAGGCTTGTCAAGCTGGACATACTTGGCCACGATGACCCGACCGTTTTGAGGATGCTTCAGGATATAACGGGCGTTGACCCAAAGGGACTGCCGCTTGACGATAAGGAAACGATGAAGCTTTTTTCGTCAACGGAGCCGCTGGGCATAACGCTTGAGGAGCTGAATTGCGACGTGGGCAGCATTGCCCTGCCCGAATTCGGCACGAACTTCGTGCGGCAGATGCTTATGGATACTCGTCCTACCACGATGGAGGAGCTCGTCAGAATATCCGGCCTTTCCCACGGCACGGGCGTGTGGCTGGGCAATGCGCAGGATTTGGTGCTTGGCGGCATAGCAACGCTTTCGCAGGTGGTCTGCACGCGAGACGATATTATGAACTACCTCATAAGCATAAAGATGGAACCTTCAAAGGCTTTTAAAATAATGGAAAGCGTAAGAAAAGGCAAGGGACTTACGGAGGAAATGGAAGAAAATATGCGGGAAGTGAACACGCCCGAATGGTTCTTCTCCTCCTGCAAAAAAATAGGATACATGTTCCCCCGCGCCCATGCGGCGGCATATGTTATGATGGCGTTCAGAATAGCGTGGTATAAGGTGCATATGCCCGAAGCCTTCTATGCGGTTTACTTCTCCGTGCGCGCGGATGCGTTTGACGTATCCATGGCGCTGGGCGGGGAAGAAAGGGTGCTGCGCAACATAAAGGCGATACGCGACAAGGGCAACAAGGCAGAGCAGAAGGAGCAGGATCTGCTGGTGATACTCGAAGTTGTGTACGAAATGAACCGGCGGGGAATAAAGCTGCTGAATGTGGACATATATAAATCCGACGCCACAAAGTTTACCATCGAGAAGGACGGGCTAAGGCCGCCGTTCTCTGCCGTGGCGGGCGTAGGCGTAACGGCTGCGGAAGGAATAGGCGCGGCGGACAGGAGCGTCCCCTTCAATTCGATAGAGGACTTCCGCGCCCGCACGAAGGCGAACAGCGGCGTTGTGGATAAGCTGAGGGAGCTTGGCTGCTTCGATGGGCTTGCGGAAAGCAATCAGGTAAGCTTTTTCTAAGGAAAATAAGCAAAACTATTGCGCTTAGACCATAAGCTGTGCTATAATGCTTGTGTTGGGCGGTAAATACCGCATTTGTTGGCTTTTTGAAGAGTGGGACGTTCCCGCTCTTTTGTTTTGATAAGGCAATGAATCGGCTCATGTGAGCCTTATATTTAAGGAGGTACGGTTGAAAACTACCGAAATAGTGGATTCCCTTGTGCGCGGGAAAATAGCCGAAATGGGCTACGAACTGGATGAAGTTGAATACGTTAAAGAATACGGCAACATGGTGCTTACGCTTTATATCGATTCGGAAAACGGCGTGACCATAGACGACTGCGAAAAGGTGAGCCGCGCAATAGACCCCATACTTGATGAAAACGACCCCATAGAGGAAGCGTATTACCTGAGCGTTTCCAGCATAGGCATAGACCGCCCGCTCAAAAAGGACAGGGATTTTGAAAGAAGCATGGGCAAAAAGCTTCAGGTCAAGCTGTATGCTCCCATAAATAAGAAAAAAGAGCTTCTGGGCATCCTTACCGGATACGATGGTGAAAGCTTCACCATAAGCGTTGAAAAAACGGGCGAAGTGACCATAAAACGCAAAGATGCGGCGCTTATAAGGCCGTGGATAGATTTTGAATAACACAGGGAGGATAAGTAATTAAGATGAAAGCCGATTTTATCGAAGCACTGAACGCTATCGAAAAAGAGCGCGGCATCAGCAAGGACATATTGATAGACGCATTCGAGTCCGCGCTGGTCGCGGCGTATAAGCGCAACTACAACACCACCGCCAACGTGCGCGCCGTTGTTGACCGCGACACGGGAGACGTGCAGATTTTCGCGTCCAAAACCGTTGTTGAGCACGTTGAAAACCCTTACAGCGAAATTTCGCTTGAAGAGGCGCATAAGATAAACCCCTTGTTTGATATTGGCGACGTGCTGGAAGAAGAAGCCGACCCCAGCAAGTTCGGCCGCATAGCGGCGCAGACCGCTAAGCAGGTAGTGGTGCAGCGCATAAGGGAAGCCGAGCGCGGAGTTATATACGACGAGTTTGCTGAAAAGGAAAACGAGATATTGACCGCCATAGTGCAGCGCGCCGAAAAGGCGGGCGTATACGTTGAGCTCGGCAAAACGGACGGCCTGCTTTCCTATAACGAAACAATACCCGGCGAAGAGTATAACAATAACGACCGCATAAAGGTTTATGTTCTTGAGGTAAGAAAGACCAATAAGGGCCCGCAGGTGCTTGTTTCAAGGACGCATCCCGGCCTTGTGAAGCGGCTTTTCGAGCTGGAAGTGCCGGAAATAATGAGCGGCGTTGTGCAGATAAAGTCCATCGCGCGCGAAGCGGGCTTCCGCACCAAGGTCGCCGTGCATTCTACCGATCCAATGGTGGACGCCGTGGGTGCCTGCGTGGGCCAGAAGGGCATAAGGGTGGAGCGCATGGTGAATGAGCTGCACAATGAAAAGATAGACATAATAGAGTGGGACAGCGACCCCGCCGTGTATATCGCAAAGGCGCTCAGCCCCGCGAAGGTGATAATGGTTTATATCAACGAAACCGAAAAGGCGGCGAAGGTAGTCGTGCCCGATCAGCAGCTTTCCCTTGCAATAGGCAAGGAAGGCCAGAATGCGCGCCTTGCGGCCAAGCTTACGGGCTGGAAGATAGACATAAAGAGCCAGAGCCAGGCCGAGGAGGAGCTGGACCGCATAGATCTTGACGGCATGGACGCCGGCGAAGAACCGGAGGCATAATGGCCGCAAAGAAAACGCCCATGCGCATGTGCGTTGCGTGCAGGGAAATGAAGCCAAAGCGCGAGCTTATACGCATAGTGCGCACGCCGGAAAACGAAATATGCGCCGATACCACCGGCCGCGCAGCCGGGCGCGGCGCATATATATGCAAAAGTCAGGCGTGCCTTGAAAAGGCGATAAAGATCCGCGCGCTTGAAAGGGCGCTGGATAAAAAGATAGACGAAGAAGTGTTCCAAAGGCTGCAAAAGGAGATAGGCGCGGGTGGTCAGGAGTAAATTGACGGCGTATATAGGCTTTGCGGCGCGCGCAAGGAAGCTGAAAAGCGGGGACTTTACCTGCGAAAAGCTGATGAAGCAGAAAAAGGTACAGCTGATGCTTTTGGATAGCGGCGTAAGCGCGAACACAAGGGAAAAATACGAGGCGATGTGCAGTGCGGCGGAAATAGACTGCCTGTACATAGAAGATCTCGGGCGGCTGATAGGCAAGGATGCCCACAAGACGGCCGCGGTGACAGACCGGCACTTTGCCGGAATAATCCGGGAAGCCTACCAGGCTACGGAACAAGCAAACTAAAAGGGGTGGCAAGAATGGCAAAAGCAAAGGTAATGGATTCTGCCAGGGAGCTTGAAGCCCGGGCTAAACAGCTTTTTGAGCGGATAAAGGGCATGAATGCGGACATGAGTGCAACGCTTGAAGACATGCGCCAATACGAAGGCAAGCTGATAGAAAAGGAAAAAATAGCCGAGAAGGAGCGCGCGGAGGCGCTGAGGATAGAACGGCTCAGGGAACTGGCCAATAGTGCGGATACTGCGGCGTACCACAGCGACGAACCGGAAACGGCAGAGCCGGAGAAGCCGAAGGCCGAAGAAAAGAGCGAAGCGAGCGCAATAAAGAGCGCGGAGCCTGAGAAAGCGAGCGCGGAGCCCAAGGCGGAAGAAAAGAGCGAGCCTGCCGAACAAAAGGCGGAAAGCGCGAAGGAAACGGCAAAGCCGGAACAAACAAAGGAAGAACTCAAGAAAGAAGAAAAGGCAAACGAGGTAACAGCGCCTGTGCAGCAGAAGAACCAGGAAAAGCCCCGGCAGAGGGCAAACGACGCAAACAGGCCGCAGCAGCGTACCGACAGGCCGCAGCGGGACGGTTACCAGCCGCGCCAAGGGCAGGACGCAAGGCCGCCGCGCAGCGATGACCGCTTCGGCAAGCCGCAGCAGCAGCGCAATGACAGGCCGCAGCAGGGCCAGCGGCGCGAACGCCCCATGCAGGCCGCAAGCGAACTGATACAGCCCGCACCCGGCGGCCGCGAGCGCGGCTACGAGGCCAACAAAAAAGCGCCCGCCAAGGGGAACCGCGACGACGAGCGCAGAAAGAATAAAAAGATATTGTTAAAGGAGGCGGCGCCCTCAATGAACGCATGGGATGACGACGGCGGCTTTGGCGGAAGGAAGAAGAAGAGGCAGGCTGCGCCCGCGCCTAAGCCGGAACCGGTAAAGATAGAAAAGGCCGTTATAAACGGCGAAACAATAACCGTTAAGGAGCTTAGCGAAAAAATCGGCAAGCCCGCGGCGGAAATAATAAAAAAACTGTTCATTTTAGGCATAATGGCCACCATAAATCAGGAGATAGATTTCGATACCTGCTCGCTGATAGCATCGGACTACGGCATTGAGCTTGAACAGAACATTGCCAAGACCTATGAGGACGTTCTGCTTGAAGGTGTGGACGAGGACAAGGACGAAAACCTTGTTGAGCGCCCGCCGGTCGTAACCATAATGGGCCACGTTGACCACGGCAAGACCAGCTTGCTTGATGCTATCCGCCACAGCAGCATTACCGAAGGCGAAGCCGGCGGCATAACGCAGCACATCGGCGCATATACCGTCACCTGCAACGGCAGGCAGATAACCTTTATCGATACCCCGGGTCACGAGGCATTCACAGCTATGCGCGCCCGCGGAGCGCAGGTTACGGACATAGTAATACTGGTCGTTGCGGCGGACGATGGCATAATGCCGCAGACCGTTGAGGCCATAAACCATTCCAAGGCCGCAGGCGTGCCCATAATTGTTGCAATAAACAAAATGGATAAGCCCGCCGCCAATCCGGACAGGGTAAAGCAGCAGCTTACCGAATACGGTTTGGTCAGCGAAGAATGGGGCGGTGACACAATATGCGTTCCCGTTTCCGCCAAAACCAAGGAAGGCTTGGATAATTTGCTTGAAATGGTATTGCTCCAGGCGGACGTGCTTGAGCTTAAGGCGAATCCCAACCGTATGGCTAAGGGCATAATAATAGAAGCCGAGCTTGACAAGGGCCGCGGCCCGATAGCAACCGTGCTTGTGCAGAACGGCACGCTGAAGGTTGGCGATCCGATAGTTGCCGGCATGGCATACGGCCGCGTGCGCGCCATGATGGACGATAAGGGCAGGCGCGTTACCAAGGCCGGCCCCAGCACGCCTGTTGAGGTGCTTGGCTTTAACGAAGTGCCGAGCGCTGGCGATATGCTCAACGCCGCCGAAATAGATAAGCTCTCTCGCCAGGTTGCCGAGGAAAGGCGCGATAAGCTGAAGGCAGAGCAGCTAAAGAATACACATAAGGTATCGCTGGACGATCTGTTCAACCAGATAGCCGAAGGCCAGATGAAGGACCTGAACATAATAATCAAGGCGGACGTTCAGGGCAGCGTGGAGGCCGTGAGGCAGGCGCTGGAGAAGCTTTCAAACGATGAAGTGCGCGTAAGGTGCATCCATGGCGCAGTCGGCGCTATAACCGACTCCGACGTTATATTTGCATCCGCGTCCAACGCAATCGTTATCGGCTTCAACGTGCGCCCCAACACCAGCGCAAGGGCCTTGGCCGAAAAGGAAAACGTGGATATAAGACTTTACCGCATAATCTATAATGCGATAGAGGATATCCAGAATGCCATGAAGGGCTTGTTCAAGCCCGTGTTCAAGGAAGTTGAGCTGGGCCGCATAAGCGTGAGGAACACGTTCAAGGTAAGCGGCGTGGGCACCATTGCCGGCGCATATGTGCAGGACGGCAAGGTGAGCCGCAATGCGCAGGTGCGCGTTGTGCGCGACGGCATAGTTGTGCATGAAGGCAAAATATCCTCGCTCAAGCGCTTCAAGGACGACGTTAAGGAAGTTGCCGCGGGCTACGAATGCGGCATAGGCATAGAAAACTTCAACGATATTCACGAGGGCGATACAATAGAAGCCTTCGTAATGGAAGAAGTAAAGCGCTGATAACGCGAAAAAGGAATAAACGGAAAGGAAAGCGGCCTTGCAGCCCACAAAGCGAAGGGGCCGCTTCTTAAAACAAAATGCCAAATATCAGATACGACAGGATAAACGAAGAGGTCAAAAAAACCATAAGCGAAATAGTGCGCGAAATGAAGGATCCGCGCATATCGCCCATGACCACCATATCCTCTGCCGAGGTCACAAACGACCAGAAGATAGCCAAGGTGAAGGTGAGCGTATATGACGAGGACGACGCCGTGCGCAAGGGTACAGTGGACGCGCTTAACCGCGCGGCGGGCTTCATACGGCATGAGCTGGGCCAAAGGATGGAGCTTAGGGCGCTGCCGCAGCTTAAATTCACGCTGGACACATCGATAGAGTACAGCGCGCACATAGCAAAGATAATAGAAAGCCTGCACAGCCAGGATAAAAAGAGCGATGAATAACGCGCCCGTGAACCAAACGCTTGCGTCCATAGCGCGGCTGATAGCGGAAAACAACGACTTTACGCTTATAATGCACGTTTCGCCGGATGGGGACGCGATAGGCTCCGCCTGCGCGTTAAGGCTTGCGCTTATGGCGATGGGCAAGCGTGTGCAGGCCGTGTGCGATGGGGACGTGCCGCGCATATACCGCTTCCTTGAAGGGGCGGAGGATATTATTAAGCCCAATGATGCGCGCATAACAAGCGCGGCAATAGCCGTTGACTGCGCGGACGAAGGGCGCATGGGCGCGGCGGACGAAATATTTGCGCAGGCAAAGCATACCGCGAACATAGATCACCACGTTACCAACACCATGTTTGCGCAGCATAACGCCGTTGAGGCGCACGCTGCCGCGGCGGCGGAGGTAGTGAAAAAGCTGATAGAGCAGCTTGATGCGGACTTCGGCGCGAATATTGCAACGTGCCTTTTTTGCGGCCTTGTTACGGATACGGGCAACTTTGCCTATTCAAATACCACGCCGGATACGCTTTTTGCCGCGGGCGAGCTATTGCAGCGCGGGGCTGACAATGCGCTGATAAACCGCGCGGTATACCGCTCCGCACCCGTATCAAAGCGCAGGATGCTTGGCCTTGGGCTTATAAAGGCGGAGTATCTGCACGGGGGCAAGGTAGCGGTATGCAAGCTTACGCGGGCGGATTTTGACCGCTTCAACGCGCGGGACGAGGACTGCGAAGGCATAATAGACAACCTGAGGGACGTTGAGAACGTTGAAATAGCCATGCTTATGCGCGAAAAGGAGCCGAATGTATACAAGGTGAGCATGCGGGCGAAGGAATACGCCAACGTGTGCGCCGTTGCGGAACGCTATGGCGGCGGTGGGCACAGGCTTGCTGCGGGCTGCACCGTGCGCGGCGAACTGGACGCGCTTGCGGCTGAGCTTACCGAGGCGCTTATACAGGCATTATAACCATAAACAGAGACACAGATGACAGAAGGTATCGTAAACATATTAAAGCCGCCGGGAATGACGTCCAGCGACGCTGTTGCGGACGTTAGGCATATATTCAAAATAAAGCGCGTCGGCCATACCGGAACGCTCGACCCGGGCGCGGCGGGCGTGCTGCCCATATGTATAGGCCGGGCTACGCGGCTTTTTGACATATTGGTGGATAAGCAAAAGGAATACATTGCGGAGGTAACGTTCGGCGCGGCAACGGATACGCAGGACGCTTACGGCCGCATAGTTGAAAGGGACACAAGGATAATATCAAAAGATGAGCTTGCGGCCGTTTTGCCCTGCTTTATAGGCCAAATTGAGCAGACCGCGCCCATGTACAGCGCCGTCAGCATAGACGGCAAGCGGCTTTATCAGCTTGCGCGCGAAGGGGCGGATGCCGTTGAAATAAAGCGCAGCGCAACAATAGATAATATTGAGCTTATGGCGCAAAGCGGCGAAAACCGGTATCTTTTGCGCATAGTTTGCTCCCGCGGAACATATGTAAGGACGCTGTGCGCGGATATTGGCAAGCGGCTCGGCACATGCGCTTATATGAGCTTTCTGCTGCGCACGCGCAGCGGGGAGTTCACAATAGGCAGCACCTATTCCATAGCCGAGCTAAGGCAGATGAAGGAAAAAGGGCGGCTTGGCGACGCCGTGATAAGCATAGAGGATTCACTCAACGGGCTGATAGATAAGCTGAGCCTTACCGGCCTTGACGAAAAGCAGGCGCGGCTGATACGCAACGGCGCGGAGATATTCCCCGGGGAATTAAAGGGCAGGGACGACAGCCGCCTTGTTATGCTGTATGCCGACGGTGAATTTTTAGGCATAGGCCAAACGGGCGAAGGCGGCAGCGTGCATATAAAAATAAACCTTACGGAGGCCGGCGCATGAAAAGAGCAATAGCGCTTGGCACGTTCGACGGGGTGCATATAGGCCACCGCGCGATAATAAACGCGGCGATAGACAGGGCAGCAAAGCTTGACATGGAGCCGATGATATATACTTTCACCGCGCATCCGATGGCGCTTTTCGGCAAACAGCCGCCGCTGCTGATGACGCAGTCCGAACGCACGGCTGCGCTTGGCGGCATGGGCTGCACGCTCAGCGCGGATGAATTCAGCGCCGAGTATGCAGCGACCGAGCCAGAGCAGTTCATAAAAATGCTTATTGAGCGGTTCGATATGGGCTGCGCCGTTGCCGGATTCAATTATACATTCGGCAGGCGCGGGGAAGGCAGCGTGGAGCTTATCAAAAAGCTGGGCGAAAAATACGGCTTCGCGGTGGAAATAGTGCCGCCGGTAATGTATAAAGGGGAAGCCGTGTCCAGCACGCGCATACGCGCCTGCCTTGAAGCGGGCCGTGTGAAGGACGCTGGGGAGATGCTTGGCGCGCCGTATTCGATAACGGGGCCTATAATACGCAACCGCGGCATAGGGCGCACGCTTGACTACCCAACGGCGAACATAGCGGGCTGGGAGGACAGGGCCGTGCCCATGGCCGGCGTGTACGCAACGCGGGCCGTGCTTGACGGGGAAAAGTACCCTGCCGTAACCAACATAGGCCGCAACCCTACCGTGAACGGCGAGCATACCACCATAGAGACCCACATGCTTGGCTTTGACGCGGACATATACGGCCAAACACTGAAGGTGGAATTCGTTGAGCGCATACGCGGAGAAATACGCTTTCCAAACGTGCATACGCTTGCCACGCAAATGAAGGCGGACGGCGAAAAAGCCCGCGATATATTAAAAAATAGTTGATATGCCGTTTACATGCGGCGGAAAATATGGTATACTTCACTCAGAACCGGCTGCTGTGTTCGGCGACGACTCCGACGCTTTACTCGGCGCTGGGCGATATAATTATTAGGAGGAAAAAACAATGGCAACCAAACAGGAAATCATCGCGAAATTCCAGCTTCATGAGGGCGACACCGGCTCACCCGAGGTACAGATAGCTCTGCTTACCGATCGCATCAATCACCTTAACGAGCACCTTAAGGAGCACAAGAAGGATCACCACTCCCGTCGCGGCCTTCTGAAGATGGTTGGTCAGCGCCGCGGCCTGCTCAACTATCTCAAGGAAACCGATATAGAGCGTTACCGCACCATACTTGCCGAGTTGAACCTGAGAAAGTAAGTTCCGCAAAGACGCTTGGGAGGTTTACAGAATGGGAACTCTACACATAATCCTTAATATAGTGCTGATACTCGCCTCCGCCGCGCTTGTGGTTTCGGTACTGTTGCAAAAGACCAAGAGCAGCGGCCTTGGCAGCGCATTCGGCAGCGATACCGCCTCCTTCAACACCGCCCGCAATAAGGCGGTCAGCAAGGAAGCCAAGCTGCAGAAAATCACGCTTATACTGGGCATTGTTATCGCCGTGCTTACCATAGCGATGATGTTCGTAAAATAAGCATCGATTCTAATGCAACGGGGACGCGCCATGTTAGCGCGTTCCCTTTTTCAAACCATGTATAAAGGGGGTGCCGAAGCATGCCTATAACCAAGGGCACAAGGCAGGTGGCGGAAAACCGCCGCGCCAGGCACGATTATTTTATAGAGGACACATATGAATGCGGCATAGCCTTGGTAGGGACCGAGGTTAAAAGCGTGCGCGCGGGCAAGGTGAACCTGAAGGACAGCTATGCGCAGGTGAAGAACGGCGAAATGCTGCTGGTGGGGATGCATATAAGCCCATACGACCAGGGCAACATATTCAATAAGGATCCGTTCCGCACGCGAAAGCTGCTGCTGCACAAGCGGGAGATACGAAAGCTCAATTCCCTTTCCCAAACGGATGGATACAGCCTTATCCCCACCCGCCTTTATATACGCGACGGGTTGGTGAAGGTAGAGCTTGCCGTGGCCAAAGGCAAAAAGCTTTACGATAAGCGGCATACCATGGCCGAGCGGGACGCCAAGCGCGATATGGATCGCCGCATGAAAAGCGTTGATTGACGCGAAGAAATATAGTATAATATAATCCCCTGAAAAAAGGGGACATCACTTATCATGGGGCCGTAAATGGTTTCGACGGGGATCACGGGGGCCGGATAAGCGAGCCGAAGCCCCGCGCTTCGTAAAAAGCGGGAAAATTAAAAATTAACTGACGAAGCTAATTTTGTACCCGTCGCTGCGTAAGCAGTGACCGTCCGCCCTTAGGTTCCCACGCCTAAGGATACGGGCGTCATCAATGTGGGGAACCAACCTGCGTAAGCTTTGCCGCAGGCGGGATATATGAAGCTACCGCAAGCGCCGACCCTGCCGCCGGGGGCTCCGCCGAGGGAATTGTAAATCAGCGGCTACGCTCGTAGAAAGTCTTGCTGAAGGGTTTTCGGACAGGAGTTCGACTCTCCTCGGCTCCACCACCAAAAAAGCCCAGTTTATCTGGGCTTTTTGCTTATCTGCTGCATGATTGATGAGGCAATTCTATGCACCTTTGGGCTATAACAAAATGGAAAAGGTTTTATTCCGGCGTACCTGTGCGGCATAGGGACGGCCTGAGGACGCGATTTGAAAAAGGCATAGATGCGGATTTGCGCAATGCCTGCATTCGCTTTTGCGATTGGGCAAGGCATGAATACTATTTCCCGATACGGGTATGCGTTTATTTCAAAAAGGATGAGTTGATACGCGCCATGGATGGGGAAATGGTGAGCGCAACATTCTTCGGCCCATATGATAAAATGGAGGAGCCGTATATCCGCGTTTCAACGGGCGATTTTGGGGAGATTAAAGCGAGAAACGGCAGAGATAATGCCGTGTTTGCGATTTTGCATTCCGTCGCGCATGAGCTTACGCATTATTTTCAATGGGTAAACGGATTGGAGCTCACCGCAATCGGCGAAGAAAGGCAAGCCGCATATTATGCCGATATCATCATAGATGAATACATGGATGTATATTACCATCCATAACCCCAACTAAATAAAGATCCCCCCGCATAGCGGGGGGTATTTCAGTTTCGGGCATAGCCCTAATAATACTAGCAGCGCACAAGTGCGCATAAAACGCCTGCCAGCTTGCGCCCATTACTTGCTGCCCGTAAACGGGTCCCGTGGGTCGAATATACTTAATTGGTCAGCTTCCTTGTCTCTTTTCAGCTGGTCGGCTATGTATTCTGTTATAGCTTTCGTGTTTTTCCCTACCGTATCCACATAATATCCTT
>OJKC01001496.1_pt1 | contig 14494 bp, 12 predicted proteins | sample 1596401 | NCBI WGS metagenome assembly OJKC01 (sample SAMEA4350162, study PRJEB24818) | metagenome | biome: human; feature: gut; material: faeces | place: Denmark | collected 2013-09 | reverse complement strand
AGTTTGAGTAGATTGTTCGCATCTGTCTGGCAGCTTGTTTTGTTTTTGTCTTGACGTAGCGGGCTACGTCAAGACAGAACGAGGCAGAAGATGCCGACAGAGGTGGACAAGATGCTCAAAGAGCTTGCCCTTTTGAAACGAAGGGAACTTTGAGCGGTCTAATGACCGATTTGGGTTTAATGCTTTTGACCTTCCAGATCCATCAGCTGGTCAGCCACAAAAAACATGTTGCCGGCACTCATCTCGGCTACGTGACTGCGAAGGAACTTTGCAGCACGCTGACGGATAGCCGCATCATCGGTCTTAATCAGTCCGGCAAAATGTACGACAAGCGAACTTTGCTGACGCTCATCCAACGACGGATATTCCTTTTCGCACAAATCAAGGTAGGCATTCAGGTCTCCCTTGGCATGGCATTCAATGAAGCGGAAACAGTTGTCATATTTTTTATCAGCATTGAAACCGAGGGTGTTGATTTCATTCTTGATAAGCTCATAGGTCGCTGCGTCATAGGGTTTCGTTCCTGAGAAGTATCCATAGACCTGTGCCTGATAGAGTTTGGAGAGCACCTTGTCTATCTCTACACGCGTGTTGGCATCAAACTCGTCCCGGTGAGCCACCATGAAGCGGGCAGGTTCATCGGTGGGCGATTCCACATACTGCTGGTAAACGAACAGATTTTTCGGGGACAGGCGGTCAGCATCGCTCAAGTCTTTGTAATAGTCATAGACAATCTTGAAGACTTCCTTGCTTTTGATGGTCTTGCCTACCTTTTCACGCAATTCCGCCATCTTGAGTGAGGCATACGCCGATATCAGATCCGGTGTACGTTCTCCACTGTCGTAGCGTGCCTTCAGCTTCTCAGGACTCATTTCCGGGTCAAGCTTACGGTTCAGGTCATCAATAAACGACTGTCCCTCTTCAAAACCAATCTTAGTGACAATCACCTTTTTGTCCGTATCAAGCACTATGAACGTCGGAAAGTATTCCACCTTGTACAGGTCGGCAAACTCCTTTCCTTCCTTTTCGGCATTAAGCTTGATGCAGACGAACTTTTCGTTCATGTAGTCGCCCACCGCCTTCTGCGGGAACACGTCGCGTGCCATTGCCTTGCAGGGGCCGCACCAGTCGGTGTAGAAATCAATGAATACCATCTTGTTTTCAGCCTTGGCGGCTGCCAGTGCTTCATCAAACGTGATGGAGCGGAAATTGGTCTGAGCCAGACCCGGCAGTGCCAGGAGGGCTGCCAGGGCTGTGAGAATTTGTTTTTTCATACAGGTTATTTTAGGTTTTCAACTTTTGCAGGTTACAGTTGGCAAGGAGACGAACGGCCAGGTCCACTCCTTGCCAACTGACAGCTGGTTTGTCAGATTAGTCCGAGAAGGGGAATGTGTTCGTATTGCCCATCATCTCCTCAAATCCCAGGTTACTTCCGGTGATATCCTTTTGCGGAGAGAGATAGCGCACCGACTTCACCTTGCCCGTACCTTCCAAGGTCAGTCCCGGGGCAGCAATGGGCTGTCCGCCGCTCATCTGCTCTTCTTCATAGAAATACAGCTTGTAATTGTATCCTTCCTGCGTGCCGACAATGAATGTGTCGAAATTGTACGTCGCGCTTATCATCCCCAGGAAACCGAGATACTGGTTGGTCACGAAGGTCACGGTTTCCGACGTCGGAATGCCGGTCAACGGAATTTCCAGTTCCGTACCCTGTGTCAGACTGTAAGCATACAGCTTGTTCCCGTCCACACAGTAGATGTAGGAAGCCGTACGTCCGTTAGCCGCCACGATGTCGCTCTTTGCCAGATGGAGAGAGGGGTCAAGGGTGACAATCCGTTCGATGGCATTTCCCAACGAATTGCTCTGTATCAGGTAGCGTTCATCCTTGGACGGCGACTCGCACAGGAACCATCCGATGTTGGTACCTCCGGTGGAATTCACCCCGGAAGCCAGGCATTCCAGGTCCGTCGGATAATCGCTCTGGATATCCTCCCCGGATGTATCGGTTGCAACGGTGGAAGAGGACACATTGAAGTCGGCAATCATCAACCGATGTTCAGTATTGCTCCAATACATGATTCCGTTGGTCCATCCGATAATCTGGACGAACTTGCTGCCACCAGCACAAGAGGGATATCCCAGTTTACCGGTACTCTCAGCCTCACCGGAGAAGGCTGCCCCGTAGGAACGTATACCGGTGTTGGAGATGTAGCACTGGCAGAAGTAAGCCATGAAATAACCATAGGGAATCTCATTGTCATCCATCGGACCGCTGAAGAACAGGTTGTCGCGGTTGAATACCTCAGTCAGGTCCTCCGAACGGAATCCCTTATAATCCCGGCTCTCCGTCGTGACATGAACAAAGTTGTCCATAGCCAGTTCGTTGCTTTCCGGGTCGACATATTCCCCATTATAGAGGATGGACAGGTTACAGGGCTTTCCCTTCATGGGAGCACCCGTGCCGACTTCTATGACATCCGTCATCAGTTCTTCGTTGTAGCAGTCAAGGTCCGTATTCCCGTCCGGCGTCTCCTTCAGGATGTAAAAACCTTGCGAATAGCTGGTGGAGGTGTGCAACAGGACGGAAGCATACTGCGCAAAATCATTGCTCTGCGCACGTACTTCGAGCACGATCCGGTAGTCTCCCGAAGGAAGTTCCACGACATAATCAGGCTCCTTGTCCGTCGATATCAGATAATCCCTGTAGTCGATGTTTTCAGCGGAAGCTTTATACAGATACCAAGTATACGTCAGGTCATCTGCTGCATAAGCTGTCTGGACCGTCGGTTTGATGACATCCTTCAGGTTGACACCGACGTATGAACGGACGCTGTACTCCTCTTCCAGGTTTTCAATGACAATATCGCTGACGTCGAGCGTAGCCAGGGTCGAGTCATCTTCCGTACAGGCGGAAAACGAGAGGAGTATGAACAGTAAGGGGTAAAATATCTTTTTCATGATTCTATGCGTTTTAGTGATGATTAGTACCAGGGTTCAGGGTCGAAAGATACCGGTTCGCCGTTGGGCTCTCTGTAGATGTCGAGTCCGGCTTCCTGACGTTTTTGATTTTCTTCCTCCAACTTCTCGATGAACCACTGGCTGAGGTAGGTGACGTAGTTCGAATCGCCGGCAAACAGTTCGTCCAGATAATCCTCATCCCAGCTGTTTCCGGTCCATTCGATCATCAACTGGTGTTTCAGCTCAGTATAAGTACCAAAGTTGTTGTCGCCATAATAAGTATCCCAGTTAGCCGGTTTGGCCATGTGGCTGCTGATGACCAGCGTGTGGGTGGAGAAGGCTTCGTAACCCGGCTTGAAGTAGCCGTTGTCCTTGAAGGTGAACTGCAAGTTGACATTGCCGTCATCCAGCGAAGCATCACGCAGCACCACGATGGGGATGAGCGCCTTGTTCTGATTGGCGGGGATAAAGGATTTCGACAGCAATTGCGGGTCGTCGAAGGGAACAAAATGTACGCCCGGAACAGCATCGGCCTCACCGGTGGATATCTGCTCCAGCTCTACCGGACGGTCGTAGTCAAACAGACGTCCCATGGTCCCCACTTCAAACCATACCGTGTCGATGGTCAGCTCTTCACCGACGGTGGCACTGCGTAAGGCAAATGAGTAGGCAGTCTCCAGCATATTCTCTTCAATGTCTTCGGCAAGGGTCACCTCTCCGTTGTAGTTGTAGTAGATGAAGTTGAGCCGTGGCTCCTCCAGGACAATCGGGGTGAGGTCCTTCTCACAGGAAGCCGTTGCCAGCAGACAGGCAAGGGCGGACAGTGTATGAATGAGTCTTTTCATAAGTCTTCAAAACAAGGGTTTAACGGTTGGGATTATATTCGGTTGTAGGCAACGGAAGGATGTATTCGCTCTCTCCCACCGGTTCGTCGCGCCACAGCATCGAGGTGCTGTTCAGACGCTTGTAGGTGTAGAACATCTGTCCTTCGGCATAGAACTCGCGCCGGTATTCGTCGACGATGAAGTCCTTCAAGTCGTCAGCAGAAGTAAACGACGGCATGTTGGGCACGTTGTGTGCCAGCATGTACGTGTTGTACAGACTGTTCGCCTCGTTCAGGTCTGTGGTGCTCTCCATTGCAATGAGGTAGACCTCCGACATGCGGAGCATCGGGATAATCTGGTAGTAAAGCATGGCGTTGGACACATCCGTATTCCAATAATACTTCATGCAGACGGACATCATCTGTCCGCCACTGTTCGGCACATTGTTGCGCCAGCAGTTACCGGCACGGTTGTTGGAGTTGGGATTGACGGTGCTGAAAAGCTCGGTATGCATGGCCGAAGTAAGCCCCAGGTTGTTTCGTTCATCAAAACTGGTACTGCTGCCACCCACCAGAAACTCCTGCGAATAATCCATCACGTCATACTTGCTCAGATAGAACAGGCATTCATTGGGACACAGCTTGTAACCGGATGCAAAGTCCTGCGTACCACTCATGGTCATCACGGGATTGCCGTCCAACGTGGCATCGATGACTTCCCGGGCTGCACGGTAGGCATTGGCATCATCACCGAGGTAGCGGTACATGCGTGCCTCCAGCGCTTTCACTGCCCAATAGTTCATGCGCGACTGACGGTAAAGCATGAAGTCGTCCACCGAACTGCTGGAACCACTGTTCAACGCCGTAAAGGAGTATTGGAACACGGGGTCATTGTCCTTCAGCAGGGATTCTGCCTTCTCAATGTCCTGTTTCAACTTGCCGACAAACTCATCGAAGGTGTAGTATGCCGGCATCTCGTCGATGCTGGTTGTCTCTGAATAAGGGAGCGACACCTGCTCCGTTCCTCCCGGCACCTGACCGAAGAGGCGCAGCACATCCAGGTGACAGTAAGCGCGTATGCCGTACGCCTCGCCCTGAATCGTGGCACGGACAGCAGGGTCCGAAATGACGTCACCCTGCTCGTCCACATGCTTGATGATGACGTTTGCCTGTACGATGGTGTTGAAGAGCTGGGCATAGATGGCTTTGATGGCAGCCTGTGAATAGGTCACATTCTCATAGTCGTGCTTCATCAGGTAGTAGTCTTCATACCGGTACGTGTTGTCCGTCATGTTCCACAGATTCGCCAACGACTCGATGTTGGTCATGCTCAACCGCTCGCCATAGATGTCCTGGCTCCCCATGAGCATGTAGAGACCGGTCACGGCACTGCAAAAACCGTTGTACGTGGAGAATTGGTCGTCTTCCTTCTGCTCGGTCTCGGGACGTACATCCAGCCAGTCGTTGCACGAAGAAGCACCGAACGCTGTCAGGAGGAGGACTAGTATGTATATCTTTCTCATAGTGTTCTGCTGTTTTTAAGTGAGTTTAGAATAAGAATTTGATGCTTCCCTGAATGTTGCGTGCATAGGGATAGCTCGTTCCGCGTTCCATCTTGATGGAGCCCCAGTGGAAGAGGTCGGACATGTTCACGCCGAAGGTGATGCTCTGCACACCGGCATAGCGACGTATCCAGTCACTGTCCCAGCGGTATTGCAGGCTGACGGACGAGAGTTCCAGCACATTGTCATCCATCACGAAACGGGAAGTGGCCTGTGTCTCATCGTTACTGAAGCCTTTGAAGAAAGTCACGTCGCCCGGCTGCATCCAGCGGTCAGTGTATACACGCTTGTCAACATTGGAGGACTCCAACGTACTGGTGGTCACCTCCACACGGTCTACCAGGGTGCTGTTGTATGCCTTGCCTCCCCAATAGTAGTTGAACGAGACGTTCAGCGTCAGTCCTTTCCACATCAGCATCGTGCCGAAGTTACCGCGGTAGGGTTGGTAGCCCGGTCCCAGATAGACCTTGTCTCCCGCCTTCCAGGTCGTCGTCAGGTTTCCATCGCGGTCGAGGAAGATTTCACGTCCCGTACTGGGGTCGACACCCATGGAACGCACGGCATAAATACCGTTCTGCGGACGTCCTTCATAGAACAGGTTTGCCACCTCATAGTCCTCATCTGCCAGCATCGCCTCGTTCTGCTCCTTGATGGCTTCCGAGAGCTTGGACACCCAGTTCTTGTCATACACCAGCTGTCCGCTGACCATCCAGTTCAGCTCGCGCGCATGGTCCCGGATGATGTAGGCACTCAGCGACGCTTCGAAACCGCGGTTCTTCACTTCACCCACATTCGCCATGTACGAAGGGAAGCCCATGGAGAGAGGGATATCCATCTGCGAAAGGAGGTTCGAAGTGGTCTTCGTGTAAAAGTCAAATTCACCCTTGATGCGTCCCTGCCACAGGCCGAACTCCAGACCGACGTTAAACTCGTCGGTAGTCTGCCACGTCAGTCGCGGGTTACCCCACTCGCTCAATGTGGCACCGGTCCAGTTCATATATTTGTTACCGGTCTCGTAGGCAAAGATGGTGGTCGCTCCCGAACCGGAACCCTGTTGCGAACCGGTCTGTCCGTAGGAAGCCTTCAGACGCAGGATGTTCAGCGTCGGGTTACCAGCAAGGAACTTCTCGTTGTGCAGGTTCCATCCGATACCGGCACTCCAGAAGGGAGCATACTTCTTGTCCGTTCCGAAGGTGGAGCTACCATCGACACGGTACGACATGTCCACATAGTAGCGTCCGTCGTAGGTATAGTTGACGTTGCCTGTGAAGCCCATCATGCGTTGCAGGGTCTTACTGCCGGTTGGAATACCGTTCAGGGCATACTGACGGGCATTGCCCAGGAAGCTCATGTTTTCATCGGAGAATCCCTCGACATTGAATGTATAGGAATAGCCGTCCTGCTGGTTCATGGAGTAGTCCAGACCGACATAGAGCTGGTGCTTGTCCAGGAAGGTCTTCGAGTAGGAAAGCGTCAGGTTGCCGCTGTAGCTGTAGTCCTTCCCGGTACCGTAGGCATACGAACCACGACGGAAGAAGCCCTCGTCGGTAGAGTATTCCGGTGAAGTATTCGTGTCGGATGTAAAGTAGGAGTCACGCGGCGAGAGGAACACGTCGCTGTGGTTCGTGGTGCTCGTGATGCCGAACTGTCCGCGCAGGGTCAGCTCCGGCAGGATGTTCCACTCGACGGCAAAGTTGTTGGTCAGCTCCTCGTAACCGCTCTTGTCAAACGAGCCCAACGAAGCATCATAGAGCGGGTTGAAATCTCCACGCCCCCAGCTGGAACCACGGAATGCCTCGAAGAACTCCACGTAGTCGCCGTTCTCATCGAAGGGGGTGTTGTAGGGTTGCTGTGCCACGTAGTCGCTGAACGAACCGTAGTTGCTCTCGGTGCTCCGGCTCATGCCGTAGGAAGTATAGTTCTTGAAGATGAAGTTCTTCACGGTGTACATCAAGGTGACAGACCCGTTGAACGTGCGACGCGAGGAGTTCTTCATGGCACCCTCCACATCCTTGTAGTTGGCTGTAGCACTCCAACGGAACTCTTCGCTACCACCTTCCAGACGAACGTTGTAGTGCGAACCCACTCCGGTACGGACCGGTTTGCTCAGCCAGTCGGTGTCAACGCCTTGCTGCACCTTGCGCAAGCGGCGGTTATAGATATTCTGGAAAGTAACCGTATTGTCAGGGATAGACGACGTGTAGAGCCCCAGGGAGTTCTCCAGCTCCAGTTTCTCCCGTGCATTCAGCATGTCGTAGGAAGTGAGGTCGGGCACTTCGAAGTCCAGACCTACCTCGGCATTCACGCGGAGCTTGCCCGGCTCGGGTTGTTTGGTCACGACGACGATGACGCCGTTCGAACCGCGCGAACCGTAGATGGCAGTGGCAGCAGCATCCTTCAGGATATTGATGGACTCGATTTCCTCGTCGTTGTAGTCCATAAGCTTCTCCAGCGAGATTTCAAAGCCATCCATGATGATGAGCGGCGTGTTCACGGCATTGGAGGCACTTTCGTTGAACTCCTGCACACTCATCGGCAGCGACGAATTACCACGGATGTTGATTTGCGGGAGGGCATTCGGGTTACTACCCGCTATGTTGTTCACGGCAAAGTTCAGAGAAGCGTCAATGTTTTTCAATGTCTGGAGCAGGTTCTGCCCTTTGAACATGTCCAGTTCCTCGGACGTGACAGTCGAGACGGCACCCGTATAGCTCTCCTTCGCCTTCTTGAAGATACCGGTCACCACGACGTCCTGCAACTTCTGGGCATCGCTCTCCAGGACCACGTGCATGTCGGCATTGGCTGCCAGCACCTGCGTCTTCATGCCGATGTAGGAGATTTGCACCTTATAGTTTGCTCCGAACGTGAAACCCGTGATTTCAAACCGTCCGTCAATGTCGGTTGCCGTACCGAAGGTCGTCTCCTCGTTGTCCGCTCCCAGCAAGCGTACGGAAGCACCGATGATGGGCAGTCCGTCGTCCTTGGAGATAACCGTACCGTAGATGCGGTGGGTCTGTTGTGCCTTGCGGTTGGTCTCCGCCTTGCGGATAATCACCGTGTTGTCCACAATCTCGTACGTCAGTCCCGTGCCCTTCAGCACTTCGTTGAGCACTTCTTCGAGCCGCTTGTCCTTCAGGGTGCAGGTCACAGGCTTCACCCCTTGCAGAATCTGCTTCTGATAGACAAACTCGTGGTTTGTTTTCTCCCTCAAGTCAGAAAACACTTGTTCAATGGGTGTATTCTTATACACCGTGTCGATGTCTTGCGCCGAAACCGGGATACCCAAGACACCCAGCAGAATTAAGCTGAAAAGCTTTCGTTTGCTACTGTTCATAGTCAGTCATTTGGTTTATGAATTCATTACATAGTCTTTTCTCTCCATGCACCCAGTGCGGGTGCTCCGCCAGCTTCTCCGCATTCCAAACGGAAGCATCGAAGCCTGCCGGCTGTGTTTGTTCATGGTCCATCTGGTCTTTGCTTTTACTCCTAAAACGCAAAGGGTGTAAAAAAGGACAGCTGAAAAGTGCATTTTTTTCAAAGAATCTTCAAAATTCGTTGCTGTTTCCCTATTTTTGTACACGAAATGTGCTGACCGATGACAGAGGACGAGATTTTCATAGATTTCCAACAAGGCAAGATTGACTCACTATATCATACCCTATACGGGAGACTGATGTCGTATGCCTCCCGCTGCTTGGGGGAGGACGCCTCGTTCATGTCGGAAGACTGTGTGCAGGACGCCATCTACAAGACTTACCGGATGCGCAGCACCTTTCAGAATGCCGCAGCCTTCAAATCCTATCTCTACACCTGCATCCACAACCACGCCGTCTCCATCCTCCGCAAACAGATGGCTCAAGAGAACTACCTGGCAAACCGGGAAGAGGAGGACCTGCAACACTCATTGCTGGAACAGGAGGTGCTCGACCTGCTGTTCGATGCCATCCGTTCGCTTCCGGAGAAGTACCGTCGGCTGTTTGACATGAGCTTTGAACAGGGATTGAAAAATGCTGAAATAGCCGCCTTGCTCCACGTGTCGGAGAGTGCGGTCAAGAAGCAGAAGGCAAGTATGATCCAGCAGCTGCGCGATGACCTACTGCGCAAGACGGGCAAAGACTACATGTCGCTTTTCCTGCTCTGCCTGATGTAATCCGGACCGCAGAGACATCGCCCCGACGGATTCTTCCGCCGTTCCACAAATATTCTTCAACCCAAATTTCGTTTCTTCTCAGGGAATCGCTATATTTGTTACATAAACAACTAATTTATCGTAAGCATGAAAACACAGGTAACACATTTAGGAATGATTGATTCAGAAAACCGCCAACAAAGTTATGGGGCGCGCATCCAGTTGGATGGAAAGGAAGTGTATGTTGACTTGAATTTCTACACGCTTCGTCCGGACGCTTCCGGATGGGCGGAAGTCTATGAGGATTATATCACGCATCTGGCAGAGCACCGACGGACGGTAGAGACGGCCCTGCGACGTGATTTTGAGAAAGGGGGCATTGTGCGCAAGTACATCGACTGCCACCTGAAGGAACTCCCCTCTTCCATCCTCGAGAAGATGCTGGCTCCGGCGCCTCCCTCCCTCTCACCCGAAGAACGGTTGCTGTCCCTCCTCTCCCTGAAACGCATCGGGCTTTATCCCGGAGATGATGCCTACGCCGTGTGGGACTACACACCGGGATGGCAATATACAGACCAGCTGATTGTCGGCAATACGGACGAAGCAGGCAAGCTGGAGTATGTGTCGTGGGAGAGTTGAGCGAACTACGTAAGACACAGAGGCACCAACGAGTAACGGAGTTGGTCTAACACAAGGGTGAAGGAACAAAGTTCACAAAGAATAAGATGAACAGATTTAACATGCTTTGTATCCCTCCACCTCTCAGACCTTAAAATCCAAGCTCCATACCGTGGTGCCTCTGTGTATACGTTCGGATATTTCGGTTGTTTATTGCCAAGAAGATTCCAATTCAATGTATTGACCTACATTTTCGGTAGTCAGATCAGGGCGATTGATGTTGAAGGGAAATGCCAAGAAAGATTAATTTCACCCAAATGGGCCGTTACTCGGACAGTTCGGAACAACGCTTCCGGCAGTTGTTTGAACGTGAGTTTGACTGGATGCAGTTCAATCTCTTTCTTATGCGGCAGCGGTTTGGAGAAAGCGTTAGAAAAGCCATTGCCATAGACGCAAGCCACATTTCAAAGTCGGGAAAGAAGACTCCTTATATCGGCAAGTTCTGGTCGGGATGCGCTTCTGCAATGAAGCGGGGATTGGAAATTCTCGGCATCGGCATTATCGACATTGACAGTCGGGACTGCATGATGCTGCGTGCGGAACAGACGCCGGACAAGGCGTATCTGGAAAAGCAAGGCGAAGATTACAATCTTGTGGACTGGTATCTTGACGTGCTCCGCAAATACAAGGACAAGCTGCTTCGCATAACACGTTATGTCGTTGCGGACGCCTGGTTCTCAAAGGCGAAGTTCGTGGGTGAAGCCTGCCTGTTGGGATTCCATGTCATCAGCCGCCTGCGTGATGACGCCGCCTTGTGGTATGCGCATGACGGTGTCCGCACAGGCAAGCGGGGACGGCCGCGTATCAAAGGCGAGAAGATTATTTTTGAGAAACTCGACCTTCAGCGTTGCGAGATTCTCGACATTGAAGGAGGAAAGGCTTACTCAGTCAAAGCCTATTCAAAGGCAATGAAACGCAACATCAAAGTCGTGGTTCATTATCCGGGATCAGGAGGACATAAAATCTATTTCTCCACCGATCTTGACATGTCGGCCAAAGACATCATCGAATACTACCGTACACGGTTCCAGATTGAGTTTTGCTTTCGGGATTCCAAGCAGTTTACCGGACTCAATGACTGTCAGGCAAGAGACTTGAAGAAACTCGACTTCGCTTTCAATGCTTCACTGACTTCGGTAAACATCGCAAAGGTCATGCGGAAACGATACTATCCCTCGCTTTCCATCGGACTGCTAAAGGCCTATCTGAGTAATACTTATATACTCAAAAGAATTTTTAGCAAGTCCGGTCTGAAACCGAACAGAACTTTTAATACTAAACTTATCAAAGAACTCTTTGGCTTTGTGGCAGAAGCCGCTTAGCCGATATGGTGAATTTTTAACGGACTATTAAGAAACGATTCCGTATCAAAATCAAATGGAGGACACCCCCAACTTTTACCGTAATTGGTACATTGTTTGCAAAGTTCAAGAAAATGTGGTTCGTCACGGAATTCGGCGATATATCCTTCAACAGTGATGTCTGAAGTAAAATTTTCTACAGTGTATATACTCATTGTTTCAAAATCATTGTACCGCATAAGGAGTCGAAACGGATGTTTTCATTTTGGAAAAGTCTGTCAATGTATCCGCTTTTCTGCATTTCAGACGCGGTCAAGCAACTTAAATTCGGGGTATCTAACAATGCTATCGAATCGCACATGGACAACGCGATGTCAAGTTCATGTGTCGAGAACATGATACATTTTTTCTCGTCGTGGACAAGCCTACGAAGCAACGCCACAAGTTCGTAGCGATTAGGCATGTCAAGAAAGGAAGTCGGTTCATCAAGGAGAATGATAGGAGTATCCTGTGCCAATGCACGAGCAATCATCACACGCTGGCATTCGCCATCCGACATTTTATCCATCGTGCGGTTTGCATAAGCCTCCATTCCCACCGAAATGAGCGATTGCATGACTATCTCCTTATCTGTTTCTTGCATCCTACCTATCCAGTTGGTATAAGGAGCACGGCCTATGGCTACGACATCCTTGCACCGCAGGTTGGCGATGCGCGTGCGCTCGGTCGTGACGACAGCCAGCGTTTTTGCCATATCTTCGGTTTTCATGCAGGCGATGTCGTGCCCGTCGAGAATGATTTTTCCGGAATAACACCGGTTCAGACCGGCTATGGCGCGGAGCAACGTCGATTTTCCTGTCCCGTTTCTTCCGATAAGGGCTGTCAGTTGACCTTTTTTTATCGTGGCATTTACCTCGTGGAGCAACGAGTTTTCTTTGTAACCTATGGAAAAATGCTGTAATTCTATCATGCGGTGATGGATTTGTTGCGTAAAACCACCCATACGACGATTGGGATTCCCAATAGAGCTGTAATGGCGTTGATCGGCAAGGTGAATATTTTAGAAATGATGTCGCAAAGAAGCAATATCGATGCTCCCGAAAGAATTGTTCCGGGCAGAAGGACATGATGATCGCTATTTTGGAAAAGCATTCTTGTGACATGAGGCATAGCGAGACCTATGAAACCTATCGGACCGCAAAAAGCGGTTATCGTTCCGGCGAGCAGCGTTGTCGAGAGAAACAACAGGCTGCGTGAACGCCGAATATTCAGTCCCATTGTTACGGCATATTCCTCTCCGAACAGCAGGAGGTTAAGCGGTTTGATGGTCAGTACCGCCAACAGCAGTCCGGCAAACACCGATGGAACAAGAATCAGAAGTTGTCCGGAGGTGACGTCACCCAAAGCCCCCATCGTCCAAATGACAAAGGCTTTCAGCGATTCCTCTTTGCTAAGGTACTGCAATATCTGCACGACAGCACCTACGCCCGATGAGAACATCATGCCCAGAATCAGGATTACCATGATGCCTTTTATTCGCTGTCCGACGGCAGTTATCACGAGCAACACGACAGCCGCACCCACCCACGCTGCTCCGGCAATGCCTATTGATGAACCGATCCCGGCAAGTAACACAAGTGCCACACCGAGACTTGCACCGGAACTGATGCCAAGGACATAGGGACCGGCAAGAGGATTACGGAAGAGGGTCTGCATCTGAAGACCGCTGACCGATAAGGCAGCCCCGGCCAACAGTGCCACTATAGCTTTTATGAGGCGTATGTTGAGTACGATTTTTTCCGTGGCAGGGGGACAATCCCCTCCGGTCAGCGCTGCCCATACATCGCGGACCGGAATGTTGACAGCTCCCACGGCCAAGTCCAGTAAAAAAAGACTGACCGTGAGCGTAATCAATATGGAGAACAATATAGTCGAACGGGAACGCATCTATTTCAGTTGCTTGTAATACACGTACTCTTCCTGCACCAGTTCGGGATGGAATATCTTCACGAGGTCGCGGAGCACGATGTCGGGATTCACAACGGCAGACTCGTAATAGTCGTTTCCGCCGCCGGCGTTGGTACGGGCATTGTTGTTATATACATTTCCGTTTTTGAAACACCGGGTGTCGGTAAACTTCGGACACGATGTTTTCAATTCATCAAGCGAGTTCGCCATTCCCACGTTCAGCCACATGTCCGCATCCGATGCAAGCAGATAGGCTTCCTCCATGTCGATGGGGACAGAAGCGTTTCCCGTATTTTTTTGATAGACATAATGGCCGCCTGCATCGGCAATCAATCGGGCGGCATAACTTTGGGTTGAAGGCATGAACCACGAGTCGCCGTAGGGAACATTAAGCATAACCGAAGGAGCACCAAGGGCACTGTCGACCACTTTCTTTTTCAAAGCGTTGTATCTGACAGGAATTGCTGCAAAGGTTTTCTCTCCATCCCCTCGTTTTCCGGCTACTTCCGAAAGCGCCACCATCCATTCGGCCTTGCCGAGAGGTGACTCTTCGAGATAATCACCGACATACATGAACGGTATGTCGAGTTCTTCGAGTTTGCTTTCCATTGCGCTTGCGCCGTTCACCCCATAGAGCAGAACGAGGTCGGGATCGAGCGAGAGCAGCAACTCGTAGTTGATGTTCCCTTCATAGCCGACATCGCCAATACTGTCGCGGCGGGCTTGGATGTCTGGGTTGGAAATGTAGTCGATTCCCGAAACGCCGGTTATACACCGGACTTCACCGATTGCGTCAAGCATGGCGATATGAGTGGAAGACATCGCCACGATGCGTTTGGCGTCTCCTTTGAGTACCTGTCCTGCAAACCCTTCGGGAACCTCTTCACCGTTGCGGACGATAAACAGCCATGTGGTTACACTGTCCGCTCCCTGCCAGGGATTCCTGACGGTTATCAGTACGCTTTCCTTCCCGTCCGCCCCTTTGATGTCGAAGCCGGAGGCATATTCGGGAGCATAAAGCAGCAGGTTGAAATCATTGATTTTTGAGCTTTTGTTGTGGCAGCCTGGTAATGCC
>OJKC01001495.1_pt1 | contig 14536 bp, 14 predicted proteins | sample 1596401 | NCBI WGS metagenome assembly OJKC01 (sample SAMEA4350162, study PRJEB24818) | metagenome | biome: human; feature: gut; material: faeces | place: Denmark | collected 2013-09 | reverse complement strand
GCCCAGCGCCTTCAATTCACTTATCGGATCCTCCGACACGCTCGACCAGCGCAGGCATATTTTTATATCGGGATTCGTGAGCAGCGCGCCGAGCGCAAAGGCGTTTATCCCCGCCGGAACGCCGTAGATGGGGCTGCTCGCGATGTAGCCTATGCGGCCGGTTTTTGTCATCGCCCCCGCGACGGCGCCGGAGATGAACTTGCCCTCGTAAACGCGGCTGTAATAAGTACGCACGCCGGGAAACGGCATCGAGACGGAGCAGTTGAGTATCTTTATATTCGGGTGCTTCACCGCCGCCTTGCGGCAGGCGGATATGAGCCTCGGGGTGGTCGCGAATATGACCTGCGCGCCGTCCGCCGCGGCGGCGTCGATCAGCGCGTCCGCGTCATGTTCAGCGTCAATGTTATATACCCGCGTCGTGACCTTGTCCGGCATATGCCGTTCAAGATATTCGCGCCCGCGGTCGTGCGACATTATCCACGCGCTCTTCTCCGGCGGCAGTTCGTTAACGAACGCGACGTTCAGATGGCTCGGCAGGCGGATGCTGTCCATGAGCTTAGTCAGCACGCCCTTCACCTCGACGCTGCTCTCGGTGTTGACGGTTATGGGCGCGGGTCTGGCCTGCACCTCGACCTCCGGCCAGATGCCGGTTATGGAGCGCTCCAGCTCGGTCTGCGTCATGGCTTTCAGCTCGCCGAAGCTGAACACCTGCAGAAATATCAGCAGCGCGTCCCCGATCGTCTCCGGAAAGCGGCTGCCCTCGCATTTTTCAAGCGCAGTGCGGAACGAGTAATACGCGGCGGAAAAGCTGCGCCGCTCCTCCTCGCTCCAGACATGGTCAGCATCGAAGCCGAGCGCCGCCTGAAGCTTGACATATGAGCCGAGGCGGCTGAACGAGAGGATATACAGACGGCTGAGCTGATAAAAGCGCATGAACTCATAGTACAGCCTGACCTCGTGCTCCTGCGACCACGCGGGGATTATTCGCGTGACGACGGCGGGGATGCTCGGCGCGCCGAAGCTTTTCAGCACGCTGACGCGTTTGTTCCCCTCCTGCACGTAGAAGCGCCCCATGTACTCGCAGCAGCGTATCGGGTCGCGGATGCCCTCGTCGCTGAGGTTCGTCTCGCACAGGCTTATCCACTTATGCGCAAATTCCGTCTCCTCGCCGAGCAGCGGCATGAAGTTTGCCGCAAAGGCGTTCTGCCGGCCGCCGGTCTTTGTGCCGACGATGTGCTCGGTCGGGATATTTATCGTGCCAAGCTCAACTCTGCCCGCAGCCATCGACTCGTCGAATATCTCGTCGAGCACCTGCGGGTACGGGTACTTCCCCTGTATCAGGCATTCCTTGCGGCATTTCTGCCCGGCCTTCAGGGCTATCGCATATTGCTCTGCTGCTTCTTGTCTGCTCATGGGCGCTCTCCTTCCCGTCGCCGTAATGCTTATTCCGGCGCTTTAGTTTTACTATTATTTTCGCCAAAACGCAAGCGCGATTTTCCGCCGCGGGGCGCGCGGCAAGAAAATTTACCTCCCATTCATTTTTTGACTATTGCATAATACCTATAAAAATGGTATGGTATAATTACCAACATAGAAATGGAGCGTGATCAACTTGGTTAAGATCATCATGGGGCTGAAGGGTTCCGGCAAGACCAAAAAGCTGGTAGAGCTTGTCCGCGGCGCGGTCGCAAACGGCGACGGTGACGTTGTGTGCATAGAGAAGGAGCGCAAGCTCACCTATGACATTCCCTATCAGGCCCGTCTCATAGACGCGTCTGCATACGACATCGGCACTTACGAATTCTTCAAGGGCTTTATCTGCGGCATGCACGCCGGCAACTACGATATAACCCATTTTTATATAGACAACTTCTTCAAGCTTGTTGAAGACAAGTCTGAAGAATCCTTCGCCGCGTTCATCGCATGGCTGGACAAGTTCTCCGCGCAGGAGAACATCGAGTTCGTCCTGAGCTGCTCCGCCGATCCCGAAAAGGCGCCGGAGAGCGTCAAGCCGCTTCTCATCTGAGCATATGGCTAAGGAAAACGTCATGGAGTTCTTCGCGCGGTACGACGATGACGAAGCGCTGCGCGAGAGAGTGCGTCTGGCGGAGGAGTATTACCCCGGCAGTCTCGAACTGCGCGAGCCGCTGGTAGAGGCGGTGCTGCTGCCGATCGCGGCCGAACTTGACCTGCCGTTCACGGTGGGAGAGCTGCGCGCATATGAGACCAAGCTGAAGCTTGAGCGTCAGGCGAAAGAGGAAGTCGGCGAGTTTTCCTACTGGCTGCTTGACCACGGCTGGTCAAATGACGAAGCCCAATTCTGCGGTGAAAACGAAAAGGAATAACAAATATCCGCTCTGATCACAGAGCGGATATTTTTACGTCTCCGGCTTCTCTTCCGGCAGCGTTTTTTTGGTTTTGCCGTGCAGGGCGTACTCCATGCCCTTTTTCAGCGGCTTATACAGAACCAGCGTCATCACAAAGTTTCCACCACAGTGGATAAGGTCGAACGGGATGCCGCTGACCCAATATGACAGTGCCATCGTCCAGCCGCCGATGAACAGATACGGTATCGAGCACAGCGCGCCGAATATCAGCCCGTGCACCGCCGCGACTATCGCCCAGACGAGCGCCGAGTCGTTTTTCCGCATCAGCACCGCCGCGATGCCGAGTATCGGCCAGAGGTACCAGTAGCAGAACCACCACATCGCGAAGCCCCAGAAGAAGCCCTCCAGCATTATGAACACCGCGATCGAATACATGCAGCGCCAGCCGAAGAACACGGCGGTCAGGATTATCAGCACCGCCGTGATGTGCACGTTCGGTATCCCCGACAGCGCGACCTGAAACGCGAACATCAGCGCCCCCATCAATGCGAGGACGCTGATATCCTTTGCGTTCAGCTTAGTATGTGTCGATGAAGGTCTCATAATGCTCGCCGTCAGCGATCATTGTGTCGTCCACGCCGGTCATCAGCATCTCGCCGTCCTTGGTGAAGCACCACCACTGGTTGAGATTGCTGTCCGCGGTCTCACCGTCAACGGTCGTTACGTAGAGTCCGTACTCGCTCTCGTCGCCGGAGATCAATCCCTCCTGCTCAAGAGCGCCGCGCAGATTCTCCGAATCCGTACTGATGGTGAAATCCTTCTGCGTACCGTCCACATGAGTCACCTCGAAGACGATGGTCTTGTCACCGGTGACAGGCTGGGGTGCGAGGTTCTTGTACGCGACGAATGCGCCGATGACCAGAACAAGCAATACGGCCACGGCAATAATTATGTTTCTTGTTTTTTTGGACATATTATCCTCTCCTTTCATATTTCGGAAATCGCACAAAGAAAAAGAGAGAACAGCGCAGCGGCCGAAGCCCCCGCGATGCCCACAATTTGACCGGGTTCCGCGGTTCTTTGTACGACACAGGGCGCAGTTTTACGCCCCATCCGGGCAGGTTTTCTGACTTCGGGAGCCTGCGGCTCCGCTTCACAGTGACGGCCTCGCGGGAGAATCTCACTCCCATTCCCCTGTTAACTGCCTTCGATGAACAAGGCAGATCCCGATCCTATTTGCTTGCGCAGTGAGTATAGCACGAAAAAGCGACGTCGGCAAGAAAAATTCTTGCCGACGTCACTTCAGCTTATCAAAAAGTCCTGTGAGGACTTTTTTGACAAGCTTCATCCGCCGAGCATTTTGATAATATCAAAATGCTGCTTCGCTCCAGAAGTCATTGATATCAAGACTTTTGGACGGCGGTTTATTGTATTTGAGGTGAGCCTTTTCTCGCTGCGGCTCGGTCACGGCGCGGCTCTGACATGCCACCGGCATGTCATTCACTACCGCGCCGCCGCTGCGCTACCCCTCAAGCTCCCCCTGCTGCTCTCTTATCTGTGCCAGCTGCACATATTTTTGACCGACTGAATGACTTCAGTCATATTCCGCGCTTGCAAAGCATATCACGTCGCTTATCGCGTTCTGCCAGCCCCAGTCGGGGCGGTTATACGCGCTGCCGTTCATGGCGATCGTCGCGGTGTGGCCGCCGTCGAGCGCGTACGCCGTGTCCACGCCCTTATCGTGCATGAAGCGCGCCTCGGTGCTCGCGGTGCAGGTGCCGTAATTCTGCTCGTAGCAGACGGTCATTATCAGGTAGTGCAGCTCGCCGCGCTGCCCGATGGCGCAGCGGGAATATTTGCTGTCCACCTCGCCGTAAACATAGCCGGAGCTCAGGTCCTGAAGCTCCCCGTTCTCGACGAGTATCGGCCCGAAGTTCACGGAAAACTCCACATCGTTATCGCTTATGAATTTCTCCGCGTCCTCCCATGTCTGGATGTCTCCGGGGCGCAGGAGCAGCATGTCCCCGCCGGAGGTGAACATGCAGGTATGCACGGCGATCGGAGAGAAGTATTGCAGCTCGCCGCCGTACACGCCGATCCCGATGCTGCGGCGGACGTAAAAGTCCCCGCTCACCGCCATGACGGCGTTATCCTCCGCGGCAAGCTCTGTCGCGGTCTTGAGTCCCGCGGCACGGTAGCTGTCGCCGCTTATCTTGCGCCGGAGCTGGGAGCCGTCGGCGAGCTTCACCTCGACGAACGAGCAGCCGCGCCCCTCTATGGCCTCCTGCCATGCAATGACGAGGATGCTTTCATCCCTGTAATACCACATCTCGGAGTTGGGCATGAAGTCGATATCCGCGTTCCAGAAGGTCTCCTGCCCGTCGAGCAGCACCGCCGCCGCGTCTATGACGGCCTGCACCTCCTGCGGATCGGTCGTGACGCCGTAGCAGGCGGCCTTCGGCTGCGGGGGCAGCTCGCCCGCCTGGACAGAATAGAGCTTGCGGATATATTTCGCCTCACCTGCCGTCCGCTCTTCGAGCGCTGCGGCGAAGCCGCCGACTTCGTCCGCCGCGTCAAAGGTCTGCACGGTTCTGGGCTGCGGCGGGGTGTGGACATATCCCATCAGCAGCGCAGCGGCGCCGATCAGAAGGATCAGCGTCGCTGCGGCGGATATGAGTACAAACGGTTTTTTCATCAGTCGTAATCCGGCTCCTCGCGCTCTGCGCAGGTGGTCTTATACATGAGGTACACGATGACGGCCATCATGGTGCAGGTTATGGTCATGACCGTGTAGCAGATGGGATACATGTTGCCGAAGCGCTGCACAAGGTATTCCGACGCGCCGGTTCCCACAAGCGTGAGCACATAGCCGATCCACATCGCCACATGGTAGCCGCAGCGGCCGTTGACCTTATGCGAAAGGCGCGAATAGTGGATGAGCGCCGCAAGGATGCAGACCGCGCTCACGATCTGGACGATGCTGACGAAAGCGTTGAAGTGCATGAAGCTGGAGTCGTAGCGGGTGCTGTCCATAAGCAGCTCCACCGCGCTGTGGAAGGTGAGGAACATCCATGCGACGTTCCCGTCGCGCGGGCAGCCCTCCTTCATCGGCAGGCGGCGGCGCGCGAAGAAGAAGTACAGCAGCAGCACCGTCACGCAGAGCATCAGTATCGCCTGCACAAAGAAGGTCGCAAAGCGGTACTCGACGGCGCCCATGGAGTTTGTTATGCCGCTGCCTATCGGCAGATGCTGCAGAAGCGGCGTGGTAATGGCAATCTTGCTGCGGCAGGAGCTGTTGAACAGGGCGCTCAGGCGGATGAACACAACGATGAGCGCTCCGCCGGGGGCGACGCAGTCGAGCAGACGCGCCATATTCCCCGTAAGACCCAGCCCGCGCACAACGAGTGCGGCGAGGAAAGTGCCCAGCAGCGCGCCGGGCAGGCAGTAGCTGCCGGTGGAATAATCGGTGATGGCGCGGATAAAGCTCGTGTACTGCTCAAGGTGGCAATACCAATGTATCGCGCGGCAGAGCGGCACGGAGAACAGCAGCGCCAGCGGCAGCAGCAGCCACATCGCGGCGGAGCGGCCGCCGTGCGATATGTACAGCGAATAGCTGAGCGCAAAGCCTGCGGCGATACCCAAGGCGATGACTACCGCACTCCAATATATGACCGTGCTTCCGGTGCTGATTGCTATCGGATTCATGGGTTCACCTCCTCCGGCAGTGCCGTGGCAAAGTAGATTATATCGCTCTGTGTACGCTGGTTGCCCCAGTCGGGACGGTTGACGGTATGGCCGTTCATGACCATGGTAGAGGTCTGGCCGCCGTCGAGCGCATAGGCTTTGACAACGCCCTTACTGAAGATATACTCCGCAGCTTCGCTGACGGTCGCCGCGACGGAGTGGTCATCCTCATAGTTTATCGTCATGAGGATATAGTGCAGCTTGTCGCGCTGGCCGATGGCGGTACGGGAATAGGTCCTATTGTTCTCGCCGATGGGATAGCTGCCGAACTCGGCAAGCTGTCCGTTATCGACCATGACCGGCCCGAAAGCGACGGCAAAGGTAACGTCGTTATCGGTTATGAACTGCTGCGCTTCCTCCTGCGAACTCATCTCGCCCGCGCGGGAGAACAGCATGTCGCCGGAAGCGGTGAAGAAGCAGGAGTCAACGGACTTCGGCGCGAAGCGGTAAAGCTGGCGCTGATACACCGTGATGCCGAGCTGGCGGAAGATGTAATAATCGCCGCTGATGGCAATGACGGCGTTCGCGGAGGCGGCCATATCGGTCGGGTAGAGCTGCACGTCGGAGCCGTAGCTGTTGTTGGCTATCATTCTGCGCAGCTGGGAGCCGTCTGCGATCTTCACCTCGGCGAAAGTGCAGACCTTGTTATTGATAAGCTCCTTCCACGCGATAGCGAGGATAGTCTCGTCATAGTAATACTCAATCTGCGAGCCGGGATAGAAATCCACGTTCGGATCCCACGCCAGACTCTGCCCCTCAAGGAGATCCGCCGCAGAATCGATGACCTGCTGAACCACGGCGGGGTCGGTGGTCGTGCCGTAATTCGCGGGGTTCGGCTTCTGTCCGGCGAGGGCGTTCTCGTCGATCTTATACACCTTGCGGATATACGCAAGGTCGCCGAGCGCGTCGCTCGCGGCATTGTTTATGTATACGTCGAACTTGCTGACAAGATCAAGCTTGCTGCTCGACGCCGCGCCGACCGAGCTGCCGCTGTCGGGATGGATGTTATTGAACGCCCAGACTAGGGACAGGAACGCCAGAGCGATGAACACCAGCGTTATAAAGCCCATTCCCGCGCTTTTCTCCTTCGCGCGCGGAGCCGGAGCTGCCGGAGCGGGTTTGCGCTCCGCCGGAACAGGGGCGGGGCGTCTGTCCGGCATTGCCGGGCGCTGGGGCTGCGCCGCAGCGGGTTTCTGCTGCGGCGCGGCGGGGCGCTGCTGTACGGACTGCGCGGGGCGCTGCACCGGCTGTTGTCTCTGCTGCGGAGCGGCCGGACGCTGCTGGGCAGCTGCAGGCTTCGTCTGTGCCGCGGGTCTCTGCTGAGGCACCGCAGGGCGGGACTGTGCCGCCGGTTTCGGCTGCGCGGCCTTGGGCTTTGGCTGGGAGGCAGGTTTTGCCTTGGGCTTATCCGAGTCGGAACCGAATTCGCGGAGGATATCGTCAAGGTCGAAGCCGTAATCTTTATCGCTCATTTCAGCCCCTCCTCTCAATTCACGGTGCCGCCGGTCAGGGCGCTAAGCATGGCGGAGTTCGGGATGATATACCAGTCTCCATTGGTGTACTCAAGCTCCACCTCAAAGGCGGCCGTCGTATAATAATTCTGCGCGCGCTCAAGCACCGCCTGTACCGCAGCGGAGTACGCCTCGTCGGTCACGGCGGGGAAATAATTGTTATTCTCGTCGTACACCTCGCTGCGCGAGCGGGACTGCACGATGGAGTTGAGGTTCTCCTCGGTCTTGCTCTGCACATCATCGCCGATGGAGCTGAGGTCGAGATACTGGAAAACGACCTGCTGTTTCGCGGTCAGCCCATCCACGGTGCAGTCACCGTAAAGCTTATAGGAATAGCTGGCCCTCAGCGCGTCATATGCGAGCACGGCCGTCTCGCTGTCGGGCGTGTTCTCAAGGCCGAGCGTGGAGTAACCCTCCATGTGCTCGTACGCGGCGGTATAGTTCCCGGCGGTCATATCGTCGAAGAACTCCGTGACGACGGCTTGCGGGTCGCCGCTGGGCTTGACTATGATGGCGCCGTGCACGCTGCCGTAGAAGCAGGCGAACAGCGCCGCGCCGGTGAGCAGCACAGACGCCAGCGCCCATGGGATGTTTATCTTGCGGCGTCCGCCCTTGCAGGACATGACCGCGGCCACGCCGCAGACGACGAGCAGGCAAATGCCGGCAACTGCAAAAATATTCATAACAGAGTCCGTACCTTCCTCAGTTGTATTCGCTTCGGGAGTGCTTGGGGTAGTGCCGTCCGATGCGGAAGCCGTCGGCGCGGGGGAATTGAGTGCCTCTATCGCGGCGCGTTCCGCGTCCTCGGCCTCCTGCACGCGGCGTATCGCCGTGTGATACTGCGCGTAATCGCTCATCAGGCTGCAATAGTCGGTCAGCGCGACGTAGCCGTTTTTCAGCGTGTCCGTGAACATGACGATAACTATCGGATCGTCGGTATACACGATGGCGCAGTCGTTCATGTACAGCTTGGAGCCGTCCACGAGGTAGCCGTATTTATGCGCGACCTCGTACTCCTGCTCGTGGAACTTGAAGTAGTTCTTCGGCTCGGCCTTCAGCATGACGTCGATGAGGCCGGGGAAATTGTCCTTCTCCGTCTCAAGCAGGTTCAGGCAGTGGATCATCTGCCGCGCCGTGCAGAAATTGTTCTCATAGAACTTTGCGTCAACTGTCTCCGCGTCCTCGCCCATGTACGGCGCGATCAGCTCGCGGTAATGGCGGTATGTACCGAGGTTTTTCCACAGGAGCTTTGCCATGTCGTTGTCGGAGTTTATGATCGTCCACTCGAGGAGCTTCGAATACTTCACTCCGGCGATGGTGTCGTCCATGGTCATCTCGCCGTTATGTATCTTCTCGGTGTAGATCATGTTCAGCGGCACCTTGTACATGCTGCCCGCGACCAGATACGTGTCCCCGTTGAGGAAGTGCTCCTCACCGGTCACGGTGTTGCGGTAGCCGAGCGCGACATCCTCGGGGTCGATGTTGTGCTCCGTCAGGAATTGGTCGATGACCTCGTCCCAGGTTTTGTCCTTGAAGCGCTCGTCGTCCTCCCCGTCGGCAAACACGGCGGGCAGCAGCGCCGTTATCATGCACAGCGCCGCAAAAAGGCATATAATTTTTCTCTTCAGCTTCATATCCTTCTCTATTCCTCCCCGTCTGATGGCAGGGCATAATAAACTAAGGTAATTATAGCCGTTCCCCCCTCTGATTTCAAGAGCAATAAGCTGTCTTAAGAAAAATTTGAGAAGGAATGGAACAAGCGCCGCAGAAACGGGAATAATATGAATAAAGGGCAGACAGTCAAAGGGGGGGCTTGACGTGAATATACCGAATGCGCTGAGCATACTGCGGATACTGCTGACGCCGCTTTTCGCGGCGCTGTATCTGCGCGGGCAGACCGGAGCGGCGGTGGCGGTGCTGCTGCTCTGCGCGCTGACAGACGTGCTGGACGGATACATCGCCCGCCGCTTCGACATGGTGACGGAGCTTGGCAAGGCGCTGGATCCCGTGGCGGATAAGCTGATACAGGCGGCGATGATGCTCTGCGCCGCGGCGCGCACGCCGCTGGTGTGGCTGCTGCTGGCAGCGCACATCCTGCGCGAGACGCTCATGGCCGCGGCGGGACTGTATATGCTGCGCGTTCTGGGGCAGGTATACGGCGCGCAGTGGTACGGCAAGGTCTGCACGGCGCTGATATACGCGGTGATGATAGCGCTGCTGCTGTTTCCGGATATGCCGGAGCCTCTGGCCGCGGGCGGCGTTTTCACCTGCGTATTCATGGTGCTGATGTGTCTGGTGATGTATCTTGCCGATTACGCACGCGTCCTGCGTGGGGAGAAAAGATAGCTCAAGCCGCCCATCGCTTTTCGATGGGCGGCTGTTCTGATAAATGCCGTTATTTGTTTATGACGCTGTAATTCACGCGGTCAAGCGCGGCGTCTATATCTTCGTCGCTTGCGCCGTCGGGCAGATACAGCCGCATCGTCACGTAGGATTTCTCAAGGAAAGCATACGCGTAGATCTCGTTTCCGTCCGCCAGCACGGTTATCACGGTGCCGTCCGGCGCGGTGTGCTCGCGCGCGTATAGCTCATCCGGAGCGTCGGCTATCTCGTACATCTCCATCCCGCTCGAAAGCGTGGTGTACGGCGAATTGTAGAGATACACGTCATTCGTACTGTCGCTCGCCGTGACGCCGTCAAAGTAGAACGACACGGCGAAGGTGCCCTCGTCGTAGTAATAGAACTTGCCGTAGCCGCTCGGCGGCTCGCGGAAGAAATCTCCCGTACAGAACTTGTCCGAGATAAACTGCGTAAGCTCCTCGTTCGGGATGTCCATATCCAAGGGCGTGTACTCCCAGCCGAACTTCTCCGCGAGCGCTTTCGAGGTGTCGCTTGAGCCGAGCTGCGTGCTCTGCCCGCGCAGGGCGAGGCCGTATTTCGCCGCTATCTCCTCCAGCTTCACTTCGCCCGCGGCGTCTCTGGCAAAGTAGAAGTAGTCGTATTTCCCGAAGCCCTGCGCCGCGAGCAGCAGGTGATCCTCCCAAGCCTTGACCTCCTCGGATGGGGCGGAGCGCGTCTCGATGGGTGCAAGCTCGCCGTCCACGTACCCGTACAGCGTTATGGTGCAGGTCCCGTCGTCGCTATAATCTGTGTCGATAGCGGCGAGACCGTCGGGCAGATTCAGCATGAACGCGGGCGTGGTGTCGGGCAGCGAGGCGCGGTATTCCTCCCATTCCGCCCATGCAAGCCGCGAGTTCTCGACCGCGCGCTTCACCTCTTCGGGCATGTAATCGGGCACCTCCTGCGGCTGTGTCAGCGATATCCTCCGCGCCTCAGGATTCACCGTCCGCTGGACGCTGCCGTCGGTCTGCTCGGCAAATTCGTACACCGGATTGTCCGTCGGATCCATCGCCATCGCCCGCAGGCCGAACAGATCAGTGGCGTAGGCCGCAGCGCCCAGCGCCGCTAGCAGAGCCACGATCGCCGCGATGAGCGCGGATCGGCGCAGCGTTTTTCTGCGGTGTTTATTCAAATTTATGACCTCCCTCGTGTCATTCCCCACCGTCCCGCCGTGCATCAGCTCAATGGCCTCGTCCACGGCGGCGGCGTCAATATCGTTCATGGCAAGCAGAAAATCGAGCGGATTCATATTAATTCCTCCTTTTCGAGGTAAGTCCGCAGCTTCTGCCGAGTGCGGTATAAAGAGGTCGTCACTTTGCTCTGCGAGAAGCCGAGCCGCGCGGCAATATCCGCAGTCGGCGCGAATAGCCAGTAGCGGCAGATGAAAATGTTCCGGTCGTCGGCCGAGAGCGTGCGCAGGAATCCGTCTATCACCTGCGTAAGCTCGCGGCGCTCGTATTCGCGCTCTACCGCCGCGGAGGAGGCGAGCGTTTCGCCCAGCTCCTCCAGCGCGAGATCGGCTCCGCCGTTTTTCAACGCGGCGCGGCTGCGCAGACGCTTCAGGCTGAGGTTGCGTGTCACCGCGGCGATAAACGCGCGGAAGCGGGACGGGTGCTGCGGCGGGATGCAGTTCCACAGGGCAAGATATGTATCCGCGACGCACTCCTCGCTGTCCTCACGGCTTGAGAGGATGTCGTCCGAAATTTTCCGGCACAGCCGCCCGTATTTCTCGTCCGTGCAGGCGATCGCCGTCTCGTCGCGCCGCCAGTACAGCTCTATTATCTTTTCATCATCCATAACGGCCTCCAAGGTTTCCGAAAGCGCTTTCACTTATAGAGTACCGGTTGCGGACGAATTTGTCACGGGAATTTCAAAAATTTTTCTTTAAATCACCTTTTCCGCGTCGAACATGCCCTGCAGCAGCTCAAGTCCGGGGCGGTAGAGCTGGTTCACGGTCCAGCAGCTTATCCCCGCAAGGCCGTATTCGTTCACCAGCTCCAGCCGCGCGCGTACGCTGCGCGCGTCCTCGAACCACACCACGCGCCGCACGCCGGCGGCGTCGGTGTACGTGAAGAACGGCGCCTGCGCGGTGCGGTCGAATTTTATCTCCGCTCCTGCCGAGGCCGCAAGATTCATCGCCGCCGCGTTTGAGATGACCGTCGCCGCGTCGCCCTGCCGCCATGGCAGCCGCCACGAGTAGCCGTAGTTTGAAAAGCCCATGAGAATTTTCCCCGGCGGTATCTCGCCCACGGCATATTCCAGCACCCGCCGCATACGGTTCACCGGCGATACGGCCTGCGGCGCGCTGTACGTGTAGCCCCATTCATAGGTCATTATTATCACGCGGTCGGCGTACCTGCCGTGGGCGGCGTAGTCGTGCGCGGTGTACAGCAGCCCCTCCTGCTCGGCGCTCTCCTTCGGGGCAATGGCAGTGCTGAGGAAGTAGCCGCGCGGGTGCAGCTCGTCGGCGGCGCGGCGGAGAAACTGGCTGTAACTGTCGCGGTCGTAGGGGTAGACATATTCGATGTTGAAATTGACGCCGTAATAGTTCTTCATGCGCAGCACGGAGAAGATATTCTCGAACAGCGCGTCCTGCGCAGTCTTATCCGTGAACAGCGCGTGGGCAATCTCACCGGAGAAACCGCCGGAGCGGCCGAGATTGGTCACGGTCAGCAGCGGCGCGGCATTGTCCGCGTAGGCCGCCGCGATCATCCGCGCGTCCTCGATCGGCAGCAGTCCGCCCGCCGCATCCGCCTGATAACAAAACGGGCAGAAAAACGTCAGATACGGCATGGTCTCCGCCATTACCGCGTCAGATATGGCGGGGTAGGCGTAGGCGTTGACCTCTATCGCGCGTCTGTCCGCCGTGCCGCCAGGAACGAGCAGCGCCATGCCGGGCACAAGCCGCGCGGGGTCGTTGAGCTGGTTTATCCGCGCCAGCTCCGCCGCGTCCGTTCCGTACCGGCGGGCGATGCCGTAAAGGCTGTCTCCGCCGCGCACAACATATATCTCCATAAGCTCTCCTTTCACGATCTCCGATTGCTGATATATTATATATATTCGTGAACGGCGCATTTTTGCAGGGCGATTCCCACGCGGGATAAAGCCTCTGTACCTTATGGGCAATATAAATGAGAACCTCCGCACACTGTTGTGTACGGAGGTTCTAGGCACATATGAAATTATACGTATATTTTCATGTCTCGGCGGGCTGACGCTGCACCCTTATTAATACAAACCTTTCAGCCAACTGGCCTATCTCGACGGTCAGTGTCAGCACGAATGCCAGTACATTGGTTGTTTCAGCAGACAAGTTCTGAAAAGCCCCAAATACAAGCAGCCCAACCACAGGCAGCATAGCAAAAATATCCACAAAATGTATAACCCAGCCTGTTCTGTTCATTTCTCTTTGCAGTGCCAAGGATATGATGATATCCGCAAAAAGGGCAGCTGCCAGCAGAAGCACATAGATCACGAAATCGGATAATACAATGTCTGACAGTCCAGTTCCCCAAAGAGCTGTGAACACAGTATTTTGTATAATTATGTTCGTTGCAAAATGGAGGACTATATTTGCAGCCTTTTTCACCACGCTACACCTCCGGTCACTTCTCTGCTTCATCAATTGAAGAAGTTTGTTTATAATACTGCTTCAGCGCTTCTTTCGCAGGTTTGCACAACTCAAAGTAATGGTCTGATCTTGCAGGCTGATACGGGTCGTCCCATGTCACGATCTCCACAGATGGTCGCCGGAAGCGGTCACTGCGCTCCAGCTTGGCTATTTCATCCCATTTATACATCCAAATCTGTTTCCCTGATTTCTCACATGATATGCCGTTTTCATCTATTGTGATCAGCTCATTATTTTGAATTGGATCTGCAATAACTGCTACTATGAACATTACAACAGTACAGAAGAATATCCACATTCCGATAAAGCGGAACAATGCCGCTGACATTATGGTCATAACGATATTAAAGATTACATGTGCGCGTGTTGTCAACGCTGTCTTTTTAAAGGTCATGTAAATATACCTCCGCTCAGCAGTGGCCGCTTCCGTAGTTTTCTTGTTTTCAGATTACCAAATCAGGAGTTTTCTGTCAATGTTCCGCAGCGCGGGCGGGCAGGAAATTTCAGCGCTATTCAGCACGATTCCGGCCGCGATTTCAAATATATATTCGTGAAAATGCTGTATTTGCAATCTCGGATATATATGCTATAATATTCTATATATTATAGTATCGGTTAACAAGGGCAGACACGCCTGACAGCGCGTCTTTCCGTCTCGTCAGAAGAAGCTTGCACCGTTCCGCTTCCGCCTCGCGGAAAAAGCTGCACTCTGCAATCTCCTTCTTCCTTCTCAAATCAAACCCACTTCGTTGGGCTTTGATTTGAATTATAGAAGGGCGGCAGCCCGTCTGCGTCTCAAAAAACAAAAATCACTCGAAAATCCATCCCTGTCAGGTGCGCAGCAGTTTTGACGGAGCAGAAATATGGCCAGACGATGAAAAGGCCGTAGAGAATACTTGCCGTATTGTCAAGGACGTTTACTT
>OJKC01001484.1_pt1 | contig 14599 bp, 13 predicted proteins | sample 1596401 | NCBI WGS metagenome assembly OJKC01 (sample SAMEA4350162, study PRJEB24818) | metagenome | biome: human; feature: gut; material: faeces | place: Denmark | collected 2013-09 | reverse complement strand
TTCGCTGTTTCCGCCACTGGCGGCGCTCACCTTTGCAGCATCCAGTATTATCTGCGCTTTTGGCTTAGCATCTGCCGCACCTCGCTCGCCGTATCGGCACTTAGAATTATGCGGTATTGCCCTAAAAGTAAAGAATAAAAATAAAAAAGCCCCGCCTGCCGGGCAGAACATTCTGTATCCGGCAGGTGGGGCTTTTGGTTGTTGCAAATAGATAAATGAAAATTTACTGCCTTTTCTGCATCCGCAGCAGGCTGTACGGCATCAAGGGCGTGGCACAGGGAATGGTATACTGCATCATCGGGTGCGGGGTGGCATCCACCGCTTCCCCTTCCGCGTTTTTGATCCATTCAGGTGTTACGGGCACGACCGAACCATCTGGCTGCAAAATTTCCAGCGAATCTCCCAGGCAGAACTTGCTGCGCTGGGTGCAATGGGCAACGCCGTCTTCCCACGAATCCACAGTGCCGATGAAATCCCAATCTCGCACATAAGTATGGCTGGGCGTCTGCAGGGCTTTCTCTTTGCCAAAATAGAAACCGGGTGAATAATGGCGGTGGCTGGTACGGTTCAGCTCATCCAGCACGGAATCCGGCAAATCAAACGTATCACTGGCGGGGTTTGCCAGGTACTGGTCCAGCGCTTTGCGGTAAGCGGCGGTAACGGACGCAACGTAATAGAATGTTTTGGCGCGCCCCTCAATTTTCAGAGAATCCACACCAGCCTTGCAGATCAGGTCCAAAAACGGTGCGGTGCATAGGTCATTGGCGTTCAGGATGTAGCTGCCGTCCTCATTTTCGCCAATGGGCATATACTGGCCGGGTCGGTTTTCTTCTACAAGATAGTATTTCCAGCGGCAGGGCTGGGCACATTCGCCGCGGTTGCCGCTGCGCCCGGTCATATAGCTGGAAAGCAGGCACCGACCAGAAACGCTCATGCACATGGCGCCGTGCACAAAGGCTTCCAGTTCCAGCTCCGGCGGGGTGTTATCGCGGATCTGGGCAATATCGGTCAGGGTCAGCTCGCGCGCCAGCACCACACGCTTGGCGCCCAGGTTGTAGGCCATGGTTGCAGCAGCATAATTGGTGATGCCTGCCTGGGTGGAAAAATGCACATCCACATCCGGAGCATACTGTTTGGCAAGGCTCAGTACGCCAAGGTCCGCAATGATAAAGGCATCCACCCCGGCTTCGGCCGCGTCCTTGATATACTGCGGCAGCTCGGAAAGCTCATCGTTGGTGGGCAGGTTGTTCAGGGTCAGGTATACTTTTTTGCCGCGAGCATGGGCAAAAATGCAGCCATCATGAAGCTCGCCAATGGTCAGGTTGACCGGTGCGGCGCGCATACCAAAGCGCGGCAGTGCGCAGTATACGGCATCGGCACCATACATGACGGCATATTTCAGGGCTTCAAGGCTGCCGGCAGGCGACAGCAGTTCCGGACAGGACAACATAAGATAACGGCTCCTTTGTTCAGTGAAGTTCAGCTTTTATCAGCCCCAACCGGCGATGATGCAGTTCTGATGGTGTTCGTCTGCCGTTTTGGCATAGAAATATTCGCCAGGGTGGTCGCCGTTCGGGTTGCCAGTAACAAAGAAATAATAGCCTTCGTCCAGATATTCCTGGTCGGGATTCAGCGCGGCGGCAATGGCATCAATACCGGGATTGGTGATGGCACCGGCGGGCAGGCCGCTGATGCGGTAGGTGTCGTAATGAGCAAGCACATCATCCGGAATAGCACCCTGTTCCGGCCAGCCGTAATAAGCGGCGGTGGGCGAATTCCACAGGTAGTTATTGTCGCTATCGTTCATGATATAGCTGCTAGCATTGGATTCCAGCTTATGCTCTGCCCACTGCGGGTCATCGGATTCCAAACGATTGTGGAAGCAGGCGGAAACCTTGGCGTCTTCTGCGGGCATACCGGCTTCTTCCTGAATAAAGCTGGCCAGAATGACAACATCATTCATTGTGGTGCCCTTTTCGTTGATGGTATCCCACAGGTCGGAAGTTTTGGCGTCGAATTCCTTATAGAAGGTTTTGACGTAATTATAGACCGAGTCATCGGTGAAGAACTCGTAAGTGTCCGGGAACAGGTAGCCCTCGCACTTCATCAGGCGGCCTTCGGTATCCGGGATGGCATTCCAGAAATCATACTGGCTGAAATCGGAACCATCCTCGCCGTTGGCGCAGGCAAGGAAATCATCCACCGAGCACAAGCCATTTTCTTCCATCTTCTGGGCAATAGCAACGGCTGTGTAGCCTTCGGGGAATGTGATGGTAATGGTCTTGCGCGCTTGACCTGCTGCACGCTGAGGGTTTTCAGGATCGTGTTATAATCCATGCCGGAGCGCAGGGTAAAATCGCCATACTGCAAACCGGAAGCGCGGCCGCTGTATTTGGCATACAGCTTGAACAGCCAGTCATACTGGATGACGCCATCCTCTTTCAAAACGTTTGTGATGTCTGCAACAGTGGAACCCTGTTCAATGGTAACGGTCTGCTCCGGGCCGAGTTCGCCGTTGCCGGCAACTTCGCCGTAGAACTGGAACACTTTCCAGCCGCCGATGCCGACGATAGCCAAAATGACAACAAGAACCACAAGCCCAATGGGAAAACGGCGGCGGACGGGTTCATCATCGTCATCCTCTGCGTACTCGTCTGGACCTTCGGCGTCTTCGTACAGGTCCTGCGGGTCAGGATCAGGCTGTACCGGGCGCTTTGGTGTGGGGGCTGGCGCAGCATGATAAGCCTGGCGCGACTGCGAGCCCTTGTCCTGGGAATCACCACGATTGATTTTCATTCCAAATCTCCTTTACCAGGCAGCAGAACTGCCCTGTTTCACGTATGCACGGTCTTACAGCAACAGGCGGAAATAAACGTCCGTAACGGGGAACGGCTGCCCAAGGTAACAAATCATGCCGTAACCACAGCGCTTACCCTCGCCCAGGTACAAAAACTGATTTTCCGCCAGCAGCAGCCGTGCTTTGGTCAGACCGGTATGTTCCCGCGCGGCCTGCAGCAGAATATCAGCCGAATGGTCGTTATCGGCCTGCAGCTCCATAAAAAGCAGCTCGTCCTTTTCCTGGCAATAGAGACCGTAACCGCGCTGGTTGGAAACAATGGTCATACCGCGGCGGTAGAGCCGGGTGATCATTGTGTTCATGCTGCTTTCCGGCAGGGCGATGCAGGCGGGCTGGTAGCGCATGCGGGTGTCGATCAATTTGCGGACTGTCAGGTTATCAAACTCTGCTCGTGCCCACAAATTGTGTTCAATGGGCTTGCGGATGATGCGCAGCGGGAAGCGCCCCTGAAAATTCAGCTGGGAAAACGCTTTTGCGGCCCGCGTGCTTTGCGGTGCCGCCACAGCGAAATCACACCCTTTGGCGGAAAAGGCGCGCAGGCAGGTTGCCAGCAGTTTGGGCATCAGCCCGCGCCCCTGCAGGGACGGGTCCGTTGCCATGCAGCAGAGCCATACGCCGTGGTGGTGCCCGCATTCCACTGGAACCGCACCAATCATGGCGGCTGGGATGGGCTTTGCACCGGGGGCCGGGTCCCGGGCAAGGATCAGGATATTATCCAACCCCACAATTCCACAAAGCCAGTCCAAAGCATCCTGGCGGGTTCCGCCATACGTTTTGCGGCGGAACGCAACCATCTGCTCCAAATCAGCTTCCGTTGCTTTGCAAAGCATGTTCTATCCCCTCCTTGCCATATTCAACGTGTGGGCTTTTGCCGCCAACGGGTTTAGCTCAAAATCCGCTCCAGGTATGCCATCACTTCGGACTGAATATCCTCCGGCGTGCGGATGGTTTTCTGGCCGTCTACCGTTGTGGTACACTCAATGCGGTGCCAGCCCAGCTTGCGTGCGCAGTATTCAGCGGCGGCGCGGGAACGGGCCAGGTATTCGGTATCGCGTTCCTGAATATCTTTTTTGCTTTCATCGCCGTGGTAGCGCTGCGCAATCAGGCGCTGGCTGACATCGGGATCAACCGCAAGGTATACAACCGCATCCGGCGCAGGCAGGCCGAGCTTTTTGTACTCGAACTCAAACAGCCACTCCAGAAAACCATCCCAGTGCATCGGCGGCAGTTTGGAACATTGGTGAACAGCGTTGGAGGTGGTGTAACGGTCAGAGATGATTAGCCCATTCTGGCGGTAGACATTACCCCACCTGGTTTTGTAGCTGGCAAAGCGGTCAACAGCATAAAACGTTGAAGCTGCATAAGCGTTCACGTCATCCGGGCGCTGGCCGAACTCGCCGGAAAGATACATCTTGACCAGTGCGGAGGACGGACTGTCATAATCTGGGAAGCTGATTTTCAGCGGGTCATACCCTTTGCTATGCAAATTCTGGCAGGCAAGTTCTGCCTGTGTGCCCTTGCCGGAACCATCCAGGCCTTCAAAAATAATCAGTTTACCCATGGTTTTCAGCCTCCTGTTTCAGTGTTGCATATTTATCACGCACGGCGTTCTGCTTGCCGCAGCACATACCGCCCTCCGGGCAGGGACCCGCCAGGCAGCGGGGACCAGCTGCGGCAAAAACATGCGGCGCAAGCGGGTATACAAGGCGCAGCATTTCATCGGCAACGGCGCGGATCTCCCACTGGGCACGGTTGCAGCAGCGCAGGTTGAAAAAGTTGTTCAGGCTGCGGCAGTTCATGGTCATTACCATTTTTGTCTCGCAGGCGTTGGGCAATACAAAGCGGGCGTCCTCGTTTGCCATTTTGCTGGCTTTGGCGCGGGCGGTCTTTTCCGGCATGCCCTGCTCCATCAAGGTGTGGGTATGCTTTTCTTCCAGTGCTTTGACCAGCTCCAGGTAGTGTTTGGCATCGGCGTTCATTGCATCAATAAAAGCCGCTTTGGCCGCAGGGTCAGCCTCAATTTCCGGGGGAATCACATAACGGAAATCTTCCAGCCGCACATAGCGCTGGCTCTGCACACTGAAACTTGCAATGCGGTGGCGGGTGACCTGTGCCAGAAAGGTGCGGGAAACGCCCTCAATGCCAAAGGTAAAGCTGGCATGTTCAATGGGGCTGGCGTGGCCGAAGTCATTCAGCTTTTGCAAAAAGGCTGCGGTCTTTTCCGGTGTTAGGCCATCCAGCAGGGTTTCAATATGTGCATCAGAATAGCACAGCTTGGCGGCTGCGGCAATGGTCTTTTCGGGGTCATTGGTGTGGGCGATCAATGTTACAAGCATGGGCCCGTTCCCTCTTTTCCTTTTTTATCAGTGGTTTATTCTTCGCTGGTCAGCTTGGTCAGCGGGGCGTAATTGGCCATTGTTTTTTTGATGCCAACGCGGTCAAACTGGATTTCTACAATACAGTCCCCCGCAACCGGCGTTACTTTCAACACCTTGCCGCGGCCAAACACCTTGTGGTCCACAAGGTCCCCGGCTGCAAAGTTGGCGGCCTTTTTGCGTGCGGGTGCGGCGGGCGCAGTGGTAACGCCACCGCCCGCCGGAGCAACCGGAGCACCGGAATGATGGTTGACGCGGCTACTGCCATACCCGGCGCCAAAGCTACTGCTTTGGACCGTGTGGCGGCCGCCGGGGTAGTTCGGGCTTTCGTGCCCGCCGGAAGCAAACCCACTTTGGAAGCCGCCGGCATACTTGCTGCCAAAGCCGCCGCGGTTGTATTCACTGTTCAGATACCCGCGGGAAGCCCCGGAGTATCCGCTGCGCCCGCCGGGAACATTGGTGCTGTAGCTGCCGTACCCGGCGCCAAAACCGCCGCTGTAAGCAAGCTCTGGACTTTCGGTTTCGTCCATCACATTGGGGTCAATCTCATCCAAAAAGCAGGAAGGCGGGTTGCGGCGCGTCTGGCCGAAAATCATACGGCTGCGGGAGGAAGAAAGATACAGCTCTTTCTTGGCGCGGGTAATACCGACATAGCACAGGCGGCGCTCCTCTTCCATTTCTTCCTCGCTGTAGCGAGCAAGGTCACCGGGGAAAACGCCATCCTCCATACCAATGATAAACACATACGGGAATTCAAGGCCCTTGGCGCTGTGCATTGTCATCAGGGTAACGGAATCAGCATCTTCATCATAGGAATCAAGGTCTGCAATCAGGGCAACTTCTTCCAAGAAACCGGAAAGGGTTGCGTCTTTCCCGTTCTGCTCCGCATAAGTCTTTACGGAAGAAATCAACTGGCCCAAGTTTTCCAGCCGGGTCTCGCCCTCTTCTTTCTGCGCTTTCAGCATGGCTTCGTATCCGGTCTTGCGGATCACTTCACCGGCAAATTCATCCAGCGGAAGGGTGACGGAAAGATCACACAGTTCACGGTACATGGAGTAAAACGCGTTCAGCGCGCTGGCGGCACGGCCCAGTGCGGGATAAGAAGAAGCCTCCCGGATGATCTCCATCATCGGCACGCCGTTGGCGGCGGCCAGTTCCCCGATCTTATCAATGGTAGTGGCACCAATCTTTCGTGCAGGTTCATTGATGATGCGGCGCAGGCGCACGTCGTCCCGCGGGTTGACCACAACGGCCATGTAAGAGTTGATATCCTTGACTTCCTTGCGATCAAAGAAGCGTTGGCCACCCACAATGCGGTACGGGATACCGGCACGGGCAAAATAAGTTTCGATGGGGTTGGACTGCGCATTCATGCGGTACAAAACGGCATGGTCTTTTAAGGAAGCACCATTTTTCAGGTTCTGGCCAATAACCTCGGCCACATGGCTGGCCTCATCCTGTTCCGAAGCAGCCGTATAATGGTGAACTTTGTCACCATCGCCGTTCTGGGTCCACAGGGTCTTGCCCTTGCGGCCGTTGTTGTTCTTGATGACGCTATTGGCCGCATTCAGAATGTTGGAGGTGGAACGGTAGTTCTGCTCCAGGCGGATGGTTTTGGCCCCGGCAAAAACTTTTTCAAAGTTCAGGATATTTTCAATGGTAGCACCGCGGAACTTATAAATGCTCTGATCGTCATCGCCAACAACGCATACATTGTTGGAACCACCGGCCAGCAGGCGCACCAGGTGGAACTGGGCCACGCTGGTATCCTGGTATTCGTCCACCACGACATAGCGGAACTTCTGCTGGTAGTATTCCCGCGCTTCGGCATCGGTTTTCAGCATCTGCACGGTATGGAAAATCAAATCGTCAAAGTCCATGGCACCAGCCGTGCGCAGCCGGTTGGAATAGGCGGTATAGATTTTGGAAATCAGAGCAGCCTTGGTATCGCGCGGCGCTTCGGCGGCGACATCTTTGGCGGAAAGAAGTTTATCTTTGTAACCGCTGATCTGGGAGATGGCTGATTTGACCGGCAGGAACTTGTCATCAATCATCAGTTCTTTGTAGATCTGCTTGATGACACGCTGCTGGTCGTCGGAATCGTAAATCGTAAAGCTTTTGGGGAAGCCAATGCGTTCGGCATCGCGGCGCAGGATCCGTACACAGGCAGAGTGGAAAGTGGAGGCAAATACATCCCCGCCCATGGTATCGCCCAGCATGGCTTTCAGGCGTTCTTTCAGCTCTCCGGCGGCTTTATTGGTAAAGGTAATGGCCAGCACATTCCACGGGCGGGCCGGGGCAACGCTCATCAGCGGCATCAGGGACTGCGGAACCGGCTGGCCGCACATGATGGCGGTGCGCAGCTGCTCCAGATCACTCTGCGCAACCGGGCGGCTGACCTCTTTGGAGCCATAGGCGCGGCCAAAACGGATGATATTGGCAATGCGGTTGACCAGAACGGTGGTTTTGCCGGAGCCTGCACCTGCCAGGATCAGCAGCGGGCCTTCGGTGGTAAACACAGCCTGCTGCTGCACCGGGTTCAGCTTGGTAAAGCAGGAAGCGATATAGCGGTCCCGCAGGGCCAGAAATTCAGTGGTAATGGTATCGGGCATAATGAACCTGTCCTTATATTATATGGCAGAACCAGCCCGGAACCATGCAGGGCTGGGAATTTTGGCAAACGCTGTATAGTATAGCACACTTTTGCCGGATAGAAAAGTAGGCTGGCGGAGGTATCCGCAGAAAATCATACTTTTTACAACCTGCACAAAAGCTGCGCTTTAATTGGAAAAACCTTCTGGGGATTGCAGTCGGTTATGCCACGCTCTGGGGGTGGCATCGCGGAAACCGGCTGTCAGGTATTGGCCCAGCGTTAAGCTGGCTGCGGTTCCGCGTGCCACACAGTTGATGGGGTCTGGTGCGATGGCAACATCCACATGCAGCTCCCCGGCAATATAACCAGCCAGGCCACGCAGCATGGAGCCGCCGCCAGTCAGCAGAATGCCGTTCTTGGCAACATCAGCGGCCAGTTCCGGCGGGGTGCTTTCCAATACATTGCGGGCAGTGGCGGCAATGCGGGCGGCCAGTTCCTGCACGGGCAGGTACAGGTCCCGCGTATAGACAAGGCGGCGGGCGGGCAGGTTGGTCTCCCAGGAATGACCACGGATCTCCATTACGCCCTCAAACTCGCTTTTGGTGCAGCAGGCAACCTGCTTTTTCAGCGCTTCGGCGGTTAGAGGGCCGATGGCAATGTTGAATTTTTCCTGAACATACTGGGCAATGCACTGGTCAAAAGCGTTGCCGGCGACCGGCAGGCTGGCGGCGCGCACCCGCCCACCCATGCTGATCACGGCGATATCCGTGGAGCCGCCGCCGATATCAATCACCATGCAGCCCATGGGTTTGCGGATATCCAGCCCTGCGCCAAGGGCGGCGGCGACAGGCTCATCCACAAGGAAAACCTGCCGTGCCCCGGCTGCCATGACGGCTTCTACCACGGCGTCAGCTTCAATGCCGGTAATGGCTGCCGGAACGCAGACCGATACGCGCGGCTTGATGATGCGCGAACGGCATACCTCATTGATAAAACGCACGATTAGTTCGTTTGTCATGCGGTGGTCCTGAATAATACCGTCCCGCAAAGGGCGGATGATATCAATATAAGAAGGCACACGCCCCACCATGCGCAGGGCTTTGTCCCCCACTGCCAGAATGGTGCTGCTGCGGGTATCAACAGCACCAATGCTGGGCTGATGGAACACAACTCCCTGTTCCTGTGTGGCAATGATAATGGAAGTTGTGCCAAGATCAAGGCCGATATCATATTGCTTCATGTTTATCTGGTACTCCTTGCTGCCAGAAGCAGCACTTTGTTATCTATTGTGAATTGCCATCAACCATCCGGCAGATAAAAGTTATTTGCTTTCTTTTGGTGTTCCGGCGGCACAGTGGCTTTTGGGCATCAGTTCCGTCGCTGCAACACACACGCCGTCCACACTCACAGCGCCACCCTCCAATAGCGCTTTGGCGCAGGCAGAGATGGTGGCACCAGTGGTGATCACATCATCCAGCAACAGCAGCCGCATTCCGGAAAGGTCAACCCCAGTACGGCAGGCGTAAGCATCCTTGACATTGGCAAAGCGCTTTTGCTGGTCCAGCGATTTTTGCGGTAAAACCTGCCGGGTCAGGCACAGCGGCTGGATGACCGGAATGCGCAGGATGCGCCCAAGGCGCTGCGCTAGCAAAAGGGGCATATTTTCCGCGCGGTTCTTCTTTACGCGCGGCGGCACCGGAACAATGGCGCTGTACAGCGAAATGCCGGATAGATTCTCGTATACCGGGCGGTACCCTGGGGCACGGGCGGGCTGTGCGCCAAAAATCAGTACAGCCATCAAATCCGCCAGTTCTCGCGCATACCAGGGGTTGCCGTTCTCCTTGCAAAGCAGGATAGCATGGCGCACGCTGTCTGCATAGTAAAAGGCAGCTGCGCAGGTGTTGACAGCGTAAAAGGCGTGCTCCGTTACAGGTAGACGCGGTGGAAGATGCCGCAGACGCTCGGCTTCCGGTATACAGGAACGGCACACGGCGGCTTTCCAGGCGCTTTGCTCAAGTACCGTGCCGCACAGCGGGCAGTGCCGCGGATAGGCAAGGGCCAGCAGCGGTTCCAGAGCCGTTCGCCCACGGTCCAGCCAATCCAGAGATATGCGTTTTCTCTGTTTCATCTGCGTTTTTCAGCCGGAGTGACTGCCTCGCGCAGCAGGTAGCGCAGCCCGCTGTAACGCATGTTCTGGCGCACATTATCCACCATGGCCTGCTCGGTGCGCCGGGTTCCCGCCAGAATGCACAGGCGGCGTGCGCGGGTAACCCCGGTGTACAACAAGTTGCGGTAACAAAGGCGCGCGGGTACATCTGCCACAGGCATAATGACGGCCGGAAATTCAGAACCCTGGCTTTTGTGCACTGTTACAGCGTAAGCGGGTTCCAGCTCGGCAAGCTGGTCAGCACCGTAAATATACTTTCGGTCATCCATCTGTACCGTCACAGCACGGCTTTCGGGGTCAACGGCAGTAATAATACCCATATCCCCGTTATAGGCACCCACACCGGCTTCGGCACCGTCCCGCTCATAGGGAATGTCATAATCGTTTTTGATCTGCATTACCTTGTCGCCACAGCGCAGCACACGGCCGCTTTGCTCCCAAATGATCTGCGGCTTATCCGGTGCAGGCGGGTTCAAAATGGCCTGCAGGCGGCGGTTCAGTTCTACGCTCCCGGTGGGGCCAACCTTGGTGGGGCAAAGCACCTGGATGTCCCGCACGGGGTCATAGCCATAACTTTTGGGCAGCCGGGTACTGACCAGGTCGCAGATCAGCCTCTGGCAGGCAAGACCGGTGGATTCGATCATGAAAAAGTCATCATCCCGCCCGCCTTTTATGGGCATCTGCCCTTCCACAATGCGGTGGGCGTTCTGTACAATCATGCTTTTCTGTGCCTGGCGGAAGATCTCATTCAGCCGTACGGTGGGCAGAACGTCTGCCTGCAAGATCTCTCCCAGCACACTGCCGGGGCCAACGCTGGGCAGCTGGTCGGCATCACCTACCATAATAATGCGGCAGTGGTAACGCGCGGCGGCCAACAACGCCTGGAACAGCTTGGCATCTACCATACTCATCTCATCCAGAATGATAACGTCAAACGGGAGAAGATTCTTTTCATTATGAATAAAACGCACGCCGCCGGTAGAATAGTCCACTTCCAGCAATCGGTGGATGGTGGAAGCGCTGTGGCCGGTCAGCTCGGTCAGCCGCTTGGCGGCGCGGCCGGTGGGGGCACACAGGGCAACCCGGTCATAAATACCTTCATACAAATTCAGAATCGCTTTGACCGTTGTGGTTTTGCCGGTACCGGGACCGCCGGTCAAAACCATTACGCGGGAAGAGAGTGCTAAGCGGATTGCTTCCCGCTGCAAAGGGGCATATTCAAAACCTTGGGTCAATTCCAAAACGCGGATATCGCTTTCCAGCGTTTTGGGGCTTTCTGTCGGGAATGTGGCAAGCTCCCCCAGCCGCGCAGCAATATCCTGCTCTGCGCTGAGCAGATCTGGCAGGTAAATATATTTCGTTCCGTCAAAGGTGCAGGCGCGCATTTCGTCATGCTCCAACAGGCTTTGCAGCCCGGCCTTTACGGCATCCGGCTCCACCCGAATAAAGCGCGCAGTGCTTTCGATCAGCTTATCTGCGGGCAGGCAGGTGTGGCCGTTGTTGGCGTTGTGGCGTAAAGCGTACAAAAGCCCGGCGGCAATGCGCAGGTCGCTGCCCTGTCCTACCTGCAGCTGGGCGGCGATAGCATCGACCTGGCTGAATTTCAGGTTCAGCGGCTCCCCGCACAGCATGTAGGGGTTCTTTTTCAGTGCTTCTACCGTGGCGGGGCCAAACGCGCGGTAGGCTGTAACAGCCATCTGGGCGGAAAGCCCAAACTTGGCCATCCAGGCAATCACTTCCCGCACACCGTACATACGTCGGAACTCGTTGGAGATGGCGGCGGCCTTTTGCGGGGTGATACCTTTTAGCTCACAGAGTTTGTCCGGCGTTTCGGAGATGACGTTCAATGTATGCGCCCCAAATTTTGCCACAATCTTTTTTGCTGTGGAAGGCCCGATATAGGGCAATACCCCACTGGAAAGGTAGCTCAGCAAAGCCGCGGTATCCTGCGGCAGGCTGGCCTCACAGGTTTCGGCACGGAACTGTTCGCCATAGCTGGGGTGGTTGACCATATAGCCATACGCCGTAATGGACATACCGTTATCCACGCTGCCCACGTTGCCTGCCACCACAATATCGGTGCCACCGGCATCCACTTCAAACACGGCATAACCGGTATCCGGGTTTTCGTATATCACATGCTCAACAACGCCCTCTAATTTGAGCATCTCAGCAGTTTGTGTTGTACTATTTGTCTGTAAAGTATCCGTGCTTGCCACCTCCTTCCGGGTGCAAATGGGGTAAAAACCGTTCAATACACAATTTTTTATTTTATATTATAGCCTATTTGAGTCTCTTTGGCAATTTTTTTGACAACTTCCCCTTGTAGCTGATATAATAAATGTCCTTTTGCGGTTTTGAAGTGAGTGCAAAAAGAAGGCGCTGGGCAAGGAGGCGAAGCTGGAATAAAATTGCATGGATCGAATTTTCTGGCAGCGGCAAGTCCGCAGTGGCGCGGACGCTGAGGTAGGAATACGCGGTGTAAATGCCTTGCAGCTTGACTGCGTACAGCATATACTGGGCAGGCAGGTACGCCCGCTGGAAGAAAAGCGGACAGCCGTACCCGCAGGCAAACTGAAAAAATCGCCAGGTTTTTGCGCAGTGCCCGAGGAAGTGCGTGTGATCAAAAAAGCAGGGAGAATTGGATGAATTTTACCGGGAAACGGGAATGCGGACAGAGCAGACTTTGCATAACATATGTTTGCACAGGAGCAAACAACGGGAAAAATAAGAGCAATTTATACATCAATGGTAAAAAATGTTTTGAGAAGTTGTTATCACTTGCGGAAGGGATGCAAACAAAATTGTGTATTTTGCCAAAAATCAAGACATTTCGATGTACGGTTGAAACACACCTGAATTTGTGCTAAAATCATATTAGCTATCTGTGGCCAAATTGCCGTAAAGCACAACTACTTTACATAAACATGCGTGCTAAGATTTTGCATGTGGGGCAGCTGCGGGCCCCAATTGTAAGAGTGGTGCTTTGCGTCAAAAAGCCGACCGAAGCGGCAGACCTGGCCAACCATCTTTGACTGGAAAACAGGAATTAAGAGATTAGAGAGGTGCCTTTTGTGGATAATGAAGAAAATGAAGTAATTGACCTAACAGAAATTTTAAGTGCGGTTCGCCAGCATCTTCTTGAACTGATTTTTGTAACTTTGGCTGCTGCGCTGGTTGGCTTTACGGCGTCTAAGTTTTTGATGACCCCAAAGTATGATTCTTCTGCCCTGATGATTGTCAATACCCGGCAGGATGTCAACGCCAATGTTACCAGTGACCAGATCAATTCTGCAACCCAGCTGGTTTCTACTTACAGCATTATTATCAAGAGTGATACGGTTCTGCAGCGGGTTATTGATAACCTGGGCCTGAACCTGACTTATGCTCAGCTGAACAAGCGCGTTACCGTAGCAGCTGTGGACGATACCCAGGTTATGAAGATCACTGTGCAGAGCGACAGCCCGGAATGGGCACGGCAGGTGTGTGAACAGATCATTACAGTGGTTCCGGATGTGATCAAAGAGGCTGTTGAAGCGGGTTCCGTCAAAGTGATCTCCAATGCTTCTTTGGCAACGGAGCCGGTTTCCCCCAACATTATGAAGAACACGATGTTGGCCGCAGCGGTTGGTTTTGTTCTGGTGATTGGTATTATTGTGCTGCAGGTTTTGCTGGACAATAAGATCAACACGGAGGAAGATGTTACCAAGTATCTGGATATGACTGTTCTGGGCGTGATCCCGCAGTATGATCAGGGAGGTAAAAAGGAATGAGTAAAAAGCGTGAACATCATAAGCTGTTTATGGTTGGCTCAGATGCACCGTTCCAGTTTACAGAAGCTTACAAGTCTCTGCGAACCAACCTGGAGTTCCTTGCCGCAACCAGCGATTGCAAGACTATCCTGATTACCTCCTCTGTCCCCGGCGAAGGGAAGAGCAACGTCGCAGTAAACCTTGCGATTACCCTGGCAGACAGTGGCAAGCGTGTGGTGCTGGTTGACTGCGATATGCGTAAGTCTACCATCTCCCGCTACCTGCATATTCCGCGTGATCATATCGGCATTACCAACACCATTACGGGCAAGGACCGTACCCAACTGGCCAATGCACTGGTCAACTTCAAAGACCTGGGCATTGTGGTGCTACCTGTTGGCACTATCCCCCCGAACCCATCGGAATTGTTGGCAACGAAGGCGATGGAAAATACCTTTGAGGCCCTGAAGCAGGTATACGATTATATTATTGTGGATACGCCGCCGGTTTCTGTTGTTACCGATGCTGCAGTATTGTGCAAGTATGCGGATGGAGCATTGCTGGTTGTACGCCCGGGTGTTACCACCATTGAAGGTGCCCAGCTGAGCAAGAAAAACCTGGAAGCTGTGAATGCCCGCATCCTTGGCGTAGTAATGAACGGATACAATGTTAAAAAAGCCGGTAAGAAAGATGGCTACTACTATTCTTATTCTTACGGGTACAGCAATGACGACGCAGCTGGAAAGAAGAGCCGGAGTAAGGCATAATGAGTTCGCAACTGGTTGATCTCCATTGTCATATTTTGCCTGGCATTGATGACGGTGCCAAAAACCTGGATGTTTCCATGTCCTTGAT
>OJKC01001481.1_pt1 | contig 14646 bp, 10 predicted proteins | sample 1596401 | NCBI WGS metagenome assembly OJKC01 (sample SAMEA4350162, study PRJEB24818) | metagenome | biome: human; feature: gut; material: faeces | place: Denmark | collected 2013-09 | reverse complement strand
GTTTTCGGATGCGTTGTAATAAGGAACGATTTTCCGCAAATGTACTTCGTTTTCTTTTTCCGTCGAGCGGAAAGTAATCTGCATAAGAGCGATTTTTTTCCTTAAATCTCTCGGGAGCGGGAAGTCGCCCTCGCGGATATCTATTGCCGATGATAGGTCAAAATCAAGATTAATCGACTTATCGGCGGGGATTTGATAATTTCTTTGTTTGTTTCCGTTTATTTGCGGAACAATGAAAAACTGTTTTCCGTCGCAGGTTCTGAAGTGAATTCCGATAAGCGTTATCGGCTTTTCCGCTTTTAACGTAACGGAAAGTTTATCGTATCGATCGAGATAATGCGGCTGGTTCACGCGGAGAATATTCGGGCAAAGCCCCGCCATGCACGAGGCGTAAGGGTCGTAAGGTATCGACAAAATAACTTCGCCGTCGCCGTAAGAAACCCGGGCGAGTTTGCTGCCGAAAATTTCGCTCGCGCGGTAACAATCGCGGTAGCCTGCGCCCCCGCCGAGGTCGCCGAACGAGTTTTCGTACATTTTCTCGCGGGCGAAAAACGCGGGGTTGAATTCTTCATAAAAAAGTTCGCCGAAGTATTCCGTTTTGTCGCGATAGGGAAGAACGGGGAGAATAAGTCCGTTTTCCGTTTTCGCGGCAAGGTTGCAGACGTCGTTATAAAGGAAAAAACCGTAAGTCAGCCGCGACGGTGAAGAAATATACGGAGATGAAACGACAATTTCGCGGTCGCCGACGATTTTTGCGTCCGCCGCGACGAATTTTCCGTCGTTTCCGACGAATTTTGCATCCGCCGCGACGAATTTTCCGTCGTTTCCGGCGAGCGCGAACCCGAAAAGATCGCGACCGTCCGAAGAGAAAATGCGAACGCAGTCGCTTAACCTTACGAAAGCCTTTCCGTCTTTATAATCTACGGACGAAATTTCGGGGCAACGGGCAGGTTTGTTTTCGATGAAGTTCAGGCGGCAAAGATCCGCCGCGCGCCCGGCATGCTCGCGTTTTTCAACGAGGTGAATGGGGTGGCACGTTCCTTTTCCGTCGGGAATAAGCCATTTCTGAGATAAATCGAAAAGCGGACAGCGGATAACGCCGTTTCGCGCTTTTTGCGCGATCGAATTTGCTTCGTTCACGAAGTTTACGCTGAATTCGTCATACCCTTCGATGCCGATATCCATCAGCAAAAAATCCATTGTTCCGCGCAATAAGTCGCGGTATAAGTCGATTAACTCTATCAAAAGCGGCGGATATTCGGCGCAGGTCGGCGCGCCCGTCCAGGCAACGCTCTCTCCGAGATACCACACGACGCCGCGGAAAGCAAGCCCTTTGAGCGGACGGATTTTTTCATAATATAAAGACCCCGCTTCGGTTTTTCCGTCGCAAACTTTGATTTCCGAGCGGAACGCGGGGAAGTTGTCGAAGCGTTCGCTGGGGAGCCAGTGAGTGATGTTCGAGCCGCCAACGGCAACGTTGAAAACGCCCACGGGATAATCGCTGTGTTTCTGCATTTCGCCCGCAAACAAAAAGGAAAAACCCGCCGTTTCGAGCGCGGCGGATTTATCGTCGGGCGTGTTCCATTTAACTTCGGCGAGCGGCTCGCCGTCCTCTTGCTGAAGTCCGAAAAAGCCCGCGCCGTTATACGCACTTTTTGTGTTGGGAAGATCCGCAAACCTGAAAGCGGAGTTTTTGAACTCTTCCGTCGCTTTGTCGCAATCGGAAAGATATTTAAGTTTCAGTTCGAGGTTGGATTGCCCCGCTCCGAGCCACACGTCGCCGAAAACCACGTCGCGGATTGTTTTCTCTTTCACGCCGTCTACATAAAAAATCAGGCTATAAGTCGATAAACCGCCTTTTATCGGCGGAATTAAAACGGAAAAATCCCCGTTTTCGTCGGCTCGGACGCAAAAAGAAAGAGTTTCTTTTTCGCAAAGGTCGGCCCTTACTTCGGCAAGCGGTGCGGTTTTTCCCGCTATCGAAAATTCGCTGTCCGCCTGAATGACGCACCCGTCCGTGAAGTATCCGTTTATTTTAATCATTTTATTAAGATGTTTTCTCCGTATTTTATTCCCGTTTTAAAATCGCTCAAAGAGGTTGCTTTTCTGCCGTCGAGCGTAACGTTTTCAAACGTGACGTTTTTGATTTTGTGTTCTTCGTTCGCGCCGCTTATTTCGATAACGGGCAGATCCGGAGCGTTGTGAACGCGGATATTTCGATAAACTATGTTTTCGATATGTCCGTATTCGTTGCCGACGGAATATTCGAAGTGGCGGAAAATTCCCAGCCCGATAAGCGTCGGGAAGTACGGCTCGTCGCCCGGAAGATAGGTTTCGCCGTCCTTTTCCTGATACTGAGGGGCGCGTTCGTCGCCGGCAAATTCGAGATCTATGTCCTCGTAAGTCACGTCGCTTATTTTCGCGTAGTCCGCGCAACCTATATGCAGAAAATCAAAATTTGTGCGGATAACTTTGCAACGGCGATAACGGATATCCGTGATTTTATCCGCGCAGGTTTCCAGCCCGATTTCCATCGCATGCCCCCAGTCGCACCAGAAAACGCAGTTTTCAATCAGGGTGTGTTCGCAGTTTGTTCTCACGTTTCCGTCGCCTTTCACGCAGACGCAATCGTCGTAAGTGCGGAAAAAACAGTCGGAAACGCGCGTGTTGCGGCAGTTCTGCATATCCACGCCGTCGGAATTATACCGCCAGCAACCGATTATTTTGATGTTTTCGCACACGAATCCGTCCACGTTGACCGCCGAAACGTTATAGCAAAGCGAATCGCGCAAGATAGGTCCGTCTATCGTGACGTTACGGCAGTTGCGGATCGAAACGAAGTGCTTTCTTTCCGCGTTCATCACGTCCTTTTGTCCGTCGCCCGTTTCGACGTCGAACAGAATTTTCTCTTTTGATTTCGAGTTATCGAGAATCCCGCGCCCGCAGATACGAACGTTTTCGGCGTTTTCGGCAACGATATTGCAGTAAACCACCGCGTCCTCGTCAACGAAAAGCGTTTCGTCGGAGCGGAGAACGATTTCGCCGACGTCGAAAGTTCCGTGGCGAAAAGCGATTACTTTTTCGCGAGGCGAAAATTCGTAAGTTTTCGGCTTATCGAAAAACAGATGCAGATTCTGATGAGCGTCGCCGAGTTCGAAGGAATACGCGCCGTGTTCGGTAAGCGTGAAACGATATCCGTTTTCCGTAATATCGACGGACACGCGCGACGATATCGGGCGGACGATCGGCTTGCCGGTTTTTTCGCTTTTTATTTCGACGGTGACCGCCTTTTCGTTTTCAAACCGGGCGAAATACGATTTTTCCCGCTGGGAAATTTCTCTTTGATGCCCCGGCCAACGGCGGTTGATTGGCGCGGCGGAAACGTAATGCTCGTAAACGTGCGCTTTTTCGCCGTTGACGGTAACCATATAAAACACGGATTCTTTTTCGTTGTTCAGAACGGGTATATTCATAATTTTTGACGGTACTCCGATTGTAATATGTTTCATTATACACCAAAACGCGCGCGGCGGATATTCTTTTTTTAGCAAGATTTTATGTTTTTTTAGCAAGATTTTATGTTTTTTTAGCCGATTTTTTCGGATCGGTAAAAAGAGTTGAAACCGGCTTGTATGCTGTGTTATAATGTGCTAAAAATAACGACGATTTTAAAATCGCCGCGAGTTTGCGGAGGGAATATGACGGATATCTTGATTTTTTCGGGGCAAAGCAATATGCAGGGACAGACGGAGAGCGACCCGATGGACAAACCTGTCGCAGGCGCTTCGGAATACAGGCTGCTTACCGACAGTTTCGTTCCGCTGAAAAACCCCGTCGGGGAAGATATCGGCGAACTTCTGCTTGCTTCTCATCTCGGTCACGGCTCGCTCGTTCCTTATTTTGCGGAAAGTTATTGCAGAGTCGGCGGCAGAAAAGTCGTGTGCGTTCACGCGGCGAAAGGCGCGACGATAATTTCGCAGTGGCTTCCTTCGCGCGAAGAAGGGAAAGAGAGATACGCCGCCCTTCTGAAAAAGGCGAAGGCGTGTTTTGAAAAAACGACGGACGAGATAGGGAACGTGTTTTTCGTGTGGTTGCAGGGCGAGAGCGACGCTCTTGCAGGAACGACGGAAGATGATTATCTTGCGATGCTTCGCGAATTAATCGCCGACCTGAAAAAAGATTTGGGGATAACCGCCTTTATGATTATCAAAGTCGGCTATTTTGCTTCAATGTTCGGACGGGAAGATGCGGACGAGGCTATTATGCGCGCGCAGGAAAGAGCGGCGGAAGAGGGAACGGCGATTATGCTTACGGACGTCGCGACGGAACTTTCACGCGAAGAAAAGAATCTCAATCCGGACGCGGCGGGGCATTTCAACAACGCCTCGATGAAAATTATAGGTCGGATTGCCGGCGAAAACGCAGCGAAAAAGACGAGCGGGGTAAAATAAGAAACAATCGGTTGCCGGACAAGATTAAACCGCGCCGTGCCAAAACTCCGTGAAATTATTATGCGCGAAAACGCTTGACAATAAATTCTCCGTTTGGTATAATCTATACGCTTTTAACGCTGAGCCTTTGGGCAAAGGAGGGTTGAGGATATGTCCACTATCAGAGTCGGTGAAAACGAATCGCTTGATAACGCGCTTCGCAGATTTAAGAGAAAGTGTTCGAGAGACGGCATAATCGGTGATTTGCGCCGTAAAGAACATTACGAAAAACCTTCCGTCAGACGTAAAAAGAAGGCGGAGGCAGCGAGAAAGAGAAGCATTAAGGGCTGATTTTCTCAAACCAAAACCAAACCGCGGGCATAAATCGTCCCGGTCGAAAGAGTTTTTTACACCCGAAGAAATTATCGGGTGTATTTTTTTGCCCGAAAATCTTTTTGACAGGAGTGAGTGATATAATGGCAATCGCAAAAAGCATCAAATCGGCGGCAAAAGAGGCGAAACAACGCTTAAAATCGAGATTTTGGGAGGATTATCGCAGAGAGGTGGAAAGCGGCGTTAAAAAAGCCGAAGCGGAGGGGTTAGCCCCTTCGGGAGTGGAAAATTACTTCAGAAAAATGGTCGTGCGGACGGTGAACAAGCCCGCCGAAAACGAAGAGGCGTTTTATAACGAAGTGAAAACAATGCTGGATGAGGAGGGAGCGAAGCCGTCCGACGCGCTCGACAGGCTTATGGATAAAAAACTTTTTTATTCGCTCGATTACGTTCAGCGCGAGCGATATCTTTTCGTTTTATCCGAAAAATATCTGGCGTGTCTGTCGCGTTACGACGAAGAAAGGGGGATCGAAAAACGCCTCGGCAGATAATTTTTGCTTTTAAAAAGCAGGTGTGGTTTATAAATGGTGTATAAATAATGTCAAATTTAAAGTGCTTGAAATTTGAACAAATAAATTGTATAATATAGTAAATAAAATTTCCATAAAATACGATAAGGACGGTTTATAATGACACAAAAGAAGTTTTCAAAAGATCCGAAAGTGCAACTGATTTCGATAGAGCAGTTTTTCGAGCAAAGCCATTACTTATCCGATATAAGTAAAGATAATTTGTGGTGCGAGGAAGAATTGTTATGGGGAACTTATTATAAGATTACTTCAAGATTTTTGATACAAATCGATTACGTTCCGACTACAATCAATTTCGGTATGGACGATTCGACAAGGATCGAAAAAATTTATGTTGCATATCGCGACGGAAAAACAGAATATGGTTTACTTGATTCGAAATTAAAGCAGATCGCTGAAGAAGAAAAAAATCATAGAAAAGCAAAGGAGCAAATAAAGCGTTTGCAAACGGGCAAAGAACTCCTGGATAAAACGCAATATAGAGAGTATGTTTTAAAAGAACAAAAAGATTTTAAAGATTTTATCGTTGATGTGAATTATAAAACGTCAATCGAATCACTGGTCGGGAAATATGTTGTTTTTGACGTTGAAACGAACGGGGTGAGAAAATCGAATGATGACCTGCTTTCTATTTCTATTTACGATCCGTCAACAGGAAAATGTTATAATCGTTATTTACCGTTAGATTTGCAACCGTTGGTAGTAACAGGATGGATTCACGGAATTACGGATGAACAATTAGAAGGATTGCGGCATATTACACAGGAAGAAATAAATAAAGTCATAGATTTTTTCGATCTAAATAATAAAATATTATTATCGTATAGTGGAGGGCAAGGAACTTTTGATTCCGCCTTTATTATCAATTATTGCAAACGCCATAACCTTGTCGGATTTGAAAATTTACGTTATGAAAATATCAAATCACAAGTGCCAGAAGCGGGTTATGGGTTTGAGGGGTTAATGACAAAGGACAATATATGCAAATTATTTAAAATAGACGGCATCAAAAAGGAACATTCCGGCTTAAATGACTGCGTATTAGAATGGAAACTGTTTGAAAAAATAAAAGATCAGCCTTTGTTTTTTGTTAAACAAAATTTATTTAAATATCATGAAGGGTATATTGTCCCTGTGTCATATTTAAATAAGCATCCGGAACTGGTAAAATATGCCGATATTCACATTCCAAACATAGAGGGGAGACCCACAGTTATATTTGAGTATACTCTTTCGCCTGAAGTGTTAAAGCAGGTGAAAAAGTTTCCAACGAATATCACAGGAATTGCGCTTGAAAATGCGATAAGCGCTCAATTAATGGCTGAAAAGCAAGAAAATATGTCTTTTCTGATTGCAAATAAGAATTATCTTGAATATATAGGCTCTCTTGGTAGTCGAACAAAGCAAATACCTATTGAAATTCAAAAAGACGGTACTTTAGAGTCGTTGGATTCTGAATATGACGATTATATCGAGGAGGTAAACAAAGTATCAAAAATAATTACAGATTCTTTATTTCCGGTTTTTGATTTTATTAAGCATGAAATATTCAAGTCCGGTGGCAAAATACTTAATCAAGAGTTGACTGTATCTCGTGACGGCAAAGTATTGGCGTTATGTGATTTATCAAACGAAGATAGTGTGTTGGAGATAAAGACTTATGCGGTGACTCCCGATAACGAACAAATCGATAGATCGTTAGTCAGACAGTTGTATTACGAAAGTAAAGGACGAAAAACGTTTGCTCTTTCAATAGATTTCAAAACGCATATAAATGATGACTGGCAAAAAACAATTGATGCGGTAAATATTCGTATCTACAATGTGAAATTAGAAGAGACCGAACCCGAGCCGGTTGAGAAAGTGAGAGTTTTATATGATGATGAGATTGCCGTATTAAATTTAATTTGCGAAAATCCTGATATTTCTAACGCGGAAATTGCGCGTCAATTAAAAATAAAGGAAAATAGAGTTGGCAGAATTACAAAAGCACTTAAAGCATTGAAATACGTAGTTAAAGAGGATGAGTCAAAAAAGAGATCCCGATGGATTTTATTAAGAAGTCCTGAAGATAACAAAACGAAATACATATATTTTGACGGTAAAATATATTTGAATGGAGTTTAAAACGGCGGATAATCGACTTATAGACGGTTATTCTGGTTGCAAAACAAAAAATATGCGCCGCCCGCTTTTGAAAAAAGCGGGCGGCGCGTCGCATAATAAACCGGAAAAATTATTCGGAGCGAAGAGCGATGACGGGATCTTTCTTGCTGGCAAGCCGCGAAGGGATAAGCCCGGCGATAAGCGTTAAGCACATTGAGATCGCAATGAGGATGAGCGCGCCTTGCCATGGCAGCGCGGCAACGTTGGATATGCCGGCAAGCGAATGAATAATCAGGCTTATCGGTACGTCGAGAAGCAGCGTTACGCAAATACCCATAACGCCGGCGGCGAAACCGATGATGAGCGTTTCGGCGTTGAACACGCGCGATACGTCGCGTTTGGACGCGCCCAGAGCGCGCAGGACGCCGATTTCCTTGATTCTTTCGAGAACGGAGATATAGGTGATTATGCCTATCATTATCGAAGAAACGATGAGCGAAACGGACACGAAACCGATAAGCACGTAAGAAACGGCGTTGATTATATCCGTTACCGAAGAGAGCATAATGCCCATATAATCGGTGTATCTGATTTGCTCTTTGTCGTCGACGGAAGAGTTGTATTCTTTGATAAGATCCTCTATGTAGTCCTTGTTTTCAAAGGTTGAAGCATAAATACTGATCGTCGCGGGTTCGTTTTTGTCCGCGTAGCCCACTTTTGTCAGAATAGTTTCGTAACTCGAGGATTGAAACAACGAACCGTCGAGCGCGCTGTGTTCCCGATCGGCAAGTTGCGCTTTTACGACGCCCGCTTCTTTCATGTCGCTCATCAAAGCCTCGGTAAGCCCGTAGCCGTAAACGACGTTACCCTGAATGGACGGCGCGGAAATGCCCGCTTTCGGACGGATTACGCCCGCGATTTTAACTTTTCTTCCGTTTTCGGCGGCAAGAGTTGCAAGTTCTGCCGCGTCTTCCGTTTGTTTATAATATCCGTTTGATTGTCTGGCGTAAGTGAAAGGCGTCGTCAACAACGTGTAGGAAAGTCCGATGAAATCGCTTGTTTTAAACGTTGCGTTATCGCTTCCGTTGTCGCCGTCCGACGAGGACATATCGAATTGCTTTCTTAAACCGAGAGCGGTGAGAACGTAATCGGGGATCTGATTATAAGACGAAACCACGAGCATAATCTCGTCGCCGCTGCCGAAATCTATCCATTTTCCGTCGATAAGATCGTACTGGCTTTTGATAAGCGATTCGCTGTTAATCATTTCGCCCCAGACCGGGAAATACATATCGGCGACGTCCGCGGTGGCGAACGGGTTAGAAGATTGGTTTTTGAATATTTCCACCATCGCTTCGATTGGACTTTTAAGCCTGGTGAACTCGTTGCCGGTTATCGTATCTTTGCCGTAAACGGAAAAACGGACGTTATACGTATACTGTACGGCGGTTATCTTGCTCTTATCGTAATTTCCGCCGTCGAGGTAAATTTTGAAGTTTTTAACGTCGTTGTCCTGACTTCCTTTTTGGAATTCCTTGTACAAATCGCTTATCGAATTGTTTACCGTGATAACGTCCGTCTGAGGATATCTTTCGCCTTTATCGTTCGCGGCGTCGTTGCCGCTCATGCCGCTCATAATCGACGAATAGTCGGCGTAACTTTTCGTTATCGTTATCGGGTAGTTGGAAAGCGCGTCGCGCTGAACGTTGTCGATATAATTCCGGAATCCGTTGGAGAGGGACAGAACGAGAGCGATGCCGATGATGCCGATGCTCCCTGCGAACGAAACGAGGATAGTTCTCGCCATCTTCGTCAGCATATTTTTGAAACTGAGCGAAAGCGCGGTGAGAAAACTCATCGAAGTTTTCTGTATTTTTCCCTTTTGGGCGGGTTTTGAGGGCTTTTTGCTTTTTTTGTCGGGTTTTTCTTCAACCGGTTTGGATAAAAGCGATTTTTCGGCTTGTATTTCTTCGTCGGTCACGGGTTTGCTGTCCGAAACGAGCGCGCCGTCGAGAAGTCTGATTATTCTCGACGAATATTTTTCGGCGAGTTCCGGGTTGTGCGTAACCATGACGATAAGCCTTTCGTGGGAAATTTCCTTCAGGAGTTCCATTATCTGCACGCTCGTTTTCGAGTCGAGCGCGCCGGTCGGTTCGTCGGCGAGGATAATCTCCGGGTCGTTGACGAGCGCTCTGGCGATGGCGACTCTCTGCATCTGCCCGCCCGAAAGTTGATTTGGTCTTACGTTGAGTTTGTTGCCGAGTCCCACTTTTTCGAGCGCTTTTTTCGCGCGTTCGCGGCGTTCGGCTGTGCTCACGCCCGCAAGCGTAAGCGCGAGTTCCACGTTTTCCGCAACGGTCTGATGCGGAATGAGATTATAACTTTGAAAAACGAACCCTATGGAATGGTTGCGGTAAACGTCCCAGTCCTTGTCGGTGTAGAGTTTCGTGCTTTTCCCGTCTATCGCAAGGTCGCCCGAAGTGTATCTGTCAAGTCCGCCGATGATATTCAGAAGGGTGGTTTTTCCGCACCCGGACGGACCGAGAACGGACACGAATTCGCTTTTTCTGAATTTAAGTGTGATGCCTTTCAGCGCGGTGACGGTTTCGTCAGGCGTGAGATATTCTTTTACTATGTTTTCGAGTTCTAACATAATATTTGCCCCGTATATTCGAGATGACAGAATTTTATCATTTAAAAAAGCATTAGTAAATTAAATGAACGCAAATTATCTCTTTTTTATTCGTATTTCATCATTTTAATTATAATTTCACAAAAACGTTTTGAAAAAAAGTCGATTTATGGTATAATAAGATAAAAATTTTTTAAACTGCGGGGGAGGGCGAGAAAATGTTTTCCGTGCTTGTTGTCGAGGACGATATACCTACGAACAAATTGATGACGATAGTTTTGAAAAACGGCGGGTATAAACCTATACCGGCTTTTTCGTCGTCCGAGGCGTTGAAACTTTTTGAATCGGAAAAGCCCGATCTCGTCCTTGCGGACGTTATGCTTCCCGACGTGAGCGGGTTTCGTCTGACCGAAGCGATAAGAAGATGCAACGCCGACGTCCCGATAATAATCGTCACGGCGAAACAATCTCCGTCCGATAAACATTACGGATTTATGGTCGGCGCGGACGACTATATGACAAAGCCCGTGGATGAGGAAGAACTGTTGCTGAGAATAAAGGCATTGCTGAGAAGATGCAAGTCGCCGTCGGAGCAAAAACTGCAGTTTAACGACTTATCGCTTGACTTTTCAAAGATGATGGCAACGGTGAACGGCGCGCCGGTGGACCTTACGCAGAAGGAATTTCTGTTGCTTTTCAAACTGCTTTCCGCCGAAGGAAAGATTTTCACGAGAAACGAACTTATGGAATCGGTGTGGGGAACTGCCGAAAAAGACGACCACACGCTCAACGTTCACATAAACAGGCTGAGGGAAAAACTGTCCGGCGTAAAATCCGTCGAAATCAAGTCCGTGAGAGGGCGGGGGTATAAGGCGGTAAAAACGGATGCGTAAAATGCGTAACGGGAAAAAAGGCGATTATTCGGAACTTGTTTTTGCGGCGATTGCCTGCGGCACGGCGAGCCTTTTCGGGTTTTTCATATTTTTCATTCTCGAAAAATCGGGCGCGATAGTTTTCAATATGCCGTTCGGCGCGGCGTTCTGCGCGTTTGCGTTCGTCTGCGTTTTCGCGCTGGGTTTCTTCCTGTTTTATCTGAGGTTTAAAAAGAACCGCGAATCGCTCGAAAGTATTTATGAGGCGGTCGATAAAATTTCGTCGGGTGATTACGAAGTTTATCTCGACGACGTTTCCGCGCGTTTTCGTCGCGTGGCGCAGGCTCTGGAAGCCGTCGCGCTCGCGTTGAAGCGTTCGGAAGAAACGAAAAACGATTTTATAAACGATTTTTCGCACGAACTGAAAACGCCGATAGTTTCGATCAGAGGTTTTGCGAAACTCATTGCCAAAGGACAGGTCACTAAGGAAGAGGAGAAAGAATATCTTGACGTAATCGTGTCGGAATCGGACAGGCTCATCGATCTCACGGCAAGTACGCTCATGCTCGACAGACTTTCGAACGAGCGGCTGGACGTGGTTTATTCGGAGTTCGACCTTTCGGAAACGCTTCGCAAGTGTATTCTCGTTCTGCAGTCGGCATGGGAAAAGAAGAATATCGAAGTTGAAACCGACGCGGGCGATTGCAGAATCGATTCCAACGAAGAACTTATGAGCCAACTCTTTATAAATATTCTCGATAACGCCGTAAAGTTCACCCCCGAAGGCGGAAAGGTGGAAGTGAAACTCGTTGAAACAAACAAAGAGGCGATAGTTAAAATAAAGGATAACGGAATCGGAATGGACGAGGAAACCCGCCGCAGAATGTACGATAAGTATTTCCGGGCGGAGAAATCCCGCACGACGCACGGCAACGGGCTGGGGCTTGCCACGGTGAAGAGAATCGCCGAACTTCTCGATCTTAAAATAGACGTTGTTTCCGCTCCCGGCGAAGGCGCGGAATTTACGGTAACTCACAAAAAGAAAAAATAAAACGAGGCGTGTAACACGCTCCGAGATAACGAGATAATAATCACGCCCCGCGGTTTGCTTCAGGCAAACCGCGGGGCGCGTTTGTAATAATTTAAAATTACATCTTTTCGTGAATGGTACGGGAAATAACTTCGTCCTGTTGTTCCTTGCTGAGTTTGTTGAAGTTCACCGCGTAACCGCTCACGCGGATCGTGAGTTGCGGATATTTCTCGGGGTGTTTCTGCGCGTCCAGAAGCATTTCGCGGTTGAATACGTTCACGTTGAGGTGATGACCGCCCGAGCGAACGTAACCGTCTATCATATCGGCAAGGTTTTCCGTTCTTTCTTCATCCGAAGAGCCGAGCGAAGCGGGCGTCGCGCTGAACGTGTTGGAGATTCCGTCATGGGCGTATTCGTAAGGAATTTTCGCAACGGATTCCAAGGACGCGAGCGCGCCGTGATTATCTCTGCCGTGCATCGGGTTCGCGCCCGGAGCGAGCGGTTCTCCCGCGCGTCTGCCGTCGGGTGTGCAACCGGTCTTTTTGCCGTAAACCACGTTCGAGGTTATCGTGAGAATGGACATGGTGGGAACGGATTCGCGGTAAGTGTAATGACTGCCGACTTTCTTCATGAACGTTTTAACGATCCACACCGCAATTTCGTCGGCGCGGTCGTCGTTGTTGCCGTATTTGGGGAAGTCGCCTTCTATGCGATAGTCCACGACAAGCCCTTCGTCGTTTCTGATCGGGTAAACCTTAGCGTATTTTATCGCGGAAAGCGAATCCGCCGCGCAGGAGAGCCCCGCGATGCCGGTTGCGAAAAATCTTCTCACCTTGGTGTCGTGCAGAGCCATTTCGAGCGCTTCGTAGGAATATCTGTCGTGCATATAATGAATAAGGTTGAGCGTGTTGACGTAAAGCCCGGCGAGCCAGTTCATCATATTATCGTATTTTTTGATTACTTCGTTATAATCGAGCGGACCGTCGCCGGTGATCGGCGCGAATTCGGGAGAAACCTGCAAAGGTTTGCCCGTTTCTTTATCCTTGCAAAGTTCGTCCTTTCCGCCGTTGATAGCGTAAAGCAGACATTTGGCGATATTCGCGCGCGCTCCGAAGAACTGCATATCCTTACCCACGCGCATGCTGCTCACGCAGCAGGCGATGCAATAATCGTCGCCCATTTCGGGACGCATAAGGTCGTCGCTTTCGTATTGAATCGCAGAGGTTTTAAGCGATATGTCCGCGCAGAATTTCTTGAAGTTTTCGGGGAGATTTTCGCTCCACAAAACGGTGAGATTCGGTTCGGGAGCAGGGCCTAAATTGACGAGGGTATGCAACATTCTCATCGAGGTTCTGGTGACGAGCGGTCTGCCGTCCGTTCCCATTCCGCCTATCGATTCGGTAACCCACGTCGGATCGCCGGAGAATAATTCGTTATATTCCTTCGTGCGCATGAATTTTACTATGCGGAGTTTCATAACGAAATGGTCTATAAGTTCCTGCGCCTCGAGTTCGGTGAGCAAGCCTTTCTTTATGTCACGTTCGATATAGATATCGAGGAAAGCGGTGTTTCTGCCGATGCTCATCGCCGCGCCGTTCTGATCTTTGACCGCTCCGAGATAGCCGAAATAAAGCCACTGAATCGCTTCTTGCGCGTTTTCCGCGGGGCGGGAAATATCGAAACCGTATTTCAAAGCCATCTGTTTCAACGCTTCCAGAGCCTTTATCTGCTCCGAGATTTCCTCTCTGTCGCGAACCTTATCGGGAATCATATCCCCGTCTATAAGTCGTTTATCTTCATTTTTCTTTGCAATCAGATAGTCTGCGCCGTAAAGGGCGATACGCCTGTAATCGCCAACGATTCTGCCTCTGCCGTAAGCGTCGGGCAGTCCGGTGAGGATGTGCGCCGTGCGCGCGTGGCGCATTTCGGGCGTGTAAACGTCGAACACCCCGTCGTTGTGCGTCTTTCTGTATTTTTTATAAAAATCGTGAACGGTCGGGTCGATTTTATAACCGTAAACCTCGAGGGCTTGTTCAGCCATTCTGAGTCCGCCGGAAACGTGCAGAGCGCGCTTGAACGGTTCGTCCGTCTGAAGTCCGACGATTTTTTCGATGTCCTTGTCGATATAACCGGCTTCGTGACTGTTCACCGAAGAAACGATTTTCGTGTCTGCCGAAAGAACTCCGCCCGCTGCGCGTTCTTTTTCGGAAAGGTCGCAAATTTCTTTCCACAATTTCTTCGTGTTTTCCGTTGCGGGGGCAAGGAAACTTCCGTCGCCTTCATAAGGCGCGTAGTTGCGCTGGATAAAATCTCTTACGTTAATTTCGTCCTCGCTCCACTTTCCGGGAACGAAGTCTGTCCATTGTAAATATTTCATATAACTCCTTAGTCGCGTCGGCTCCTGCCGTATCTTTTTTCAGCGGTCGCCGACAAGTATTTTTTTTGCTTTTTCGATTTGTTCTGTCGTGGGAACCGGAACGTCGCCCATAGGATAAGGAATTCCGAGTTTCTCATACTTGATCTTGCCGAGCGTGTGGTAGGGCAGAACTTCCGTTTTCACCGCGTTGCCGAGCGAATCTCTCCATTCGCGCGTTTTTTTCAGGTCGTTTTTGTCGTCGGTTTTCCCGGGTGTAAACTCCCCTTGGAACCGCGC
>OJKC01001473.1_pt1 | contig 14704 bp, 8 predicted proteins | sample 1596401 | NCBI WGS metagenome assembly OJKC01 (sample SAMEA4350162, study PRJEB24818) | metagenome | biome: human; feature: gut; material: faeces | place: Denmark | collected 2013-09 | reverse complement strand
GCCATAAAATGCTGCAGGTAAATATCGGATAAAAAACAGTTGAGGTTGAGAACTTTAAAGTAATTGTAAATCTTATTGGAATGATGTATAATGTTTGCAATAGGCACCCCCTTGTTTGAATGAGTAGGTTGTTGGTCGCACTTCAATTATACATCATTCAGCAGAGGGTGTCTTTCTTTTGTGCAAAATTTAGGATTTACTCATTTATAGATCTAATACTTAAATTTGAAAAAGCAGATGGCAAGATTAAGTTACAATGGGATTAGTGGGTATATAGTTTATAAAATCATCATTTTTCAAATCGCAGTCTGTCGTAGCCTCAAATTAAATAAAGAACTGCCTTGGGCAGCCATGTACTTAACGGTGCGTGGCTGCTTTTCCTTTGTTGAAACAGAATAAAACAATGAGAGAATACAGGGATAATATCCTGATTGAAGCATATAATAGGCTTTAGAACGGAAAACTGTGTTAAGTTGCAAAAATCTTTCCTAAAACCGGTTATACATATTGATTTGAAGGTTGCGATATGGTAATATAGAACAGAAAACTGTATTAAGTTGCAAAAATCTTTCCTAAGGAGGTTATCGTATGGAGATTCGCAGAGATTTTTACTTAGACAAATTGATTAGAAGAAAGAACAATGGATTGATTAAGGTAATTACAGGTATTCGCAGATGTGGAAAGTCCTATCTGCTGAATAATATTTTCTATAATCACTTGTTAGAGTCCGGTGTCCCTGCTGGCCAGATTGTTCGTTTTGCCTTTTATTCCGCAGATGACCTGTATTTGATTGGAGAAAGCCTTATCAAAATTGAAAAAGAAAAACGTGGAGTTGATCCGGAGAAATTTATGGCATATATTCGGTCGAAAACTACAGGAGAGGGAATATATTATCTGCTGTTGGATGAAATTCAGATGCTGGATTGCTTTGAGGCTGTTTTGAATGGATACCTTCGCAAAGAGAATATTGATGTGTTTGTGACGGGAAGTAACGCAAAACTGTTGTCAAAGGATATTGCTACGGAATTTGCAGGCAGGGGTGATGAAATTCATATGTACCCTCTCAGCTTTGCTGAATTTATGTCTGTTTATAACGGAGATAAATATACCGGGTTATCTGAATATATGCTTTACGGTGGAATTCCATTAGTGGTTCTGCGGGATGGTGCCGGGGATAAGGCAACAGCGCTGCAGAATTTATTTAACGAAATTTATATCCGTGATATTACGAAACGGAATCGTATAAAGAATATTGGGGAATTGGAAGATCTGCTAAATATTCTTTCCTCTGCGATCGGTTCGTTGACCAATCCGGAAAAACTAAAGAACACTTTTAAAACCGTGAAGAAATCTAAAATTACTTCTGCAACCATAAAGAAATATCTGGATTACTTTGAAGATTCTTTTTTGATAGAGTCAGCACAGCGTTATGATATTAAGGGAAAGTCATATATAGAGACTCCTAAGAAATATTATTTTTCTGATTTGGGGCTTCGGAATGCCAGAATTAATTTCCGGCAGTTGGAGCAGACACATTCCATGGAAAATGTAATCTATAACGAACTCCGGATGCGGGGATATAGTGTGGATGTAGGTGTTGTCCCTATCGCAGAAAAAGATTTGGAAGGAAAGGTAAACCGCAGGCAGCTGGAAGTGGATTTTGTCTGCAATCTTGGTTCTGCCAGATATTACATTCAATCGGCATATTCTCTTCCGGATGAAGCAAAGCGGACGCAGGAAATCCGACCGTTCCGGAAGATTGATGACTCTTTTAAGAAAATTGTCATTACAAAAGATATTGTGCAGCCATATTATGATGAATATGGTATTCTGACAATCAATATTTATGATTTCCTGTTGAATCCGGAATGCCTGCAAGGTTAAAGATAACAAGATCAGAAACAAATAAAAAACGGTCGTAACCGGGTTAAGATATCACCTGGTTACGACCGTTTGTCTTACCGATATATAATTTCTCATCAGCTTCTTTTAATAATGTATGAACATCTTTGTCAGACTCACAGACCAGTCCGAAGGTCATATTTATCTTCACGTGTTGCCCTTCGTAGAGTGTATCCAGTTCGTGGATTTTGTCCATGAGAAGCTCCAGCTGTTTCCGTGCTTCTGCAAGATCTACATTTTCAAATACCAGGAGAAATTCCTCACCACCCCAACGCGCGGCAAAGCCACGGCGCCACATATGCTGCTTCAGAAGGGCAGAGACATTTTTCAGTACGGCATCCCCGCATTCGTGACCGTAGGTATCGTTAACCTTTTTGAAAAAGTCAATATCTCCGATAGCGAGCGCAAAAGAATGGCGGGAGGATCGGGCTTCCTCGAAGATCTGGCGCAGCTTTTTTTCCCCGCTGCGGCGGTTGTACAGCTCGGTCAGGGCATCCTGCTCGATCATGGTACGAAGAGAGCGCTGCATGGACAGGGCACAGCGACCGATATCACCTAATTCATCACTGCGTTTTGTTACGGAATGATCCAGTGTGGCGTTCAGATTCCCGGAGGCTACCTCCGACAGGAAGCTGTGAATATGGAGTAATACAGCCACGAATCTTCTGGTGTAAAAATAGATGCAGACAGCCACGAGAGCCACAAAACCGATGATCAGCCACGTCAGCGGATAGACATAACGTTGAATGGACTGAGATACGGAGGCACTGGATTTTCCTATAAAAAGCATGCCAACTATGCTGCCGTCCTGATTGCGGACAGGACTATAATAGGAAAAATAAGTCTTTCCATTGATCAGAGTGTTGATATAAAAATGATCTTCACCGGTATTCAGGACATCACGGATCACCACATCCGGAGCACCGGAGCCGACAATGCGGTCACCCTGGGCGTTATACAGAGTCGTCAGAATGCGGGTATCCTGATAGAACAGGGTGATGTCCAGTCCGGTATCCTCTTTGAATTGATCAAATAGAGAATATTCACGGGTGATATCTACATCGCCCTTATACAGAAGGTAGGCAACATCACCTTCCAGCCGGTAATCGCCGGGATAGGCAGCGTTCAGAAGTGTAGTGGCACTTTTTGTGGCATCATACAATTCACGTTCCACTTCCTGATACATAGTTTTTGTGAACCATTGGGAAGTGAAAAATAACATGACGATCCCCAGCGCCAGCAGGGGAATCAGGCCGATCGCCTGCAGAGTATATGATATTTTACCGCCGCTTCTTTTCGGCGTATTTTGCGTATTTTCCATAGAATTCCCTGCCTCTTCCGGTAAGATCGGTACACATATCAGTCTTAAAATAATTATATGAAATAAATGTCGGAAAAGCAAGAAAGAAAAGCTTTCTAAGCAAATGATAACATCCGGCTTGACAACGCAAAAAAATGAGATATATAATAGCGGTATATCAAAAATGCATTGACGAAGAGAGTAACTTTTCCGCAGAAAGGCAAAGCGAGCCGGTGATGGTGAGAGACCGGTGCGAGTAGGGGAATCGTGAAAATCACTTCTGAGCTGTCAGAACAAAAGCCCAGGTCAGTAGTTCTGAACGGAATCCCGCCGTTACCGGGAAGCATATCACTCCTGTGAGATTACACATGTGGAATCGTATGGGAAGTATGTTGTAAGAGGTGGTTAACGAATGCATGAGCTTCGTCCTGTTACGGGACGAAGCTTTTTTTGATACTATTCAGGAAAGCATCGAAACTGCGATTTTGTGAATGAGGAGCTGAATAGTATGATGCTGTAATAAGAAAAGAAAGGAAGCGCACTATGTACAAGCAGGTACCCACAAGCCTGAATTTCGTAGACCGTGAGAAAGCTGTCGAGAAATTCTGGGAAGACAACAACATTTTCAAAAAAAGTATGGAACACCGTAAGGAAGGCGAGACCTATACCTTCTACGACGGACCGCCTACCGCCAACGGTAAGCCCCACATCGGTCATGTAGAGACCCGTACCATCAAGGATATGATCCCCAGATACCGTACCATGAAGGGATATATGGTTCCCCGTAAGGCAGGCTGGGATACCCACGGACTTCCCGTAGAGCTGGAAGTTGAGAAGCTGCTGGGTCTGGATGGCAAGGAGCAGATCGAGGAATACGGTCTGGCACCTTTCATCGATAAATGTAAAGAGAGCGTCTGGAAATACAAGGGAATGTGGGAAGATTTCTCCCGTACTGTTGGTTTCTGGGCTGACATGGATAACCCTTATGTTACCTACGATGACAACTTCATCGAGTCCGAATGGTGGGCACTGAAGACTATTTGGGATAAGGGACTTCTGTACAAGGGCTTCAAGATCGTTCCCTATTGCCCTCGCTGCGGAACCCCGCTGTCCAGCCACGAAGTGGCACAGGGCTATAAGGCAGTCAAAGAGCGTTCCGCTATCGTACGTTTCAAGGTAAAGGGCGAGGATGCATATTTCCTGGCATGGACCACCACCCCCTGGACTCTTCCTTCCAACGTGGCACTGTGCGTGAACCCGGAGGAGACCTACCTGAAGGTGAAGGCCGCCGACGGTTATACCTATTATATTGCAAAGGCACTGGCAGACAAGGTTCTGGGACGTCTTGCAGAAGAAGGCAAGGATGCTTACGAAGTACTGGAGACTTATGTTGGTAAGGATCTGGAGTACAAGGAGTATGAGCCTCTGTACAAGTGTGCGGGAGATGCCGCCAAGAAGCAGAAGAAAAAGGCACATTTCGTAACCTGCGACGGTTATGTAACCATGACCGACGGTACCGGTATCGTTCATATCGCACCGGCTTTCGGTGAAGACGACAGCCGTATCGGACGTAATTACGAGCTGCCCTTCGTACAGTTCGTAGACGGCAAGGGTGATCTGACCGCAGAGACCCCTTATGCCGGAAAATTCGTAAAAGATGCAGATCCTCTGGTACTTAAAGATCTGGATGCAGAGGGCAAGCTGTTCGATGCACCGAAGTTCGAGCATGATTATCCCTTCTGCTGGAGATGTGATACTCCGCTGATCTATTATGCAAGAGAGTCCTGGTTCATCAAGATGACCGCTGTGAAGGATGATCTGGTACGTAATAATAAGACCATCAACTGGATCCCCGCTTCTATCGGTGAGGGACGTTTCGGCAACTGGCTGGAGAATATTCAGGACTGGGGCGTATCCCGTAACCGTTACTGGGGTACTCCGTTAAATATCTGGGAGTGCGAATGCGGACATCAGCATTCCATCGGCAGCCGTGAAGAGCTGTACAAGATGAGCGGCAATGAGAAGGCGAAGACCGTAGAATTCCATCGTCCTTACATCGACGAGATCACCATCACCTGCCCCGAGTGCGGCAAGCAGATGAAGCGTGTTCCCGAGGTGATCGACTGTTGGTTCGACTCCGGAGCAATGCCTTTTGCACAGCATCATTATCCGTTTGAAAACAAGGATCTGTTCGAGCAGCAGTTCCCCGCTGACTTTATCTCCGAGGCAGTGGACCAGACCCGTGGATGGTTCTACTCTCTGTTGGCAGAATCCACCCTGCTCTTCAACAAGGCACCTTACAAGAACGTTATCGTTATGGGCCATGTACAGGATGAGAATGGTCAGAAGATGAGTAAGAGTAAGGGCAATGCGGTAGATCCTTTCAACGCACTGGAGACCTACGGTGCAGATGCCATCCGCTGGTATTTCTACACCAGTTCCGCACCCTGGCTGCCGAAGAGATTCTCCGGCAAAGCCGTACAGGAAGGACAGCGTAAATTCATGGGTACCCTGTGGAATACCTACGCATTCTTCGTACTGTATGCAAACATTGATAATTTTGACGCTTCCAAATATACACTGGAATACGACAAACTGCCCGTAATGGATAAGTGGCTGCTGTCCAAGCTGAACTCTACCGTTGCAGAAGTAGACAGCAATCTGGACCAGTACCGTATCCCTGAGGCTGCCAAGGCTCTGCAGGACTTCGTCGATGAGATGAGTAACTGGTATGTAAGACGCAGCCGTGAGCGTTTCTGGGCAAAGGGTATGGAGCAGGATAAGATCAATGCCTACATGACGCTGTACACCGCACTGGTGACCATCTGTAAGGCAGCCGCACCCATGATCCCCTTCATGACAGAGGATATTTACCAGAACCTGGTAAGAAGCAACGATGCAAATGCACCCGAGAGTATCCATCTGTGTGACTTCCCGGTAGTGAACAAGGATCACATCGACAAGAAGCTGGAAGAGGATATGGAAGATGTACTGGATGCTGTAGTTATGGGGCGTGCATGCCGTAACGAGGCTGCCATCAAGAATCGTCAGCCCATCAGCAGAATGTATATCAAGTCAGACTTCACCTTAAGTGAGTTCTACCAGGAGATCATCGAGGATGAGTTGAACGTCAAGGAAGTCGTATTTACCGATGACGTACGTGACTTTACCTCTTACACCTTCAAACCCCAGCTGCGTACCGTAGGACCCAAGTATGGCAAACAGTTGGGCGGCATCCAGAAGCACCTTGCAGCACTGGATGGCAATGCAGCAATGGATGAACTGAATGCAGACGGCGCATTAAAGTTCGATGTAGACGGTGTGGCTGTGGAACTGACCAAGGACGATCTGCTGATCGACATGGCACAGAAGGAAGGTTATGTATCTCAGGAAGACAACCGGATGACCGTTGTTCTCGATACCAACCTGACACCGGAACTGGTAGAGGAAGGCTTCGTCTACGAGATCATCAGCAAGATCCAGACTATGCGTAAGGAGAGCGGCTTCGAAGTGACCGATCACATCCGCGTATCCATCAATGGCAACGATAAGCTGTCCGAGATCGCACAGAAGAACAAAGAAGCCATCAGCAGCAAGGTTCTGGCTGACGAACTGACAAGCGGTATGGAATACGGCGTATCGAAGGAATGGAATATCAACGGCGAGAACGCAGTGATCGCTGTGGAGAGAGTATAAAGATAAAGATTCTGTGGTTTTCCGGAAGGGGGACCGCAGAATCTTTTCTGTTTCGGAAAAACATTTACGAAACTTACGAAAACCGGCGAAAACAGTTGGAATGAGTGTATATATTTGTTATAATATTACCTGTATTTGGTTAAGAATATGGATGAAATCATAACGCTATCCGGTGCGGAATATCTTGAGAAGAGTGCAGTACCGGAGAGGTAATGGAGAGGAGAACATAGGTGAAAAAATCAGTAGTAGCCAGCGAGAAGCCGGTAAAGGCAAAAGAGTTCGACAAGGAGCTCTTCAAGAGAAGTGTGGAATATAATGTGCGCACCCTGTATCGTAAGAATCTGGAAGAGGCAGATGCACAGCAGATCTTCCAGGCAGTATCTTATGCGATCAAGGACCGTATCGTAGAGAACTGGATGGAGACCCAGAAGGCATATGAGAAGGAAGACCCCAAGATGGTCTACTACATGTCCATGGAGTTTTTGATGGGAAGAGCACTGGGCAATAACCTCATCAATTTAAAGGCATATAAGCCCGTAGCGGAAGCTCTGGAAGAACTGGGACTGGATCTGAACCTGATCGAGGACCAGGAGCCGGATGCAGCACTGGGTAACGGTGGACTGGGACGTCTGGCAGCATGTTTCCTGGATTCTCTGGCAACGCTGGGATATCCTGCATATGGCTGCGGTATCCGTTATCGTTATGGTATGTTCAAGCAGGAGATCCGCGACGGTTATCAGGTAGAGGTTCCCGATAACTGGCTGATGAATGGTAATCCTTTCGAACTGCGCAGACCTGAGTATGCGAAAATTGTGAAATTCGGTGGCTATGTCAGTGTGCATACCGATGAGAACGGCAGAAACGTATTTACCCAGGAGGGCTATCAGTCCGTTAAGGCGGTTCCGTTTGATTTCCCCATCGTGGGTTATGGCAATGGCATTGTAAACACCCTGCGTATCTGGGATGCGGAGCCCGTAGAGTGCTTCCAGCTGGATTCCTTTGATAAGGGCGATTACCAGAAGGCGGTAGAACAGGAGAACCTGGCACGTAACATCGTAGAGGTTCTGTACCCCAACGACAATCACTATGCAGGTAAGGAGCTGCGTCTGAAGCAGCAGTACTTCTTCATCTCCGCATCCGTACAGGAAGCTGTAGAGAAGTACATGAGAAAGCATGATGATATCCATAAGTTCTATGAGAAGGTTACCTTCCAGCTGAATGATACCCATCCTACCGTAGCTATCGCAGAGCTGATGCGTGTGCTGATGGATGATTATTATCTGACCTGGGAGGAAGCGTGGGAGATCACCACCAAGACCTGTGCTTACACCAACCACACCATCATGGCGGAAGCATTGGAGAAATGGCCCATCGAACTGTTCTCCAGATTGCTTCCCAGAATCTACCAGATCGTAGAGGAGATCAACCGCAGATTCATCATCGATATCCAGCAGAAGTACAGCAATGTACCCGGTGTGGATGTACAGGAGAAGATCCGTAAGATGGCGATCATCTACGATGGACAGGTGAAGATGGCACATATGGCAATCGTAGCCGGATATTCGGTCAATGGTGTTGCAAGACTGCATACAGAGATCCTGAAGACCCAGGAATTAAAGGACTTTTATGAGATGTTCCCGGAGCGCTTCAATAATAAGACCAACGGTATCACCCAGAGACGTTTCCTGCTGCATGCAAACCCGCTGTTAGCTGACTGGGTAACGGCTCACGTAGGTGACGACTGGATCACCGATCTGCCTCAGATCTCCCGCCTGAAGGTATATGCGGATGACAAGAAGGCACAGCAGGAGTTCATGAACATCAAGTACCAGAACAAAGTACGTCTGGCAAAATACATTTTAGAGCACAACGGTATCGAAGTAGATCCCAGATCCATCTTCGATGTACAGGTAAAGCGTCTGCATGAGTACAAGAGACAGCTGCTCAATATTCTGCATGTAATGCACCTGTATAACGAACTGAAGGAGCATCCGGAACTGGATTTCTACCCCAGAACCTTTATCTTCGGCGCGAAGGCAGCAGCCGGTTACCGTAACGCAAAGCTGACCATCAAGCTGATCAACTCCGTAGCGGATGTGGTTAACAACGATCCCGCTATTAACGGCAAGATCAAGGTTGTATTTATCGAGAACTATAACGTATCTAACGCAGAGATCATTTTTGCGGCAGCAGATGTCTCCGAGCAGATCTCTACCGCAAGTAAGGAAGCATCCGGTACCGGTAACATGAAGTTCATGCTGAACGGTGCCCTGACCCTGGGAACCATGGACGGTGCCAACGTGGAGATTGTAGAAGAAGTGGGCGAAGAGAATGCCTTCATCTTCGGCCTGTCCGCACAGGAGGTTATCAACTATGAGAACCATGGCGGATATGACCCCATGGAGATCTTCAACAATGATCAGGATGTCCGCAAGGTACTGATGCAGCTGATCAACGGAACCTTCGCACCGGGAGATCCTGAGCTGTTCCGCCCGCTGTACAATTCTCTGCTGAACACCCAGTGCACGGCCAAGGCAGACACCTACTTCATCCTCAAGGACTTCAAGTCCTACGCAGAGGCACAGAAGAGAGTGGAAGCTGCTTACCGCGACGAGGACAACTGGGCGAAGAGCGCCATCCTGAATGTGGCATGCTCCGGCAAGTTCACATCTGACAGAACTATACAGCAGTATGTGGATGAGATCTGGCATCTGGATAAGGTAGTACTGAAATAATTAAGAACTTAAGAAAGAAGTCATACCGCCTAGAGAGACTGTTGCGCTCTATAGGCGGTATTTTTTTACGTACGCTCAAGTGCAAAAACATCCTATAAGATCATTGCATCTGAGAAAACAATCCAGTATAATGAAGGGAGTGCACACAAGATGCACTCTATCTATGCATAAGAAGTGGAATAACAGGAGGACGAGCATGATTCAGTTAACACAGGGCGGCGCTTACCTGGTAAACGGTACGGACATCGTAGCGGATACCCCGGAAGCAGCCAGTCAGATACAGGCGAAGACCGGCATTACGATCTCCAAAGAAGAAGCAGCGAAAAACACCATGGCATATGGTATCCTGCGGGAGCATAATACTTCCGGCAATATGGACAAGCTTAAGATCCGCTTCGATAAGCTGACCAGCCATGATATTACCTTTGTAGGTATCATTCAGACCGCAAGAGCATCCGGACTGCAGAAGTTCCCCATGCCCTATGTACTGACCAACTGCCATAACTCTCTGTGTGCCGTAGGCGGCACCATCAATGAGGATGACCACATGTTTGGCCTGACCTGTGCGAAAAAGTACGGCGGTGTCTATGTACCCCCTCATCAGGCAGTTATTCATCAGTTCGCCAGAGAGATGTTGGCCGGCGGCGGCAAAATGATCTTAGGCTCTGATCGTGTTCTGCGGTGGAAGTGATATGAACCTGATAGCTCATCGACTGCGGCGGCTTCTGATATCAGCCATAGCTTCGGAAAATGGTCTGGTGTTGCCTGTGGCAATATCGTCCATTCCTTCCTTGATCTGGCTGTAAAGTTCAAAGCGGCTGGTCAGTTCTTCGTAGGCTTCAATGCTCATAACGGCAAGGTCGCCTTTTCCATTCTTCGTGATGAAAACTGGTTCAGGATAATTATGACAAAATGTAGAAATTTCATTGTAATTATTCCTTAAATCAGCACTTGATTTGATTGCTGGCATAAAAACACCTCCTTATTTGATAACAAAATTATACACAAATTTTGTTATGAAGTCAATGGATATACCATTAGTGTTAGCAGGATAAACACAACTATTCATATGTATCTGACCGTGAGGTCGGGAACAAGCCCGTTGGGTGATGTTCCCGGCGGGCTTTCACAGATAAGAAAGCGAGGTTAGAGACAATGGGTTTATTTACGGACGGATTTAAGCTCTTGAAAAAGGCAAGTGAGCCTTTGTACAAGACACCGAAATCCATTCAGGAAACCATAGAGATTATGGCGGTGGCTGAAAACGGCATTTTTGAAGTAAGCAGGAATAAGTATTCCAAGTGTTACCGCTTTCAGGACATCAATTACACAACGGCAACGGAGGATGAGCAGATCGGCATTTTTGAAAGATACTGCAAATTCTTTAATTCGCTGGACTGTAATTATAAGATTACGATTAACAATAAGAACAAAAATATGGAGGATCTCCGTGATAAGGTTCTTATTACAGAAAAAAACGATGGCTTCAATAATTACCGAAGAATCTACAATGACATTATTGAGGAGAAGATTATTGAGGGCAGACAGGGGATTGAACAGGAAAGATACCTGACGATCACGATTGAGAGAAAGAACTTTGAGGAGGCAAAGGCACAGTTTGCCACACTTGAGGCAACAATACACAAGGCTTTCATTGAGCTTGGGGCGGAGATTGTGCCGCTTAATGGCAATGAAAGGCTGAAAGTGCTCTATGACTATTACCATCTTGGCGATGAGGGCAGTTTTGATTTTGATATCAAAAAGGCAAAGAAGGTCGGAGCAGATTTTAAGAATGATTTATGTAATGGTATGGTGAAATATTTCCCAGACCATTTTGAGGACGAGAGTAAATACTGCAAGGCACTTTTCATTAAGAAGTATCCCAGCAGTTTATCTGACAGATTTATCAATGAGATTACTTCCCTTCCGGTACACTCCATTACCAGTATTGATGTAGTGCCTGTGCCAAAGGATTTGACCACAAAGGTGCTTCAGAAGAAATATCTTGGTATTGAGTCGGATATTATCAAACAGCAGAGAGTCCGTAATAAGAACAATGACTTCTCCACAGAAATCTCTTATGCAAAGAGAACGGAGAAAAAAGAGATTGAGGCAATTATGGATGATGTTCGTGAGAATGACCAGTGTCTTTTCTTTGTAGGAGTTACCATTATCCTTATGGCAGAAAGTAAGAAGGAGCTTGAGAGTGTCTGCGAAACAGTAGAAACAATCGGAAAACGTAACAGTTGTACGATTGATACACACTACTTAAAGCAGAGGGAAGCACTCAACACGGCACTTCCGATTGGTGTAAGACAGGTGGAAACAATGCGTACCCTTCTTACCCAGTCGCTTGCGGTGCTTATGCCGTTCAATGTGCAGGAACTGAATGACAGCACAGGTAATTATTACGGTATCAACCAGATCAGTAAGAATGTAAATATCGGTAACAGAAAGAAGCTCATCAACGGAAATGGCTTTGTATTCGGAGTGCCGGGTTCTGGCAAATCATTCTTCTGTAAGATGGAAATGGGTAGCGTATTTTTATCGGGGGATGATGAGATTATCGTCATTGATCCGATGAACGAATATTTTGATATTGCACAGACTTATGGCGGAACCGTGGTAAATATGTCCACATACACGGACAACTATGTAAATCCGCTTGAGATGGATGTGTGGAGTCTTGATCCGAATGATTCAAAGGGAATGATAAGGGAAAAAGGGGAATTTATGCTTGGTCTTTGTGAGCAGTGTATCGGGGACAGCTTAAATTCCAGACAGAAATCAATCATTGACCGCTGTGTGAGAAAGATGTATATCGACATCGCAAGGGGCAGGGAAAAGTATATTCCGGTAATGAGTGACTTCTACGATATCCTTATGGAACAGCCGGAGGACGAAGCAAAGGATATCGCATTGTCTTTGGAACTTTTTGTAAATGGTTCCCTCAATATCTTTAACCACCAGACAAATGTTGATGTAGATAACCGATTCACAGTATATGGTATCAGGGACTTAGGCACGGAGCTTAGTCCTATCACAATGCTTGTTATGATGGAGTCTATTCAAAACAGAATTGTAGAAAACGGGCAAAAAGGCAAGGCAACCTGGCTCTATATTGATGAGTTCCATGTCCTGCTTAATTCGGAGTATTCTGCAAAATATTTACAGCAGCTCTGGAAGAAGGTGAGGAAACAAGGTGGACTGTGCACGGGTATCACCCAGAACGTCGTGGACCTTTTACAGAACTACACCGCCACTACAATGCTTGCAAACTCTGAGTTTGTTGCACTCTTAAAGCAGGCGAATACAGACAGTTCCAAGATGGCAGAGGTTATCGGTGTATCAGAGGCACAGCTTCGTTTCGTAACCAATACTGCATCGGGAATGGGACTTATCAAGTGTGGTTCCGTGGTAATTCCGTTTGATAACCAGATCAGCAAGGACACTGACCTTTACAGACTGTATAACACCAATATCCACGAAAAGATTGCGGAGCAGAAGAAAAGGGAGGCAAAATTTGCTGATTAGAATTGCAATGTATCAGCCATTTGGACTAAGTTCCGGATGGCTACTTTTTACCTTTTTTAAGGATACAGAAAGAAGGTGGGAACATTGAAGATAAAAAAAGTGGATGACAAGCCTATGGTCATTCACACTAAGAAAAAAGCTAAGATTCATATGCATGAACCGAAGAAAGCTAAAATTAAGGGCAGTAACATTTACACTGTACAGCGTGGTCCGAAAATTGCTAGTGCAAAGATAAATGATACAGGTAAAAAGAAGTCTTATCGTAAGAGTACCATTCATCAGGCAGAGAAGAAAGAAAAGGAACCTTCAAAATTTAAGAGAAATATACGGGAGTCCAATACTTCTATCAAGACGAAGAATACCAATCTTCATATAGCAGGAAGAACGGGAGCACTTGCGACTGGAGCAGTTACAGAGCAGGTGGAAGGCGGGCAGGAAGTGTCACAGGCAGCTTATCTTGCATATGAAGCAAGCCGTCCGGTTACGGGAACTGCTTCAAGGGGAGCGTCACTTTTCAGAAAGAAAGCGGCAGCCGAAGCAAAGAGGCGTATCAAGAAGGTAGAAACAGGAAAGAAGCTGGCAAAAAAGATGGGAAAGAAAGCTGCCAGTGATACGGCAAAAAAGGTTGCCGGTGACACGACAAAGACAGCAGCGAAAGAAACTGCGAAAGAAACTGCGAAAGAAACTGCCAAGAACACTGCAAAAGAAACTGCCAAAACTACGGCAAAAGCGGCAACCACAGCGGCAGGTACAGCGGTTGCACCGGGAGCAGGTACAGCAGTCGGCATGGCGGCAGGCTATGCCACGGGTGTATCTATTGAGGCGAAGGATGTGAAAGCAGCGAACCGTAGCAGAAAGATTAAATTTTTTCTGGATAAGATGAAAGAACAGGAAAATCAGACGGACAGTGTTGTAAAACTGGTAAAAGATCTGATTGTAAAAAAGGCAGTTCTCTGGATAAAGGCGGCAGCTCCGATTATCGGACTTGTACTTTTTCTGTTGGTTCTTTTAGTGGTAATCGTTGCAGTTCCGGTTATTGCTGTGATAGCGATTCTTTATAATTCACCATTTGCCTTATTTTTACCGCCGCTGGAGTCAGGAGATACAGTGCAGACAGTTACAAGTGCTTATGTGTCTGAATTTAACCGTGATGTGAATACCAAAGTGAATGAACATACCGGATATGACTTTGGCGAACTGGTGTATGTAGATTATGAGGGAATGGATGAAAATCCAAGTAACTACTACGACATTATGGCGGTCTACATGGTCAAGTATGGTGTAGGCGATACTGCAACAATTATGAATGATATATCAAAGGGGTGGTTGCAGACTGTAGTAAATGATATGTGTTCTTATACTACAAGTAGTGGAACAAAAGATGTGGAGGAAACAGACGCAGATGGCAATGTAACAACTGTTACGAAGTCGGTACTGTATGTAAATGTTACGCTCAAATCATACAGAGATATGATTTCCGTTTATGGATTTAATTCTGATCAGGTGGAAATGCTTGAGCAGATCATGAGTCCTGAGT
>OJKC01001468.1_pt1 | contig 14752 bp, 11 predicted proteins | sample 1596401 | NCBI WGS metagenome assembly OJKC01 (sample SAMEA4350162, study PRJEB24818) | metagenome | biome: human; feature: gut; material: faeces | place: Denmark | collected 2013-09 | reverse complement strand
GAATACGATAATGTCGTCAATACGGTTCAAGAACTCCGGCTTGAAGTTCTGTTTTACCTCATCCATAACATTCTTCTTCATATCTTCGTGCTCTGTATCTGCATTTGACGCGGTAACAAATCCAAGCTTCTTCGGATCAATGATCCTCTGTGCACCGGTATTTGATGTCATGATTATGATCGTGTTCTTAAAGTCTACTTTTCTGCCCTGAGAATCTGTGATATGTCCATCATCCAATACCTGTAATAATATATTAAACACGTCACTGTGTGCCTTTTCTATCTCATCAAACAATATAACAGAGTACGGATTGGAACGAACCTTCTCACTAAGCTGTCCACCTTCCTCAAAGCCAACATAGCCCGGAGGTGACCCGATCAGCTTCGACACACTGTGTTTCTCCATGTACTCCGACATATCAACACGGATCAATGCGTCCTCACTGCCAAATACTGCTTCTGCAAGAGCTTTCGACAATTCAGTCTTACCTACACCGGTAGGCCCAAGGAATAAGAACGAACCAACCGGACGTTTTGGATCTTTTAAGCCTACACGGCTTCTCTTGATAGCCCTTGCTACCGCATCAACTGCCTCATTCTGACCGACAACTCTCTTATGCAACTCCTCTTCCAGACGTTCCAGACGTTTGGATTCCTGTTCGGTCAGTTTGTTTACCGGAATCTTCGTCCATACAGATACAACATCCGCAATATCCTCTGCATCTACTACAACACTTTTCGCATTTTTATTCTGCTTCATTTTATCGAGCTTTGTTTCCAGCTTTCTCTGTTTCTTTAACAGTTCTGCCGCTTCATCAATATCTCCAGCCTCTAAAAGGTTCTCAATATCATCGGAAAACGCCTGTATCTCAAGCTCCAATGGCAGTGTCTTCTTTGCTTTCTTTCCGAATCCCAGACGTTTTCTGGAACAGGCTTCATCCATCAGATCAATAGCTTTATCCGGCAGGAAACGGTCACTGATATATCGAACCGATAATGATACCGCCGCTTCCAGTGCCTGATCACTGATCTCTACATGATGATGTTCCTCGTATGCAGAGCGAAGTCCCTTTAAGATCTCTACTGTTTCTTCATTGGTCGTCTCTTCCACTTTGACCGGCTGGTATCTTCGCGCCAACGCTGCATCCTTTACTATATATGTTCTGTATTCTGCACGCGTCGTCGCTCCGATTATCTGGATCGCTCCACGCGATAAGGATGGTTTTAAGATATTAGATGCATCGATTGCTCCCTCTGCTCCACCGGCTCCGATGATCGTATGAAGCTCATCCACAAACAGAATGACGTTTCCGGCATTTTTTACCTCTGCGATCACCTTCTTGATCCGTTCCTCAAATTCTCCACGGTACTTGGAACCCGCTACCATACTGGATAAATCTAGCGACAACAGTCGCTTATCCCGTACTGTATCCGGCACATCTCCTGCAGCGATCAGGTAAGCAATCCCCTCTGCTACCGCAGTCTTACCTACACCCGGTTCTCCAACCATACATGGGTTGTTCTTCATACGTCTGCTTAAAATCTGAAGCACACGCTCTATCTCTTTCTCTCTGCCTATAACCGGATCTAGATTTCCCATACGGGCATCCATCGTCATATCTCTGGAGAACTGATCCAACGTCGGTGTTGCCGATGCCTTGGATTTATTCTTTCCCTTTTTCAGACTTACAAATTCTTTCTTTGCCGTACTGCCATCCACTCCACATGCAGACATGATATCTACATATATTTTCTGTATATTTGCCTTTAATGACAGTATGATTTTTACCGCCGTACAATCCAGATGCTTCAAAATGGCAATCAGAAGATGCTCACTTCCTACCTCTGTACTTTCCAGACGTTTTGCTTCATTTCCCGCAAGTTCCAGAATCGACTCTGCGGATTTTGTATATTTGCTTTTCTCTGCGCCAAAGGTTCCTCCGGCTAATGGTATCTGGCTTAAGATATTAATGATCGACTGTATCGTTACTCCATTTTCCTGTAAAACAACAAACGGTGCCGTATCACTGACAAAGGTAAGTGCCATCAACAGATGTTCACTTCCTATATAGTTCTGCCCCAGCTTCTTGGATATCCGTTTGGCCTCTTTTAATATTTCCTGTAATTTTTCACTGTTCGGAAGTTTCAAATTATGTCACCTCTTTTTTCATAGTATATGACATTTTCTGCCTACTATCTTCTGTTATGATACAAAAGTCCCCGGCTCCCATATATTAGTATGTTCCCCAGAGACTTTTTTCTTTCGTATATCTTTCAATAATAATTAGCACTCATCAATCGCTTTACCGATATCATGGCGCATATATTTATTCTCAAATGTGATCCACTCGGTTGCCTTGTATGCATTTGCACGGGCTTCATGAAGATCCTTTCCTGTAGCTGTTACTCCAAGTACACGACCGCCATTTGTTACAACTTTGCCGTCTTCAAACTTAGTTCCGGCATGGAATACATAGTATCCGTCCTTGTCTTTGAATGTCTCAAGGCCTGAGATCGGATAGCCTTTCTTATAGGAAACCGGATAACCATCAGATGCAAGTACTACACATACAGCAGCGTTGTCTTCAAATTCAAGCTCTACCTGATCCAGTGTTCCGTCAATACAAGCCTCAAATACATCAATGATATCATTCTTCATTCTAGGAAGAACAACCTGCGCCTCCGGATCTCCAAATCTTGCATTATATTCCAGTACCTTTACGCCCTGTGGTGTGATCATAAGTCCGCAGAATAATACGCCCTTGAATTCTCTTCCCTCTGCCTTCATGGCTGCCATTGTAGGCTTGTATATATTCTCCATGCAGTAATCTGCGATCTCATCTGTATAGAATGGGCTTGGTGAAAATGTTCCCATTCCACCGGTATTCAATCCTTGATCACCGTCCTGTGCACGCTTATGATCCTGTGCGGATGTCATAGGTTTGATCGTTGTACCATCACAGAACGCAAGAACAGACACCTCACGTCCTGTCATGAATTCCTCGATAACCATAGTATTTCCCGCATTTCCAAAATGCTTATCCAGCATGATCTCTTTTACACCGGCTTTTGCTTCTTCCAGATCCTTACAGATCAGAACACCTTTACCAAGTGCCAGTCCATCTGCTTTTAATACGATCGGGAAGCTTGCCGTTTCAAGATATGCAAGTGCTGATTCTGCATCTGTAAAATTCTCATATGCGGCTGTAGGTATATTGTATTTTTTCATAAGATCCTTGGAAAATGCCTTTGAACCTTCGATGATCGCTGCATTTGCTCGAGGACCGAATGCACGGATGCCCGCTGCTTCAAATGCATCAACTGCACCGGCAACCAACGGGTCATCCGGAGCTACAACTACAAGATCAACTGCTTCCTTCTTTGCGAAATCAACCAGTTTATCAAATTCCATAACACCGATATCCACACATTCTGCCAATTCTGCAATACCTGCATTTCCCGGTGCACAATAGATTTTTGTTACTTTACTGCTCTTTGCAATACTTGTAATAATAGCATGCTCTCTTCCGCCGCCACCTACAACTAAAATCTTCATTTGTTTTCCTCCTGTCAGTCTTCTACAACTGTTATGCCGTCTTCGATCCGAACCTTTCCATGTGCAATCTTATCAATAGCAGCAGGTAGAATATTCCACTCTGCCTGCTCCATGACTCTCTGCTGAAGCACCTTCGGAGTATCTCCGTTTTGTACCGCAACCGCTTTCTGCATAATGATCGGACCGGTATCGGTTCCTTTATCTACAAAATGTACCGTAGCACCTACTACTTTTACACCTCTTTTTAACGCTGCCTCATGAACCTTGAGTCCATAATAGCCTGTACCACAAAAAGCAGGAATCAGAGAAGGATGGATATTGATAATCCGGTTCTCAAATGCATCAATCACAATCTCCGGAATAACTACAAGGTATCCCGCAAGTACGATCAGATCCGGATTCACTTCCTGTAAAATCTTCAACAGGTTCTCATTAAATACATCTCTTGTTTCAAAATCCTTTGGTGATACTACGATATCTTTTATACCTGCCTGTTTTGCACGTTCCAGTGCATAGGCATTTCTATTATTACTGATAACTGCTGCGATCTCGGTGTCTGTGATCTTTCCTGCTGCGATTGCATCAATGATCGCCTGTAAGTTCGTACCGCCACCGGAAACCAGAACTGCTATTCTTAGCATAAATCTACTCCCTTTTCACCGGCTACTACTGTACCGAGAACAAATGCCTTGTCTCCGGCACTCTCTATAGCTGCTATTGTCTTATCTGCATCTGTAGGATCTATTGCAAGGCACATACCAACTCCCATGTTATATGTATTGTACATCATATGCTCATCTATATCGCCCTTCTTTGCAAGGAGCTTGAATATAGCAGGCACTTCATATGAGTCCTTCTTCACCTGCGCACGAGCTCCGTCCGGAAGCATTCTTGGAATGTTCTCATAGAAACCGCCGCCTGTGATATGGCTGCAACCCTTAATCATTACACCGGCATCCTTTACTGCCTTTAATGCTTTTACATAAATTCTTGTCGGAGCAAGAAGTGCTTCGCCAAGTGTTGTTCCAAGTTCATCATAATATGTATCCAGAGATTCCTTTGTCATCTCAAATACTTTACGAACCAGTGAAAAACCATTGCTGTGTACACCGCTTGAAGCGATACCGATCAATGTATCTCCGGCTTTGATATTCTCTCCTGTGATAAGTTCATCCTTCTCTACGACACCAACAGCAAATCCTGCAAGGTCATACTCATTCTCCGGCATAAGTCCCGGATGCTCTGCTGTCTCGCCGCCAACTAAAGCTGCGCCGGACTGGTTACAGCCTTCTGCAACACCACTTACGATCGTAGCGATCTTTTCCGGATAATTCTTACCACATGCTATATAATCCAGGAAGAAAAGAGGTTCTCCACCAGAACATGCAATATCATTCACACACATAGCCACAGCATCGATTCCGATCGTATCGTGCTTATCCATGATATATGCAAGCTGTACTTTTGTACCGCATCCATCTGTTCCAGACAGTAATACAGGCTCTTTCATCTCTTTGATCTTTGCAAGACTGAACGCACCAGCAAAACCTCCGATACCACCTAATACCTCTGGTCTCATGGTTGTCTTGATGTGCTTCTTCATAAGTTCTACTGACTTATATCCTGCCTCAATATCAACGCCGGCATTCTTGTAATCCATTGTAAAATCCTCCTGTTTTATCCATTATAAAGTGCATTTTCATGCCAATTGATTCTTATAAATTATACGGGATTAATTTCTGTTTGTAAAGAAGCCATTCTCACAAATATACCAGCCCAAAACAGGTCTCTGTTCGGCACAATTTTGTTTGTCAGCAAAGCGTATTTCTTTTTTTTGAAAAATACTATATAAATATCAAATATAATTTGATAATGATTCCCATTTATGGTAATATAACGTTATATGCAGAGTAACTGTTTTTTTCGTTAACAAGAGGTAGTTGTATGACAAATAATAGATTAAACATCGGATTATTCATATGTCATCTCGACAATGAATATGCAAATGAAATATGTAAAGGAGCTGAATACGCAGCGAAAGAGCTAGACGTGAATCTTATCGTCTTTCCGGGCATGTTTTTAAATGCTTCATTTAACGATCCTGAAAACGAAATTTATGATTATCAGTACAACTCTGTTTTTTATTATGCTAAAAAAGAAAATCTGGATGCCCTGATCGTGTCCGTTGGCACGATCGCATCTTTTATATCACAAAAAAGTATTGAAGCATTTTTGGATACTTTTAAAGATATTCCGATCCTTACTCTGGAATCTAAGGTTTCAGGTTATCCTTGTTTACAGACCGACAGTACTGCCGGTCTTCGAGATGCCATCGAACATCTGATTATTCATCACAACCGAAAGCATATCTGTTTTGTTGCCGGAAGAAAGACAAATGAAGATGCTCTGGAACGTTTGAATGTATACCGAACTACAATGAAAGCTCACAACATACCGGTCACCGAAGATATGATCGTATACGGTGATTATTCTGAATACAGTCGTGAGATTGTCGGCAAACTGCTTGATGATAATCCGGATGCTGATGCAATTATTTTCTCTAACGATCAGATGGCTATCGGCGGCTATCAGGAATTGAAAAGCCGTAACATCCGAATCGGAGCTGATATCAGTGTAATCGGTTTTGACAACTCTCCCGGTTCCGTAACTATGGTTCCACCCCTTACAACCGTAAACGCAAACACCCCTGCATTGGGCTATCGTGCCGTTGGCAAGATAATTCAAGATATTAAGGCAGGCGAATTCTGTTCTTCTGTCTTGGATTCCCACTTTGTAAAACGATTATCATGTGGGTGCAGTCTGCATGAAAATACCGAACATATGCCGATTGACAATTTCTCTACTGTAACAGATATTCTGGAATACTGTGATGATTCTATTTTAGGCAACATTAAAAACAGCTTTTTTGGTACGATTGTTCTTGATCAGATCAACAGCATCTGGAAGGATATAATAGAAATTGCTGTTTTACCAAAGGCAAAACCATATCCAAAGAATCTGATTGTAGACAAACTGATGTCATTATTGTCATCTCCTGTCACAAGTTTCTTTTCAGTAACCAATATTGCATTTTCATTCCGTTGTTTTTCCGGTGTCATCATAGCATTAATCAACGATCCGGACAAACGGTCTGAATACTATCGGCTAAATTCTCATATTACAAGTGCTATCGCACAGTTTTTGTCAACTTCTTTGTACCAACAGGAACATGACAGCAAAACGGGATCATGGTCTTCAATCTATATTACAAGAGATACTCTTACATATGGAACCGATACAGCAAAAACCTTTTCATCTATGCTTGCTAAATTAAAAGACCTTGGATTTGCAGCATCTTATTTATATGCGTATGATGAACCCGTCGCCATTCAACCGGACGGAAGCTGGAAAACGCCGGATACTTTGTATCTTCAAGCTTTTTACAATCCAAAACATACAGCTGTTTTATCAGGTGAAACACGTCGTATTGCATCTACCGATATCTTTGACAATGAATATACCGGTTTTGAAGATAGATTTACCGCTGTTATTGTTCCTATTTTTACAAATGAACAACATCATGGTCTGTTTGTATGTAATACAGATGTAGATCACTTTGGACACATTTATACAACTTCTCTTCATCTTGGCGCTTCTTTTAAATATTTATCACTTTTAAAAGAACAGATCCAGACAAAAGAACAATTAGTAATGTCCTTAAATGAGATCCATGAAAAAAATGAGCTGTTAAATCATCTGTCTACCTCCGATGAACTGACCGGAGTCAATAACAGACGTGGATTAATGGAAAAAGTGGAATATCTGATCAATAAACCAGCCAATCATGGACGTAAGGCAATGCTATTGTTTGCAGACATGGACAGCTTAAAGATCGTAAACGATAAATTCGGACACAACGATGGAGATTTTGCTTTAAAGAATATTGCAAATATCCTGATGACAAGTTTCCGGGCGAGTGACATTGTCGGTCGAATCGGCGGTGATGAGTTTGTATGTTTTGCTTTCATTGATGATCTTGATTTTCCTAAGACTGTACAGGCAAGGATTCAGGAATTGTCCAATGAATTAAATGAAACCTGTGGCAAACCATATTATATCGAAATGAGTGTCGGTGTATCGGAATTTTCCTGCGATCCGAATATCAAGATTGAGGATCTGTTAAGCCAGGCAGACAGCGCACTGTATTCAAATAAACGATATAAGCGAATGTCTGTTTTAAAATAATAAAATACGATACGAATACTAACTTCTTTATAAAAGCACAGATAAACGCTGTGAAATAAAATAAACCATATAAATGATAGTTTCTCTCCCATGTTCAGGATGATGAATCCACTCTCATTTATATGGTTTATTTTTTATTTTGCCTCTTTAAACGGCTCATTTAACATCTCTGTTCCCGGAAGAACAAATCTGCCATTTTCGATAATGGCAACTTTGGTTCCATCTGCATGAACCGAATAAATGCCTCCGATCTCATCATATGGTATCGTAATATCGGTATGGCAGTTGAAATACGCCTTGCTGATATCCGTCTTTCGAAGGATCGAGCACTCATTATCCTTTGCAACGATTTCCTTGCCGTCTGGATTATGAAGGATATTTTCTTCGCTCCAGCTATAGCAGGTATCACCGACTGCAAAATGCGGTCCCATCTTCTCTACGATCAGTATCGGCAATTTATATACCATGTTATATTTATTTGCAAGTACATATGCGGTCGTATTCGTTCCGATCGCAAACTCTCCGATCGGCAGTGTATCCCGTCCGCCCAAAAGATTATCCTTTACAAATTTTACATTATCTTCTTCTCTGTCAAAGTTCTTACAGGTGTAAGTTTTGATCTTTCCATCTTCAAAGGTCAGCTTGAGATCAACATATTTCAGATCATTCAGATAGACCTCACTCACATTTAAAACTCCATGCGTTCCGGTAAGCTTCGGCGATGTAAAAACCTCGCCAAGAGGAATATTCACATCCGCCAGACAGTTCTCAAAATTTGTCTCTGTCTCCGGGCGCTCTAACACATGCATCGATACCTTCATATCAGTCTGATTACCATTCTGTCCAATCACATGTACCCATTCTGCCTGATCCAGCTCATCGATGATCATCTGGTGAACCGGACGGTATACATCACTTTCCAGATTGTTGATCCGGATGATCTGTTCAAATATTTCTTCATAATCATCTCCGATCTCCGGCATTGGATATGCGATGATCGTAAAGCTGTACTCATCCCCCGGTATATATTCATTCACGATCTGTGACAGTTCATTGGTATATTCCACACCAAGCTCCTGCTGCTTCTTGCTAAGCGTAAGCTGTCCCGGCTTGCTTACCGGTTCAAACGGTGTCTCACCAAAGATCTCGATACACGCCGGTCCTGCATATACAGACGCCTCATATCTGTATTTCTCATAAGCGCCACGCATTATCTCTAACTTTCGTTCCATCAGCTTACGATCAAGGAATAACGCCTGATCCATCTGATGATCGTAATCCATCTGCTTATTTACCGGAGTACCTACATAACCAATCCGGTTCATTCTGATCCGATTGATCCGGTTGGTATCATAACGGAAGCATAACGGTTCCAGCCCCATATCACGGAACTGGAGGATTGCAGCTTTTACGATGCGCTCCATACCAATCGAATACCGGATATTTACATGCTTCTTTTTTGACATATCAATTCCGGCCGCTACAAAGCCCTGTCGAAACCCTTCTGTATAAGTCCGGGCAATCGACGCCACTTTTTCTGATGACATCCTGCGAAGAAACGCTTCCGTTTCCAATTCATTCTTTCCGATGTATTCGCCATATTCATATAAATAGCTGTTATCTCCGTCTTCACATTTCATGACAATATCTGTCGCAAAGGAAAGAATCGGATCCATCTTCTCACGCACACGATAATCCATGAAGAACTCCGCATAATCATGTTCAAAATAATAAATGGCATCTTTTACTGCTTTAACAGATGGAAAATTCTCAAAGATCCCATATACCTCCACAAACAATTCAAACCATACAGTAAGGTCTACAACTCTTCCTTCAAATGCTGCCGCGATCAGTCCATGAAATTCATAACAAAGAAATGTCAGATAGTCAGCAAATAAATATTCCCGCTTGTCTATGTCTTCAATCTCGTTCTCTGCTATTTTCTCACCAAACATCTGTCTGGTGTATTCATAGTTGCAATAACTCGTTTCGTAATTTTCAGGCATAACATCCTGATAAAGTGCTGCATTTATCTGCTGTAATTCGCCCGCTGTACAGCTCTCCGAAATGGGCATCCCACTTTTTACCTTTTCGATCACTTTATCTAACTGCAGTAAAAATTCTCCAGTTCTTACAAAATAATCCCGATACCGCATGTCCACTGTTTCTTCTTTTGTGATCGAACGGATCCGCTCAACCATCAGTTCGTAACGATCTTCGATATCTTCATATTCTGCTGTTATATCCTTATAATATGTCATTTATTGTCTCCCTTTATGTTTCCAAGTTGAATGTTCTTCCGGAACACCTCATCAATCACCTGATATAACGTCTCTGATCCCTCTGGTGTCCGCTTGTTTCTACCATACACCTGGTTCTCGAAAACGCCATGCTCTTTCCAGCTTTTTCCTCCAACGGCATCACTTAACATAACCGGCGCCAGATTATCCATTACATGTGCAAATTTGGCTTCCGGCGTCTGATACTCCTCAAATTCATCCCAGAGTCCACGAAGCTTCTTCGCCTGATCTTCCGGCAGGATATTAAATATCCGGTCAGCAGCCTTTAATTCCCGTTCTCTTTTTGTTGCATTTGCATTTTTATCATATGCATATGTATCACCTGCATCTATCTCGATCAGATCATGAACCAGCAGCATGGAAACCACTCTTAATACGTCAACCGGTTCATTTGAATATTCCGCCAGTAAGATTGCCATAAGTGCAATATGCCAGGAATGTTCTGCATCATCTTCTTTTCTGATTCCATCTGTCAGATACGTCTGTCTGACTACAAATTTGCTCTTGTCAACCTCCAGTATAAAATCCAGTTGTTTCTTCAGTCTCTCATCCACACTCTTATATTCCCTTCATAAAAAAGATGCCTGATATAATAAAAACTATGATATTCAGATAAACCGCCATTTTCTTAGATGTAACCCCACCTTCTTCTGCATGATACCCGATCACGCCGAATACAATTCCGGTAAATGCCATCAAAAATGCACTGATCATCAATACCCCATAGATACGTTCTACCGTACCTCTTGATATAATGGATTTGATCACGGAAAGTATTATAAAGATTCCGCCCAAAATTCCCAATATATATGAAATGATCGTATCTCCTGAACTTCCGGGTGGAGAAACCCTGAAATCACTGTTTTTCAATCTTTTTTCTCCTTTTTCTGTCAAATCGTGCCAGAATATAATATATGATATATCCAAGCATGCCGCCAAAGGTATTCATGATAATATCATCAACATCAAACACCCCAAGTTTTGTTATCAACTGTACCAGTTCAATACTTAACGAAAACGCAAATGCCGCCAGAGTCGCTGTAAAAAATCCGGTCTTTTTACCTCTGACCCAACGGATCAACATTCCAAATGGTACAAAAGCAAGAACATTTCCAACCAGATTCAACATCACGCTTGTGTTCGTCATATAACTTCTGTACTTTACGAAACGCTTAATCTCGAGAAACGGTGTCAGATTGTACCGCATCTCTTCATATCCATGTCCCCTTCCAAACATATCGCTGAATATCAGGAAATAAACAATGGATATACTGTATAAAATGAATAGCACCAGGCATAACACCCGCAGCTTTTTCTTATTTTCTATGCTCAACGCCAGCCTCCAGGTTAATATTATTTCCTCATTTTTATTAACTGGGTAAGAAGTCTGTCTGCACACTCCTCTTTACTCATCTGTGGCAATTCAATATCTTCATCCTGTGTGATCAATGTCAGCACATTGGTATCTGTTCCAAATCCAGCTCCCGCTGTCTTTAAGTTATTTGCTGCGACTATATCGATCTTCTTCTTTTCCAGTTTCTTTCTGGAATTCTCCAGCAGATTCTGTGTCTCCATCGAAAATCCGCATATAATCTGTCTGGCAAGTCTGCTGTCCCCATCTGTCTTTCTTGCCTCTTCTCTCTGCATTCCAAGGAATGCAAGAATATCTTTTGTTCTTGTAAGTGGAATGCTCATATCAGCATCCGATTTCTTGATCTTGTTATCTGATACTTCTGCCGGTTTGTAATCTGCAACGGCGGCAGCCTTGATAATGATATCCTGATCTGCACTGGCAGCCGTTACTGCTTCATACATATCCTGTGCAGAGGTAACCGGCACTACTGTTACGAATTCTGGCGGCGTGATCGCTACCTTTCCTGTTACAAGTGTCACATCCGCCCCACGAAGCATCGCCTGTCTGGCGATCGCATATCCCATTTTACCGGTTGAATGGTTGGAAATAAAGCGAACTGGGTCGATTGCTTCCATCGTAGGACCTGCGGTAACAAGTACTTTTATTCCCTGCATATCCTTCTCTGCTGCAATATACTTTAATATATAATCAACTAACAACTGTTCATTCGGAAGCTTCCCCTTGCCTGTATCTCCACAGGCAAGGTATCCGCTTGCCGACTCTATGATCTCATAGCCGTAGGACTGTAATTTCCTGATGTTATCCTGAACGATCGGATTCTCTAACATATTCGTGTTCATTGCAGGTGCGATCAGTTTCGGACATTTTGCTGCCATGATCGAAGTACTCAACATATCATCTGCAATGCCGCCTGCAATCTTCCCAATAATATTTGCCGATGCAGGAGCAACCATAAAGATATCTGCCCGTTTTGCAAGTGCAACGTGTTCTACGTTAAACTGAAAATTACGGTCAAAGGTATCCACCAGACACTTATTTCCTGTTAAGGTCTCAAATGTGATCGGATTGATAAAATTGGTCGCATTTTCTGTCATGATGACATTTACATCTGCATGCAGTTTTACAAGCATACTGGCAACATTTGCCATCTTATATGCTGCTATACTTCCTGTTACACCTAAAACAACGGTCTTATTCTTTAACATCATTTTCTCCATTCTGCATCGTATCATTGAAAATCATTCTGTCCGGAACGAATGCTGATCCGGCTGTTATTTGTTCATATCAAGGATAAAGTTATCGATCAATCTTGCCTTGCCAAATCTGACTGCCATAGCACAAAGGACATGTCCCTCTACTATATCGATTGACTTCATGGTATCCATATCCACCATCTCAACATAATCAATATCTGCAAGTGGCTCTGATCCGATCAGGTCTTTCATTGCTGCTACAATCTTCTTCTCATCTCGCTCACCATCTTCGATCATTTTCTGTCCAAGCTTAACTGACTTGCTCAGTACAACTGCTGCCTGACGTTCTTCCGGCTTCAGATAAATATTTCTGGAACTCTTGGCAAGACCATCTGCCTCACGGATGATCGGACATCCAACAATCTCCATATCCATGTTCAGATCTGTAACCATACGCATGATGATCGCAAGCTGCTGTGCATCCTTCTGACCAAAATAAGCACGATCCGGCTGAACGATATTGAACAATTTATTTACAACTGTACATACACCTTTGAAATGTACCGGACGAGTCAGTCCGCATAATGCATCCGGAAGCCCTGTCATATTGACATAAGAACAAAATCCCGGCTTATACATTTCTTCCGGTTCCGGATGAAAAATCACATCTGCACCTGTTGTCTCGCATAACTTTGCATCTGCATCAAGATCTCTTGGATAACTCTCCAGATCCTCTGTTGGTCCAAACTGCATCGGATTGACAAATACAGTCACATGGCTGGCATACTTGGTAAGGAATACACTTTCCTCCGCAGCAGCATAACCGCCACCCACAACAAATATTTCCTTGCCGGTGAAGAACTCTCCATCACAAGTTGCGCAATAAGCTACGCCCCGTCCCTTAAACCTTTTCTCCCCCTCAAAGCCGAGCATTCTCGGATGTGCTCCGGTTGCGTGCAGAATTCCATAACAGGAAAAGTCGCCCTTATTTGTATGCACGATTTTATATTCTCCATCTACATCCAGCTTTTCAACCTCTGCCATCAGGAATTCTGCACCAAAATTCTTTGCCTGTCTGTACATAGCAGCGGTCAGGGATTTTCCATCTGTTTTCTCTATTCCCGGATAGTTCACCACCTCTTCTGTGATCGTGATCTGTCCACCAATCTTCTCTTTCTCGACAACAAGCACCCGGTAACAGGCTCTCGCCAGATAAATAGCTGCTGTAAGCCCCGCCGGTCCCGCGCCTGCAATCATCACATCATACATATTTTCATTCTTCATTCTTACAATCTCCCTACAAGATCCAGACTTGGACGCAGTGTAGCTTCTCCCGGCTGCCATTTGGCAGGGCAGACCTCGTCTCCATGCTCCGCAACAAACTGGCATGCCTGCAATTTACGAAACAGTTCATCTGCATTTCGCCCGACATTGCCTGCACTGACTTCATAGGAAACAATTCGCCCTTCCGGGTTGATGATGAAGCTGCCACGTTCAGCCATCCCATCTGATTCGATCATCACTTCAAAATCTTCACATAATTCATGATTTGGATCTGCCAACATCGGAAACGTGATCTTTCCAATCTTTTCCGATGTATCATGCCATGCCTTATGCACGAAATGGGTGTCGCAGGAGACGGAGTAGACCTCGCATCCAATTTCCTTGAACTTGGCGTAGTTACGGGCCAGATCCTCAAGCTCAGTAGGGCACACAAAGGTGAAATCAGCGGGGTAGAAGAAGAACAGGGACCAGTGGCCGAGTACATCAGCCTTGGTCACCTCATGGAACTCGTTGTTCTGGAACGCGTTCAACTTAAAATCGGTCAGTTCATGCTGCAGAAGAGTCATCATCGGTCCTTTCGCTGATTGTCAATCATCGGGCTTGTGCCTTTTTCCATCGTAACGTGATTCTCTGGAACCCGCGCGGACGTAACGCGTGAGCCTCATCACATCATTAATAACAGTCACGCTGGCAGACCATGTGATGCGGGGGGTGTTGTGGAATGGGAGCCTCCCGCACGCCACGGGAAGCGAACACCGGAAGAAAGCATAAAAAATGGGGGTTCCCGCCGGGCGTAACGC
>OJKC01001466.1_pt1 | contig 14786 bp, 8 predicted proteins | sample 1596401 | NCBI WGS metagenome assembly OJKC01 (sample SAMEA4350162, study PRJEB24818) | metagenome | biome: human; feature: gut; material: faeces | place: Denmark | collected 2013-09 | reverse complement strand
ATTCAACCTGTCGAAAAATCGCCCGATTTTATATAAAGTCATAACGAAAAGCGCGTTGAGCGGCAAATCGATTATCGGTTTCTGATCCTCGCTTCTGAAAATATCGCCGCCGTCGAGATCGGTTTTCCACTCGTAAAAGTTCCAATATTTTTTCTCGAAAAACCGCGCTATAAGCCCTTTATCGAGCCTTTTTGCAAATGCATCGAGAAGTTTTTCGATTGCCCCGCGCGATTCGGAAACGAACTTTTCGTCGCCCGAAAAATCGTAATAATCGGCAAGCGCCATTGCCGCGAAAAGCGAGAATGACGGTATCGTCGTTCCGATTTCCGAAGGAGCGCAAAGTTCAAATAAACCGTCCTCCCGCTGAGTGGAATAAAACAATCTCAGGTTTTCCCTCGGGAAGGTCGTTTCGCCGAAAAACTCATAGGCGTACTTCATCTGAAGCGCGGCATCCATGCCGTAAAAAGCCTGCTCGCGCCACGGGCAATCCTCGTAATGCGAGTGCATGCACAAATAATTCGTCCTCGCCGCCACGTCGTAAATTTTTTGGTCGAGCGGGTCTTTGAACGAAAGTTCCTTTTTCGTAACGGGATAACCGATTTCCGAAACCCCGATTTCGCGGACGGAAATATCGCAAAGAGCAAACAGGACGAGATATCTGCCGCCCATTCTGCCGAAAGGCTGAACGAATTTATTTTCTCCGCCGTTCAAATTATATGAAAACGCGAAGTTTCTGCCGTTTATATACGCGTGTACTCTGCCCTTGAAATCCTCGCCGTAGCCGACGTAAACAGCGTTCCCGTCGGGGGTTTCCGCGGCATTTTCCGCAGCGTTTTCCGCGGTAATATCGAAAAATATCTGCCCCGTGGTTTCTTCGCCGAGATCAAAAACGGCGTATTGCCCCCTTTTAATATAATTCGTCCCGTCGACCACCCCGGTAAGGCTTGCCGTCTCGATTTTTTCGGCGGGAGTTGCCCCTCCGTTAAAAACAAAATCGCCTTTTTCGAGCATCGCGCCCGTTTTTTTCGTAAAAAAACACTTTTTCACCGGGCGCGCCAAAAGAACGCTTTTATTTGCAGAAAGAACCGTTTTAATCGTTTTCTGCGGCTTTGCGGTCAGGTCGTAAGCAAACGACCAGCCTATCTGAGCCGTTATCGAATAATCGGGATAACGAATATCCTCGCGTAAAAAAACGTCGTTTCCCTCGTCGGAGAAAGCGACGACGTTTCCATTTTCGTCGGTCAGTTCATAAATAAACAGAGGTTTTCCGCTTTTATAAATCGAACTTCCGCGCGGAAATTTACAAAAATACAAATCCAGAAAACCTTTGCCCGAAAACCCGAAGCAATCGTAAGCAACGCTGCCGTAGGGCGCGGAATAAGCCCCTGAAAAGACGAATTCGCCGTTATCATAGACCGCAAAATCGCTTTCGCAACCGATTCTGAGCGTAACTTTGCCGTCGTAAACGAGCCTTACGGAAACGAACGACGCGTCCGCCGCCACCTTTTTTGCCTTAACAAAGGACTTGTTAAAATCCGTTTTCATCCTTTTAAGCCGCCGACCGCCGTGTTGTTTAAAATAGTTTTCTGAAAGACGCAGAAAATCGCTATGACGGGAATCATCGAAACGATCATCATCGCGAACAACTGCGGATAATTCGATTTATAAGAGGTTTTGGAAACAAATCTCTGCAAGCCGTAAGCGACGGTTATTTTCGTGGGAGCGTACATATAAATCGTGTAATAATCGTTCCATATGCCTATGCACGTCAGAATCGCGACCGCGCCTATCCCCGGCAAAGCCATGGGAAGCATTATTCTGAAAAAAACCGTGAAATGCGACGCGCCGTCGATAAACCCCGCCTCGGAATAACTCCAGGGCAGGTTTTTGAAAAAGCCGTAAAGCAACAGAAATCCCGCGCCGAAGCCGCCCATATTCATTATAAAAATACCGATATAAGTGTCGTACAGCCCGACTTTGGAATAAAGATAATAAATCGCCGCGGTAGAGCCGGTGGACGGAATCATCATAAGAATAACGGCTACGGAATAAAATATCCCCTTGCCCTTGAATTCGTATTTGGCAAGACAATACGCGGTCACCGCGCTGCTCGCTATGCTGCAGAAAGAACAACCTATTATAAGAATAATGCTGTTGGCAAACATTCCGACGATGGTCGTTTCGTCGATCTTTATCCCGAACACCTTTTGCCAGTTCTCGAGCGTGAATTGCTTCGGAAAAGCCCAGGTATCGAACATAAATTCCTTCTGGCTTTTAAACGAGTTGTTCACGCACCAAAGCACCGGAAAAAGCATTATGAGGGCGTAAAGAACAAAGATAACGAAGAATATTATCATTGTCGTTCTTTCCGTTTTGCTTCTTTTTCTCATATTTGCTCCGATTTTTTCTTCCGCCGCCCGCGTTTTTACGCGGGCGGCGGCGTTGTTGTCAGTTTAACGTTTTTGCTTTAAAATCAATCTTTGCGTTTTTTGCTCGCAACGATGAGCATCGCTCCGATCGCCGCGAACGCTGCCGCCGCAGACGCCGCCGAAACCGCTCCGAAGCAACCGCCCGTCTCCGACGGATCGGTGTCTACTTTTCCTCCGGACGAAGAAGTTTCGGAACCGCTTGCGGAATCTTTGCCCGATTCTGCGGGCGAGCCGCCTTTGGTATACGTTATCGCGGCGGTTTCGCTGTCGAGCAACTTCGCGCCCGAGCCGAGCGCTTTAACGGTTACGACGTAATCTCCGTCCTCTTTTGCGTCTATCGTATATGAAGTTCCGCTGACAATCGTTTCCGTTCCGCCGTTAACGCTTACGGCGTAACCGTCCGCGTTTTCAACGGCTTCCCACTTAACGGTATTGCCGTCGAACGAGAGAACGGGCGTGTCGAGAGTTACGGGGTTCGGATCGTCCGCAATCGCCCTGAAATCTTCATAGGCTGCAAGATTTTCCGCAACGGCGCCTTCGGTTTCGCCGTCAAGACGGGTTATTCTGTAATTATCGATCGCAAAGTACGCGTTTTCGTCCGCGCAGACGGACACTCTGCCCTCGTAGGCGTCGGGAAGATTCCACTCGCCGAGTTTGACGTAATCCGCGGCAGTATAGTCGGCGAGTTCTTTGCCTTCGATCATTTCAGCCGCGTATAAAGTTGCCACGTTGTCGGCAACGACGAGTTTGAGTTTGGTCGTCTTTGCGTAAAGGGAAACGTAACCCTCTTTAGCAACGGAGGCGTAAGTATGCGAGCCGTCCCCGGCAACCGTGTCGCTTCCGTCGCTTATATAGATTTCGTCGCCGACAAGTTGTCCGTGAGCCCAGTCCATAAGTTTAACCGAGCCGTAACCCTGATAGGGTTCGTCGGCGGCGCTCCATTGTCTGGTAGAGAAATCTCTTATGAACAACTGATACGCGCCTTTGCCCCAACCGTAAGGCGTTTCGTTGCCGAACGCTATGGTGAGATCGCTGTAACCGTACATCCAGCCGTCGATTTTCTCGGGGCGGGATTCTATGGGATAAGAAATATAATCGAATTCAACGACGAAATCGGCGTAAATTCCGCCCGCGCAGAACACGGTGTTTGAGCCCGAACCGTTGAACATAAGTTTGCCGTCCTTCTTTTCAAGCCCCACGGCGTCCAACTGATTCCTGAATCCCGTCGTGGAGGTTGTGGAAATCATAAAGTCGGCGGGGTCCATATACTGGTTGAAGTTACATTCTAAGTTTTTGCCGTCGCTTCTCGTATAATCGTAACGGATAATCTTCACATTGTCCGCAAGGGTAAACTTACAATTTCCCTCGCCCGCCGCCGCGAACGCTATATATTTCTCTCCGTCAACGTTTACGTTTTCAAAAGCGTATTCGCTTCCGCCGACGGCGACTTTAAGCGTTCCGTCCTTGTTTGCGAGAGCGGAGAACGCGAGATCGGATAAATCGACGTTTTCGAGCGTGTGGGTTTTAACGGTCGTTCCGCCGTTCATAAGCCCGATAACGGTGTTATCGCCGCTCTTTTCAAAGTAAACGAACGACACGCCCGCTTCCGTTACGCCTCTGTAAGTGATTTCGTCCTCTTCGAGTTCCGTCACGGCAAAACCGACTTTTTTACCCTCGGCAAGGCTTTCGATTCTGAGCGTGGCTTCGAGAGAGAACACTTTGGAAGATACTTCGTTTTTATAAACGGGCATTGCCGTCACGAGCATATCCTCCGCCGAGGAGTCGGCGAACACCGTTCCGCCGACGTTCACGATTTTGCCTTTGCTTGCGTAAACCGTTCCGGCTTTGTGCTGTTTAACCGCGAATTTGCCGTCCGCAACGTTGGTGGAAACGATCGGCGTTTTCGTTCCTTTTTCAAAAATCTGTTTTCCGAGGTCTTCCGCGCTTTCTTCGAGCGTTCCGAACTCTACCGATTTGACTATTACCGTGCTGTTGAGAGCAATCGTTATGTGATAATCTTTGGTCGCGTCGGGAACGGGATAATAGTTTTTGTTATCCTCTCCCGCCGCCTTCGTTCTCATTTTTTCGCGATAAGCAAGGTCCGCCGTTCTGTTGGCTTCGTCCTGTTCGTATAAATACATGCTTATCGAGCCGTCCGGTCTGCCGACGTAAAGGATTTTGGTAACGAATTCTTCCTTTCGTTCCCAGCCGCTGTTGCCGGCCGCCGCCATTCTCGTAGCCCAGCCGCCGCCGATAACACATTCGGGGCTTACCCATGACGCGTAATTGCCGGTGGAAGTGTGATCGCTTATCGTTCTTTCGCCGGTGGTAAACATATAATCGGTAATCGAATCCGTATCGAGGTTATACGGTTGGAAAGCGAACGACGTACTCGTCGCGCCCGTTCCGAAAGACGTTCCGTCGATTTCTATCTCGGCGTAAACGGTTTTGTCGCCTTTTACGGTATCTTCCGAACTGATAAAATTCAGGTTGGGCCACGCGGTATTCTCCGCCGCAAGATAATAAGCGGAATTAGCCGTTTTGGTGATTTTTGTTTCGTCCCCCTGCTTCGTCCAGCGGACGTCGTCCACCGTTTCCGAAACGCTTACTTTCTTCTCGGCGGCTTTCGCGCCCGTGAAAGACGTTCCGATAACCGCCGAACAAGCGAGCGTTAACGTCAACGCAAAAATAAGTAGTTTTTTCATTTTTCCTCCTTGCGGTTCATTTTTAAACCTTTTTTTAATATTCGTAAACGGGGAAGATTTTTTCGAGTACCCGTTTAGTTCCGATAACTATCGGCGTTCCGATAACGGCGCAAAGTATACCCACCGCCGCGCCCATCGTGAGTTCGCCCGATTCTCTGATGGATTGCACAATATAAAGCGCAATCGTGTAAGTTTCCCCGTCCGGTCCGCCGTTCGTCAGCAGTTTCGGTTGCAGAAAAATGGTGAATATAACCGTAGTTCCGAACATATACAACGTGGAAACCGTCGTGCCGATGAGCGGAAAAACGATATTCACGAGTTCGCCCCAGAAACCTATTCCGTCAAGCCGCGCGGCTTCTTTCAGTTCTTCGGGGATTCGCCCTATCGCGCCCGAAAGCAGCGGTATATTGCCGCCTATACCGACGATGAAACAATACAAAAGCACCATTTTCATTGCCGTATTCGGACTCATCAGCCACCCCTCTTCGGGGATAATGCTTTCGAGATGCAACGCTTTCAGAATGGGGTTTATTATGCCGTTCGTGGAATCGAACACGAACGCGAAAAGCATCGTTAAAACGACGACGCTTATTATCGACGGCAGATAAAACACCACTCTGAATACCTTCGCGCCGGGCATATTTTTCGATAAGACGTAAGAAAACACTATGCCGAGCGGCAGCAAAATAAAGTTGTTCAGGGCAAACAGCAGAAGCGAATTTCTTATCGCTTTGAGAATAACGCTGTAAGGCGAAGTCATGTTCCTGAAAATTTCCGCGTAGTTCTGCCACCCCACCCAGACGTAACTTCCGTCCGACGAAGCGGACCTGTCGAGCGTTTTGAACGACAGGGCGATCGTGTCTACGTTGATATACACGAAGAACACGAGGAAATGCGCTATGGGTATCGCCATCATCGCGATCAGAAACAGCCTCTTGTGCCACGCGGCGGAAAGCCCTTTCTTTTCTTTTATCACATTCCCGCTTCTTTCTTCCATGTCGCCCAATTATCTTTCACGTAATTATATTCGTTCGCGCAGTATACCGCCGCGGTGAGTTCTCCGCTCCTTATCTTCGTGTAAGGAGAAAGAGTGTTGAAAACTCTCACTTTTGTCGCAAGCCACAACGGAGATTTGCTGTATTCGAAATAACTGTAATCGGAGTTTGTGCAGATATCGAAGCAATCGGCGTTGAATTTCGTGTATTCTCCCTCCGAATAATCGTAGACGAAAGGTCTTACGCTTCCGGTATCTTTGGTGTATTGTTTCAAAATATCGTCGCGCTGTAAAAACGCGAGGAATTTCTTACCGCCCTCTTTGTTTTTAGCCTTCGCGGGGACGAGCATATAGTCGGGCTGAGCCGAATAGTTGCAGGAAATATATTCGCCGTCCTTTTTGAGGGAAACGTTTTCCACGTAAGGCGTTCTCATCATTCTGATTTCAAAGCCGTCGGGCAAAAATTCCTGCATTTCACATTCCATCCAGCCGCCGTTCGGCATCATCGCCGCTTCGCCGATAAGGAAACTCTGCTGAGCCTGCGTATTCCTCTTTGAACCCGAACCCGCGAGAACGTAAGAATACTCTTTCCCGTTATAAGTTCCGCTCGCGTTTTTCCCGAACAGTTTGTTGAACTGATTAAGCCCCACAAGTTTGCCGTAACTCGGATCGCTCTGCGTTTTATAAGCGAACACTTCTTCGCTGCCGAAATCGAAAAACTCCTCGACTTTTTCCTTGCCGGAAGCCTGCAACCACCAGTTCATGAGCAGGAAATCGAAATATCCGCCGTCCGCTCCGCAATAGACGAAAGGCGAAACTTTGCCTTTGGTATCCACGATGATCCGGTCGCAGAGTTCAACGAGTTCGGTCACCGTTTCGGGAACTTTCCAGCCGTACTGCTCGAACATTTTGCCGTTATAAGCGATGCCCGTAACGTTTTTGTTCCATGGCATGACGTAAAGCGACTCTTTGTTTTTCACGGTCGCTTTACTGTAATCGAGGAACACTTCGTCCGTTTTTTCGCCGATAGAGGGCTTATCCTCTCCGTCGACTTTCGTCGCGTAGACGTCGTCGATAGGCTCTATCCAGCCTTTCACCGCGAAATCGTACCAATTGGAAGCGAGAACCATATAAACGTCCGCTATCGCCGCGCCCGTTTCGAGTTTGTTGCTCATTCCGGTCGTGATTTCGGGATCGCCGTCGAGGTAAACCCAGTATTCGCGGTTTTCGGTCACGAAAGCCTTTGCGGCGTTTTCTATCCACGTTCTGCCGAAGCCCGTTTCGGCGAAAGTGACTTTGATTCTCGTTTTATTGTCGATGCTGTCGCCGGGAACGTCCGGATCGATATAATAAACCCTGTTTTCGTTCATTATCAAACCCGTCGAGCCGTTTTTGCTTTCGTCCGAGCCGCCGCCGCACGCGAAGGTCAACGCGAGCGTAGCCGCCATAAGGAAACAGCAAATAATCGTTTTTAAAAACTTTTTCATGATTTCTCCTCTTTCTTGATTTAAAAGATATGACGAATTTATTTCAAAGGTATGACGAACGCGCCGTCGCCGCTGTCGAGATTGAGTTTAAGAACTCCGTTGTTGAGTTTTATCGTGGTGAGTTCGCCGTCGACGACAACCGCGGCGTAATTCGTATCTTTAAACGTGATTTCGATTTTGTTGGACAAGTTTTTGGCGGGATCGGTGAAGTTTACCACCATAAACCCGTCCTCTTTGCCCGCTTTATCCTTGAACACGCCGATAAGCGTATCCTGCTCGGCGGTGTATTTTTCGATGCGCGGATGGCTCGTCATAACGTACTTGGCGACGTATTCGAAGTTATCGTTTTCGCCCATCGCGTTTTCTCTGCCGACCTTCGTCATCGATCCCTGCCACTCGAAGTTATCGTAAATATCGTCGAACGCGAGAATTTCGCGGTTTATTTCTTTAACGTAATCGTAAACCGCCGTTTTCGTTCCGTCGAGTTCAATCATCGCCTCGGTAAAATGAGTAAGTCCGTCGTAGCGGATAGGCGACCAGTAACAGAACCAACTTATCTGTTTTCCGCCGTAAGCGAGGAAGGTGTACGCCTGAAATGAAATATCCGCCGCGCTCGTGGGGATTCGGTTCGCCCCGCCGTAACCTATGCTCTGAAGATAAGTCCACATTTCTCTGTTCGTCGCTTTCGCTCTCTGCGCGACGTATTGCATGGAAACGATAAACGTCGGCTCTATCGAGGTTTTGCCCGTAGAATTACTACCGAGAAGGGGATAATGGTCGTAAGAAATATAGTCCGTGGCGGTTTCGCCTTCGAGCCATTTGTCGAGATAATATTCCCACGCGGTACATTCTTCGCTGTTCCAGTTTTCGTCGGTGAAATCGGCGGCTCTGCCTATTATCGGGCAGAGATTGACAAGCCCGACCTTGTCGGGGAAAACCTTTTTGTATCTTTTAAGCGCGAGTTTGCACACGTCGATTTCGTTTAAAACCGGCTCGTCCTCGATGAGGTGACCGTATAAAGCCGCGTCGTCCTTATAATAAGCCACGGCCTCCTGCGCCGCCGCGACCGCCTCTTCGTCCGTAAGCGAAACGTTTTTCAGAATTCCGTTGAGGGTGTAATCCCTTATCATCTGCTTCACGCCCGTTTTTTCGGCGGTGGCGAGCATTCTCTTGATAAACCTCGAGTCGGACGTATAATTGCCGCTGTAAGGTCCGCCGTCCGTCGCCGAAACTTTCCATTCGCCGGGGTACATTATGGAAATCCCGCTTTCTTTGAAAATCCTGTACTGATTTTCAAACTCCTCGTCGGTCAACTCTCTCGCGCTGCCGGCGACTACGTCCTTTTTGGTGTTGAGTTTAACGACGTAGTTAGGCACGCCCACCCAGGACGAAATTTTATACTCGACGTTTTCGTTTCTGTTTTTAACGTAATCGGGAAGATTCGCCTCTCCCGCGTTTCCGCCGCCCGTCTTGCACGAACCGAGCGAAAATACGAAAATAAAAGCGAACATCAGGCACAGTAATTTTTTCATCTTTTTCTCCTTTTCCGGATAATATCAACCAAAAACAAAACAAGCCGTTTCCGGTATTGACAGATAAATTATAAACACGCGGACTACGGCAAACAATGCAATTTATCGGATAAAAAGTGTAACATATACGCAAAAAAGATTTTTACGTGTTCCGTTTGCTTTGCCGACGGCGGATTCGTCTGCAACGACAAACCGAATTTTCGGCAAAACAAAAAGGCATACCCCGAACCGCTCCTCGCTTACGGGATACGCCTTAAAACTTTCGTCTTTATTTCAACGCGTATTCTTTCGGTCTCACGCCGACCTTTTTCAGGAAGAAATTAGAAAAATAATGCTCGTCCGAAAAACTCAGCCTGTCGGCGATCTGCTTTATCGTCAGGTCGCTGTTTTTCAACAAAATTTTCGCCGTTTCGATTTTTTTCTGCAAAATATATTCGTAAGGCGTTATATCGTAATTCTTCTTGAAAAGCCTTATCACCTGAGATTTTGAAAGATAAACTTCGTTCGCCACCTTGTCGAGGTCGATTTTCTTTTCGATACTGTCGTCTATAACCTTTTTTATCCGCTGAACGGTCGCGTTCACGTGTTTCAGCGTTTTCGTTGTGAGCGCTATTCTGTGAACGATTTTAAGGAGCAGCACCGAGATTTCTTCACACAGAGTTTCATATGAAATATCGCTTTCGGCAAGCGTTCTCATCTCTTCGAAAAGGTCTTTGCAGTCCGCGCGGTAACACGCCGATTTTTCAAGCCCGTAAGCGGCGAGCAGGTCGTTGACGTAATAGCCGTAAACGGTTATCCACAATTTCCGCCACGGATCGCGCATATCGGTCGTGTTGCGATGATTGCTCCCTGTGGGAATGATTATCACGTCGCCTTTCTCGGGGTAATAAGTCGTACCGTTCACCACTATTTTGCCCTTTCCTTCAAGAATATATTCCACGTCGCTTATATCCGAATTCTCCCGCCAGGACGAATAATTCATCTCGCAGGTGCTTTTGCCTATAGCCTGAATGTTGAGGGGAATTCTCGCGTCCTTCGTATAAAAGCAGCGCATTTCTTCCATATGCGTTTAAACCTCACTTTTTTGCGTATTATACCCATTGAAACGGCAACGCATTGCCATTATAATTCATTGCGTAATATTTGTCAAACAGGAGAATATATGAAAAACGCAAAAGCATTTCAAAAACTCTCGCCGGGCGAAATTTACCCCTCGGGCTGGATGAAAAGGCAACTCGAAATTCAGGCGGCGGGGCTTGCCGGCAATCTCGACAAAGTGTGGCCGGACGTTAAAGACAGCGGCTGGCTGGGCGGCAAAGCCGACTCGTGGGAAAGGCTCCCCTGCTGGCTGGACGGATTTGTTCCCCTCGCTTATCTTCTGAAAAACGAAGACATGATTTCGCGCGCGGAAAAATATATAAACGAAGTTATATCCCGCCAGTGCGAGGACGGCTGGCTCACGCCCACGACGGACAGAAAAAACTGCGACCTGTGGGCGGAAATCGTCATGGACAAAGTTCTCGCCGAATACGCGGAATATTCGGGCGACGAAAGAGCAACGAAAGCCGCCGAAAAAAGTCTGCTCTGCATGTATTCTCACGTTCGCAACTGCACAGTTCACGGCTGGGCGTCGGCGCGCTGGTTCGAGGCGATTTTTCCGATTTTACACGTTTACGAGCGGACGAAAAACAAGCAACTCATCGGTTTTGCCAAGGAATTATACTGCACTTCCTTCGATTACGAGAAAATGGCCGATACGCTGTCTTTCGCCAAACCGAAAGAAAGAAAATATTGGAACTTCGAACTTCACAACGTCAACGTGGCGATGGCTCTCAAACAAAAAGCGTTATATTCGCTTATTTCGGGCAAAAAGGACAAAGGTTTCGCAAAAAAATTCCTGAATAAAATCCTTTCTCTTCACCGCGTGGGCAACGGACATTTTTCGGGCGACGAGTGTCTTTCGGGACATTCGCCAATTCACGGAACGGAACTTTGCGGCGTGGCGGAAACAATGTTTTCTGCGGAAACTCTGCTCGAAATAACGGGCGACGCGTACTGGGGCGACGTTCTGGAAAATCTCGCGTTCAATCTGCTCCCCGCCGCGCTCACGCCCGACATGTGGGCGCATCAGTACGACCAGCAAGTCAATCAGATCGAATGTTCCGCGCAAAGCAACGATGACGTTCCGTTCAATTCCAACAACGGCGAAGCGCATCTTTTCGGGCTTGAACCGCATTACGGCTGTTGTACGGCAAACCACGGGCAGGGCTTTCCGAAGTTTGCCGAACGTCCCGTTATGCGTTGCAAAAACGGGCTTGTAATACTTTCTCCCACGCCCGCCGAAGTCCGCGCCTGCGTCGGCGGAGAGAACGTTGAACTGAGCGTTATTTCCGATTATCCGTTCAAAAGCCGTTTCGAGATTGTTTGGAAACAGAAAAACCATGCCGGCTCTGCTCCCGGCGAGGCGCTGAAAATCAGAATTCCGTCTTACGCGAAGTTGTCGGTAAACGGCAGAATTTACGGCGGAAAATACGCTACGCTTGCGATAACCAAGCCCGAGGAAACTTTTTCGTGCGAATATATTTACTCACCCCGCCTCGAAAAAACGGATACGGGAATGTACGTGCTGAGAAACGGCGCGCTGTTATATTCCGTGCCGATAAAATACAGAAGCGTCCCGCGCGAATACACAGCGAAAACTTCGGCGTGGGCGAGTTACAACATCTGCACGATAAACGAGATAGAAAGGAAATTTCCTTATTGCGACTACGAATTTTTCCCGATTTCTAAGTGGAATTACGCTTTTTCGGATAAACCGCGTTTCGTTTATAAGGAAAACGCGATAGGCGATTATCCGTTCTCGCCCGAAAACCCGCCGTGCGAAATCTCCTGCGAGATGAAAACAGTCAAATGGGGCAAAAGACGCGGAATGTGCGCCGAAAAGCCGAAAAGCACCGTGGCGACGGGCGATGAACGTGTTACGCTTATCCCTTACGGCGCGACGATCCTGCGAATGACGGAGATGCCGGAAGCGACCGGAAAGACGAGCGGACAATCGAAATAACAGGTCCAGTCCCACACAAGAGATACGAATCCAAAAGTCCGGGAAAACAGGAAAAACTTTTCGGGTGCTTTTCAAAGCGGCGGAAAGCCGATGAAAACACTGCTTAAAGCAGGTTAAAAGGAAATGCGGCAACGGCCTATGAAAAAGAATCGATTTTAACCCACACACAGGCATTAAACAATAAAAGTCGGCGTATGCCAGACAAGAATAAAACGAACCGTGGTCTGACGGCGAGTTTTTGACTAATACATCGTTACGCTCGCGGCTTATACGTCAAGTATTAACCCGTTCGCGTGCCTTGTCTTAGCCTAAAATTTCGCCATCAGACTCGCAAGCGACCAAAACGCCGATATTTTCGATGATTTTTGGTAAAGACGAACGCAGACGTACTGTACGTACTTCAAGCGAGAATTTGACAAAAAGCGCGGAAATTGCGGCGTTTTGGCAGGGTTCGTATTATTCTTGTCTGGCATAGGTCGATTAATCACGCAATTTAATATATAATAAGAAAAAAAATACCGCGATAACTTCACTACCAAAACAACACCGATTTTTCAAGCGCGATTTCAAAAATTTTCAGCAAATATGAAAGAGAGTCTGACCGAAGTCAAACTCTCTTTTTTGCCGTTATTCAGATTTGCTTAATTCTGCAAATTACTTCTTCTTGGTGAACAATGCTTTGATTGCTACGCCCAAGTCTGCAAACGTCTTTTTCTTGACTGCAAACCAAAGAACGGCAAATCCGCCGAGCCCTGCGACCGCTGCCGATCCTGTTACAATGCCGGCAATCGCTCCGCCCGAAAGTCCGTCCTTTTTAGCAGGCGGGGTGATTTCGCCACCGCCCGAAGACTTATCTTCATATACAGCGGTAAGGACCATTTCGTCTTTTACCTCAAAGGTATATTCCTTTTGGGTGCTTACGATTTTTCCGCTTGCGTCCTGCCAACCTTTGAATACTTTGCCTTCTTTATCTTCTGCCGTTACGGTTACGCTTTCGCCGTGCTCATAGAATTTGCTTTCGCCGTTTATTACCACGTTGTGCGTGCCGATTTTGGCAATTCTAAGTTCGGTGATTTCGCCCCCGTCTTTATCAAAGTGTCTTCCGCAAACCGTGCAATCTTTGTGTCCTTTCGTTCCGAATTCTGTGGTTGTCGGCGCAACTTCGTCTGTCCAACCACCAAAGGTATGGTCGTTTGTGGTGGGGATAGTCAAGTCCGCAATCTCTTTTCGGGTTATCGGGTCGCAATTTTTTCCGCACAATCTGCAAACTCTATGCTCTTTCACGCCGGTATCTTTGCAAGTTGCGGGTATTTCGGCAACCAAATCATCCAATTCGTGACCGTCCGGATTGACGAGGATAACCCAATCGGTAATTTCCTTATTGCTTGCGTCGTAATACTTATCGCAAATGCTGCAATGCTTGTATCCTTTTCTACCCGGGGCTTGACAAGTTGCGTACTGTTCTTCTACCCAAAAACCAAAACTGTGCCCGTAGTATGGGCTGACGGGAGTTTTCAACGCTTCTTCGGTTGTTTCGTTTTTATCCTCGTCAAAGAACTTTCCGCACCCTTCGCACGTATAGTGCGCTTTCATACCGCCTGCGATGCAAGTTGCGGGAGTTTCTGCAACAAATTTAAGATTATGTGTTGCGTCGGGATTGTCAAGATTGCCGCACGTCGTGCGTTTTTCGGTACAACCGCCAACAAACTCGTGCGCTGCATACTGCGAGCCTGTGTCAAAAGCATAGGCTATGCCCGGGCAAGCCGCGTCGGCGCATTTTGTGAAACGAACGCGAATACAATACGCAACGTTCTGCTCTACAAATTGAGTTTCGACTCTGCTCCATGGGAGCGACGCATCGTCTTTTTCCCACAACTTTATTTTTTGTCCGTCTTTGACTTTGTGCACAGATGTAAGCGTTACAGTATAGTTTGCGCCCGCAGGAACTTTTAGTGTTTTGTTTGTCGCATTCTCAAGTTCAAAAGCGGCGTCAAGAGTATCGCCAACCTCAACTTTTCTAAACGCTACGCCCAATGTTTCTATCTGTGTTTCGTCTGCCGCATAGGCCGTACTCGTCGGGCTTGCAAATACAATGCCGAGCATAAGCGCAAGGCACATCGTAAGACCGAATATAAGCGCTGATATCTTTGATTTATTCGCCTTGTTGTGTGTCATATCGTATCTCCTTTTAATTTTTGCGGGGATATATTCCGTGCCGCTTACGCGACTTAAAACCTTTGTAAAAATATTGTGCTTTTTTCCTTATAAAAGCAAAATCGCACCGCCCCATAGGTTTAGCCTATGCGGCAGTGCGGTCAAATTCCGTTACTCTTACTTAAATTATAGGCAGACTTTCTCGTCTTCGATTGCCGCGCGCGCGTCATACCTTGTCAACTCCTTTTGGATAGTTCAGACAAATTCTTTTCGCGATTAGGGATTCCATTCGTTATCACTAACTATTTTTGCGGTGATAAACCGATTTATGCGGCGTTAAACGCCGCTCGTAGTACGACAAGTACAACTTCGGGCGTTTGCCTTGCCTAAACGAGCCGCGTTGCGGTCGGTTTCTCATCCG
>OJKC01001462.1_pt1 | contig 14848 bp, 14 predicted proteins | sample 1596401 | NCBI WGS metagenome assembly OJKC01 (sample SAMEA4350162, study PRJEB24818) | metagenome | biome: human; feature: gut; material: faeces | place: Denmark | collected 2013-09 | reverse complement strand
CACCAGACCAGAGAGGATGTGATGAAAAATCTATTTCAAACTGAACACCACATTGCCGCCGTTCATTCCCTTGCCGCGCTTCATGCTGGCGGGCGAATATTCCATCAACGCCAAGCTGCTATATGGGTTGCTGCTCAACCGCACTACACTTTCCCAGAAAAGCGGCTGGGTGTCCGAGGATGGGAATGTGTATGTGATCTATACGATCAAGCAGATGGCGAACGATCTTGACCGGAGTGAGCGGACAGTCAAGACCGCCCTGCGGGAGCTGGAAAATGCCGGATTGATTACCCGCATCCGTCAGGGCTGGAATCAGGCGAACCGCATCTTTCTGCAAATCCCGGACATGGTGCAGGTTTCTTCCCGTCCAGAAGGCAATATCTGCCCAATGGATGTGCAGGATTCTTCCCCTTGCATGGGGCAGAATTTGCCCGCAAGTAATACTGATACAGAGTATAAAGAACATAGTAAGACCGAAAGAGTAGAGAGTACGCGCCGCCGATATGGAGAGTTTCAAAATGTTTTCCTGTCAGGCGAGGAATGTTCCCGGCTGGAAACGGCTTATCCCGGCAAAGCTGCCGAATACATTGAGCGGTTGTCCCGGTACATGGCTTCCAACGACAGGCACTATGCCAATCATTACGCCACCATCAAGAAGTGGCTGGACGAGGACAGCAAGGGCATGAGCGCGAAAAACTACACCTACGACGATAACGAGGGAGAGTGTCTATGAATCCAATTTTTACGAAAATGGTTGATACCGTTGAAGCTGCTAATGCCGCACCTGACGATTACATCAATCCTGCCGATGAGCTGAAATACTGCGGCAAGTGCCACATGCCGAAAGAAGCCTTTTATCCCGCAGACCTTCAGGCACAGGGCTTTACCAAGCACCCGGTGATGTGCAAGTGCGCTGCCGAACGCCGAGAACGGGAAGAAGCGGAGCGCCGGGAATACGAGCGAATGTCCTATATGACAATGCTCCGCAGCGAAGCGTTCCGCGATGTGCCCGCCTCTGGCTGGCGGTTTGAGTCAGCCGCAGTTACAACGTCCCAACTTGCAAAGGCGAGAGGCTACGCGCAGAACTGGGACGAGTTCAAAAAAGCGGGGATCGGGCTGCTCCTGTTCGGGAATGTCGGCACGGGAAAATCCTATGCCGCTGGCTGCATTGCCAACGCTCTGATTGACCGTTTGGAGTCTGTCCTCTTTGTGGGAATGTCCGATGTGGTCAACCGTATGCAGGGTAATTTCGGCACGGACCGTGACCACTACATGAAATCGCTTATGCGCCCTGACCTCCTCATTCTGGATGATTTGGGTGCAGAGCGTAACACCAGCTTCGGCAAGGAGCGGGTATTCGATGTGGTTGACAAGCGGCTGCTGACCGGCAAGCCCATGATCGTCACCACGAATATCCCGCTTTCCGTTATGAAGCAAGCTGTCGATCTGGATGACCGCCGCATTTTTGACCGCATCTTAGAGGCCTGCGTCCCGATCCGCTTCGACGGGGAGAACTTCCGCAGAGGCAATGCCAGCGCGAATATCAAAAAAGCCGCAGAAATGCTGAATGGGTAAGCTGTTGCAGCAGCTTACCCACCCATGAGACAGGAATATTATTCAACCGGCTTTCCTGTTTCTTCTGAAATAAAACGACCCTCAAACCGACAGCCGATCGCCGCCGCTATTTCCTGCAACTCGCTTTCCCTGAAATTGTCACGGCGCATTTTGCCGCTGATATTTTGGGTTGTGCAGCCAAGCTGCCTTGAAAGCTGACTGACAGTTACGCCTTGCTTCTTCATAGCAGCCCGGATAACCTGAGCCATACTCATTGACTTCACCTCCGGGGATTTTCAAAGTAATTATACATGAGAGCAAGCAGAAATGTCAATTCAGGAGTTACCGGAGAATCGCTCCGGAGCTATTGACCCAAGACTGGAAATAGCATATAATAGTAACTGCTGAGTTACCATTGGAAAGAGCGGCACTTCATTCGGCTGACGATCATAACGTCAAATGGAGTGATTACATGGTAGAAAACGAAAACTACAAGAGCTACACTGCAAACAATGGAACTGAGCTTCGCTTTCCCAAGGAGAGCGTGATTCAGATGACAGCAGAGCAGAGAGACTGCTACCAGAACTTTATCAATGTTCTGGCACAAATCCTGATCAAGTATGCTGCCGCAGAAAAAGAAAATCAGAAAATCTGAGCAGAGTATTCCGGGCGGTCGATGACCGCCCGGCCCTGCAATAGGAGGCAATCTATGTATAATACGAAAGAGGGCAAATCGTGTGTTATCTATATCCGCGTCAGCAGTGAGCGTCAGGTAAAGGGGTATAGTCTGGACGGGCAGAAACACTATCTGGCTGAATGCGCCGAGCGTCGGGGTATGACCGTTCTTGATACCTACGTTGAAGAAGGCAAAAGTGGCAAGAGTATCGAGGGGCGGACGGAGTTCCAGCGGATGCTGGATGACATTCAGAGCGGAAAAGTACATACGGACTATGTGCTGGTTTTCAAATTATCGCGGTTTGGCAGAAACGCGCGGGACGTGCTGAACTCCCTTGAGTTTATTATGAAATATGGCGTTCACCTGATGTGTGTAGAAGATGGGCTTGATTCCTCAACCTCTATGGGAAAAATGATGATTACCATTCTCGGTGCGGTAGCTGAGTTGGAGCGAGAGAACATCATTGCACAGAGCCTTTTGGGGCGTGAGGAAAAAGCAAAGTCCGGCGGCTGGAACGGCGGCTTTGCACCCTATGGGTATCGTCTGGTAAAGGGTGATGACAAGAGTAAAGGGAAATTGGAGACCGTCCCGGAAGAAAAGGCTGTCGTGCAACTGGTTTTTGATATGTTCCTGAACCGAAATATGGGCTACACGGCAATTTCGGGCTATCTCAATCGAAACGGTTATACTCGCCCACCGGCAAAGAATGCCATCCGCCCCAGCTATGGAGAGTGGAGTTCTGACCACATCAAGAGAATGCTTAGCAATCCGGTTTATACGGGGCGCGTAGCATGGGGCAAGCGCCGCACAGAGAAAGTTCCCGGCAAAGATAACGAGTATCGGCTTGTGAAGCAGGACGAGTATATTTTGAGTGAGGTTGTTTCCCATGAGGCATTTGTTTCCAAAGAAGATTTTGACAAGGTGCAGGAGATCAAAGCCATTCGTGGGAAAAAAGGTAATCACAACATAGGTCAGTATAACGCGCATCTGTTGTCCGGTATCGTAAAATGTCCGCAATGCGGCGCACCTATGTATATCGGTATGACCAAGTGGACAAATCAGGACGGCACGGAGCGCCGCACAGAATCTTATGTCTGTTCTTATGCGACTAAACATAGAGGGACTTCGGTATGCCGCAGGAATGGCGTGGTAGCCAGTCAGGTTGAGAACGAGGTGATGGAGTACACCCGGAAGATTGTTCGCAATCCGCAGTTTATCAAAGATTTGCAGGAAAAGGTAATGACCACCGTGGACATGACCGAGGTCGAGAATGACATTACCGCCTACAAAAACCAGCTATCCGCTTTACAGCGCAGCCGCGACAGCTTGGAGCGGGATATTGACCGCATTGCCCCGGATGACAAGTATGCAGAGCGCCGCCGCGTAGATATGACGCGCCGCCTGAATGATCTCTATGACCAGATTTATAAGGCGGAGGATCTGCTGCAAGAGAATATGATGAAAAAGGCGACTCTGGAAAGTGAGCAGATGTCTGTACAATCTATGATCGGAATCCTCTCGTCTTTTGACGCAATCTATGATAGAATGAATGCGGTAGAGCGGCGCGACCTTGTGAAATACCTGATTTCCGAGGTTGAGTTGTTCCCACGTGAGGAGCAAAAGACGCAGAAACGCTTTGTAAAGGCGATTGCGTACAAGTTTCCTATTGAGCAAAAGGTGCTCACGCAATTTGACGAATGCGGGGCATCTGTGGAAACGGTTGTTACCCTGTCCAGAAAAATACCGGATGACGTGATAGAGGTCGACCTGAACCTGGATGAGCTAGATATCACTGCTTCCGAATCAAAGGCTACTTATCCGGAGATCAAGGAGTATGTCCTTCAGAACTACGGCCTAAAGGTTTCCAGCCTCTACATCGCCCAGACAAAGCGGGAGTGTGGTCTGGAGGTAGGCGAGCATTATAACGCCGCTAAGCCCGACGGACGGCCTCAGCCGCAGATGCCCCCTGAAAAGGAAGCGGCGATTATGGCAGCACTGAAGCATTTTCAGATGATTTAAAATATACTGTGTAATAGGAAATCGCCTGTCCGTGTTTTATACAGACAGGCGATTTCCTCATATGATGCGAATTCAAAAGTACTCAGATGGAATTTCCTCTTTTTATGCTTACATCCCAGATGATCTCAGAAGGAAAATCCGACTGATTGTTAATCTTTTTCAAAATGACATCTACGCAGGAGGAAGCCAGACCGTCGATATTCTGGCTGATTGTAGTAATCCTGGGGGTGGTGTATCCAGTGATGTTCAGACCGTCGTAGCCCACCAGTTTGACCTTGCCTGGGACATCGATTCCCATTTCCTGCAGGATATTCAGGCAGCATACAGCACCCAGATCGGTAGCAAAAATACCGTCGAAGTCCTGGGCTTGGTCTAGTTTTTCCCGGAACATAGCCCGCAGGGCATTGATGTCAAAGACATTCCATTCACTCGGATAAGTGGTGACATGAATTCCCTTGCTTCTGAGAACTTCCTCAAAAACCTGGTGCCGAATATTGGAAGGGGTGGGGATGTTGGCTGGAGTCATGAACTGAATGACATTTTTACATCCGGCTTCAGCCATCAGATTGGCGGCCAGGGTGCCGCCCTTGCGGTGGTTGGAGTAGACCACAGGAATATCCTCGGAAAAGCTGTGATCCAAAGCGACTATGGGCTTTGTAGTACTTAAATAGAGGGAAGAATCCAGCGTCTGAGAACATGTGATAATACCGTCCACAATATTCCGGTCCAGCATTTCCAGATATGTCTTTTCCCGGTCGCTGATGCCGACGGTATTACAGATCAGAGTTTTATAGCCGTGCTGGTATAGATGCATTTCTACATAGTGAGCAAAAGCGGAAAAGAAGGGGTGCTCGATATCTGGAACCACCACGCCGATGAGCGTTGATTTATTCCTGGCCAGATTCCTGGCCAGCTGGTTGGGAGTGTAACCCAGTTCCTTGACGGCCTGCGCAATTTTTTTTCGAGTGGCTTCTGCAAGATAGCCATTGTTGTTAATATATCTGGAAACGGTTCCAATGCCGACTCCTGCGTGTTCGGCTACATCCTTCATACTGGGCATTTCTATGCAAGTCCTTTACGAGTAAATTATAAATTCACGAGTTCTATTGAGGCTATTATATCAAAAATATGGAAAAAAGCAAGAGGATATGGAAAGAAATATGGAATAGATTCCATTGGAATATCGGTATGAGCCCTCAGCTGAAAGGTATAAAATTCAATGATAGGGACTATGGAAGCGCTACCATAACAGAAAGAGAGGGACAACTATAAGGATTGTGTAAATTCACCAAAATAGAAGTGACAAATCTATATAAACGCAACAATTGACAAAGAGATAGAAAAGTATTAAGATGAATATGTGCAAAAGATAAGTGAAACAAGCAACTGACTAATGGGAAAGGTCAGCTTTTTTCTTCTGAATTTTATGGAACCGGCTCCATAAAATGAGTGAGAAATGTCATGAGAGCGGAAATTTCCTGGGCGGACCGTCAGCCCAGTGATTCTTTAACTTCGGAGTTATTTTTCTGTTCGGACTGGAAGCGGTTCCATCTATAAAATATAAAGGAGGAGATCACAGACAAAACAGAGTACCTTCCGCATTCCCCAGAAAACAATAATATGGAAAAGTATGAAAAGGAGAATTCAGTCATGAAAAAAATTATTGCTCTTTTACTCGTAAGTGTTCTTGCACTGGGCATGTGTCTGACCGGATGCGGCCAGGAGGATACCCCTGAGACAACCGTAGCAGCAGCCGCCGGTACCGAGGCAACCGAGGATGAGATCGTTATCGGTGTCTCCATGCACTGTGCCAGCTCTTTCTTCGATGGCGTCATCGAGGGCGTAGAGGCTTATGTGGCAGAAAACGGTGGCCGTGTCATCAATGTGGATGGCAGAAGCGACGCCAACTATCAGATGGGTGTCATCGAGGATTTCATCGCTCAGGGCGTGGACGCAGTTGTCTACTGTCCGGTTGACTCTGTTGCTGCTACTCCCGCACTGAAGCTGCTGAAGAATGCAGGTATCCCCGTCATCAACATCGACTCCGCTGTGGACGCTTACGATATGATCGACGCCTTCGTTGCTACCGATAACTATGAGGCCGGCAAGATCGCCGGTGAGGCTCTAGTGAAGAATGACCCCGATGGCGGTAAGGTCGCCATCCTGGACTACCCCATCAATGAGGCCGCTGTCTCCCGTGCCAACGGTTTTGCTGATGCCATTAAGGACCACGGCTTTGAAGTGGTTGCTCAGCTGGAAGCCGGTGTCACCCCTGAAAAGGGTATGTCCGTTGCCGAAGACGTTATCCAGGCCCATCCCGACCTCAGCGCTATCTTCGTCATCTGTGATGACAGCGCCCAGGGTGCCTATGCTGCTATTAAGAGCTCCGGACTGAATATTCCTCTTTACAGTGTTAACGGCGGCCCTGAGTCCAAGGCCGCATTCCGTGAAGACGGTGTTGACGGCGTGTGGAAGTGCTCGCCTGCTCAGTCTCCCTACACCATCGGCTACAAAGGCACCGAGGCTGCCTACAAGATCATTGCCGGTGAGAAGGTTGAGAAGGAGATATTTATCCCCAGCTTCGCCATCGATGCAACCAATGTTGCTGATTATCCCGGCGACTGGCAGTAATTGCTGATCCGGCCCCCGGAGTAACCGGGGGCCTTTCCAAAAAATTCATTCAGGAGTTGATTTGAAATGCCGGAAGTAATCCTGCAGATGAAGGGTATCAATAAAACATTCGGCACCAACAGGGTGCTGACCGATGTGGATCTGACACTGCATCGGGGAGAGGTTCTGGGTCTACTGGGTGAGAACGGCGCAGGTAAGTCGACTCTGATGAAGATCCTCACCGGTATTTATCCCAAGGATTCAGGAGACATTTATGTGGAGGGCCGGGAGGTCCACATTAACAATGCAGATGACGGTAAGAAAAACGGTATCCGGATCATCCATCAGGAGCTCATGCTGGGACAGGATATCTCCGTTGCGGAAAATATCTTCATGGGACAGGAAAAGGTGGGCCGTTTCGGTTTGGTGAATCTCCGTGAGGAAAACGAACAGGCGCAGGAGCTGCTGGATCGGTATCATATGGACATCCGTTCCACTCAGATTCTGAGAGAGCTGACCATTGCTCAGCAGCAGATGGTGGAGGTGGTCCGGGCCATTTCTTTCGGTGCAAAGATTGTTGTCATGGACGAGCCGACCTCTTCCCTTTCCCACTCGGAAATCCAGGTGCTCTATGAGATGATTGACAGGCTGAAAAAGTCCGGCGTTGGTATCATCTACATCTCCCACAAACTTAATGAGTTGTTTGATATTACCGACTACATCGAAGTCCTCAGGGACGGCTGCTATGTGGACACTGTGGAGACGGCAAAGACCAACAAGGATCAGCTGGTTCAGATGATGGTAGGCCGTGAAATCGGCAGTTACTACTACAAAACCAACACTCCCACCGATGAGATCATTATGGAGGTCAGACATCTTGCAGACGGAGGCCTTGTCAGGGATGTTTCCTTTGACCTTCATAGAGGAGAGATTCTGGGCTGTGCGGGACTTGTGGGCGCAGGGCGGTCTGAGACCATGCAGTGCATTATGGGGCTTTCCCGTCGGACGGACGGAGATGTCCTCATAGAAGGAAGAAAAGTATTTTTTACCGATCTGGAGGATGCCATTGACTGCGGCCTGGGCTATATGCCTGAGGACCGAAAACTTCAGGGGCTGTTTCTGCAGCAGGGCGTGGATTACAATATCACCATCAATGTGCTTTCCGAAATCATCCGTCATCTACGGGTGAACCATCGGAAGGAACAGGAGATGATAGATGGAAAGATCAATCAGTTCTCCATCAAGGCAAGCAGTCCTAGCCAGCGTGTGTCTGAGCTCAGCGGCGGCAATCAGCAGAAGATTCTCATTGCCAGATGGGTCCTGTCTACCAAAAAGATCCTGATTCTGGACGAGCCTACAAGAGGCGTGGATGTCAAGAGTAAGGCGGAGATCTACCAACTCATCGACTGGATTGTCAACAACGGCGTGTCCGTGGTAATGGTGTCCTCCGAGCTTGCAGAGCTGATTAACATGAGCGACCGGATCTGCGTGTTCTGTGACGGCAGTACAACTGGAATCCTGGGCAAGGAAGATTTCACCCAGGAAAAAATCATGGCCCTGGCCACAACTTAAAGAGGTACAGACAATGAATGTTTCCAAGAAGCTTCGCACCTGGCTTGCAAATGGTGTATCTTTTATCAAACGCAATTCCGGCATTCTCATCGGTCTGATCATCATGGTCGTATTCCTGGTGATGACGCAGCCCGTGTTCCTGAAGGTGAGCAACCTGACCAACGTCATCCGGCAGATCTCTGTCAATATCCTGCTGGCCTGCTCTATGACTTTGGTCATCATCATCGGCGGCATTGACCTTTCCGTGGGCTCGATCATTGCTATTTCCGGTTGCCTCAGCGCAGGCTTCATCACATTCAATGGCTTCAATTCTGTTGTGGCCATTCTGCTGTCCATCGTTATCGGTACCAGCGTGGGTGCGCTCAATGGCCTGCTGGTATCCCGGACCAAGATCCCTCCCTTCATCGTGACCTTAGCTACCATGAACATCGGCAGAGGCCTGATCCGTGTATACACCCATTCCAAGACTATCCTGGTGGATGATCCGCTGTATTCCTTCCTGGGCGAAGGCCGGCTCATCGGTGAGCTGCCCATCCAGTTCCTGTTTATCATCCTTGCGGTAACTTTCTGCGGTATCATTCTTAATAAGACCAAGTTTGGGCGCAACATCTATGCCGTAGGCGACAACAAGCAGGCCGCTGAATACACCGGCATCAATGTCAAGAAAGTTATTTTCCTGGTTTTTGTAATTTCCGGCTTTATGGCCTCCATGGCAGGTATCCTGACCTGCACCCGCACCTATTCCGGCCAGCCTAATGTAGGCAACGGCGCAGAAATGGATGCCATTTCCGCTGTGGTCCTGGGCGGCACCAGCATGACCGGCGGCGTAGGTACCATTGGCGGAACTGTCATCGGCTGTCTGGTCATTGGCTTCATGAACAACGGCATGAACCTTATGGGCATCGATTCCTCCTGGCAGTATGTTGTCAAGGGTATTGTGGTCCTGTTGGCTGTGTTCATCGACTATGTGAAAAAGGAAAACAAATTTTCTGCCGTTAAGGCAAAATTTTTACATAAAAAGTAAAAAGTAAACCTGACCACCTATCAAATCAGTTTTATAATAAGGAGAGACCATTATGTTAGTTACTATGAAAGAAATGCTCATCGAGGCCAGAAAAAGAGGCTACGCAGTAGGCGCATTTGAGTTCTGGTCCTATGATTCCGCCAAGGCTATTGTGGAGACTGCCGACCGCTTGGGTATGCCTGTGATCCTACAGGTGGGCCACTTTGAGAGAGACTATATGGACGGCTATGTGAACGCCAGACGCATTGCAGATATGATGGCAGAGCTCTATCCCAATGTATCTATTGCCCTCCACCTGGATCATGCCGAGACCTATGAAGAGGTCAAGAAGGCTCTGGATGCAAACTTCACTTCTGTCATGATCGATGCTTCTGCCAAGCCCTTTGAAGAGAACATCGCTCTGACCAGATCCGTTGTGGAGATGGCTGCCAAGTATGGTGCTTCCACCGAGGCTGAGCTGGGGACTCTGTCCGGCAACGAAGGCCTCATTGAGGGTATGGACCTGCAGACCAATCCCGAGCAGGCAAGAGAGTTTGTAAAGCGTACCGGCGTTGACTGCCTGGCTGTTGCCATCGGTACTGCCCACGGCTTCTATACCGAGACGCCCAAGATCAACATTGAGCGTCTGAAGGAGATCGCTAAGATTGTGGACATCCCCCTGGTGCTCCATGGTGGCTCCGGCACCCCTGAGGACAAGGTCCAGGAGGCTGTCCGCAACGGTATTGCCAAGGTCAACATCTGCACTGAGCTCATTGCAGCCTTTGGCAAGCGCATGAGCGCTGCTCAGACTGAGGACGGCTTCAAGTACAATGTATGGGCCCTGTTTCGCGAGGGCATGATGGCCGGCGAAGCTCTGGTCGAGAAGAAGATGAGACTGTTCAATCCCGATAACGTGGTCTACAGAGAGAAGTAAGCCAGGGAAAGGAAACCACCTATGAAAGTTCTGTGTGTTGGCCTGATGGTCTGCGATGTGCTGGTTAAGCCTGTCAGCGCAGAAGTCCTGAAAATGGATACATGCACTGCGGAATCCGTGGATCTGAAGGTGGGCGGCGACGCCTGCAATGTAGCGGTGAATCTGCAGGGCTTGGGGGTAGACGCCACCCTGCTCAGTGCAGTGGGAGATGACTTTTACGGAAAGTTCATCCTGGATTATCTGGTACAGAAGGGCCTGGATACCGATCAGATTCTGACAAGAGGCAGAGAAACCTCCCGGGCGGCTGTGCTGATTTCTGAAAATGGAGATCGCTGCTTTCTTTCAAAGAAAGGAGCCTGTCATCAGCTGAGCCCGGAAGATGTAACAGATGCAATTCTTGAGAACTTTGATGTACTCTATATTGGCAGCATCGGAGATCTCCCCCAGTTTGATCGGGGCAATCTGGCAGGTCTCCTGGCGAGAGCTAAGAGGTTGGGCCTTATTACGGCCCTGGATGTCACTGGAGAGGTGGATGAGGAAACTCTGTCCCGCATGGAACAGGCCTTTCCGTATCTGGATCTGTTCCTCCCCAGCATCCGGGAGGCACAGAACATGACAGGCTGCCGGGAGCCAGAGGACTGCCTGAGGGCTCTGGCGGACAAAAAAATCAATACAGTTTGCATGAAAATGGGAGCGAAGGGTTCTGCTTTCCTGAAGGAAGGCACTCTTTCCCTTATCCCGGCCTTCCCAGCCTGCTGTGTGGATACTACTGGGGCCGGTGATGCCTTTGTTTCAGGTTTTCTGGCGGCAATGACCTGCGGAGGTACCAAGGAGCTCTGCTGTAGAGTCGGTAATTATACTGGCGGCAGAGCGGTCGAACATCTGGGGGCCCATGTGGAGCTGGGCAATATCCAAGATATTATAGAGAAAGTTACGGATGAGGTATAAACTATGAGCTATGAAACCCATCAGAAAGTTCTGAACGACGTCAATCAGTTTATGGAGGAGCATAACCCCCATGTCCGCACTTCCAAGTGGAGAGAGCATTACCATTTCATGATGCCCACCGGCTGGATCAATGACCCCTGTGGCCTGGTCTGCGCTGATGGCACCTACCATATGTTCTGCCAGCATCAGCCCTACAAGGGCACCTGGGGTCAGATGTTCTGGGGCCACAGCACCAGCCGTGATATGATCCATTGGGAAAAGCCTGAGGAAGGCATTGCTCCCAGCGAGGACTATGACGGTTGGACAGGCGGCGGTATTTTTACCGGCAGCGCCATCTATGAGGACAACGAGATCAAGGTTTTCTACACCGGCTGCAGCGAAGCCCGGCAGGTCCAGTGCATGGCTACCTCCAAAGATGGAGTCCATTTCGTAAAGTCCGAGCACAACCCCATCATTCCCAAGGCCCCCGAGGGCACCAATCCCCACGACTTCCGGGACCCCAAGGTCTGGAAGCACGGCGACTGGTACTATATGGTCACCGGCGGTACCCGGGGCGTCAGTGCGCTGCTGGATGAATCCACCTATGCGAAGAACGGTTATGGACGTGTGTTCCTGCATCGATCCCAGGACCTGATCCACTGGGAGTTTGTCAATAATCTGGTGGAAAGCCGGGGCGAGCTGGGCACCATGCTGGAGTGCCCCAATTTCTTCCCCATGGATGACGACACCTTTGTGCTGATTTATTCTCCCATGGGCATGCCTCAAAGAAAGACAATTTATCTGACAGGTAAATTCAACTATGATATCGGCAAATTTAACTGGAACGTCATGGGCGAAGTGGATTGGGGCTATGATTACTATGCCCCCCAGGTTTTCACCGATCACACCGGACGTACTCTGATGTTTGGCTGGATCGGCTCCTGGCCCTTCATGCCCTGGAATCATCTGAAGTACGATACCAGTGAGGACGGTTGGGCCGGTAGCATCAGCCTTCCAAGAGTTTTGACCCTTTGCCCGGATGGCAAGCTGAAATTTGAGCCTGCTCAGGAGGTCAAGTCCCTGAGAACTGACTGCGTTCGTAACTATGCGGGCCAGATCCTGGAAAACGGTGTACCTTTCTTCTATGATGCAGGAGCAGATAACGTTCACTGTGAAATTGAAGTGGAGCTGGAGATGGAGCCTTCCGTTTCTCAGGTGGTCTTTGAACTGCGCCAGGTAGGCGAAAATTCCACCCGGTTTATCCTGGACCGTAAGGCCGGTGAACTGGTGTTTGATCGAAGCGGAGCCGGTAATATTGAGAATGGTGTCCGCCGCTGTAACTTTGAATCTGCCGGAGAGAACAGGGTCTGTATTCATGCTTTCCTGGACAGCTGCTCCATGGAGATCTTTGCGGATGACGGGCGCACGGTTATGACCAACAATGTGTTCTCTGCAGAGGGAGAGACCAGGCTGTCCGTCACTTCTCTGGGTGGCCGGACTGCCTTGACAGAGTTTAATACTTACGGTATGGACAAGGTTATTTCCTGGTAAGAAGTTGTCAATGCCCTCTGCTCCTGCCGGAACAGAGGGCATTTTTTATGCTGAAAAAGGAGATTATACGATGAAAGTTCTGAATATCGGCTCCATGAATCTGGATTATGTGTATCAGGTGGACCATATGGTATGCCCCGGCGAAACGGAAGCAACGGGAGAGCGCCATGTATTTCTGGGTGGTAAGGGCATGAATCAGTCCTGCGCACTGGCAAAGGCCGGTGTAGAGGTATACCATGCGGGCCTCATTGGCCCGGAGGGCGGCGCTTTTCTGGAGGCCTGCCATGAATACGGAGTCCATGTCGATTTTATCAAGACAGTAGATGCGCCCACAGGGCATACGATCATCCAGCTTGATAAAAATGCGCAGAACAGTATTCTGCTGTTCGGTGGTGCCAACCGGATGCTCACAGAACAGTATGTGGATGAGGTCCTGAGTTATTTTAACAGGGGGGATGTACTGCTTCTGCAGAATGAGGTGAATCTCCTTCCCTATATTGTGAATAAAGCCTACGAGAAGGGAATGCAGATTGCATTGAATCCTTCTCCCTATAATGAGGACCTGGAAGCAGTGGACCTCAATAAAATTTCCATTTTCCTTCTTAACGAAGTAGAAGGTGGCCAGGTCACGGGGAAAACCGACCCGGAGGGCGTCCTCGCTGCCCTTCGGGCACGGTTCCCCAAGACCCGGATTATGCTGACATTGGGTATGGATGGGTCTATTTATGCAGATGAAGATCAAATGATTCGTCAGCCTGTGTTCCCGGTGAAGGCTGTAGACACGACTGCTGCAGGGGATACCTTTACAGGATATTTTCTGGCTGGATTGACTGAGGGAATGCCTATCCCGGAAATTCTGCAAATGAGTGCCAAAGCCTCGGCAATTGCAGTCAGCCGTGCCGGGGCGGTACCTTCAATTCCCTGGCGCAGTGAGGTTGCAGCCCAGTTGGGCGAAAGCAGATGCATTGACGGTGAGGAGAAAGATAAATGAATGATATTGAAAAGAAAGAACTGAAGAAAACTGCCTGCCGTGTGCGTATGGGCATTCTGGATGCAACTTATGCGGCCCAGTCAGGTCATCCGGGCGGAAGTCTTTCTGCTGCGGATCTGTTTACATATCTCTATTTTAGGGAGTTCCGTATTGATCCTAAGAATCCTAAATGGGAAGATCGTGACCGCTTCGTTCTCAGCAAAGGACACACTGCGCCTGGACTTTATTCAGGAGAAAATAGGGACTGCAGTAGATACCGAGGCGCTGGAGAAACAAGCAGAAGCCATGCGTGGGCAGTTGAAGCAAGTATTGGGGACAAAAATACGGCTGGAACGGCAAATGGATACCTTGGATATTGGTGATCCGCACTACGAACGCAAGATTTCTGATTTGCAGCGTCGATATGATGAACAATATGTCATTGCAGCGGAAATCGAAGAAGAGATTGATGGCGTGGAAAAGCAGATTCGCTGTATCCGTCAGGAGAAGATTTCCGGCGATAACATCTACCGTCTGCTGCTGGCCTTTGATGAAGTTTACCATTCCGCAACGGAGGTCGAAGAAAAAGAGTTTATGAAAACTTTTATCGAAAGAATTGATCTGTACCCGGAAAAGAGGAAGGATGGTTGCTGGATAAAAAACATCGTCTTTAACTTCCCGATACCGATTGACGGCGGGGAAGTAAAGGAATTTCCCTTGGAATCCGAATCAACCGTCGAATCTGTTGTGCTTCTGACCAAATGAAGAGAGTGTGCCATACCCGGCACACTCTTTTTTAGTCGTCGGATTTGTTTTCCCAATCGGGAAAACAAATTAAGGCAACACCGCATAAATACCAAAATCCGCATTATACAATAGGTGCCAAATAAAAACTGTGGATAACCTCTGAATTTTTGCCCGCAAAGGCGCACTTACTCAAGCTGCCAGACAGGGTCTGTCAGCCAGAATCAGATTTGCCAGTGCAAACATGATATTGAATTTGGCTTGCTGCTTTTCAAGCCCTCGGTATCG
>OJKC01001449.1_pt1 | contig 14928 bp, 14 predicted proteins | sample 1596401 | NCBI WGS metagenome assembly OJKC01 (sample SAMEA4350162, study PRJEB24818) | metagenome | biome: human; feature: gut; material: faeces | place: Denmark | collected 2013-09 | reverse complement strand
CCGTGTGTATAAGAGACAGATGCTCGCCAGCCGCAGCTTTGTCGGGATCATCTCCTGATGGTACGTCGCCATGGCGACATACAGCCCCGGCAGCAGCAGCGCGGCCAGCAGCGCCAGATACCGCAGCACGCGCAGGCAGGACGCCGAGAGATAGTCGACCGCGCGGTCCTCCGTCGATTTCATCAGAATGCCGAGATCGACCGGGGCCAGATACCCCAGCGGCAGCCCATCGACCAGCAATCCGACCTGTCCGTTCAGAAGGCCCTGGCAGAAGGTATCCGGGCGCTCGGTGTATTGTAATAACGGAAAGGCTGTCCGGCGGGAACCGGTCACGTATTCCTCGACGCTTGCGGGCGTGAGCATCCCGTCAATGTCGATATTTTCCAGCCGCTTTTCCATGCGCCGGACAAGCTCCGGCGCGGTCAGGTCGGCGAGATAGCAGACCGTGACGGCGGTTTTCGTGCGCAGGCCGACGGTCTTCTGTGAAAAACGCAGCTGCGCCGTGCGCAGATGGCGGCGCAGGAGGCTGGTGTTGATGCGCATCGTCTCTGTAAACGCGTCCTTCGCGCCCTTGACAGTGTTTTCCGACTCCGGCGCGGAGGGGCCGCGCCGGGCGCTCGTTTTCGTTTCGAAGCAGAGCGCCGTGTCCGTGCCCGGAAAAATGACAGCGCAATAGCCGTGCAGCAGCTTGTCCGCCGTCTGCGCGGGACTCTGCGTGCGCTCGGCGACGGCGCAGTAGACTCTCGCCCGCTCCGCCTGCGTCAGAACCTCCTGTATGCTCCCCGGCGTGACCGTCTCCATCAGCGGCTTTAAGACCTGCTCGGCGATATCTCCGCCGGAGGTCAGCCCGTCCAGAAACAGCAGTCCCAGCCTCTGCCCGCCGACCGTGATCTGCCGGGTATTGAGATCCGCCGTATCCCCAAAGCACGCCTGCACGTCCTCCATGCCCCAATGCGCCATGGTTTTGCCTCCTGTTTGGATGATTCTTCTGTCATTTTTCCGCAAACGCAGAAAAGTATACCTGTTTTCCGCGTCACAGGTTTGCATATCCCGGCTGTTTGTGGTAGACTATAGCGAAAGCGATTTGAAATCACACATATATAATATGTATCTGGAGATGTACCGCCATGTATGAATTGATCACCGACAAGACGCTTGCGGAATACGAGGCGTTTTTACAGAGCCATCCGAAGGGCCATTTTGCGCAGAGCAGTCTCTGGGCCAAACAGAAGCCCATGTGGACATGGGACGCCGTCGCCGTGCGCGGCGAGGACGGGAAAATCAAAGGCTCTCTGGCCCTCATGACCCGCAAGGTTCCCGGCATCGGCCGGACGCTGATGTACGGCTGCCGCGGCCCGGTCTGCGATCTGGACGACCGCGAGACGTTTGCCCAGCTGCTGGAGGGCGCGAAGGCGCTGGCGAAAAAATATAAATCATATGTTATCAAGCTCGACCCGGACGTGCCGTCGAGCAACACGGCATTCGCCGCGCTCATGCAGTCGTTCGGCTTCCGGTGCAAGGAAGGCGGGAAGAATTTTGAGGCCATCCAGCCGCGCTATGTCTTCCGTCTGAACGTCGAGGGCAAAACGGAAGACGAGCTTATGGCGTCCTTCCACCAGAAGTGGCGCTATAATATTCGCCTGGCCGAGCGCAAGGGCGTAAGCGTGAAGATCTGCGGCAAGGAAATGGTCCCGGCGTTCGCCGATCTCATGCTGACGACCGGCGTGCGCGACGGCTTTGTCACGCGCAAGCCGGAGTATTTCGCGAATATGCTCGACAATCTCGGCGAGCACGCGCGGCTCTACATGGCCTTCGACCCCGAGGGAACCCCCATCGCGGGCACGCTTGCCATCCACTACGGCGACAAGGTCTGGTATCTCTACGGTGCGTCCAGCAACGAGCACCGCAATCTGATGCCCAACTATTTATTGCAGTGGCGCATGATCCAGTGGGCCGTCGAGACCGGCTGCCGGGTCTACGATTTCCGCGGCGTATCCGGAAACGTCTCCGAGGATGACCCGCTCTACGGCCTGTTCCGCTTCAAGCAGGGCTTCGGCGGAGACTTCACCGAGTTCGTCGGCGAAGAGGATCTGGTGCTCTCGCCGGTCATTTACTGGGCCGTGGAGCACGGCACGTCGGTCTTCAAGGATCTTCGCAAGACCGTCTATCTCATCAAGAACCGAGACAAAAAATAACGCAGGAGGCGCAGCATGAAAGCGTATGTCGTCGACTCCGCCGCCGTGCGGAGCAATCTGCAAATTCTAAAGGACCGCGCAGGCAGCGCGGTCCTCTGGGCCGTTTTAAAGGGTGACGGCTACGGCCTCGGCCTTGTCCAGATGGCAGCGATCTGCCGGGAAGCCGGCGTCACGCACTTTGCCGTGACGGAGGTTTCCGAGGTCAGCCGCCTGCGCGCGGGCGGCTTTCAGGACTGTGACATTCTGATGCTCCGCCCGACCGCCGACGCGGGCGAGCTGACGCAGCTTTTAAACCTCGGCGCGATTCTGACCGTTTCGAGCCAGAACGACGCAGCCGTCCTGAACGGCGTGGCGGAAACGCTCGGTGTCCAGGCGCAGGTACACGTCAAGATCGACACCGGCATGGGCCGGTACGGCTTTTTGCCGGACGAGCTGGATCAGCTGCTGCCCATTTTCAAGTATATGCCCGGCCTGCACGTGACCGGCATTTATACGCATCTGCATTCCGCGTTCTGCAATCGGAAAGCGACGATTGCGCAGGCCGAGGCGTTTCAGGGCGTTCTCGACAAGCTGCACGCCGAGGGCTGCGACACCGGCATGGCGCATATGCTGAACTCTGCCGGGCTTCTGAAATACCCCGAATACGCGATGGACGGCGTGCGCGTAGGCTCGGCCATCCTGGGGCGTGTGTCTGTGCGCGGAAATTGGGGTCTTGCCCGCATCGGCGAGTGTCAGGCGACGATTGAAGAGCTTCGCTGGCTCCCGAAGGGCCACAGCTGCGGCTACGGCGCGGGCTGGACAGCGAAAAAGCCCACCCGCGTGGCCGTGTTCTCCGTGGGCTGGTACCACGGGTTCGGCGTGGAGATGGGAAACGATCTGTTCCGCTTCCGCGACTGCCTGCGCGGCGTTCTGCGGAATCTGAAGCAGATGGTCTTCAAAAAGCATATCTATGTAACGGTAAACGGGAAAAAGTGCCGCGTGCTGGGCCATATCGGGATGCTGCACACGTGCGTGGACGTGACGAAGCTTCCATGCGCGGTCGGCGACACGGCGGTTTTTGACATCAAGCCGCTGCTGCTCAAGGGCATCGAGGTCGTCTACCGGTGAGGAGGGGCCATGTCTGATAAAATTGCCGCCATTGCCACAGGCCGTGCCCGCACGGGCATCGGCATTCTGCGCCTGTCCGGCGACGGGTGCATTGAGGCCGCAGGGCAGGTCTTCCGGCTGAACTCCGGCAGGCCGCTTTCTTCCCTCTCCGACCGGAAGCTTGCGCTCGGCACGCTTTTCGACGCACAGGGACGCCCCATCGACCACTGCATGGCGTTCATCTCCCGTGCGCCGCATTCGTACACCGGCGAGGATACCGCCGAAATTCAATGCCACGGCTCCCCCGCCGCACTGACCGCTGGACTTGAGGCGCTGTTCGCCGCAGGCTTCCGGCAGGCGCGGCCCGGCGAATTCACACGCCGCGCATTTCTAAACGGCCAGATGGACCTGACGCAGGCCGAGGCCGTGATCGATCTCATCGACGCCGAAACTGCCGACGCGGCGGCAAACGCCGCCGGGCAGGTCGCGGGCGCGATCCGAAAAAGGATCGACCCGATCTACGACGGCTGGGTCGATCTGTGCGCGCATTTCCATGCCGTGCTCGATTACCCCGACGAGGATATCGACCCCTTCACGCTCTCCGGCTATGAAGCGTCTCTGACAGAAAGCAGCCGTCAGCTTACCGCGCTGCTTGCCTCCTGCCATCGGGGCCGGATGGTGCAGTCCGGCATCAGGGCCGTCATTCTGGGCAGCCCGAACGCCGGAAAATCCAGTCTTCTCAACCGCCTGTCCGGCTTTGACCGCGTCATCGTCACCGACATCCCCGGCACGACGCGCGACACGGTCGAGCAGACCGTCACACTCGGGCGGCACCTTGTCCGGCTTGTCGACACGGCAGGCATCCGCGACACGCAGGATGTGATCGAAAAAATCGGCGTTGACCGCTCGATGGAGGCCGCGAAGGACTGCGACGCGGCGCTGTTCGTCGTCGACGCGTCCAGACCGCTGACGGACGAGGACCGCCGCGCGATGGGCGCGGCGCTCGAAGCGCCGGAGGTGATCGCGATTCTGAACAAGCAGGATCTGCCCGGCGCGATCGAGCCGTCCGATCTGCCGTTTGCGTACATTGTCCCCATCTCCTGCAAGGACAGCACGGGCTTTGATCTGCTGGAGCAGGCGTTTGATATGCTCTTCCCGGACGATGCGCCGTGCGACGGCTCGCTTCTGACGAACGCGCGGCAGGCCGGCGCCATTCTGCGCGCGAAAAAGTCTGTCGACTCCGCCGTGCAGAGCCTGCGCGCGGGTATGACGCCCGACGCGGTGCTGGTCGATCTGGAAGCGGCCATGGATGCGCTCGGCGAGGTCACGGGCCGGACGATGCGCGAGGATATCACGAACCGCATTTTTGAGCGGTTCTGCGTTGGAAAATAAACCACAGAAATCAGGTTTTACTATGATCTATCTCGACAATTCCGCCACCACGCAGCCCTGCCCCGCCTGCGTGCGGGCCATGACAGAGGCGCTCACGGACTGCTGGGGCAATCCGTCGTCCGTCTACGCGCTCGGCATTGACGCCGCCCACCGTCTGCGGCAGGCGCGGCAGGCGGTCGCCGCCGCCCTCGGCGCAGAGCCCGACCGGGTGTTTTTCACCTCCGGCGGCACGGAGGCCGACAACTGGGCCATTCTTTCCGCCGCCGAGCGTCTCGGCAAGCGCGGCCGCCACATCATCACGACCGCCGTGGAGCACCACGCTGTCCTGCACCCCATGCAGAAGCTGGAAGCGAAGGGCTTCGAGGTCACATATTTGCAGCCTGACCACGACGGCAATATTACAGTCGAGGAACTGAAAAAGGCCCTCCGGCCTGATACCATTCTCGTCTCCGTCATGATGGTCAACAACGAGACGGGCGCGGTCATGCCGATTGCCGACATGGTCAAGGCCGTGCGCCGCTCTTCCCCGCTGGCGCTGTTCCATACCGACGCCGTGCAGGGCTTTTTGAAGGTTCCATTCCGCGCCAAAGCGCTCGGCGCGGACATGATCTCCGTCTCCGCGCACAAGATCCATGCCGCCAAAGGCACGGGCGCGCTTTATATCCGTCCCGGCCTGCCCCTCCCCGCGTTTATAAACGGCGGCGGACAGGAGAGCAATTACCGCTCCGGCACGGAAAATATGCCCGGCATCTGCGGCTTCGGCGCAGCCTGCGCCGGCACGGACGCAAAGGCGGACATTGCGCGCATGACGCAGCTGCGCGATCTGGCCCGGGAAAAGCTGGCTCAAATTGACGGACTTGTCCTCATCGGCAGTCAGGCCGCACCGCACATCGTCAACCTGTCCCTGCCGGGCCTCCGTTCACAGGGCATTATCAACTGTCTGCAGTCAGACGGCATCTACGTCTCGGCAGGCTCCGCCTGCTCCAAGGGCCACCGGAGCCATGTGCTTGAGGCCATGCACCTGTCCCCCGCCGTCATCGACGGCTCCATCCGCGTCTCGTTCTCCCGCGACAACACGGAAGCCGACGTTGACGCGCTCTGTCAGGCGCTCCTGCACGCAAAGCAGACGCTGAAGGGCTGAAAACGACACGAATCCCCGCTTGCTTCGCTGAAACCCCAGTGAAGCAAGCGGGGATTTATTCAGTGCTGCTCCTGTAGGGGTCGATGCCGGTCACATCCGTTCGCGACGAAGGAGCGTTACGGATGTGGGTCTGCCGCTCGCCGGTACACATCGGCCCGCGCAGGGTGCAGCAGTTATATGAGAATCTGCAGCAAATTCGTAGCATTTACGCTGCGGTATCTGTATTATTTTTTCAGCTCTTCCGCCTTGATGATCTGTGCCTTGACTGTTCCGTCCTTCATGCGCTTCAGCTGAACGCGGAATCCGGCGGCAAGCGCCCGCTCGATGGCGGCTTTCAATTTTTCGTCGATCATGCGTTCTCCTTAGAAATCAGCCTTGAAAGCGTTCCCCGCTCGTCATCTTCTACCACTTCCCATTTGCCCGGCTTGGTTTTGCCGTTGAGCGGCGCAGGGGCTGAAGCGGAATAAAGGTAGTCCTCGCCCTCATCATCTATGATGCGGAGCAGATCATATTCGACCCCCACGCATTCATAGGTTTTTCCATCCGTCAGCCCGAGAAAACCGCCGCCGAACGTCGGCCCTTTATATCTCACCTTCATTTTCTCTTCACCCCTTTCAGCTTTTCTTCAAAGTGCTTCCCATTTTGCTCAAACCAGTGAACATCATATCGGAAATTGTCTGTTTGTATTATACTGCCCATTTTCCGCCATTGCAATGGCTCTCCACCGTAGTTTTCGGAAAGGAAATTCGCGACTTTCAACTGTTTTCCGGAATCTCCATCGGCTATTTCTCGGATAGAACCAATTTCTTACTCCTTCGGGACAACTATAAGGTGACAGAGTCGTCAGCCCCTACTACGTTGTAACATTTAAAACTTTTCTTTCAGCAAAGCACTGGCGCGGGAGCGCTCAGGCTTCCCTTGGGCTCAAGGGAAGCTGGCCCGAAGGGCCTGAAGGGATTCGAACGCCGCAAATTTCGAAGCACTCTGAAATCTGCCGCAACTCCCCTCCGTCATTTTCTTCGAAAATGCCGCCTCCCCTTACCATGCGGCGCATGGCAAGGGGAGGCTTTTGCAAAGAAACCCGCCCTCCGCTGTTTTGACGGCGAAAGGCGGGTCTTATCGTTTCCTAGTTCTTCAGACTCTGCATCGGGGCCGGAATCCTCCCGCCGCGGGCGATAAAGTCCGCAGAGGACTCCGGATGCACCGGCATGATAGGCGCTGCGCCGAGCAGGCCGCCGAAGGAGACTTCATCGCCGACCGTCTTGCCCGGAGCCGGGATGAGGCGCACGGCGGTCGTCTTGGAATTGACCATGCCAACGGCGGCCTCGTCCGCGATGATGGCGGAGATCGTCTCCGCGCTCGTGTCGCCGGGGACGGCGATCATATCAAGGCCCACCGAGCACACGCACGTCATAGCTTCGAGCTTATCCAGCGTCAGAACGCCGCTTCGCGCGGCGGCGATCATGCCCTCGTCCTCGGACACCGGGATAAACGCGCCGGACAGTCCGCCGACAGAGCTGGACGCCATCAGCCCGCCCTTCTTGACTGCGTCATTGAGAAGCGCCAGTGCCGCCGTCGTTCCATGCGTCCCGCAGGTTTCAAGGCCCATTTCCTCCAGAATGCGCGCCACGCTGTCGCCCACGGCGGGTGTCGGGGCGAGGGACAGGTCGACCACGCCGAACGGCACGCCCAGCCGCCGGGACGCTTCCCGCGCCACCAGCTGGCCCATGCGCGTGATGCGGAAGGCCGTTTTCTTGACGCACTCGGCCACCTCGTCAAAGGGCCGGCCCTTGACGCTCTGCAGCGCGTGGTACACCACGCCCGGCCCGGATACGCCGACGCTCACGACCGCGTCGGCCTCGCCCACGCCGTGGAACGCACCCGCCACGAACGGGTTATCCTCGACCGCGTTGCAGAACACGACGAGCTTCGCGCAGCCAAGTCCATCGCGTTCCTTTGTCAGCTCGGCCGTCTTTTTGATCGCCTGCCCCATAAGGCGCACAGCGTCCATGTTGACGCCCGCCTTTGTCGAGGCGACGTTGACGCTGGAGCAGACCAGTTCCGTCTCGGCCAGCGCCTGCGGGATGGCGGCGATCAGCCGCCGGTCGCCGGAGGCCATGCCCTTCTGCACGAGCGCGGAAAAGCCGCCGATGAAATCCACGCCGCAGGTCTTTGCGGCGCTGTCCATCGCCTTGGCAAACGGAACAAAATCCTCCGTCTCGCACGCGCTTGCGACCAGCGCGATGGGCGTGACGGAAATGCGCTTGTTGACGATGGGAATGCCGAGTTCCCGCTCGATCTGGCAGCCTGTCGCAACCAGATGCTCGGCCTGCCGGCAGATCTTGTCGTGAACTTTCCGGGCGCAGGCCTCCGGATTCGGGTCGGCGCAGTCCAGAAGCGAAATGCCCATGGTGATGGTGCGGATGTCCAGATGCTGATGGTCGATCATATCGACCGTGGACATGATATCGGAATGGTTCAGCATGATCTGTCCCCTCCGTCAGATGGTGTGCATGGCAGTGAAAATATCCTGCCGCTGGATGCGGATGGACAGGCCCATCTGTTCGCCCTTTTCTGTGACGCGGGTCTGCACCGTGTCAAATTCCGGCGCGCCTGCCGTCCATTCGACCAGCATAATCATGGTAAACGTGCGCTGCATAATGGTCTGGCTGATCTCCACGACGCTGATGTGGAGTTCTGCCAGCAGCGTGCAGACCTCGGCGATGATGCCGACCCGGTCGGGGCCGACGACGGTGATAATGGCTTTCATTCGTGCTTCCTCCCGTGATTCGGATATGGAAAAAGGGGCCATGCGGCCCCTTTTGAAGTTTTAGAATTTCGTATGCTCGGCCAGCCAGTTCTTCAGTTCGCTGATGGGAACGCGAACCTGCTCCATGGAGTCGCGTTCGCGAATGGTAACAGCGTTGTCCGCCGGGGTCTTGTCGTCGCCGACGGTCGCAAAGTCGACCGTGATGCAGTACGGCGTGCCGATCTCGTCCTCGCGGCGATAGCGCTTGCCGATGGAGCCGGTGTCGTCGTAGTCCAGCATAAAGTCTCCGCACAGATCCTGATAGATCTTTCTTGCGGGCTCGGCCAGCTTCTTGCTCAGCGGCAGGATCGCAGCCTTATACGGAGCCAGCGCCGGATGCAGGTGCAGAACCACGCGCACGTCGTTCTTGGCCTCGTCGATGACCTCCTCGTCATACGCCTCGCACAGGAACGCCAGCGCCACGCGGTCGCAACCGAGGGACGGCTCGATGACGTAGGGGATATAGTGCTCGTTCGCTTCCTGATCGAAATAGGTCAGATCCTTGCCGGAAGCCTCCTGATGGCGCTTGAGGTCATAATCGGTGCGGTCGGCAATGCCCCAGAGCTCGCCCCAGTCGGTGAACGGGAACGCATACTCAATATCGGTCGTGGCTCTGGAATAGAAGGCCAGCTCCGCCGGCTCATGGTCGCGCAGGCGCAGGTTCTCCTCGCGGATGCCGAGGCTCTTGAGCCAGTTCACGCAGTAGTCCTTCCAGTATGCGAACCATTCGAGGTCCGTGCCGGGCTTGCAGAAGAATTCGCACTCCATCTGCTCAAACTCGCGGGTACGGAAGGTGAAGTTGCCCGGGGTGATCTCGTTGCGGAACGCCTTGCCGACCTGGCACACGCCGAAGGGCAGCTTGCGGCGGGTGGTGCGCTGGATGTTGGCGAAGTTCACGAAGATGCCCTGCGCCGTCTCCGGCCGCAGATAGCAGGTCGAGGAGGAATCCTCGGTGACGCCGATGGCGGTCTTGAACATCAGGTTAAACTTGCGGATGGGGGTAAAGTCGTGCTTGCCGCAGACGGGGCAGACAATATCCTCATGCTCGGCAATGAACTTGTCCATCTCGTCGAAGCTCATCGCGTCGACGTTGACCTCGTGATGCTCTTCGCCGATGAGCTTGTCAGCGCGGTGGCGGGCCTTGCACGCCTTGCAGTCGAGCAGCGGGTCGGAGAAGCTGGACACATGGCCGGTCGTGATCCACGTCTGCGGATTCATGATAATGGCCGCATCGAGACCGACGTTGTACGGGCTTTCCTGCACGAATTTCTTGAGCCACGCCTTTTTGACGTTGTTCTTGAACTCAACGCCGAGAGGGCCGTAGTCCCAGCTGTTGGCCAGGCCGCCGTAAATTTCGGAGCCTGCAAAGACAAAGCCGCGGTTTTTGCAAAGGGCAATGATCTTGTCCATGGACTTTTCGCTGTTTTTCATCATACTTCTCGTCCTCCTGACGTATATGATCAAGTTTATCCTATTATTATAATGAAAAAGCCCGCAAAGTCAACCGCGCGGCAAAAATTTGAAAGACCAGTTTTGTTTTTCCCGAAAATGTGGTATAATGCAGGAAGCAATTCGGAAAGGACATATCCATCTTGAAAGCAATCGGAAGAGTGATCCTATCGGCGATCCTTCTGGTCCTGACGGGCCTGATGATCGCGTTTGCAAAGGCCGCGCCCAGTGTGGTCTTTTCGTTCTACCCCGCCCTCTCCAGAAGCATCCTGTCGGCCATTTCCTCCGTGTCCGGGCTGATGCCCATCGCGCTGTGGGAGGTGCTGGCAGTCCTGCTGGCGCTGTGGTTTTTCTATACGCTCATCCGCGTGTTCACGGGACGCCGGAGCCTGCTTTGCTGGCTGTCCGGCGTTCTGCTGGGGCTCAGCACGGGCGTGTTCCTGTTCGTTGCCATCTGGGGCCTCGGGCACTTCGGCCCGTCGGTCGATCAGACGCTTGGCCTTGACGTGCGCGAATATTCCAAGCAGGAGCTGATCGCCGCAACGGCCTATTATGCCGCGCAGGCAAACGAATACGCCGAAAAGGTCGAGCGTGACGCAGAAAATCTGACCGTCTATCCGGCGTTTTCCGAGCTTGCAAAGCAGGCCCCCGGCGGCTACGCGGCGCTTGCGCAGCAGTATGATCCGTTCACGGACGGACTCGGGCCAGTAAAGCCGTTGGCTTCGTGGCGGCTGTTCAGCCAGACCGGCACGACGGGCATCTTTATCTGCTTCACGGCGGAGGCCTGCGTCAACCCGGATACGTATACCGCGTGGATCCCCTTTACCATGTGCCACGAGCTTGCCCACCGGCAGGCCGTCACAGCCGAGGACGACGCGAACTTCTGCGCCTATCTGGCCTGCATGGCCTCGGAAGACGACGATTTTCGCTACTCCGGCGCATTCGGCGCGTATATCTACTGCCACAACGCCCTGTCGAAGATTGACAAGACCGCCGCCAGCCAGATCTGGAGCACCCTGTCAGACGGTGTCCTCGCCGACATCCGCGCGGCAAACGCGCACTACGAGCAGTATGAGGGCAAGGTGCAGGACACAGCGCAGAAGGTCAACGACACCTATCTGAAGGCCTTCTCCGAAGAATCCGGCGTCCAGAGCTACGGCGAAGCCGCCGATCTGCTGATCGCGTGGTACCTGAAAAATAATGCTTGACAAACGCAGCGGGATTGAGTATAATAACCCCGCTGATGGACAGTTAGCTCAGCTGGTATGAGCACATGCTTGACGTGCATGGGGTCACAGGTTCGAGTCCTGTACTGTCCACCATCTAGTAGAACCAAAAAAGATATCTACGCGAAAAACCCAGAAGTTTCAACGGCTTCCGGGTTTTTTTGCGCCCATTTTTTGAAGTTGGAAAAAAAGATATCAAAAAGGGTTTTGGCAAAATCAGTGGACTTGAACCTTTACCCACGCGATTTTGGGCCGCTTTTCCGGGAATTTTTCGGGAAAGCGGCTCTTTTTTGCTCTCGGCAAAATGTAGAATTTCGACCGGCGTTTTTGTTGGTCTTGCCAAACACTCACTCCAAGCACAGATACCAGCGCGTTAGCCAGCTGTGCGACGTTTCAGACGTTAAGACCGCAGGCAAGCCTCCTCCGCCCGTCCCAGGACGAAATCACAGCGTATTGGCGATGCTGGGACGCGAGAAAGCAAAACACCCGCTGCCAGTTCAGCGGGTGGTCGTTTATCTGCTGGCTCTCAGCAGAGCATCGGTTTTTAATGTCACACCCATCATGTCCTTGTGGGCTTCGCGGGTGTCCCGGCAGAGCGGCGACAGGAAGGTCAATGCGTTCTGAATGCGGCTCAGATCTGACGCAGAGAGCGTGTTCTCGTGCAAATGGCGCAGCACCCGGCGATAGGATTCACGGAGCTTTGCGTCCACAGACGGCTGAAAGAAATAGTTTGAAATCAGGCCGCCGATCAATGCGGCCTCGTTATCGGTGTACTGCATGGTGATTGCCCTCCTCTGCAAAGCTCAAACAACAAACGCTGGCATCATACCACAAGATACTGTACCGGTCTATTCGCAATCTGACGAAATATTGAAATACAAACCAAGATACAAAATGAAGCGGCGTTTCGCTCTCTCGTGAAAAGAGGGTTGAAACGCCGCTTTTTTCTTTTCTTAAATTTGAAACCTGAGACGAAGGAGGTCACAAAAATGTCTGTATTCCGTGTCGAGAAAAACAAAGGTTACACGGTCATGTCCAACCACCATCTTCGCAACCATACGTTGTCTCTCAAGGCCAAAGGACTCCTCTCGCAGATGCTGTCGCTGCCGGACGATTGGGATTACACGCTGCAGGGGCTTGCACAAATCAACAAAGAGAGCATCGACGCCATCCGCGAAGCTGTGCGCGAGCTGGAACGTGCCGGTTACATCAAGCGCAGCCGCGAACGCGATGAGCGCGGCTGCCTGCGCGGAACCGTCTACACGATCTACGAGCAGCCGCACGCGGAGCCAACGCCGGAAGAACCTACGCAGGAAAAGCCTGCGTTGGATAACCCAACATTGGAAAAGCCTATGTTGGAGAAACCTACGTTGGAAAATCCAACGCAATTAAATACTGAGAGTACGAAGAAAAGAAAAAGACAAAGTAAAGACTTATCAATTACCGATTCGATTCCTTTCCCTTCCGGTTTCCCGGACGCTACCGCGCAGAAGCGAACGGAAGCGAAGGAATCGTTTGAACGCTATCGGGACTTGATCTTGGAGAATATTGACTACGACGTTCTGGCAAGTGATCCTCACGTTGACCGGGAGCAGCTTGACGAGATCGTCGACCTGGTGCAGGAGACGGTTTGCAGCACCCGCAGCCGAATCCGCGTTGCAAGCAATGACTACCCGGCTGAGGTCGTGCGGTCGAAGCTGCTGAAGCTGAACAGCGAACATATCCGTTTCGTCATGGACTGCCTGAAGCAGAACACAACGCGGATTCGGAATATCCGGCAATATCTGCTGACCGCGCTGTTCAACGCACCAAGCACGATGAGCAGCTATTACGCAGCGTTGGTGGCGCACGATATGGCAGCATAGTGGCATCCGCGAGAATACTCACGGATTTAGCGTTTCAACGTAACGTTCAACCAGCTCTTGACACAATCCAGCCATATGTGGTCGTATTGATGCACCTCTCCGGCGTTGTGGATCGTTTGCCGGTCGCTTGTTGAAAGCCCATGTTCTCCCTGCGGGAAAACATGGAGCTCAAACGGAACATGATTCGCTGCAAGTGCTTGCGCATATAGCAGGCTGTTCATCACCGGGACGCATTCATCTTCCGCAGCATGCCATAAAAAGGTTGGCGGCGTATCTGCGCGAACGTGCTTCTCACATGAAAATAGATAAAGTTCCTCGGGTGAACAATGGTCTTTTCCTGTTAACGCAGTCATACTGATCTGGTGCGTCCATTTGGGATCTGCCGTGATCACCGGATAACCCAGGACTGTCGCTTGCACCGGCTTGCTGTTCGGAATTACTGTACGAATCGTGCTGGAATCATATGACGTTGCGTACTGCGCGGCAAGATGCCCGCCTGCTGAAAAACCCATAAGCGCAATTCGACCTGTGTCACAGTGCCATATATCCGCGTTTTGATTGATCAGTTCTATCAGGGCTGCCACCTCGCACTGTTGTGCCGGATAGTGATGCGGTGCAACAGAGTACAACAGGACAAACACGTTGAATCCTTCCGGCAGGAAGTGAAATGCGATCGGCTCGGCCTCCCGCTGACTGCAAAACTCATAGGCTCCGCCGGGGCAAACGATCAGGCAAGGACGCCGCTCATCACCACGTCCCATTTCCGTTAAATTATCCGGAAGATATACCTTAACAAGCGGATCTCCGCTTTGCGTCCCAAGGTTCGGAAAAAATTGCTTTAAATGTAGAAGCTCATATTTCATGCGGCATTCCCTTTATTCACAAATCTGTTTTCCACCCATAAACACCCTGGCAAGGCTCAGCTCCTCGTCGCAAACAACGAAGTCAGCCAGCTTGCCGGATTCGATGGAGCCGATCTCCTTCTCGCGCCCGATCTCCCGCGCGGGAATCAGCGTTGCAGCCAAGATCGCCTGCTCCTTCGGGATGCCAAATTCGACTGCCTTGCGCATACAATCATAGAGATTTGTCGCGGAGCCGGCGAGTGTGCCGTCCGCGAGCTTCGCCACGCCGCCATACAGGAACACGTCCTGTCCGCCGAGGGTGTACTGCCCGTCCGGCATCCCGCAGCAGCGCAGCGCGTCGGAAACGAGGCAGACCCTGCCCGGAAACAGCTTGAACGCCATGCGCACCGCGCTCGGGTGGATGTGCTGGCCGTCGCAGATCAGCTCCGCAACCACGTTTTCCCGCTCCGAACCCGCGCCAATGGGGCCGGGCTTGCGGTGGTGGATGCCGGGCATGGCGTTATACAGGTGCGTCAGGTGGGACGCGCCCGCGTCGAACACCGCCGACGCCTCTTCATAGGTGCAGTCGCTGTGCGCGATGGAGACTGTGCAGAGCTTGGACGCTTTTTCGGCAAATTCCACCGCACCGGGCAGCTCTGCTGCCACATCCGCGATGCGGATAAGGCCCTCGGAAGCGTCATAAAGCCGTTTGAACGCGGCAAAATCCGGCAGCCTCAGGTACGCGCCGTTCTGCGCGCCCTTTTTCTTCTCGGAGAAAAACGGTCCCTCCATGTGAATCCCCATCAGCCGCGCGCAGCCCTCCAGCTGCTCGTTTCTGAGCCGGACTGCCGTTTTGTACGCCGTTTCCAGTACAACCTACGGCGGTCTCTTATACACATTTCCCAGCCCACGAGCAACCTGAG
>OJKC01001443.1_pt1 | contig 14979 bp, 5 predicted proteins | sample 1596401 | NCBI WGS metagenome assembly OJKC01 (sample SAMEA4350162, study PRJEB24818) | metagenome | biome: human; feature: gut; material: faeces | place: Denmark | collected 2013-09 | reverse complement strand
GTGTATGCGTCCTCCAACGGCGTTGTCATGCTGAAGGATACCGGCGATATCTACATCTGGCCCCAGGGCAACGAGACCACCGAGTTCACCCTGCCCTCCACCATGACGGAGATCCCCGATAAGATGTTCCAGAACAACACCAGTCTGAAGAAGGTCATCGTTCCCGCCAGCGTCACCAAGGTGGGCAGCTACGCCTTCTCCAGCTCCAAGATCGAGGAGATCTACTTCGAGGATTCCGCCAACGGCCTGACCGTCGGCACCTTCGCCTTCTACAATTGTCCCAATCTGACCAGCCTGCGTCTGCCCTACGGCCTGACCAGCATCGGCGCCAACGCCATTTCCAAGACCGGCCTGGAGACCATTGTCATTCCCGACACCGTCACCGAGATGGGCGGCAGCGCACTGGCTTACAACGACAATCTGAAGAATGTCACCCTGTCCAAGAGCATGACCGCCGTCCCCAGCCGGGGCTTCGTGGGCTGCGAGTCCCTGACGGAGCTGACTCTGCCCGCCTCCATCCAGGATTGCGGCGTCACTGACACCTCCGTGGCCTTCAACGACTGCACCAGCCTGCAGAACATTTATGTGGCCGACGGCTCCCTGTACTTCAAGAGCGTGGACGGCGTCCTGTTCGATAAGAACGGCGCGAACCTGCGCTACTATCCCGAGGGCCGCACCGCCGAGAGCTACCGCATCCCCGAGGGCACCATCCGCGTGGGCGGCAACGCCTTTGCCGGCAACCTGTTCCTCAAGAGCGTCAGCTATCCCACCACCCTGGAGCGCATCGGCACCAAGGCCTTCTTCGGCTGCGAGAACCTGAAGGATTACTACTTCAACGGCATGACCGCTCCTCTGCTGGAGACCACCGTTTCCCTGACCGGAGCCTATGCCAACGTGGCCCTGTACGCCAACTTCGTGGGCCTGTGGGGCACCACCACCAGCGGCTTCGTGTACAACGACTGGGGCCTGAACCTGTACTATCCCCAGGGCGCTGTGGGCTACACCGCCTATGTCTGGGACAAGTACTTCAACACCGAAAAGGGCAGCGTCAACGTCATGGATGCCAGCTACTTCACGCCCACGGACCTGACCGTCACGGAGACCGGCGTCCGCAACGCCCTGCTGACCTGGACCGCTGCCAAGCAGTCCAACGCCGAGGATATCGTCTATAAGGTGGAGCGCAGCGTGGCTGCCCACTTCCAGGATGATACCCAGGATACCTGGACCTTCGAGGGCTTTGAGACCCTGGCTGAGGGCCTCACCGCCTGCACCTATACCGATACCACCACGCTGCCCTTCGGCCGCAGCTATGCTTACCGGGTCACGGCTTACAGCCTCACCGGCGAGACCGGCCCCGCCGCCATCGGTTATCTGTATATTGATGCCGACCCCAACAACGCCGATGAAATGGCGGTGCTGGAGCTGATCAAGAAGATCGAGGCCCTTAAGCCCATCGAGAATCTGACCAAGGAGGACGAGGCTTACCTGCGCCAGCTGCTGGCCGAGTACAACGCCCTCACCGACGCCCAGAAGGAGCTGGTGTATAACTACGCCACCCTGCTGGCCGCTCTGGAGAAGGCCGGCCACAACCCCGAGCTGGTGAACGCTAAGGCCGCCACCTGCACGGAAGATGGCTACACCGGCGACGAGGTCTGCACCGTGTGCCAGGAGGTCGTGAAGAAGGGCGAGGTTATCCCCGCCACCGGCCACAAGACCGAACTGGTGGGCGCTAAGGCCGCCACCTGCACGGAAGATGGCTACACCGGCGATGAGGTCTGCACCGTGTGCGGCGAGACCGTGAAGAAGGGTGAGGTTATCCCCGCTCTGGGCCACAAGACCCAGCTGGTGGGCGCTAAAGCCGCCACCTGCACCGAGGACGGCTACACTGGCGATGAAGTCTGCACCGTCTGCGGCGAGACCGTGAAGAAGGGCGAGGTTATCCCCGCCACCGGCCACAAGACCCAGCTGGTGGGCGCGAAGGCTGCCACCTGCACCGAGGACGGCTGCACCGGCGACGAGGTGTGCACCGTCTGCGGCGAGACCGTGAAGAAGGGCGAGACCGTCCAGGCCACCGGCCACCATTATAAGGATGGCAAGTGCACCGACTGCGGCGAGACCGACCCCAACTACAAGCCCGCCGTCAAGACCGGCGACGACAGCAACACCACCCTGTGGGTCATGCTGCTGACCGTCTCCGCTCTGCTGGCTGCCGCTGTGGTGGTCCTGCCCCGCAAGAAGCACACCCGCTGAATATGACGCCTGTCTCTGATCCGGAGACAGAGTGACCCGCGAGACCCGGAGACCGGAAACGGCCTCCGGGTCTCCGGCATTTTGTACAAAAATTGTTCACAATCCGGACTCGCTAAAACATGCAAATAAATTATTACTGCGCAAAATTCTGCCGACAATAATAGACACTGTGTCGAATTGAACGATGAATGGTGACGCAAAAGCAACATGAACGATGAACTGTGCTGTTTTTAACGATTTAGCACGGTAACGCTTAATACACTGATGTGTTAAAATGACCAACTTGGTTTATACATAAATCCTGATTTGTGTAAAAACTCACAAAGTGTCGTTATAGCGCGAACAAAGTGCTGGTTTTTGTTTTTGTCGAAATTTCTATAAATTTTGTGGCAAATTACACGACTTTTTCATTGCGCTGGACAAGGAAACATGGTATAGTAACCATAGCTGTATCGGACAGGCCGGCTGATAGGGCATCACGGCGGCCCGAACCGATCCAGTACCCAACTTTACCGGTATAAACCGGAGAAAGAGAGAGTACGCATATGAAACACGCGCATACCCTCAAACGGGCGATGGCCGTGATGCTTGCCCTCGTACTGACGCTGAGTCTCGTGACCCCCACCTGGGCCATGAGCAGCAGCTCCGTTGCGACCAAGGGCGAGAACAACGGTATCACCTGGGAAAAGGTGGACAACATCAAGTTGCCCATCAAGGAAAACGCGGCTGTTGAGGAAGAAGCCCAGCAGCAGTATGCCGACACGGACGTGGTCCGCGTCTCCATCGTGCTGAGCGACCCCTCCACCTTGGACAAGGGCTTTTCTGCGTCCGACATCGCCTCTGGCAGCAAAAAGGCGATGAAGTATCGCGACAAGCTGGAATCCAAGCAGGATAAGATGGCCAAGACCATCTCCAAGAAGGCCCTGGACGGCCAGTCTCTGGATGTGGTTTGGAATCTGACCCTGGCCACCAACATCATCTCCGCCAACGTTCAGTATGGCCAGATCGAGAAGATCGAGAAGATCAAGGGTGTTGATTCCGTCCTGATCGAGACGCAGTATGAGCCTTGCGTGGTCAAGGAGTCGGAGACCACCGACCCCAACATGGCTACCTCCTCTTCCATGATCGGCTCCAGCGTTGCCTGGGCTGACGGTTACACCGGCGCAGGCTCCAAGGTGGCCATCATTGATACCGGCGCTGACACCGATCACCCCTCCCTCAACGGCGCTGCCTACAGCTACGCTGTCAAGGGCCTGGGCATCACCCCCGTCACCGCTGCGGATTACGCTGACAAGCTGGAGAAGCTCAACGCCCTCAAGAAGAACGGCGACCTGAAGGCCTCCGACCTGTATGTCAGCGCCAAGATCCCCTTCGGCTTCAACTACATTGACGCCGATCTGGATGTCACCCACGACAACGACAAGCAGGGTGACCATGGCTCCCACGTCACCGGTATTGCCGCCGGCAACCGCTACATTGAGCAGGCCGACGGTTCCTTCGCTCCTGCTCTGGATACCGCTCTGACCCAGGGTGTTGCCCCTGATGCCCAGGTGTACACCATGAAGGTCTTCGGTAAGGGCGGCGGCGCTTACGATTCCGATTACATGGCAGCCATCGAGGACGCTATGATCCTGGGCTGCGATTCTGCCAACCTGTCTCTGGGCAGCGGCAACCCCGGCTATTCCCGCCAGTCTGACGCCAAGTACCAGGCCATCCTGGAGGCTGTTGTCAACAGCGGTATGGTGGTCGCCATGTCCGCCGGTAACTCCGGCCACTGGTTCGAGAACACCCCCTATACCTATCCCTACGCCGAGAGCGTCAGCTGGGCCACCAACGGCAGCCCCGGCTCCTACACCAACTCTCTGGGCATTGCCTCCGTGGATAACGTTGGCTCCACCGGCAACTATATTGAGTTCGCCGGCACCAAGATGTTCTACAACGACACCTCCGAGGCTCCCATCCAGCCCATGACCGCTCTGGCCGGTGAGCAGCGCTTCGTCTATGTGGATGCCGTCGGCAATCCCGAGGACTTCGCCGCTGCGGGCGATGAGCTCAAGGGCGCCATTGCCATGTGCAACCGCGGTGAAATCAACTTCACCGCCAAGGGCAACAACGCCGTTGCCGCCGGCGCCATCGGCACCATCGTGGTCAACAACGCGGCGGGCACCATCAATATGTCCACCGACGGCTACACCGGCACTGCTCCTTACGTCTCCCTGCTGATGTCTGACGGCCAGATCATCAAGGCCAATGCCGAGAAGAAGGAAGCCAACGGCGTGACCTACTATGTGGGCAAGCTCACCGTGGGCGCCAAGCCCGGCGTGAACGTTCAGACCGCTGATTACTACACCATGAGCGACTTCTCCTCCTGGGGCATTCCCGGCTCCCTGGAGCTGAAGCCCGAGATCACCGCTCCTGGCGGCAATATCTACTCCCTGCAGAATGGCGGCGGCTACCAGAATATGTCCGGTACCTCCATGGCCTCTCCCCAGGTTGCCGGTATGGCCGCTGTGGTGGCCCAGTACATCCGCGCCAACAAGCTGACGGAGAAGACCGGCCTCACCGCCCGTGCTCTGGCTCAGTCCCTGCTGATGTCCACCGCTGTCCCCATGTATCAGGATTACGGCGAGGGCAAGTATGGCTACTATTCCGTTATGCAGCAGGGCGCCGGCCTTGCCAATGTGGGCGCTGCCGTTTCCGCCGGCACCTACATCAAGATGGATAAGAACGCCAACGCCGGCGCTGCCGACGGTAAGGTCAAGGTGGAGCTGGGCGACGATCCCGCCCGCACCGGCGAGTACAGCTTCGGCTTCACCATCTACAACCTGAAGGATGCTGCGACCTCCTTCAACCTCAGCGCCGACTTCTTCACCCAGAATGTCTTCGCCAATCAGTTCGAGGACGGCTCCGTGGTGAACTTCGAGGATACCTGGACCACCGACCTGACCTCCAACGTCACCTGGACCGTGGACGGCCAGATGGTGGAGATGACCGCTCCCGAGGGTCTTGCCAACTGCGACTTCAATGGCGACGGCAAGGTCACCAAGGCCGACGGCCAGGCGCTCCTGGACTATGTCACCGGCGTCCTGGATTCCATCTCCAATAAGGACAACGCCGACTTCGACAACGACGGCAACATCGACACCTACGATGCTTACCTGTTCTTCCAGCAGCTGAACAAGAGCACCGTGGAGATCCCCGCAAACGGCAGCATCCATGTGGAAGTCAATGCCAAGGTCCTGGGCCTGGACAAGTATGACAAGGCCAGCGACAACGCCGGCACCTATGTCGAGGGTTATGTGTACGCCGACGAGGTTGCCTCCGCCGAGGGTGTCAAGGGCGACAGCCACTCCATCCCCGTCCTGGGCTACTACGGCAACTGGACCGATCCCTCCATGTTTGATATCGGCAGCTATCTGGAGTATCATGAGGCCAAGACCGAGTCCCGTGTGCCCTACATGTACGCCTACAACAAGAACGCCACCAAGTATCAGGCCCTGACCGTCCAGTACGCTGGCGATTCCGGCATGTACTACTTCGGCGGCAATCCTTACGTGGATGAGACCTATGATCCCAACCGCGCCGCCATCAACCCGGATACCACCGTCTTTGCCCGTGCTACCTTCTCCCTGATCCGCAACGCTGCGGATGCCCGGGCGACCATCACCGGCGAGAACGGCACTGTCTACTATGATAAGGCGTCCGGTTCTCCCACCGCTGGCGCTTACTACTACAGCAACGGCGGCAGCTGGCGCAATGCTCAGGGCTACATCGGTATCAACAATGCCCCCACCAAGGCTGCTGAGGGTGAGAAGATCACCGTCAAGGTCACCGAGGCTCCCGAGTACTACGTGACCTACGATGCCGAGGGCAATGCCACCACCAACTGGGATGCCCTGGGCGATGGCGCCAGCCGGACCTACACCGCTTTCATCGACCGGACCGAGCCTGTCCTGTCCAACGTGTACTTCAAGGAAGACGTTGAGACCGGCACCCGCAGCCTGGTCCTGACCGCTCAGGACAACCGCTATGTGGCGGCCGCCTTCCTGATCGACTATGACAAGATGTCCATTCTGGACCGCACCGCCGGCTCCCCCGAGGGTGCTGCCGAGGGCGCTGCCACGGATATCTCCCTGGATCTGAGCAAGGCCGAGGGCGTTGACCACCTGTACATTCAGGTCGCCGACTACGCCGGCAACACCGCCACCTACAAGATCAACCTCAACAAGGAAGAGCTCAGCGGCCCCGTGTCCGTGACTCTGGATAAGCAGTCCATCAAGATGTACAAGGGCGGCACTGCTGCTCTGAACGCTGAGGTCAGCCCCTTCGGCGTGAAGCCCGATGGCGTGACCTGGAAGTCCTCCGATGAGACTGTCGCCACCGTCAACGAGCGCGGCATCATCACCGGCGTCAACAAGGGTACTGCCACCATCACGGCGGCCTCCATCAAGGATCCCACCGCCACCGCCTCCTGCGTGGTCACCGTCCAGACCGTGGACACCACCCTGGTGGGCGCACTGATGGATACCAACGGCGATGCCCAGTTCTACACCTGGGATATGGAGCACGACACCACCTGGAAGAAGCTGGTGAACTTCGAAACCACCAAGAGCGTGTCTGCCTCCACCTTCGACGCCCGCACCGGCGACGTCTATCTGCAGGATGGCAGCTTCAACATCAACAAGATGGACCTGGATACCGGCAAGACCCTGGCTACCTATCCCGGCTTCGAGGGCGAAATCCCCATGTGGGATATGGAGAACAGCCTGGTTTACTCCACCGAGGCCAAGCCCATGCTGGCCAGCGTGTACGCCACCTACTTCATGTCTCCCAAGCCGGTGGATAACCTGGATCTGTCCGCTTTCGACCTCGGACTGTATCTGTGGCTCTTTGCCGACGCTTCCTACTTCACCGCCGTTACCTCTCTGGGTGCCAACAAGATCGACACCGATAAAGACGGCGTGAAGGATACCGACACCGAGCTGTTCCTGGCGCTGGATGACGCCGGCAACATCTGGACCATGAATGTTTATCCCTCGGTGGATAAGGAGACCGGCAAGGACACCTGGGACGCCTCCTTCGGCATCATCGAGTCCAACCTGGCTAACGTTGGCTACGCTGCCAACCCCACCGATGACGGCGATCTGTATGACTCCCTGTACGCCACCGTCGAGGGCCAGGAACTGGTTCTGTACCTGGCCAACTTCACCGGCGACGCCAGCCATGTCTACCGCATCCTCCTGAATGAGGACACTGGTAAGTGGGAAGCTGCCGACATCGGCAACTTCGGCGACGGCGTGTGGCCTGCCACCCTGGTGGGCACCATGTACCACGCCAATGAGGACGCCGCCAAGGCCGTGAACGCTGCCATGAGCAAGACCACCGTCCACACCGCTCAGGCTGTGGAGATGACCCCCGCTCAGATCCAGCGCTACAACGGCGCCGAGACCCAGGCTGCCAAGGGCTCCCTGAACACCGCTGCCCCCGTGGCTGCCCTGGTGAACCTGCCCATGGGCGATGCTGCTGAGAACGCCACCGCCTCCAACGTCACCGTGTCCGCCGATGAGAAGACCGTCACCGTCAACGTCCTGGCCAAGGATGCTGCCACCAACGGCCTGTTCACCGTGGATTACGATGCCGCCAACCTGACCCTGACCAACGTGGCCTTCAACACCCAGTACAGCTCCTACAAGGATGCTTCCGGCAAGGTCACCCTGGGCTATGTGGACCTCAACGGCGTGACCGCCGGTTCCACCGTGGCCACCCTGACCTTCGCTGTCAAGGATCCCACCGCTCTGGACAAGATCAACGTCACCGTTACCGAGACCGAGCGCAACGATCAGACCGTGAACAACGCCGAGACTCTGACTGCTGACCTGCACACCGAGACCGAGACCGTGAACGCCAAGGCCGCCACCTGCACCGAGGATGGCTACACCGGCGACGTGGTCTGCAAGGCCTGCGGCAAGGTCATCACCAAGGGCGAGGTCATCCCCGCCACCGGCCACGACACCGAGATCGTTGGTGCCAAGGAGCCTACCTGCACCGAGGACGGCTACACCGGCGATGAGGTTTGCAAGACCTGCGGCGTCACCGTGAAGAAGGGCGAGGTCATCCCCGCTCTGGGTCACAAGATCAAGCTGGTGGGTGCTAAGGAGCCCACCTGCACCGAGGACGGCTACACCGGCGACGAAGTCTGCACCATCTGCGGCGAGATTGTGAAGAAGGGCGAGGTCATCAAGGCCACCGGCCATCAGTACAAGGATGGCAAGTGCACCGTCTGCGGCGCCGCTGATCCCAACTACAAGCCCTCTGTCAAGACTGGCGACGAGAGCAACACCGCCCTGTGGGTCCTGGTGATGGCTTCCGCTGCTCTGCTGGCTGCCGCTGTTGTGGTTCTGCCCCGCAAGAAGCACTCCCGCTAAACGGAAAAACAGCCTGGGATGATCCCCATCCCACGAGCTGAGATGCCCCACCCCCTATAGAGCCAGCCCCCGGCGGATTCCGCCGGGGGCTGGCTATTTTTGCGACGTACACGCCGCCGCAAAAAACGGATTGCACTTGATTTGCCGCCTGCGGGCGGCAAACTCTGCGAGGCTTTTTCGACAAGCTGAGCCCCCGGCTTTCGCCGGGGGCTGTTCTGCTTGCCGAAAGCGCGGTTGATGCTTTTCCCTCTCAGTCGGCTGCGCCGACAGCTCTCCCAAAGGGAGAGCCAGGACTGACGAAAAATGCAGAAATCCCCCGCCCCGGCCCGCTGAGGGCAGCGGACCCTACGAAATGTCTGCCGATGATGGCAGCACCGTCGTGCCTGTTCGGCTGGCGGCTTTTCTGAAAAGCAAAAAAACTCCCCTCCGGTGTGAGCCGGAGGGAAGCATTTTGCTTACAGATGGTTCACATAGCTGTCGTTGACGCTGACGGTGCGGCCGATCTCGGAGGACTTGATGCTGCCGAAGATGGCCCGCATGGTGGACAGGGCCTCCTTGCCGGAGACCTCCGGCTCCCGGTTCTGCTCCAGGGCGTCCACAAACTCGTCGATGACACCGGAATTGGTCTCCGGCGGAATATTGTAGGTGGTGCTGGTGCCGTCCAGGTTCCGGACCTCGATGGGGGCTGCGGGATTGTTGTTGTTATAGATCAGCATGATGCCCTTGGTGCCGTACAGGCAGGTGGACTGGCACTCGTGGCCGTACACCGTCCAGCTGGCGGCCAGGGTGCCCACGGCGCCGCCGCTCATGCGCAGGATGCACAGGGCGTTGTCGTCCACGGTGATGGGCGCGCCGGTGGCGGTGTGCTTGTTCAGGGTCATGACCTTGGCGGTGGTCTCGATGACCTTCTGACCGGTGAGGTATTGCAGCAGGTCCACCTTGTGGATGCCCAGGTCGGACAGAGCGCCCATGGCGGCCTTCTGCTTGTCGAAGAACCAGGTGCTCCCGGCCTCCATGGACCAGTTCTCCGGGCCGGCGTTGCCCATGGTGGCCCGGAAGGTGATGATGTCGCCGATGATGCCGCCGTCCAGCAGCTCCTTGGCCTTCCGGTGGACGGGGTCGAAGCGCATGTTGTGGCCGATCATCAGGTGCTTGCCGTTGCGCTCGGCGGCGGCCACCATGGACTCGCACTCCGCCAGGGTCACGGCCATGGGCTTTTCGCACAGGACGTGCTTCCCGGCGTACAGGGCGTAGGTGGTGATCTCCGCATGGCTGCGGTTCTCCACGCAGATAGACACGGCGTCGATGCTGGGGTCGTTGAGCAGGTCAAAATAGGAATCGTAGACCTTGCCGACGTATTGGGCGGCCATCTCCTGGGCACGCTGGGTGTTCAAATCGTAGTAGCCCGCCAGCTCCACATGGGGGTTGGCGGCATATTCCGGCAGATGGCGCACCTGCGCGATCTTGCCGCAGCCGATGATACCGATTCTGATCATAATGATTCCTCCTATCCGTAATAAGCCGGCTTTCCCTCACCGGCGGGCGTTCAAGAACATTATAGCAAATTTTTTCACAATATGGAACACTTTTTTTATCCCGCCGCAGTGATTTTTTCCGAAATTCCCGGGCGGCGGCGGCAAACGGGTTGCAATCGGCGGCAAAAGGCGGTAAACTGTTAGGTGCTCCGAAAGAAGGGAGGAGACAGATATGGTATCCATTGTTGAGGTGACCACCAAGGCGCAGCTGCGCCGGTTTGTGGAATATCCCATGGAATTATACAAGGACGTGCCCCAGTACATCCCGGGCACCTATGACGACGACCTGGAGGACTGGGACAAGAAAAAGAACCCCGCCTTCGAATATTGCCAGGCCCGGTGCTGGCTGGCCATGCGGGACGGAGAGATCGTGGGCCGCATCGGCGCCATCCTCAGCCGCAAGGCCAACGAGAAGTGGCACACCAACCGCCTGCGCTTTACCCAGGTGGACTTCATCGACGACTACCAGGTGTCCCGGGCGCTGTTTGCCACGGTGGAGGACTGGGCCCGGCAGCTGGGCTGCACCCAGATCCACGGCCCCCTGGGCTTCACGGACCTGGACCGGGAGGGCCTGCTGGTGGAGGGCTTCGACCGCCGAAGCTGTTTCTTTACTTACTATAACCACCCCTATTACAAGGATCATCTGGAGGCCCTGGGCTATGCCAAGGACGTGGACTGGATCGAGGAGCTGATCACCGCCCCCACCGACGAGGCGGTGCTGCAGCGGTGGGAAAAGCTCAGCAATTATGTGCTCAAGCGGCAGAAGCTCCATGTGAAGAAGGCCCGGACCCGGCTGGACTATCCCGGCCTGGTGCGGCAGGTGTTCCAGCTGGTGAACACGGCCTATTCCCCGCTGTATGGCACGGTGGAGCTGTCCGAGGCGCAGATCAAGCGCTATGCCGGGAAGTTTGCCCCACTGATCAACCCACAGCTCACCTGCTTCGTTATGAACGAGGAAAACGAGATGGTGGCCTTCGGCGTGGCGGCTCCCAGCATCGCCGAGGCCCTGCGCAAGCACAAGGGCAGGCTCTTCCCCACCGGATGGGTGGACCTGCTGAAGGCCTTCCGGAAGAACGACACCGTGGACCTGCTGCTGATCGCCGTGCGACCGGACCTGCAGAGCAAGGGCGTTAACGCCGTGGTCATCAGCCAGGTGATGCGGGGTGCCTTTGACATGGGCATCCGCTGGGCCGAGACCGGCCCCATGCTGGAGATGAACCAGAAGGTCCAGACCCAGTGGCAGGGCTTCCCCCTGGAGCAGCACAAGCGCCGCCGGTGCTTCATCAAGGACCTGGTCCCGGCGGCCCAGCAGGCCGCCCCCAAGGAAATGGCCGGGGTATAACACATCACCTGGGATGGGAGGAACATCATATGATTCGCATTGGAATTGATCTGGGCGGCACCAACATCGCCGTGGGCGCGGTGGACGACGGCCACGCCATCGTCTCCCGGGTCAGCGTGCCCACCCTGGCCTACCGCCCGGCGGCGGAGGTGGTGGGGGATATGGGCGACGCCGTGGAGGCGGCTTTGGCCAAGGCCGGGCTGTCCATCGGCGACTGCCGCAGCATCGGCATCGGCTCGCCGGGTACCTGCAACTCCGCCGCGGGCGTGGTGGAGCGGGCCTATAACCTGGGCTGGGATCACGTTCCCGTGTGCCGGATGCTGGAGGAGCGGTTCCATGTGCCCTGCCGCCTCAGCAACGACGCCAACTGCGCGGCTCTTGCCGAGCAGGTGGCCGGGGCGGCGGTGGGCCACGACAACGTGGTGCTCATCACCCTGGGCACCGGCGTAGGCGGCGGCATCATCATCGGCGGGAAAATTTATGACGGTATGCGGGGGGCCGGGGCCGAGCTGGGCCACACCCTGCTGGTGCTGGACGGCGAGCCCTGCACCTGCGGCCGCCGGGGCTGCTGGGAGGCGTATTCCTCCGCCACGGCCCTGATCCGTCAGGCCCGGCAGGCGGCGGCGGAGCATCCGGAGTCCCTGCTGGCGGGGGCGGAGGAGATCACCGGAAAGACCGTGTTTGACGCGGCGGACCGGGGAGACGAGACCGCCAACGCCGTGGTGGACCGCTTCTGCGACTATCTGGGGGCGGGAGTGACCAACATCGTCAACGCCCTGGCTCCGGAGGTGATCCTCATCGGCGGTGGCATCAGCCGACAGGGGGAGCGCCTGCTGGCCCCGGTGCGCCGGTATGTGGAGAAAAACTGCTTCGGCGGTAAGGATGGGGCCATCCCCATCATCGCCGCGGCCCGGCTGGGCAACGATGCCGGTATCATCGGCGCTGCCGCCCTGTAAAGTATGAAAAAAGACAGACAGCGAGGCTGTGAGGCCCGCTGCCTGTCTTTTTTATCGGATTTTTTCCAGGCGCTGCTGGCGGTCCATGTCCCGCAGGACCCCCAGCACCAGGGGCACCGTCAGGGCGAAGGCGCACACGTCCGACACCGGCTGGGCCAGCTGCACCCCCAGCTCCCCCCAGATATGGGGCAGGGCCAGCACCGCCGGGATGAAGAACAGCCCCTGCCGGGCTACCGCCAGCACCGAGGCCTGCCAAACCTTGTTGATGGTCTGGGTCAGCATGCTGGAGATGACGATGACGCCGCACAGCGGGAAGGCCAGGCACTGCAACCGCAGGGCCCGGGCTCCGAAGGCGATGACCTCCGGGTCGTTGCGGAACACGGCGATGATCTGGGGAGCCAGGACCAGGCCCAGAACCGAAACCGCCGTCAGGAACACCGTGGACCACTTGACGCAGAAGCGGAAGCCCTCCTTCACCCGGTGATACAGCCCCGCGCCATAGTTGAAGCCGCACACCGGCTGGAATCCCTGGCCGAAGCCGATCAGGGCGGACTGGGCCAGCATCATGGCCCGGCTTACCACGCTCATGGCGGCAATGGCCGCGTCGCCATACAGCCCGGCGCTGCGGTTGAGGCAGATGGTGGCGATGCTGGCCAGCCCCTAGCGGCACAGGGAGGGCAGACCGCCCTTGCCGATCTCCAGGAACAGGTCCCGGCGGAAGCACAGGTTTTTCAGCCGGATCCGCAGGTTGCCGCCCCGGGCGCAGCCCAGAAGCAGCATGCAGAAGGAGGCCAGTTGGCTGAGGATGGTGGCCAGAGCCGCTCCGGCCACCCCCATGTTCAGCCCGAAGATCAAGAGCGGGTCCAGCCCCACGTTCAGCACCGCCCCGGCGGCGATGCCCACCATGCCGTAGGCGGCGCTGCCCTGAAAGCGCAGCTGGTTGTTCAGCACGAAGGATGCCGTCATATACGGGGCCCCCAGCAGGATGATCCGCAGATAGCTGCGGGCGTAGGGGAGGATGGTGTCCGTGGAGCCCAGCAGCCGGGCCAGAGGCGTCAGGAAAATCTGGCCCAGCACCAGGATGACGCACCCGGCCAGAAAGGCCAGGGTCACGCCGGTGGCAGCCATTTTTTCGGCGTCGGCGGTTTCGTGGCGGCCCAGCTGGCGGGAGATATAGTTGCCGGAGCCGTGGCCGAAGAAGAAGCCCACCGCCTGGATCACCGCCATCAGGGAGAACACCACGCCCACCGCGCCGGTGGCGCTGTTGCTGTGGAGCTGGCCCACGAAATAGGTGTCCACCATGTTATAGCAGGCGGTGACCATCATGCTGATGATGGTGGGGACCGCCATTTTGCACACCAGATGGCCCACCGGCTGGCCGGTAAGCTCCTGGAATTTTGCTTCCTGTTTGTCGTTCACGTTTTACCTCCGCAGGCGGATGCCGCATCCGCCCGAAAATTTCAGCCGGGGCGGGGCACAGCGGCCCCGCCCCGTTGGTCAGATCAAATGGGCGATTATTCCACCACGGGCAGCGCCTTCACCACGGCGGCGCACCGGGGGCACAGGGTGTCGTGCCCGGCCACGGTGCCCACGCTGGTGAGCACCTTCCAGCAGCGGGCGCACTTGACGCCCTGGGCGGGGGCCACGGTGACGGACAGGGCGTCGCCCACGGTGACCCGTACCTGGGACACGATCAGCAGGTCCGCCAGGGTATCGGTGTTCAGCTCCGCCAGGAAAGCGTCCTCGGCGGGAACGGTGACGTCCACCTCAGCCTCCAGGCTCTTGCCGATGGTCTTGTCGGCCCGGGCCTGCTCCAGAGCGCCGTTGACGGCGCTGCGGACGGCGGCGATGCGGGCCCAGCGGTCCATGGCGTCCTCCGGCAGGGCGTAGTCCTCGTAGGGCTGCACCATGCAGTTGAACAGGACGCTGCGGCTGTCGTCGGCACTGCGGTGGGGCATAGCCAGCCAGATCTCCTCGCAGGTGAAGGCCAGGATCGGCGCGAACATCCGGGTCATGGCGTCCAGGATCAGGAACAGGGCGGTTTGGGCGCTGCGGCGGCTGAGGCTGTTCTCCCCGTCGCAGTACAGGCGGTCCTTGATGATGTCGAAATAGAAGGAGCTCAGGTCCACCACGCAGAAGTCGTTGATGGCGTGGGACACGGCGTGGAACTCGTAGGCGTCGTAGCTGTCGAACACCCGGCGGATCAGGCTGTTGAGCCGGGTAACGGCCCAGCGGTCCAGCTCCTGCATATCGACGGCGGCCACCAGCTGCTCCGGATCGAAGCCCGTCAGGTTGTCCAGGCAGAACTTGGCGGTGTTGCGGAACTTCAGATAGTTCTGGCTCAGCTGCTTGAAGATCTCGTCGGAGCAGCGGACGTCCACATGATAGTCGGAGGAGCCGGCCCACAGGCGCAGCAGGTCCGCGCCGTACTTGTTGAAGATCTCGGCGGGGTCCATGCCGTTGCCCAGGGA
>OJKC01001441.1_pt1 | contig 14982 bp, 12 predicted proteins | sample 1596401 | NCBI WGS metagenome assembly OJKC01 (sample SAMEA4350162, study PRJEB24818) | metagenome | biome: human; feature: gut; material: faeces | place: Denmark | collected 2013-09 | reverse complement strand
CTTGACAAACCGAAGCATTCAAATGCTATTCTGTTTCTGCGAGGGTTGGCCGGGCTTGCTTTGCTATTCTCTCCGTCGCCCTCGCTGCATTGATTATGGCATTTGAATGCTGTTTGTCAGGGGCAGCAGTCGGCAGACGGATTTTTTCATTTTGGGGCTTGACTTTTAATAGTTAGTCTCCAAATTTTTGCAAACAAAAAAGACCCCATCGGGTCTTACGTTACGGTCAGCGCTCGTTGCGGCGCTGCTGCTTTTTCTGCCACGCATCCAGAAGCTGGATGATCTTCTCCTCCATTTGCTTGGGCGTGTAGCTGCGAGGGAAATACTTTCGCAGGGTCTCGTTTTTGATGGTCACGGTGTCTTTCTCGCTCTTTTTCTCCTGTCCCATCACATCAAAGGCTTTTTCGTAGCTGAACTCTCCCTGCTGTGCCATCTTTTTCAGTTGCTGCGCCTGCGATAAGGACGGCGCATTCTGGGTGTCCTCCATGGCTTCTAAAAAATCCCGCTGTTGGCTTTCGTCCAGATAGGACAATTCCACAGCGGGATTGAAGGCAATTTTCTTTTCATCTACCATGTCCAGCAATTCGGGAACAAGGTTGGTCAGGCGGATAAAACGCTGGACTTGTCTGCCACTTTCCTCGTTTCCTTTTCCGACCAAATCAGCCGCTTCCAACTTCCCGACAACTTGTCGGGAAGTTAAATCCGACCTAGCACCTTGATTTTTTAGAGCTTCCAGCTTCATTTTGTAGGCAAAAGCCCTCTCACTGGGCAGAATGTGTTCACGTTGCAAATTGGAATCCACCATCAATATCACAGCAGCATCGTCCGACATCTGCCGCACGATAACCGGCAGGGTATCCAGCCCGGCAAGTTTCGCCGCATACTGGCGGCGGTGCCCGGAGATGATCTCGTAGCCGTCACCGTCCGGGCGAGGTCGGGCAATCAGCGGAGCCAGCACACCGTACTGTGCGATGCTCTCCACCGTCCGGGTCATGGCTTCATCGTCCAGCACCTTGAAGGGGTGGTTGGTGAAGGGGTGCAGGTCGTCAATGGGAATCTGCTGCACCTGCTCCCGCTGTTCCTCCTGTCGATTTTCCTCGGTGGAAAACAGGTCATCTAGCCCTTTCAGAGCTAAGTTTCCGCTGTCGATCGGCATCCGTCTGCACCTCCTTTGCAAGAGATTTGTAGGCTTCTGCCACCTTGCCCTTGGGGTCATAGGCAAAGATGCTTTTGCCTGCCGCACTGGTTTCAGCCGCACGGACTGACCGGGGAATGGTCTGCTCGAACACCTTCAGGTGCTTTCCGTATGCCTGCCGGATCAGATTGCTGATCTGCTTTCCGTAGTTGGTGCGGTTGTCGGTCATGGTCAGCAAGATACCCTCGATTTTCAGCTTCGGGTTGATCTGCCGCCGAACCTTCTGCACCGTCTGCAAAAGCTGTTCCAGACCCTTTGCGGAAAGGTATTGCGCCTGCACCGGAATCAGGGCAGCGTCTGCCGCCGCCAGTGCGTTGATGGTCAGCATCCCCAGCGAGGGCATACAGTCCAGCAGAATAAAATCGTACTCCCGTTTGGCACTGTCCAGCACCTGCTTGAGCATCTTTTCCCGGTTCATGCTGTTCACCAGCGCTACTTCCAGCCCTGCCAGTTCGATGTTGGCCGGAATCAGGTCAACGCCCTCTGCGTGGTGCAGAATGCCCTCGCCGGGCTGGATGGGCTGGTCGTTCATAGCTTTCTGCATCAGGGTGGAAAGGGTGGTAGGCAGTTCATCGGGCTGCTGCCAGCCCATGCTGATGGTCAAGCTGCCCTGTGGGTCGGTGTCTACCAACAGGACTTTCTTGCCCTCCATTGCCAGACCGATGCCCAGATTTTCACAGGTGGTGCTTTTCCCCACACCACCTTTTTGATTGGTGACTGCGATAATCGTAGCTTTCTTTGCGATAACATCACCCCGCTTTCGGTGAACCGCGCGCAAAGTCGTGGTTCGTCTTGTTCTGATAGTAGAGGTTCATGGTGGTGGGCGCATTGTAGAGCATCGCCAGCAGATACTGCTTCATGTTCCGCACCGGGGCGGTGTTTTCTGCCAGAGAATCCAGCACAAAACGGATGTGGTCGGCGTTCAGCTTCTTCAGCCGACTGCGTACCACCTCGGTAGGCTTATCATCTCCGGCGATACGCAACATCTTGCGTTTGGTGGAACAGGTGTCCACAAGCAGGTCTACGATCTGATAGATGGTGTCCTCATCGTCCGGGCAGAGCCGGAGCAGGAGTTCTATCTCCAATGCCTGATAAAAATAATCCTCAAGCTGCTCACGAATGCTCCCGGAATAGATAGGGTCAGGATCGTTCCACTCTGTCTTATTCTTATCAGTCTTATTTGCTTGCGGTTTTGGCTGCACCAGAATTGCGCTTTCGGCAGCGCCTGAATTGCTGTTTGGGCAATTCTGTACTTGCGCTTTGGGCAAGCCGGAGGAAAAGTCCTTGACGTAAATCAGGCTGGGTCTGCCCAGACCACGCCGTTTGCGCTCGATGAGATCGATGTCCTCCAGTTCCCGGAACAGCTTGACCGCCTTATGCTCGGCGCAGCAGAGGGATTCCTGCACTTCCCGGACGGTGTAGATAATATACACTCGCCCCTGCTCGTCCAGCCAGCCGTTCTTGACTGACAGGCTCATGCGGTCCAGTAAGATGCCGTACAGTGTCCGGGCATCGGTGGAGAGTTGCCGGAAGCGGCGGTCTTGGAACAGTGCCTTTGGGATGCGGAAGTAGGAGAACAATTCGCCTGACTGACCATAAAAGTAGTCCAGCGTCATTTGGTGTGACCTCGGATTTTCAACTGCGAGTGCTTGTTCATGTGGAAAACCTCCTCCCTGATTTCTGCAAAAGAAAAAGCCCACCTTCAATTTTGAAAGTGAGCTATGTAAATCGAAAATGGTAACAGTAAGTGTCGAGTTTCGTACCCAAAAATTCTTGGGTACGGTTCTGGGTACAAAGAGCCGTTTTAGAGACTAAAAGACACCAAAAGTTACGTCAAAGTACACAAAGGCACTTTCATAGAATTATCAGATAGTCACAAGATTTCACAAGAAAAACGGGATTTCAAAATTAGCGACGTTCTCATAACCGCTTGGTCCCGGGTTCAAGTCCTGGCTGGCCCATAACAAAAAAGAACACCCCACAAAGGGGTGTTCTTTTTTGTTATCCGTCAGAGTTTGAACGTTTTCACTTGCACCACTTGGCAAATTCTTCGTCGGTGCACTTGACATAATGGCTGCCGCTCACGAGGTGATTGGTGCCCTTGTTGTAGTCGATGCCGGAAGTGGCGTAGTCGTAGGTCTCGGCCACGCGGCGCTTCTCCACAACGGGGTTCGGCAGCGGGATAGCCGACAGCAGGCTGCGGGTATACGGGTGGATGGGGTTCTCGAAAATTTCTTCGGTGGTGCCTGTCTCCAGCAGGTGGCCCAGATGCAGCACGCCGATGCGGTCCGAGATGTACTTGACCATGGACAGGTCGTGTGCAATGAACAGGTAGGCCGTGCCGGTCTCCTGCTGGATATCCTTCATCAGGTTGACCACCTGTGCCTGGATGGACACATCCAGAGCCGAGATGCACTCGTCTGCGATGATGAGCTTGGGGTTCATAATCAACGCCCGGGCAATGCCGACGCGCTGGCGCTGGCCGCCGGAGAACTGGTGGGGGTAACGCTCGGCGTGCTCGGGTGCCAGACCCACCTTCGCCAGAATTTTCTCCACCTTGTCGCGGCGTTCCTCTTTGGTCTTGTACATGTGATGGATGTCCAGGCCTTCGCCGATGATGTCCTCCACCTTCTTGCGGGGGTTCAGGGAGGCCATGGGGTCCTGGAAGATCATCTGCATCTGGGTGCGCAGAGTGTTGTTCTGGCTGTGGCTCAGCTTGCCGCTGATGTCCTGCCCGTCAAAGGTGATCTTGCCGGCGGTAGGGTCATACAGGCGGATGACGCTGCGGCCGATGGTGGACTTGCCAGAACCGGACTCGCCCACCAGACCGTAGGTCTCGCCGGGATAAATTTCAAAGCTGACATCCTCGACGGCCTTGACGGTAAAGCTCTTGCTCACGCGGAAATACTGCTTCAGGCCTTCCACCTTCAGCAGCGGAGCAGCGTTCTGTTCTGCCATTTATTCCGCCTCCTTGATCTTTTCTGCCTCGGCACGCATACGCTCGATGCGCTGAGCAAGCTCAAGCGGCATCTCCACCTTGGGTGCACGGGGGTCCAGCAGCCAGGTGGCTGCATAGTGGGTATCGCTGATCTTGAACATGGGCGGGTCCACTTCGTCGTCGATGTTCAGGGCAAAGTGGTTGCGCGGCGCAAAGGCGTCGCCCGGCTTCTCATGCAGCAGGTTCGGCGGCGAACCCGGGATGGTGTACAGGCGGTCGTCTGCGGTGTCCAGATCGGGCATGGCCGACAGCAGGCCCCAGGTATAGGGGTGGCGCGGCTCGTAGAAAATTTCGTTGATGGTGCCGGTCTCCACGATCTTGCCCGCGTACATAACGTCCACATAATCGGCGACCTTTGCCACAACGCCCAGATCGTGGGTGATGTAGATGACCGAAATGCCGCGCTCGCGCTGGATGCTGCGGATCAGCTCCAGAATTTTGGCCTGAATGGTCACGTCCAGAGCGGTGGTGGGCTCGTCACAGATCAGCAGGTCGGGGTCGCAGGCCAGTGCAATGGCGATGACCACGCGCTGGCGCATACCGCCGGACAGCTGGTGCGGGTAGCTTTTCATGCGCTTTTCAGCATCGGTGATGCCCACTTCCTCCAGCAGCTGCACGGCCTTTTTATAGGCGGCATCCTTGGGCATCTTGTAGTGCCACAGCATGCCTTCCATGATCTGCTTGCCGATCTGCATGGTGGGGTCCAGGCTGGTCATGGGGTCCTGGAACACCATGGCGATGCGCTTGCCGTTGATGTGGCGACGGATCCACTTTTTATCCTTCTGCAGCAGGTCCACGGTCTCGGGGCTGCCGTCGGCGTGATGGTAGCTGAACTCGATGGAGCCGCTGTTCACGATGGCGTTCTGGGCCAGAATGCCCATGGCAGCCTTCATGGTAACGGACTTGCCGGAACCGGATTCGCCCACCAGAGCGACCGTCTCGCCCTTGTACAGGTCGATGTTCACGCCGCGGATGGCGTGCACCGGGCCTGCGGTGGTCTTAAAGGTAATGTCCAGGTCTCGCACCGACAGGACCTGTTCTTTTTTGTTTTCAGGCATGGGGTGTTCCTCCTTACATACTCTTCATCTTGGGGTCCAGTGCTTCGCGCAGGCCGTCGGCCACGAGGTTGAAGCTCATCATCAGCAGGCTCATGACCACCATCGGCGGGATGATCTGATAGGGGTGGGTGGTGAAGCTGTTGTACAGCTCACTGATCAGAGAGCCCAGCGAGCACTGCGGCACCGGGATGCCCAGACCCACGAAGGACAGGAACGCCTCGGTGAAGATAGCCGTCGGGATGCTGAACATGACCTGGGTGATGATGGGTCCGATGATGTTGGGCAGCACTTCCTTGAAGATGATGAAGAAGCTGCCTGCACCCAGCGTGCGGGAGGCCAGCACGAACTCCTGATCCTTCAGCTTGAGCATCTCGGCACGGGCGATGCGGCTCATGCCCACCCACTCGGTCAGCATCAGGGCAAAGATAATGGTGATCATGCCGGGCTTCAGCACCAGCAGAAGCAGTGTGACGATGACCAGACGGGGGATGCCGTTGGCAACTTCCAGAAAACGCTGCATCATCATATCCACCTTGCCGCCGAAGTAGCCGGAGATCAGGCCATAGCTCATGCCGATGACCATATCAATGACGGCGGCGGCCACCGCGATGATCAGCGAGACACGGGCACCTTCCCAGGTGCGGGTCCAGATATCGCGGCCATAGGTGTCGCTGCCGAACCAGTAGTAGACGTCCTCCTTGCCCTTTTCCACATAGGCATTGACCGTCTTGGAGCCGGTGGTGGTGCTCATCTTTTCGTCACCGTTGAAGATGCCGAAGTTTTCCAGCACCTGCACACGGGGCGCAAAGTTTTTCTGGCTCAGTTCCTGACCGGAGTAGGTATACTCGTTCATGCCGGGGCCAAATGCCGCCAGCAGCACGATAAAGACAACGAGGATCATGCCGAACACGGCGCTCTTTTTGCGGAAGAAGCGCACCCGCACATCCTTCCAGAAGCTCTGGGCCGCAAAGTTGGAGTCCACGGCGATCTCGTCGTCGTTGTGCTTGAGCACGAAGTCCTTTTCGTCGAAGGTGTGCTCAGAATACATGGTATCCACGGCGCTGACGATGGCGTCCGCAGTGGATTCGCCGCCAAGGCGAATTGCTTTTTCTGCCATATCAGTCGTCCCCCTTTGCCAAGCGGATGCGCGGGTCGATGATGCCGTACAGCAGGTCAACGACCAGCATGATGCCAATGTACATGGCGCTGTAGATGAAGCTCAGGCTGATGACCACGTTGTAGTCGTTGGACTGGATGGCGGTCACCAGCAGGCTGCCCACGCCGGGGATGGCGAAGATCTTCTCCACCACCAGAGAACCGGTCATCAGATCAACGATCAGCGGAGCCAGGACCGTGATGATGGGGATCAGGGCGTTGCGCAGAGCGTGGCGGAAGATCAGCGCCGGGCCGGAAATGCCCTTGCTCTCAGCCAGCAGCATGTAGTCGGAATCCAGCACTTCGATCATCTCACTGCGGGTAAAGCGGGCAATGGATGCCATGGTGAACATGGAAAGCGAGATGCTGGGCAGCACGCTGGAGCCGAACACGTCCTTTGCAGAGAACAGCATGGGGAACCACTTCAGCTTGAAGCCGAAGGTGTAGCTCAGGGCCAGCGCGATAACGTAGGACGGCACCGACACACCGATGACCGAAATGATGGTGGCCAGGGTGTCAAAGATGGTGTCGCGCTTGAGGGCTGCGATGATGCCGAGGACAAGGCCCACCACGGCACCCAGCGTGACCGCCATGCCGCCCACACGGATGGAGATGGGCAGACGGGACTGGATCAGCTGGGAGATGGGCGTGTTCTTGGAGATATTGTAGCTGACGCCGAAGTCACCGCGCAGCATGTTGGTCACATAACGGAAGAACTGCACATAGATGGGCTGATCCAGACCGTACTTTGCGTACAGGGATGCGCGCATTTCCGGCGTCAGCTTTTCATCGTTGAAGGGCGAACCGGGCATCAGCTGCATGAGGATGAACAACACCAGCAGGATGGCCAGCAGCGTAAACAACGAAGTGATGATACGCTTGAGCGTGTATTTTTTCACGTTGGGTAGACCCCCTTAAAGTTTCTTCTCCGCCCCGCCAAAGGCGGAGCCGGCCTTGCGCTGCCGCGGTCAGCCGTGCGCCGGGCGCGGACAGTGTAAAAGCCAAAAAGTCGCACAGCGGCAATCACGCTGCCACTGTGCGGCATTTTTATCTTACGTCAGACTTAGGCGTTCTTGGTGGTGTTCTTGTAAACACGGTTCAGAGCGCAGGGGTGATGCTCGATGCCGGTAACGGCGGAGGAGATCATCTCAGCATTGCACTGACCGTACAGCGGGAAGATGACTGCCTGCTCCAGAACGATGGACTCAGCGTCATACATTGCCTCCCAGCGGCCTTCGGGATCGGTGCACAGATCGCCGGTGGTGCACTCTGCGATGATGGCATCGTAGTCAGCGTCGCTCCACAGACCGTAGTTGTTGGAGTTGCCGGTGACCCACATGCCCAGATAGGTCATGGGATCGGCGTAGTCGGGGCCCCAACGGGTCAGGCCCAGCTCAAAGTTGCCGTCCTGCAGATCCTGCACGCGCTGCTTCTTGGGCTCTACCTTCAGCTCCAGCGTGAAGCCGGGCAGGGTGGTCTGCAGCTGCTCCTGCACGACCTGAGCGACCTTCTGAGGAGCATCATCGGCATCGACGATCATGGTGAAGGAGAAGGAATCCTTGCCCAGCTCGGCCTTGGCCTGCTCATAGTACTCTGCAGCCTTGTCGGGATCGTATGCGCAGAACTCTGCAAACTTGGTCTGGTCGGCGCCGAAATCGCTGCCGTCCGGGCCGGTGGCGAACTGTGCGGGCACTGCGGTGTAGGCGGGAGAAGAACCGTCCTTCAGCACGTCATTGGTGATGGAATCACGGTCCAGTGCAAAGGTGATGGCGCGGCGCAGGTTCAGGTTTGCCAGCTCCGGCACAGCGTCGATGTTGGGGCTGATGTACCACAGGTAGCCGGCACCCACGCTGGTGAACTCGGGGTCATCCTTGACCTGCTCGACCTGCTCGCCGTTCAGCAGAGTGATATCCAGATCACCGTTCTGATAGCTCATCAGAGCCTGCTGGCTGTCCTTGATGACCTGATAGTTCAGGCCGTCCAGAGCAATGCGGTCAGCATCGTAGTAGTCGGCGTTCTTCACCAGCTCAAAAGCGGTGGCAGCCGGCTCGTAGCTGGTCAGCACGAATGCACCGTTGGACAGCACGGTGTCTGCGCTGGTGCCGTAGGTATCGCCGCAGCTCTCAAAGAACTTCTGGTTCATGGGGTAGAAGGTGGGGAAGTACATCAGGCTCAGGAAGTAGCTGACGGGAACGTTCAGCTGGACTTCCAGGGTCTTGTCGTCCACAGCCTTGACGCCCAGATCGGTGACGGGCTTCTCGCCTGCAATGATCTCGGCGGCGTTGACCACCTGACCGATATCGCTCAGCATGTAGGCATACTCGGATGCGTTTGCGGGGTCAACCGCACGCTGCCAGCCGAAGACGAAGTCGGCTGCGGTAACGGCATCGCCATTGGACCACTTTGCATCCTTCAGGTGGAAGGTGTAGGTCTTGCCGTCCTCGCTCAGCTCATAACTCTCTGCCAGAGCCTCCACGGCTGCACCGTTCGCATCCATCTGCATCAGGCCGTCGGTGTAGTTGGCGATGACCTCAAAGGAGGTGCCGTCGGTAGCCAGCTGGGGGTCCAGAGACTGGACTTCGGTCTCCAGCATGACGTTCAGCACACCGCCCTCAGCAGAGGCGGCTGCACCAGAAGCAGCGGTGGAGCCGGAAGCAGCGGTGCTGGAAGAGCCGCCGCAGGCAGTCAGAGCCAGTGCAGCAGCCGATACGCCTGCAGCAGCCAGGAAGCTGCGGCGAGAAATACGACGATCGAATTTCATATTTTTTCCCTCTCTCTCTTACTCTGCTGCTTTAACAAACTGAAGCGGCAGGAACTGAAAAATGCACAAAGGGTTTCGCCCCTCCTCCGGGGCTTGGCACACCTTTGTGCGATACCCGCATTATACGCTGTCCCGCCCAAAAAAGAAAGGCTTCCGACCGCTTTTCTGTGGTTTGACCAATGGTCATCCAAAAATTGCTTTCGATTTTTGTGCAGTTTTAAAGGCTTCCTGTTCCCGTGCAGCGCACACTTTTACTGAAACATGAGTTTTTTGTGTTTTTCAGGAAAACAGTTGAAGAAATTTCACCTGTATATTTTTGCATTTTATGCATAAGTCGTACTGTTTCGCCCATTTTGTCCGCTTTCTGCGCACAGAAAAACTCCCTCCCGACGCCGCGCATCGGAAGGGAGCTGAGCCTTTGTTTTTGTTACAGGAACAGCGCCACCACATAGGTCCCGCCGCTGTATTCAATGAACACCGCACCCATCCTGCTGCAGCCTTTGGCCTCGCTGCGCAGGGCCTCCACGGCGTCCTGTGCTGCCGGTGCATACAGGCGGCCCGGGTCATAGTACGGGTTGCCGCTGTTGTCCATAGTCAGGGCGATCTTCACGTTCGACGAGAGATAGAGCGACCCATTGGTGGAGTCGGAGATGAATTCGTTGACGCTGATGCCCGGGTTCATGTTGCCGGTGCCCGGGTCCAGCTGCACCTTGCGGACCAGCTGCCCGTCCGCAGTGGTCAGGTTGGTCACTTCCTCGGTCATCCACTGGGCGATGCGCTCGGCGGCGTATTCCAGCTGGGTGTCGTACTGCAAAGCCGGGCTGACCTGCTTCATCAGGGCCTGAGCTTCCTCCGTGTTGACCTGTACCGTGGCAAAGTTCAGCAGTCCGCTGCAGCCGGTGAACGCCGCCAGCGCCAGCACCCCTGCCAGCAGCGCGGCCAGAAATCTCTTTGCGTGTTTCATGTAGATCCGTCTCCTTTCGGTGCGTTTTCTCCATGATACCCTTTTCGACAGGGAATTGCAAGTATTTATGAATAAGAAAAATTCGCTGTGCTGGAACGCCCTCTCAGCTTCGCTGCGCTCAGCAGCTCTCCCAAAGGGAGAGGTGGATGCGACCAACGGGAGCAGACGGAGAGGGCGCGCCTGCTAAAAAGGGCCGCCGCACATTCCTGTGCGGCGGCCCTCTGATGCCAAAATCTTATTTCGCGTATTCGACGGCGCGGCTCTCGCGGATGACGTTGACCTTGATCTGGCCGGGGTAATCCAGCGTGTCCTCGATCTTCTTTGCGATGGAGCGTGCCAGCAGGATGACCTGATCGTCGCTGATGACGTCGGGCTTGACCATGATGCGCACTTCGCGGCCCGCCTGCACGGCAAAGGCCTGCTCCACGCCCTCGAAGCTGGAAGAAATTTCTTCCAGATTTTCCAGACGCTTGACGTAGCTTTCCACGTTCTCGCGGCGGGCACCCGGGCGTGCGGCGCTGATGGCATCGGCCGCCTGAATGATGAAGGCCAGCGGGGTCTTGGGCTCCACGTCGCCGTGGTGGGCCTCAATGGCGTGGATGATCTGGGTGTTCTCTTTGTACTTGCGGCAGATGTCCACACCGATCTGGACATGGCTGCCCTCGATCTCGTGGTCCAGTGCCTTGCCGATGTCATGCAGCAGACCGGCGCGGCGTGCCAGCGTGACGTTCACGCCCATCTCGCCTGCCAGCAGGCCGGCCAGCCAGGCCACTTCCATGCTGTGGGTCAGGGCGTTCTGGCCGAAGCTGGTTCGGTACTTCAACCGGCCGATCAGCTTGATCAGGTCCGGGTGCAGGCCGTGGATGCCCAGCTCCATCACCGCGCGCTCGCCCTCGCGCTTCATCTGCAGCTCCAGCTCGTGGCGGCACTTCTCCACCGTCTCCTCGATGCGGGCGGGGTGGATACGGCCGTCGCCGATCAGGCGTTCCAGGGTCATGCGGGCCACTTCGCGGCGGGTCTGGTCGAAGGAGGACAGGGTGATGGCCTCCGGGGTATCGTCGATGATCAGGTCCACACCGGTAGCAGTCTCCAGCGCGCGGATGTTGCGGCCCTCGCGGCCGATGATGCGGCCCTTCATTTCATCGCTGGGCAGCGGCACCACGCTGACGGTGGTCTCGCTGCAGTGGTCGGCAGCGCAGCGGCTGACGGCCTGACCGATCAGGTTGCGGGCAATGTTGTCACAGTTCTCCTTCAGGTCGGTCTCGTAGGCGGCGACGCGCACAGCCTTTTCGTGGGTGAGCTCCTCGTCCACCTTGTGCAGCAGCACTTCGCGGGCGTCCTCCTGGCTCAGACCGGCCAGCGTTTCCAGACGCTCCAGCTCCTTGGCGCGCAGGGCGTCGATCTCGGCCAGGCGCTCCTCGGCTTCGGCCGAGCGCTTTTTCAGTTCTTCTTCCTTTTTCTCCAGCGCTTCGGTCTTGCGGTCCAGCGCCGTTTCCTTCTGGTCGATGCGGTTCTCCTGACGGCTGATCTCCGCACGGCGCTGCTTGATCTCCTTGTCGGCTTCCGCCTTCTGGGCGTCCACCTCCGCCTTCAGCTTGAAGGCCTCGTCCTTTGCTTCCAGAACCGCTTCCTTGCGCTTCTGTTCAGCGGTCTTGATCGCCTCGTTCACCAGGCGGGTCGCTTCGGCCTCTGCGCTGCCGATCTGGGCTTCGGCGGTCTTTTTACGGTTGTTATAGCCAATAAAATAGCCCGCACCAACGCCGATCACAGCAGCGATCAGGGCCACGATCACTCCAATCGCGGTCATCGCGTTTCACTCTCCTTTGTTAAAATTCAGGTCTTGAATCATAAGCAGGAGACGCTGCACGGCAGGTGTAGGCTTCAAACGGGTCTATAAGTGAGCTTTCAATCCAAAAAGTGACAGCAGAACCACACGCGCGGTGGGAGCACCGTGCGGGCAGACTGCAGCTTTTCTCTCTACGGTTCTGTCTTATAATAAACAGGCATCACATGCCTGAAAGAACTCGGGGTTCACGGGACGACCTGCATCCAGCGTCTTTTATTCCATACTACTAATTATAGTACGAAACATTTGCCCGCTTGTCAAGGGGAAAAGGCTCCCTGCGCAACATTTTGTGCACAAAAACAAAAATGTCCGGCCCGGGCAGGACCTGCTGCCGGGCCGGACAGAGCGTTTTGTTATTCCAGATACATCCGGCGCAGGCGCATCAGGCGCGCCGGGGTCAGGCCGTATTCCGTTTCCAGATAGTTCTCGGCGCTGCCGAACTCCCTGCGGATGGTGTCCAGCACAAAAGGTGCCGCCGCCGGGTCCACGCCCGCCATGGCATAATAGCGCATCCGGCAGGCAGGGTCTGCCGCGATCTCGGCCGCGTGCTCGGCCAGCACCGCGTCGATCTCGGCCTTGCGGCAGGCATTGGTCTGTTCAAAATCGGCGCAGATCACTTCGTCCGAGGCACCCAGCGCCAGCAGGATCAGCATGGCCGCCACGCCGGTGCGGTCCTTGCCCGCCGAGCAGTGGAACAGGATGGGCGTCTCGCCCGCTTCCAGCGCGCGGAACAGCTCTTTGAACGCCTTGTTGCCGGTGAGCATCCGGCGGTACAGCCGCTGGGAGATGCTCTCGCCTTCCTCTGCGGTCTGCATCAGCTTTTCAATGTCGCCGGGCGCAAAGGCGATCTCGGCACCGTCCTCGGCGCACAGGCCGCAGATCTGCACCAGGCGCGCGCCGTCCGGCACATAGTCCGGCTCCTTCTTTGCTTCCCCGCTGCTGCGCAGGTCCAGAATGAGCCGCAGGCCCAGCGAATCCAGCAGTCTGCGGTCGGCCTCGCCGGTGAGCTTGCCCGTGGGGATGCCGCGGTAAATTTGCCCCCACCTGACATGCTTGCCTTCGTCGGCCAGATAGCCGCCCAGCTCGCGGAAGTTGTTCCCGCCCGCAAACGCCAGCTGGGTGCCCGGAGCCGGGTGGGCCGGGGCAGGCTTTGCTGCCGCGCTGGACAGCACCGGGAAGTTGTAGAAGGGCTTTGCCGGGCGGCCCCGGCGCGGCGGCAGGCTGGCCGAAGCACCCAGCACCTCCATCAGGTAGCTGCGCAGCAGGTCGATGTAGGCAGAGCTCGTGTCCCGCCGCTGCACCAGCGAAACGCACAGGGGCGGCAGGTCTTCCAGCAGCACATCGCGCACGCGGTCCAGCTCCCGCCGGGCACCGGGCTCATAGCGGGTCAGGCAGGTGCACAGCTGCTCCTGTACCAGGTAGTAGGCCTGGTAAAAGCTGGGGCCGATCTCGGCGTTGGGCGCAAAGCCCGCCCGGGCGCAGGCCGACCACAGCGGGCTGAACAGGTCCTGCCGCAGGCTGGGCAGCAGCACCCGCTGGCCCCGCAGGTCGGCAAGGGGGATGCTCTCTTTCTCCCAGAACGGGTGGCCCCTGGGCACCAGCAGGCAGGCAGGGTCCGCCCGCAGGGTGGTGCGGGCCAGCACCGGCGCGGCGCACCCCAGGTCGATGACAAGGCCCGCGTCCAGCTCGCCCTGCTCCACTTCGTCGGCCACGGCGTCGTTGTCCATCATGCGGAAGCGCATCTCCACATGGGGGTACTGCTGGCGGAACTTGTCCAGCTGCGTTTCCAGCCCGGGCAGGTAGTCCGGCACCAGCGACACACTGATGCCGATGCACACCGGCTGGGCGGACTGGATCTCGGCCCGCAGCGCCGCCTGCATCTGCTGGAACTGCTCCACCACCGGCGCCGCGTGGCGCTGCAGGCTGATGCCGCGGTCGGTGAGGGTGAGCTTGTGGTGCGCGCTGAGGAACAGCGGGCCGCACAGCTCTGCTTCCAGCGCCGTGATGCTCTGGCGCAGAGCCTGCCGCGACAAAAACAGCCGCTGTGCCGCGCGGCTGTAGTTCATTTCATCGCACAAGACCAAAAAATAGTGCAGCTGGCGGATGTCCATGGTTTCCTCCTGAGAAAAGTATCATATAAAGAATACCGCCTTTTGGCCCGATTGTAAAGCCGCTGGAAACAAAAAGCTGCCGCACAGCATCACACTGTGCGGCAGCCGGAGCGCAAAACGATCAGATCAGGCTCAGGGCTTCCTCATCGCCCACAAGGATGAAGTCCGGGTGCATCTGCAGGATGCTGGCGGGCACCTCCGGGGTGACGGGGCCGAAGAAGGCTTTCTTGATGATCTCGGCCTTGCCTTTGCCGTTGGCCACCATCAGCACCTTGCGCGCCTGCATGATGGTCTTGATGCCCATGGTGTAGGCCTGCTTGGGCACAAGGTCCACGTTGCCGTCAAAGAAGCGCTTGTTGGCCTCAATGGTCTCCTGGGTCAGGTCCACACAGTGGGTCTCCAGCTCAAAGGCCTCACCCGGCTCGTTGAAGCCGATGTGGCCGTCGTGGCCGATGCCCAGCAGCTGCAGGTCGATGCCGCCCACAGCGTGGATGATCTGGTTGTACTTGGTGCAGGCGTCCTCGGCGTCGGGGTTGGTGCCGTCCGGCAGGTTGATCTTGGCCGGGTCGATGTTCACCTTGTCGAACAGGTTCTTGTGCATGAAGCTCCAGTAGCTTTCCGGGTGCTCCTTGGGCAGGCCGCGGTACTCGTCCAGGTTGACGGTGGTGACCTCGGAAAAATCAATGTCGCCCTTGTTGTACCACTCCACCAGCTGGGCATATGCGCCCACGGGGGTGCCGCCGGTGGCCAGGCCCAGCACGCAGTTCGGCTTCATAATGACCTGTGCCGAAATGATATTGGCTGCCTTGCGGGACATATCCGCATAATCTTTTGCACGAATGATCTTCATTACAAACGACCTCACTTATCATCTTTTTTGCCGCTCTGCACGGG
>OJKC01001435.1_pt1 | contig 15027 bp, 10 predicted proteins | sample 1596401 | NCBI WGS metagenome assembly OJKC01 (sample SAMEA4350162, study PRJEB24818) | metagenome | biome: human; feature: gut; material: faeces | place: Denmark | collected 2013-09 | reverse complement strand
CATCGCAAATATTATAAGTACAAGCAGTATGTTTTTCTTCATTGTTCGCCTCCGTGGACGGTTATACAAAAATTTTACCACAACGGCGCGTTTTTTCAAGTTAATTATATGAATACCCCCGGCCTGCCCCCGTTTTCCAGACACTTTTTGATTATTGCCCCACATTTTATCATTTACAAAAAATTTTAAATGTTATAAAATATGAAGTAATATTAGAAAGCAGGTGGCGCTATGCTGGAGAAGAGCTTTACCGAGGTCTACGACAAATTCAAGCTGCAATTTTACCGCAAGGTGTTTGAGCTGGTGCGCGAGCGTGACGGCTCGCTCTCGGCGATGGAGGCGTTTTCGCTTGAGGTCATCAAGATGCTTGACCACCCCACGATCGGACAGTTCGCGGATTTTCTGAACATTTCGCAGTCAAACGCAACGTATAAGGTCAACAATCTCATCAAAAAGGGCTATCTTGAGCGTGAGAACTCCACGACCGACCGCCGCGAGTACCACCTGAAGCTCTCCGAGAAATTCTATAATTACATGGCGCTTCTCAGCAGCTACGAGCAGCGCGTCATGGACAGGATAAAGGCGCGATTCCCTGAGGAGGACGTCAACAAGTTTGACGAGATGCTGCAGATAATCTCTAACGAGCTTATGCCCGAATTCGGGAAATAATATATTTTTGGAAGGAAGTATCTCATGGGTAAATCTAAGGGCGCTTCGGCCGGCGGGCTGAAGCTCAACTACAAAAGAACGTTCCTGATAGGCTTTGCGTTCTTCGGCATACTGCTCCTCTGGCAGGTGTACGATTCCTGGTGCCCCACCTTTCTGACGGACATTTTTGCCCGCCGCATGTTCAACCTCTCCTCTGCAGAGCTGAAAGCCGGCGATCCGGCCAAAATACTTGAAGTGCAGTGGATAGTCGGCATCATCATGGTCTGCGAGAACCTTGGCGCGCTCATCCTGCTGCCCTTCTTCAGCAACCTCCCCGACAAAACTCACACCCCCATCGGCAAGCGTATGCCCTACATTCTGACCGGCACCTTTGTAGCTGCGATAGCTTTCCCGTTCATCCCGCTGTTCTTCCATTATAACAACATCGTCGGCATGGTCATCATGATGGCGCTCGTGCTGATGTTCATGATGATGTACCGCAACCCCGCCGTCGCTCTGATGCCGGACATCACGCCCAAGCCCCTGCGCGCGAAGGCAAACGGCATCATCAACATCATGGGCTACTTCGGCGGCGCATTTGCAACCGTGCTCGGCATCTTCCTGCCGCTGAGCAATTACATCAACTCCGAGGACGCCGCGCGCAAGATCTGGACCATTGAGATTCCGTTCATCGTCGCGTCCGTGTTGATGGTCATCTCCGCGATGGTGCTGTTCTTCACGATACGCGAGAACAAGATCGCCGAGGAGATGAAGGACGAGATGGCCGAGGGTGAGCGTCTCGCCGCCATCGAGACCCCGATCGACGACGACAAGCCCATGTCCAAGGCCAACAAGACCATGCTTCTCGCCATTCTCGGCGCGGAGTTTTTGTGGTTCATGGCCGACAACGCCATCGGCACCTATATCGGCAACTATGTTATTTATTATATGAACTCCTCCTCCAGCGCCACCATGGTGCTGACCATCGCGGGCGGCCTTGCATCTGTCGTGGGCTTCGCCGTTGCGGGCGGCATTGCGGACAAGATCGGCCGCAAGTGGACGATAAGCACCGGCCTCGGCCTGAGCTTCCTCGCACTGGTGTTCATGTGCTTCGTCGCGCCGACCGGACGGGTCGTCGGCGAACACGGAGAGTATGCCTTCCCCGCAGCGCTGTACATCGTGTGGGTGCTGAAGGGCTTCGGAATGGCGCTGGTGCATAACTGCTCGTTCCCGATGGTCGTCGAGCTCTGCTCGTCGAAGAAGATCGGCAAGTTCACGGGCTATTATTACACCGCCAGCATGTCCGCGCAGACCATCACGCCCGTGTTCCTCGGCTTCGTGTTTGATGCGACCGGCGCATGGCGCGCGCTGCCGGTGTATTCGTCGGTGCTGATCCTGTGCAGCTTCGGGGTATTCACGGCGCTTGTCAAGAATATCAAGGCCAATAAGGTCGCGAACGCCAAGGGTCTCGAAGCTCTCGGCGACGACGATTGATACGCGAATAGATGTAAAGGTTGAAGGCGGACGCGCATAGCGCGTCCGCCTTTGTGGTTGGATGATATGGTTCGCGGTGGATGTCCCGCGAGTTTACAGTGCCGTTTCTTTTCCCTAATGGCAATCTATAAAGTCTGGCGACCCCTTCGGCGCCAGCGCGCCACTGTCTCGCTGCGGCTCGATCACGGCGCGGCTCTGACATGCCACCGGCATGTCATTCACTACCGCGCCGCCGTTGCACTACCCTAAAAAGGGCAGCGCTTCGCGGCAAGGATTTGGGAATGGTGCACAGTGGTTGCACCGCGCCCTTGGCGCCCCTTCTAGGGGAGTTGTCGCGGAGCGACTGAGGGGTCGCCGGAGTTGGAACTAGAGCAGAAAGCAAAAGAAAGTGTGTACCCAACACCCATCGTAGGGGACGGCCCCTGTGCCGTCCCGTGAGTCCCTCCGTTCCGTTCCATCCCCTCATCTATGCGCGAGTGTATCGTGCGCGTCGCGCAGGGCGTCGCACAGAGCGTCGATGTCCTCTTCCGTTGTGAGACGCGACAGGCCGACGCGTATCGCGCCGTCGATGGTCTTCGCGTCAAGCCCCACGGCCTCCAGCACATGGCTTCGCCCGCCCTTCTTACAGGCAGAACTGCGCGAAACATACACCCCGCGCGCCTCCAGATAGTTCATCAGCACCTCACTGCGCCAGCCGGGCAGCGATATGCTCAGAATATGCGGTGCGCTGTCCGCCGAGGATATGACCCGCAGTTCCGGAATATCCCGCTCCAGACGGCTCACCGCGCGCTCGCGCAGCGCCGACATGCGCGCGATATTCTCCTTTATTCCGGCGTACGCTATCTCACTCGCCGCGCCGAAAGCCGCGATCTGCGGCATAGCCTCAGTCCCCGCGCGCATCCCGCTCTCCTGGCTGCCGCCCACGATGAACGGCTTCAGCTTCAGCCCCGCGCGTATGTACAGCGCGCCGATGCCCTTCGGGGCGTGGATCTTGTGCCCGCTGATGCTTATCATGTCCGCGCCCAGCGTTTTCGCGCGGAATGGTACCTTCATGAAGCCCTGCACAGCGTCCGTATGCAGCAGCGCCTGCGAGCCTGCGCGCTTCAATTCGCGCGAAACGGCGGAAATATCCGTCACTGCGCCGGTTTCGTTATTGACCATCATCAGCGAAACGAGTATAGTATCATCACGGAGCGCATCGACGACCGACTGCACCGGTATCGCGCCGCTCGCGTCCGGCTTCAGCCGCGTCACCTCAAAGCCGCGCTTCTCAAGCTCGTCGAGCGACTTGCGTATAGCGTCGTGCTCGACGGTCGAGCTGATTATATGCTTGCCGCGCCGCTTCATATACTCCGCGCCGGACAAGAGCGCCCAGTTGTCGCTCTCGGAGCCGCAGGACGTGAAATAGACCTCTGCGGGGGCACAGCCAAGCGCGTCCGCGACCTGCTTGCGACATTTGTCCAGCAGCTTCTTTGCCTCGCGTCCTTTCGTGTGCGTGGAGCTCGGGTTGCCGTAGCAGCGCAGCATCGCGTCGGCCGCGGCAGCCGCCGCCTCGGCGCACACCATCGTTGTCGCGGCGTTATCAAGATAATGTTCGTGTATAGCTTCCATCTGAAAAACTTCCTTATTCTTTATATCAGGAGCCGAATATGAAATATATTATATCCACTCTTGGCTGTAAGGTCAACCAGTATGAGACGCAGGCCATGGAAACAATGCTGCTAGAGCACGGCCACGAGCCTGCCGCCCCCGGCGAGATTGCCGACGCCGTCATCGTCAACACCTGCGCCGTCACTGCCGAGAGCGGGCGCAAATCGCGCCAGACCATCCGCCGACTGCGCGACGAGAACCCCGGCGCGGTCATCGCTGTCTGCGGCTGCTATTCGCAGCTTGACCCGGACGCCGTCGCAAAAACCGGCGCGGATGTAATATTCGGCTCGAACGACCATGCGGGCATGGTGGCCGCGCTCGAGAACGCGCTCGGCACGGGCGAGCACAGCACCAGCATCGACGAGCCGTTCAAGCGCCGCGTGTTCGAGCAGCTCCCCGCCGGAGCCGTCGCGGGGCGCACTCGCGCCATGCTGAAGATTCAGGACGGCTGCGTCAATTTCTGCACCTACTGCATCATCCCCTACACCCGAGGCCGCCTGCGCAGTCTGCCGCTGGACGCCGCCGCGGCGGAGACCGCGCGCATCGACGCCGAGGGCTACCGCGAGATCGTGCTGACCGGCATCGAGGTCGCGTCCTACGGGGTCGATCTGCCCGGCAAGCCTAGCCTTGCCGACGTTATCGAGACCGTTGCTTCCGCCGCGCCCGACATGCGCATACGCCTCGGCTCGCTGGAGCCGACCGTGATAACTGAGGATTTCTGCCGCCGCCTCGCCGCGACGGGCAGACTCTGCCGCCACTTCCACCTCTCGCTGCAATCCGGCTGTGACCGGACGCTCAAGGCCATGAACCGCAAGTACGACACCGCGGGCTTCTACCGCGCGGTGGAGCTGCTGCGTGAATACTTCCCCGGCTGCGCGCTGACAGCCGATCTGATCTGCGGCTTCCCCGGCGAGACGGAGGAGGATCACGCCGCGACGCTGGAGTTCATCCGGAAGTGCGGCTTCGCGGACATGCACATTTTCCCCTACTCCCGCCGCCCCGGCACGCCCGCGGACAAGATGCCCGGCCAGTGCGAGAACGCGGTGAAGTCCCGCCGCGCGCACGAGGCGCAGAAGGTCGCCGACGAGATGCACCGCGATTTCATGCGCGGCATCATCGGGCAGACTCTGCCCGTGCTGTTTGAGACGGAGCACGACGGTGTCTGGACCGGACACAGCGACACGTATATTCTTGTCAAGGCGCGCGGCGAGGCGCTGCGCGGTACAATACGCCCCGTTTCAATAAAGCTTGCGCAGGACGAGGCACTTTTCGGAGAAATAATTTGACGAATTAAATCGTTTGATGTATCATAATAAAAAAACGTCAAACCGATATTCTGACCCATCGGTCTGGGTATCGAAATATTGAAATATCAAACGAGAGGTCACGGCAATGTTTAGAATAAAAACCATGAACAGCATATCCCCCGCGGGAATCGAGTCGCTCACCGCGCGCGGCTGCGACGTCAGCGCGGACGAGGTGCGTCCGGAGGCACTGCTCCTGCGCAGCGCGGAGCTGCACGGCTGCGAGTTCAATCCTGAGCTTCTGGCTATAGGCCGCGCGGGCGCGGGGTACAACAACATCCCCATTCCGGACTGCACCGAGCACGGCATAGTCGTGTTCAACAGCCCCGGCGCAAATGCGGAGGCCGTCAAGGAGCTGGAGCTGTGCTCGCTCGTGATGGCGTCGCGTGACGTGCTGGGCAGCATCGGCTGGCTCCGCGGTATCTCCGGTTAGGGCGCGGCCATTCCGAAGCTCGTCGAGAAGGGCAAATCCGCTTTTGCGGGGCCGGAGCTTCTGGGCAAGACACTCGGCGTTATCGGTCTCGGCGCGGTCGGCGCGCTGGTTGCGAATATCGCGCTTGAGCTGGGCATGACGGTCTACGGTTACGACCCGTTCATGTCGGTCGATGCGGCGTGGCGGCTGTCGCGCGAGGTCCTGCGCGCCGACTACGTGGATGACATCTTCCGCAACAGCGATTATATAAGCATCAACGTCCCGTATACGGAGCAGACACACCATATGCTCAATGCCGAGGCTTTCGCGAAGATGAAGCGCGGCGTACGTATCGTCAACGAGTCGCGCGCGGAGGTCGTGGACGACGAAGCGATGACCGCCGCTCTTGAGAGCGGAGCCGTCGCAAAGTACGTGACCGACTTCCCGAACGAAGTGATCCTGAAAGCGCCGAACGTCATCGCCATGCCTCATCTCGGCGCGTGCACGCCGGAAAGTGAGGATCGCTGCGCGGTCATGGCGGCAAATCAGCTGTATGACTACCTGCTCAACGGCAACATCAAGAATTCCGTCAACCTGCCGGACACTTCGCTCAGCCGCATGGGCGTGTGCCGCCTGTGCGTCATACACCGCAACGTCCCGCGCATGATCACGCGAATCCTTGATTTCATCAGCGACCGGAACATAAACGTCGAGCACATGATAAATAAGCCGCGCGACAAGTATGCGTATACGATCGTCGACCTCGGCGCGAGCATCGGCGAGGACATCGCGGACAGCATCCGCGCGATGGATAATGTCCTCCGCGTGAGGGTCATATAAAAGTCTATTCTCTTTAGGGAGAACAATATAGGTACTCTCATCGCCTTGTCTTTTCCCTATTGGCAATCTCTGTTTTCCAGCGGTTCATTTGGCGCCGAGAGGGGCATCATCTACATCCCCCAACAAAAACTATCCCCCATGGCGGATTTCTCCTGCCATGGGGGATAACTTTTTTCGATTTTCAATCACCGCATGAAATTCGTCATCACGCGCGGCTCACGTGCCGGAGCGGGGACGCCGGCGGCCTTACCGGCCCCGATGCAGCGCAGCAGCCACGCCATATTTTCGCCCAGCGTGCGCATCGTCTGCATGCCTTCCGCGTCCTGCCGCACCTCGTCCGGGTTCGTCCCGTGAACCTGCGCCCAATACTGGGAGCTGACAAGCGGCATATTATTGATCGTGAAGTACTTTATCAGCCGGTCGAGCGAGGCGGTGGAGCCTGCGCGGCGGCAGGACACTACCGCCGCAGCGAGCTTATACTGCAGCCGCTCACCCGCGGAATAGAACAGCCTGTCCATAAACGCGCAGACCTGCGCGCTGGGGCCGCTGTAATGCACCGGCGAGCCGACGACGATGCCGTCAAACTCGTCAAGCCGCGCGGCGACGGCGTTGACCGCGTCGTCATACACGCACCTGTCGAGTTTTGAACATGCGTCGCAGCCCGTACAGCCGTGGATCGCCGGCTTGCCGAGATAATATATCTCGGCAGCGACGCCGTTTTTCTCAAGCGACTTTTTCACTTCGCTCAGCGCGGTATAGGTACAGCCGAACTCGTTCGGGCTGCCGTTTATCAAAAGCACTCTGCTCATTTCTTATCCCTCGAACTCGCAGATATAACCTATCGTGCCGCTGTACGCGCCGGGGTAATCCGCTACGGGGTCGTTGCGGCTGTCGTTATACACCCAGCCGTCAGCGTACCAGAGCATGACGTAGTTCTCGCTGACGCCGTCATAGCTGTCGAAATACGACGGCTCGCCGGACGCCCAGGGATAATAGCTGACCTCCTCGGTGGTTTCCCACACGAGGGTGCCGTCCACGCGGTGGCAGCCGATCCAGAACTTGTTCGCGCCGGAATTGCGCGCCAGCTCAACGACCTTGGCAAACTCCGCCTCGTCGCTGATAACGACGAGATGCCCGCCCAGCGCCTCGCACTTGGCGCGCGCGTCGGTCCAACCGATGTCCTCAACAAAGACCTGATAGGTGGATTCCTTCGGCTGCTCCGGCTCGGGAGTGACTTCCGGTTCGGCAGACTGTTCGGGCTGCACGGGCGCAGTCTCGACAGGAGCTGCCGACGGCGCTGCCGGACTCGGCGTGGGCGAGGGGGTTCTATCCTTCTGCATCGCGTTGACTACCAGCGCCGCGACGACAAGCAGCGCGCAAAGCGTCAGAATGACTATCACGGGGCGGCGCTTGCGGCGGCGTATCTTCTCGGCAATCTTGCGCTCGCGCTCGACGTTCACGCCGTACTGCACGGCAGGGGTCTTGACCGGCTGGCGCTTTTCCGCGGACTTCGGCGCGGACTTCTCCTGCTGCTCGGCGCGGCGGTATATCACGACCGGCTCAAGCTCCGGATTCTTGTCCTCAACCAGCTGCGGCACCGGCTCGCGCTGCGACGCGGCGGGCGCTTCCTCTTCGGGCTGCGCCGTCTCTTCCGGAAGTATAGCTTCGGCGGGCGCGCCGGTCGGGACTGTCTCGGAGTTTATCTCCTCCGCGGCGATCTCCGGCTCCTCCACGGGGGATTCCGGCTCGGCCTGCGGCTCTTCGGGCAGAATCTCTTCCGCCGGTTCTTCGGCCTGCTCTGCGGGCTCTTCGGCAGCTTCTTCTGTCTCTGCCGGTGCTTCCTCCGCTGCCGGAACTTCCTCGGCGGGCGTTTCAACCGCCGGAGTCTCATCAGAGGGAGGCTGCTCCGGCTCGCCGTTATTTTCGATGATAGCGATCATCATCTTCTCGATGTCGCTCAGATCATCGTCGCTCTTGTTGAATATGGTCTCGGCGTTCGGTTCGCCGTTGAGATACAGATTTTTCACGCAGCTGTCAACCATCGCTTTCATTTCATCGGGATTTTTATATCTGTCTTCCACGCGGAAGCTGGTGGCCTTTTCGATTATCTCGCCCAGCCTGCGCCCCGCCGCCTTCGGCGCGCGGAAGCGCTCGCCGTTCATGCGGCGCTGCTGAGCCGTGGCTGCATCGGCGCTGTCCTCGTCAAACGGCATCTTTCCGCCGCTGCACGCGAAGTAGAGCAGCATGCCGAGAGAATACACGTCCGCTGCGGCCGAGCTTTCGCCCTTCCAGAACAGTTCCGGCGCGGTGAATTTCACTTCTTCCGTGCTGAAATCCTTGCGGCGTCCCTCGCCGATGGCGACGTTGCCGTCGTCTCCGACGCTGATATTGGACGGGTATATCCCGCCGCAGTAGCCGTCAAATCCGGCGCGCGCCTTCAGCTGCACGCACAGCGCGGAGCACAGCTCGCACAGGGACTTGCGGTCAAGCTCCGTTATCTTATCCCCCAAGGCCTTGGAGGGGTCATATATATTTATGCCCATAGGCTCACCTCACTCTGGTCTATAAGTATTATGTTAACACAGCGGGGTTCGTTAGTCAACTTGAGCTTTATTCCAAATTCCGAAAATTTGCCGAAATTTTACTTCTCGATCTTGTTCGCTATCGCCTCGATCTGGTCGGCATAGCGTGCAAGCTCCTTGTTCGGTCTGCCCTCACAGCCGCGAACCAGACGCAGCAGGCGCTCCGCCGCCGCGACAAGGCGCGTGAATGCGGCACTGACGGTTCTGCCGCCCGCGGGCTTCTTCTCGACCGGTATGCCTTTCGTGACGGTCACAAATTCACCGCTCAGAAGATCAAAGCTTGTGCCGGAGTATGGCGCAAAGGCCTTGTAGCCGAGCTCATTGTTGAGGCAGGCAGTGAAGCTGTCCGCCGCATCGGGGTCGCCGTGGTTGACGAACACAAGCTTCGGCTTCTCCTCAAAGCCGCGCAGCCAGTCGATAAGCCCGTTCTTGTCCGCATGGCCGCTTACGCCGGGCAGCGCGTCGATCTGCGCGTTGACCTCGATGTCCTCGTTGAAGAGTTTGACTTTTTTCAGTCCGTCAACAAGCAGCCGCCCCAGCGTGCCCACCGCCTGATAACCGACGAACAGCACCATGCTCTCCTTGCGCCAGAGGTTATGCTTCAGGTGATGGCGCACGCGTCCCGCGTCGCACATACCGCTGGCCGAGATTATGACCTTCGGGGTCTTGTCCTCGTTTATCGCCTGCGATTCCGCCTGCGACACCGCGACCTTCAGGCCGGGGAACACGATGGGGTTGACGCCGGAGCGTATCAGCGCCTGCATCTCCTCATCGACATACTCCGTGTCGCACTGAAGAAAGATGCTCGTCGCCTCGATGGCGAGGGGGCTGTCCACGTAGACGGGGAAGTCGCCGTGTCCGGTGACGAGGCCGCGCTCCTTTATCTCGCGGATAAAGTACAGCATCTCCTGCGTACGGCCGACGGCGAAGGACGGAATGACCATGTTGCCGCCGCGGTCGAGCACGAGCTGGATGCGCTTTGCAAGCTCCGTCACGTAGTCCGGCAGGTCAACGCCGTGCAGCCTGTCGCCGTAGGTGGACTCGATGACCAGATACTCCGTGTCCTTCACATGCTGAGGATCCTTGAGAATCGGCTGGTTCTTGTTGCCGATGTCTCCGCTGAAAGTGATCTTGCGCTCCTCGCCGTTTTCGTGCAGCCAGATCTCGATGGCCGAAGAGCCGAGCAGGTGCCCGACGTCGGTGAAGCGGATGCTGACGCAGTCGTTGACCTGTATCATCTCGCCGTAGCCGCAGGGGTGGAAGCAGCCCATTATCCCCGCAACGTCATCAAGGTCATACAGCGGCTCGATCTCCGGGCCACCGCTGCGCAGCGATTTGCGCGTTTTCCACTCCGCGTCAGACATCTGGATGTGCGCGCAGTCGCGCAGCATGATGTCGCAGAGCGAGGTCGTCGCGGAGCTTGCGTACACCGCGCCGCGGAAGCCCTGCTTGTACAGCAGCGGCAGATTGCCGGAGTGGTCTATGTGCGCGTGGGTCAGCAGTACGAAGTCGATGCTGCCGGGGCTGACGGGCAGCTTCTGGTTCACAAATATGTCCTTGCCCTGCTCCATGCCGCAGTCGACCAGACCGCGCTTGTCGCCGACCTCGATGAGAGTGCAGCTGCCTGTGACTTCATGCGCCGCGCCCAGGAATGTTATCTTCATATTATTCGCCTCCGAATAGAATTTGTCGGTTTTATGATTGTATTTTACACCATAAAAAAATTTATAGCAATGTGCACAGCGGAAGTTTTACATAAGTGTCACAAAATAGTTTGCGGGGGGGTGGGTTTGGTGCGTACTTTCTTTTGCACTCTGCTCGTGTCGATACGCTGGCGACCCCTCAGGCGCTAACGCGCCAGCTCCCCTAAAAGGGGCGCCAAGATGGTGCGGCGCATCCGATTTGCCAATCCCAAATCTTTGCCGCGGAGCGCTGCCCCTACTAGGGTAGTGCAACGGCGGCGCGGTAGTGAATGACATGCCGGGGGCATGTCAGAGCCGCGCCGTGACCGAGCCGCAGCGAGACAGTGGCACGAAGTGCCGAAGGGGTCGCCAGTTGATAGAGAGTGCCATTAGGCAAAAGACAAGGCAATATAAAGACCACCTCTGTCATTGCGAGGCCAGTGACCGATGTCACTGGTCGTGGCAATCCGTTTCTTTTTTGTACAGCAGTATGTTTTAGTACGGCATTAAGGAGAACGGATTCCCACGTCGCTTCGCTCCTCGCGACGGCGGCATACCACGATTCATTGATTTGCCGCCTAGTCCCTTTAGGGGGAATGACAGGGTGATTTTGAATCTGACACGTCGATTTTTACGCAAGCGCAAGTTGCTACATCCCCCGCGTCATATTTTAAGATATTACGGTATAGCCTTCCCGAAAATTATGTGCTATAATATTATATTATAATATTAATGTATGATCACACAGAGGTTTCCGGCATGAAAAGACCTGTAAAGATATATCTTGTGCTATTGACATTGCTTGCGCTGCTGCTTGCGGGCTGCGCGTCCGGTCAGGACAGTCCTCCCGCCGAAACGCCAAGCCCCACGCCCGAGGTGCCGCCCACGGTGCGCATAAACGAGCTGATGCCCTCGAACAAGTCCACCCTCGCGGACGGCGACACCTTCCCCGACTGGATTGAGCTTTACAATTACGGCGGCGAACCGGCGCTGCTTTCGGGCTGCACACTGAACATCGGCGGCAAGAGCTGTGCGCTGCCGGAGCTGGAGATACAGCCCGATGCATACGCGGTGGTATTCTGCGGCGGGGAGGACGTCCCTGTCTCGCTGCCCAAGGCAGGCGCGGAAGTCCGCATCCTCAGCGCGGGCGGCACGGAGATCGACAGCGTCAGCTATGAAAACGCCGAGTCCGACGTCAGCCTCTGCCGTGACGGCGACGGCATCGCGGCGGCCGAATATCCGACCCCCGGCTTCGAGAACAGCGCCGACGGCTTTGCCGCGTTTCAGGCGAGCCGCGAGTGCTCCTCGCCCCTCGTGATAAACGAGGCCATGGTCTACAACGAGTGGTACCGGAGCGACGACGGCGGCCTGTACGACTGGGTGGAGCTGAAAAACGTCTCCGCGCAGGAGCTGCGGCTCAGCGACTATTACCTCTCCGACGACGGAAAGGATCGCGCCATGTACCGCCTGCCCGACGAAACGCTCGCCCCCGGCGGAATCTACGTCGTCTACTGTACCGGCAGCGGCGACGCGTCCGGAAGCTATGCGCCCTTCGCGCTCAACGCGCAGAGCGACAGCCTGTATCTCAGCTCCGCAGACGGCAGACTCTGCGATTACACGCCGCTGCGCGGGATAAAATACGGCGGCAGCTACGGGCGGATGTCCGGTGAAAACGGCTTTTTCTATTTTGCCTCCGCTACCATCGGCGCGGATAACGCGGGCGGCGCGCGCTGCATCGCGGCGGAGCCGGTGCCCAGCATCGAGCCCGGTGTGTATGACGGCGTCGAGGGCATGAGCCTTGAGCTCAGCGCCGGCGGCACGATATATTATACGATTGACGGCAGCACACCCAGCGAGTCCTCGCAGGTATACTCCGCGCCCATCCCACTCGACGCGACAACGGTAGTCCGCGCGATAAACGTCGAGGCTGGCAAGCTCACGAGCGGCTCCGCCGACCTGAGCTATATTGTCAACGAAGAGCACACCCTGCCGGTGGCGAGCCTTGTCGCAGACCCTGATGATCTCTTCGGCAGCAGCGGCGGCATATACAGCAATCCCTCTCTGCGCGAGGAGCGCATGGGGTCCATCGCGTTATTTGACGGCGAGGACGGCTTCAGTCTCGACTGCGGCATAAAGATACACGGAGCGACGTCGCGCTTCGCCCAGCGCAAGAAGTCGATGAAGCTCAGTTTCCGCTCGCGCTATGACGGAGAGCTGAACTACGATCTGTTTGAAAACGGCGTGACGACATTCTCATCCGTGCTGCTGCGCGCTGCGCAGGAGGACACATTCTCCACGCATATGCGTGACGTGTTCATGCATCAGCTGGCGATAAAGTGCTTCCCGACGCTGCTTGCACAGGATTATAAGTACACGGTTTTGTATATAAACGGCGAATATTGGGGTGTTTATGCCTTCCGTGAGGCGCATTCCGCCGACAGCTACGCCAATCACTACGGCTATGACGCGGACACCGTGACCCAGTATAAGGAGGCATGGGCGGCTGACAGCGCCACGGCGGAGCTGTTCAACTTCATGCGCTATAACCGCGTCAGCGACAACGACGAGAACTACGCCTATATCAGCTCGCATATAGATGTGGACAGCCTCATCGGCTGGACGATAATTCAGGCCTATTGCGGCAACATGGACGACAACCCGCCGAATTTCCGCATGTATTATTCCACGCAGGACGATATGTCGCGCTACGCGCTGGTCGATCTCGACCTCGGCCTGTTCAAGCTCAGCAACAGCTATGACATCGCGCTGTATTCCGGCTATGCGTACAGTCTGTTTCCGCGGACACTGCTCGCAAACGCGCAGTTCCGCGAGCGGTTCCTCACCACGCTCTCCGAATGCCTGACGGGCGAGATGTCGAACGACAGCGCGAACGCGCTCATTGACGAGCTGGCCGACGAGCTGCGCCCCGAGATGGCGCGCGAGTGCGCCCGCTGGGGCTATACGGTGGAGCTGTGGGAGCGCATGGTCGATTATCTGCACGAGTATATAAACAGCTACGGCGGCCGCGCACGGTATATGGCCGTCTCGCTGCGGGATTATATCAGCATCTCCGACGAGGAGTGGGACTCCTACTTCGGCAGCATCCCGAAAGGGTGAGGGCTAGGGAAGGCAGATTTCACACCGCAATTCTATCTCAAACATACCAAACCCCGCATCCGCGGAAACGCGGAGGCGGGGTCATATTCACGTCTATATTTACTTATCTTCTTCCGTTTTTTCTTTCTCGATTATCTCCCTCGTGACCGGATCGATATGATCTATATTCATATACTCATCCGTATCCGTGGGCAGATCGCGCTTGACGAGCTTTTTCGTGACCAGCTTCCCCAGCGCCGTATATATCACGACGAACACCGGCACTCCGAGGAGCATTCCCCAGAACCCGAACAGGCCGCCGCCGAGGATGATGGAGAACATGACCCAGAAGCCGTTGATGCCGATGGAGCTGCCGAGGATCTTCGGGCCGATGACGTTGCCGTCGAGCTGCTGAAGCACGATGATGAATATCACGAATATCAGGCACTTTAGCGGATCGACGAGCAGGATCAGCAACGCGCTCGGTACCGCGCCGATAAACGGGCCGAAGAACGGAATTACGTTCGTCACGCCGACGATGACGCTTACCAGCAGTGCGTACGGAATGTTCAGCAGCGCGCAGCCGATATAGCATATCAGACCGATTATCGCGGAATCCAGCAGCTTGCCGTTGATGAAGCCCATGAAGGTCTTGTCGGTAAAGTTCAGCCCCTCGCGCAGCTTCTCCGCCGCTTCGACGGAGAACACCGTGTACATCAGCTTCTTCGCGCTCGCGCTGAAGCCCTCGATATTGCCGAGAATGTATATCGATACGATAATGCCAATGACGAGGTTATACACAGCCTTCACAACGCTGATAATGCCGGTCGTGACGCTGGCGGCGATGTTGCCGATGCCTGGCAGCACGGTGTTGGTCAGCCAGTTTTTCAGATCTTCGCTGACGTTATTGAACACATCCAGCACATATTTCTCTATCTCCGGATTGTCGCTGAGGAGCTGCTCTATCCACGTTGTTGTGTTCGCTATGTAGGTCGAGCTGTTTTCGACGATGGTCGTGATGCTGCTGACCAGCTGAGGGATTATGAGGTAAACTATTGCGACGATGATCGCAAGGAAGATTATCTCCGACAGGAGCACCGACATCGCTCTTGCGAAGCGCTGCGCCTTCTCCGGCTTCTTCTTATGTATTGCCTTGCCGAGCGCGCCGAACACGCCGCGCTGAAGCGACTTGACCAGTGGCAGCAGGATATACGTGATGGCCAGACCCCAGATGAACGGGCTGAGTATCGAGAACAAAGAGCCGATCGCACTCAGGACGCCCGGCATATAGTTGAGCGCCATGTAGAACAGTATGGCGC
>OJKC01001434.1_pt1 | contig 15036 bp, 9 predicted proteins | sample 1596401 | NCBI WGS metagenome assembly OJKC01 (sample SAMEA4350162, study PRJEB24818) | metagenome | biome: human; feature: gut; material: faeces | place: Denmark | collected 2013-09 | reverse complement strand
CATCAGAATAAACACATATTTACACAATTATACTGTTTCTAACACGAAAAAACCGTCCGCCGCACCTGTTTCCACGGTCGAAAGCACCGGTGACTGGCTTCGTACGGACGCGTCCGCACCACCGTACCGACGTGTCCGCACCGTCGTACCGACGCGTCCGTACGAAAACACCCACCGGTCCCCATTTTTTAGAGCCCGAAGGGGCACGATTCCGGATGTGTGAAATTGCGCCCATCCGTGTGAAAAGACCGACGGAAGGGAACGGACAGACAGGAAAATGGAACAGGAAGAAAAGGAACCGACGGAAACCCCGTCAATGTGTATTTCGCGAATCGCGCGAGAAGGGCCTTCCCGGTCACCAATCCGTATTTTGGTGCAACCGCGGGCATTCTCAGGCGGTTCGTTTGACATTTTGACAAATTGATACAACCGCTTTCCAATTGTCAATTGACAATGGACAATGGACAATTATTCCATCATCGAACCATACCCACGCCGCAGGGCAATTGTCAATTGTTCCTTGTCAATTATAAAATAATATCATGTAAATTTGCCGCCGCATAAACACTCAAACCATTTGAACGATGAAACTCTAGACGTGTGGAACGATGACGAAGAATGACAAAGAATTTGAATATCTGTTCAAGAGCAACTACACCCGACTCTACTACTACGCGCTGACGTTTGTCGACGACACCGAGGTCTGTAAGGACATCGTGAGCGACGTGTTCGAGACGCTGTGGCACGACTATGACTCCGTGCGCCCCGACGGACGGATGGCGTACCTCTATGCCTGCGTCAAGAACCGGTGCGTGGACCACCTGCGCCGTAGGTCGGTGAAGCAACGCTACGTCCTGTTCTATGCCGCCGACGTCCGGGAGGGACTGCTCGGGACGGACCGCGAGCTGGAGGAACGGCTGCAACGGGTCGACAGGGTCATCAGCGGGATGCCGCCACAACGGCGCTTCGTCCTGGAACAGTGCTTCTTCCACAAGAAGTCCTACCGGGAGGTGGCTGCCATCCTGGGCATCACCACGGACGGCGTCAAACGGCACATCACCACGGCGCTGAGAAACCTGAGAGACGAATTTATGTTAAAGTGAGTACCTGAACCGGAGGCTCACACGTATAGGATTGTAAAGAACCTGACAATGGAAACAAACGACAAACATAGCGACGAGTGGCTCGACTGGCTGGAGGACGCGGACACAGCCGGCGACGTCGGCAGACCTGCTGACGAGAAGGAGCTGGAACGCCTGCGCCAGGCGGTGCACGACTGCAACGGGGTCTTCGCACGGAGGCTGCACGCGGCGCCCGACACTGACCGCGCGTGGGAGGACTTCCGCCGACGGACGGATGGACGGCACCGGCGGCGGCGCAACGGATTCCTCGTGTGGGGCGGATGGACGGGCATGGCGGCATGCCTCGCCGTGCTGCTCTGGGTGTTCTTCACCCGTCCGCAGACCGACGGGCAGGCGGTGCTGATGTTCACGGCCGTGCACGACGAGCGGGGCGTGACCCTGTCGGCAGACAACGGGACGGTCTGGGAGCTGGACAAGCCGCAGGCGGCTGAGGCGCTGGAGGAACAGGGCATACGGACGGACGGACGCGTGGCGGACTACCGGGAGGTGGAACGTGTGGAGATGCAGACCCTGACCGTCCCCCGCGGCAAGGACTTCCACCTCGTGCTGGCGGACGGCACGGAGGTGTGGGTGAACGCCGAGAGCTGCCTGCACTACCCCTCGCGGTTCACGGGCGGCGAACGGCGCGTCCGGGTGGAGGGGGAAGCCTACTTCCGCGTGGCACGCGACGAGCGTCACCCCTTCGTGGTCGAAACGACGCAGTTCAGCACGCGCGTGCTGGGCACGGAGTTCAACCTGCAGGCTTACACCGACGCGCCCTCACACGTGACCCTCGTCCGGGGCAGCGTGGTGGTGCAGGACCCGGACGGACGGGAGGAAGTGAACCTGCAGCCGGGGCAGGAATTCACGCTGAAGCCGGACGGCTCGTCGGAGCTGCATAACGTCGACCCCTATGCACGCACGCAGTGGAAGGAGGGATACTTCTACTTCGACCACGCGTCGCTGGAGGAGATACTCCGCGGACTGGGACGGTGGTACAACGTGGACATCGAGGTGAACGCCGACCCGGAGCTGCTCGACTTCCACCTGCACTACGTCGCCGACCGCAGGGGCACGCTGGAGGAGGCGTTGAAGCGCCTCAACGGACTGCAACGCCTGACAGCGGTCCTGGAGGGGAACCGCATCGTGCTCCGCTGACGGCTCAGGGCTGCAGCGGACGGCGCCCTGCCTTCCGGTACCAGAGGCAGAACCACAGGGTGGCGCCGATGACGGAGAGGATGGCGACGACGCCCGTGGCACTGACGGGGATGCCGAAGCCCTCGGGCGCGATGCAGATGTAGGTCGTGCAGACCGCCGTCATGAAGAGGGCGGGGAAGAACGTGACAAGGAAGGCAGGCTTCCGCCGCTCGCGCACCAGGTAGACGGTCACCGCCCAGAGCGTGAAGATGGACAGGGTCTGGTTCGCCCAGGCAAAGTAGCGCCAGATGATGTTGAAGCCCTCGGCGTCGCGCAGGCTGTAGATGAGCAGCCCCACCGCCAGGGTGAACATGGGGATGCAGATGTAGAGGCGGCGTCGGATGGTGCGTTGCTCCATGCCGAGGAAGTCCGCCACGATGAGCCGCGCCGAGCGGAAAGCAGTGTCGCCGCTGGTGATGGGTGCGGCAATGACGCCGATGACTGCCAGCACGGCGCCCACGGTGCCAAGCCAGTCCTTCGTCAGGGCATCGACGATGACGGCGGCGTTGGTCTCTCCCATCCCATGGTCCTGGAAGAAGCAGGTGGCTGCCGCCGCCCAGATGAGGGCGACGATGCCCTCGGCTATCATCGCACCGTAGAAGACGGGGCGCCCGTGGCGTTCGCTGGTCATGCAGCGTGCCATGAGGGGACTCTGCGTGGCGTGGAACCCGCTGATGGCTCCGCAGGCGATGCTGACGAACATGATGGGGAAGATGGGCAGCGTGTCGGCGTCGGGGTGGGTGTTCTCCAGCCCGTGCCAGAGCTCGGGCAACGCAGGGTGGTGGACGTAGAGCATCACGAGGATGCTGACAGCCATGAAGAGCAGTGCGACGGCAAAGAGCGGATAAATCTTGCCGATAATCTTGTCGATGGGGAGCATCGTGGCGAGGATATAGTACAGGAAGACAGCGACAATCCAGAAGGTCGTGTCGAGCGCCTCGGGCGTCAGCTTGGCGAGCAGGCCCGCGGGACCGGCGACGAAGACGGCTCCCACGAGAATCATCAGGATGATGGAGAAGACGCGCATGACCTGTTCGGTCGTCCGACCCAGGTAGCGCCCGATGATGTCGGGCAGGCTTTCCCCGCCGTGACGGAGCGAGAGCATGCCGGAGAGGTAGTCGTGCACGGCGCCGGCGAAGATGCTTCCGAGGACAATCCAGAGGAAGGATGCGGTGCCGAACTTGGCGCCCATGATGGCGCCGAAGATGGGCCCGAGGCCCGCAATGTTCAAGAACTGAATCATGAAAATCTTCCACGTCGGCAGCGCGATGAAGTCCACGCCGTCGGCTTTGGTCAGGGCGGGTGTCGGGCGGTCGTCGGGACCGAAGAGGCGCTCCATGAGGCGGCCGTAGAGGAAGTAGCCGGCGATGAGTGCCAGCAGGCAAAGTGTAAAGCTCAGCATAGTGTGTCTTTCTTTTTATTCGTATACAGGTTCATCTCTCTAATAGTCTGACGCCGGAGAGGCGGTACAGGTTTCGGATTGTCATTCCGGCGCAAATGTAGGTGTTTTTTTGTTTCGGCGGAAGGGCTGACGGACATTCTTTCGGGCCGGCGGGAGCACAAACTTCAATTTTCTTTCAAATTTCTTCACTTTTGCAGTACCCATTTCCCAGGTGTGTACGTATAGAGGTTAAACAGCGCGAATATTTATTAACTTAACACGAATCATGCATGGAACAGCTACTTAAGCAACAACTGCATCAGAGAGTAAAATGGTGCCTGATGGTGGTGCTCGCGCTTTGCGTCAGCCTTCCCACCTCGGCACAGGGCACCTTGAAGGAGCGGCTCTCCTTCGAGTGTACGAATGAAAGCCTGGCATCGGCTTTCCGGAAACTGGAACAGGCGTCCGGCTACAAAATCCTGTTCACCTACGAGGACGTGCAGTCCTACCGTGCCACGGTGTCGGTGAAAGACAGTCCCGTGAGCGACATCATGGACGCACTCATCGCAGGGCATCCGCTGACCTACCGCCTGGAGGGGAGCTACATCACCGTGGTGCCTGCCCGACAGACGGGGAGCACCGGCGCCGCACGGTCTGCCACGGGAAAGGTGAGCGACGTCGGAGGGAACCCCATCCCGGGTGTGTCGGTGGTCTCGGACGACGGAAGCCTGAAGGGCATCACCAGCGCCGACGGAACGTTCGCCATCAACCTCCCCGCGGGGAAGGACGTGCGGTCGTTCGCCTTCTCGTTCATCGGTATGAAGAGCAAGACGGTCGCCTTCAAGGGACGTCCGCTGAACGTCACCCTGGAGGAGGACGCACAGACGATGGACGAGGTGGTCGTCACGGGTATCTTCGAACGTAAGAAGGAGGGCTTCACCGGCTCTGCCAACCGCATGACGGGCGACGAGATACGCAACCTCTCGTCGGGCAACATACTCAACGCCATCACGATGCTTGACCCGGGCTTCCGCATGGGAGACAACATGCTCTCGGGCTCCAATCCCAGCTCCGTGCCCGACTTCACCATGCGCGGACAGTCGAGCATGGGCGACTATTCGACCGACGAGACGGTCATCATGCGTGGCGACATCGACACGCGCCCGAACCAGCCGCTGTTCGTGCTCGACGGCATTATCGACGTCGGTGTGACGAAAATCATGGACCTCGACCCGGCACAGATTGAGAGCGTGACGCTCCTGAAGGACGCCGCCGCCATGGCCATCTACGGCTCACAGGCGTCCAACGGTGTCGTGGTTGTCGAGACGAAGGCACCCGAGGCGGGACGCTTGCGCGTGACCTACAACGGCAACTACAAGGTGGAGTATCCCGACCTGACAGACTACCACCTGCTCAATGCCGCCGAGAAGCTGGAGCTGGAACGGCGCGCGGGCTACTATGACGAGAGCGGGACCATCACCAACGTGGAGAACCGCTACGACGTGTACCGGCGCAAGTACCTGGAGGTGCAGCGTGGCGTGGACACCTACTGGCTCTCCCAGCCGCTGGAGACCGTCTTCGCACACCGCCACGGCATCAACCTGGAAGGCGGAACGCAGGAGCTGCGCTACAAGATATACGCCGGACTGAACGACGCCCCGGGCATCATGCGCGGCACGGGCGTGAACGGCAAGAGCGTCAGTGTCGACATCCGCTACCGCTACAAGGGACTGCTCATCAGCAACATCGCCTACGTGGACTATACCACCTCGGACCGGACGTCGCCCTACGGCACCTTCGACCAGTACGCGCGCCTGAACCCCTACTACCGCATTCGCGACGAGCACGGGCAAATCCAGCAATACCTGGAACAGGCAGTCTATGACGAGAGTGGTATCAACTCCGCCGGCATGACCGTGGGGAACCCCATGTACAACACGCTCTACAACTCCATCGACCGCAACGTGGCATTCGAGGTGCGCGACGCCTTCCGTGCCGAGTACTCGCCCCTGCAGAACCTGCGCCTCGCCATGGACCTCACGGTGACGAAGACCACGTCGGACACCGACATCTTCAAGTCCGCCAACCACACCGACTTCATCGAGGTGACCGACCTGGAGGAGCGCGGCTCCTATCGCTGGACGAACGCCACGTCGCTCGACTGGGACCTCGCCTTCACAGCCAGCTATAACAAGGTATGGCAGAACAGGCACGTACTCGCCACCTTCTTCCGCTACAACATCAAGGAGACCAAGGACCACAGCGCCGGCGCCTATGCCACCGGCTTCCCCAACGACAACATGGACGAGGTGTTCCTCGGTGCGAAGGTGCAGCAGAACGAAGGCAGTGAGAACACCACCCGCTCCTTCGGCGGCGTGGCGACGCTGAGCTACACCTATGACCAGAAGTACGCCGTCGACGTGAACGGGCGTATGGACGCCTCTTCGGAGTTTGGACGGAACAACCGCTACGCCCCGTTCTGGTCGGCAGGTCTCCGCTGGAACGCCGACAAGGAGAGCTGGATACACCGCCTGGGCTTCGTCGACGAACTGGTGCTGCGCGCCACCTACGGTGTGACGGGCGAACAGGGCTTCCAGGCTTACCAGGCACTGCAGATGTACAACTACTCCAACTCCATGCGCATCTACCAGAGCTCCGACGTGGTGGGCACGCTGCTCTACGGCATGGGCAACCCGGACCTGAAGTGGCAGACGACCGACTCGTGGAACGTGGGCCTGGACTTCACCCTCTTCAACAACCGGCTGAGCGGACGCTTCGAGTACTACTACAAGCTGACGGAGAACACCGTGCTCGACTATTCGCTCGCACCCTCCATCGGCTTCAACACCATCAAGGACAACGTGGGCAACATCTCGAACGAAGGTTACGAGTTTACCCTGCGCTGGATGCCCTACTACAACGTGGCACAGCAGATGAACCTGAGCTTCGTGGTCAACGGAAGCCACAACAAGAACACCATCAAGAAGATTTCCAACGCCCTTCGTGCCCGCAACGAGGAGCAGATGCAGGAGGACCCCGACAACCCCAACAAGCTGTCGCGCCCCCTGCCGCGCTACGAGGAGGGCTACTCGCAGTCCATGATCTGGGCGGTCCGCTCTCTGGGCATAGACCCGATTACCGGACGCGAAATCTTCCTGACACGCGATGGGGAACGCACCAGCGAGTGGAACGCCGCCGACCAGGTCCCCGTGGGTGACACCGAACCGGACCTGCAGGGCACCATGAGCCTCAACTTCAACTGGAAGGGACTCAGCGTGAACGTCGCCGCACAGTACCGCTACGGCGGACAGTACTACAACAAGACCCTCGTGGACAAGGTGGAGAACGCCGACTTGCGCTACAATGTCGACCGCCGCGCCTACACCGACCGCTGGCAGAACGTGGGCGACCTTGCCGTCTTCAAGGCAGTGACGCAGGACGTCAACGGCTCGCAGACGAAGGCAAGCACCCGCTTCCTCATGGACCAGAACGAGCTGGTGCTCAACACCATCAACATACAGTACCGCTTCGAGCAGCGCTACACTCCGTGGATTAAGCGACTCGGCTTGAGCAGCGCCAGCGTGGGACTCTACATGGAGGACCTCTTCCACTGGTCGACCATCCGGCAGGAGCGGGGCATCGAGTACCCGATGTCGCGCCAAATATCCATGTCACTCAACTTAACCTTCTAACACAACGTGCAAACAATGAGAAAACTATACTACCTCGCAGCCTGCCTGCTGGCGCTCTGCACCTCATGCAGCGACTGGCTGGACGTCAAGCCAAAGACGAACGTGGAGGAAGAGGACCTCTTCAAGAACGAACAGGGTTTCAAGGAAGCCCTCACGGGAATCTACATCAAGATGAGCGAGACACAACTCTACGGACGGGAACTGACCTACGGATTCCTCTCGCAACTCGCACAGAACTATCTCTCGGACGGTAATGAACTGGCAGACTACTACGAGGACACGTGGTACACCTACCCGTCGACGCGTACGGAGACCTACATCAACGACTTCTGGACGGAGGGCTACAACACCATCGCCAACATCAACAACCTGCTGGCGAACATTGAGAGCAGGGGCGACGTCATCGTCACCGACGGCTATCACGACCTCATCAAGGGCGAAGCGCTCGGACTGCGCTCATTCATCTACTTCGACCTGCTGCGCATGTACGGGCCCATCTACCGCGACAACGCCTCGTCGCCCTCGCTCCCCTACCGCACGCAGTTCGACCGCAACGTCGCCAAGCTGTTGCCGGCAACGGAGGTCATCGACAGCATCATCGACTGCCTGCATGAGGCGGAGGCCCTGCTGGAGAACGACCCGATGAACATCTCCTTCCCTACACACGGCGAGGACACCAGCATCGACCCCTTCCTCAACTACCGCTTCAACCGTATGAACAAGTATGCCGTCAAGGGAGAGCTCGCCCGCGCCTACCTGTGGAAAGGCGACAAGACCAATGCCGCCCGCTACGCACGGGAGGTCATCGACGCGCAGAAGCCCGAGGGAGGGGACATGTTCACCCTGATATCCGATAACACACAGGACAAGATATGCTCCACCGAGCTGATGTTCGCCATCAATATGGACTCCAACACCTTTGCCGACCGCATCGAGAGCGAGTTCGCCATCACCATGTGGAACTACTACATCATCACTGACGTCAATTTCCTGTACGACATCTTCGACGTCGAGACCGACGGACAGAACGACATGCGCATGAAGGAGGGCATGGGCTTCAGCATCAACGCCAACGGCGCCTACACGCTGAAGTACAATCAGAACCAGCTCTTCTCCTTTGCCCTGGAGAACAACATCCCCCTCATCCGCCTGCCGGAGATGTACTACATCCTTGCCGAGTGCACGGACGACCTCGGCGAGGCGACCAGCCTCATCTCCACCGTGCGCACCATGCGCGGCGTTGATGCCCTGGAGACCTTCCGCAACGACACCGAGCGCATGCAGGCCATCGAGAAGGAGTACCGCAAGGAGTTCTATGCCGAGGGACAGCTCTGGTTCTTCTACAAGCGGCTGGGCTACAACACCTTCCTCGGCTGCCCCATTGCCAACATGACCGAGGGGCACTACCGTTTCCCGCTGCCCGACGACGAGATAGCCCTGGGCAACATCTACTAACCACCATACGCTAACGATTATGAAGAAGCTCACATACATCCTGCTCCTCTGCCTGACGGCGCTCCTGCCCGCCTGCAACGAGGAGGAAATCGCGCCCTACAGCGACGCCCTGGGCATCAACTTCCTCGCCTGGGACAGCTACGGACAACCGGTAGACAACTACCAGAACCTGACCACGAAGGTCAACTTCTACAACTACTATGCTGCCAAGGGGATGGCATTCACCGACACCACGACGAAGGTCTGCGTGCAGCTCGAAGGCATCATCCCCGACCACCCGGTCAACGTACGCCTGCGGGTCGTCGAGGCTGAGGGATACCCCCTCGCCGATGTCGTCCTGCCCGGAGACTCCGCCATCGCCGCGGGCGAATACCGGCGCACCATCACCTTGGGTATCCGCAAGCCCGAAGTGGCGGACACCGAGTACCGCGCCATCCTCACCTTCGACTATGAGAACTCCGACGTCGTGCCCGGCACGAAGGAACGTCAGCAGTACACCCTCATCCTCACCGACGAGACGGACTGGGAGTCCATGTACGTCGACAACGCAGACGAGTGGAACAGCTACTACGCCGCCACACTGGGCACGTTCGGACCCGTCAAGGCGCGCTTCATCCTCGTCGCCATGGGCGAGGCAGGCTACAGCGCCGACAACGTCAAGACCATCTACAACCTCACACAGATGATGCCGTCCTACGGCTTCGGACGTTACATGAGCATCCTCACCTCCGCCCTCGACGAGTGGAACAGCACACACGACACACCGCTCGCCGAAGCCGACGGCACACCGGTATCATTCCCTAACAACTAACGCCTATGAAGACCATCAGATATGCACTCTGCATCGCCGCCGCGACCCTCTGCGCGGGATGCTATGAAGACGAAGGCAACTACACCTACGACGACACGCTCGAAGACATCAGCGTCAGCCTCGACAAGGCTTTCAACGTCCGCATGGACAAGGAGGCGTTCACCTACACCATCACGCCCGACATCACCACGCCCGACGGCGACAAGTCGTACCTCGAATACGCCTGGACGCAAGGCTCCGCACCCATGTCGCTCCCGCAGGACACCATCTCCCGCGAGGAGGCGCTCACCGTGACCATCGACCCCGAGTCGGAGGACTTCAGCTACAACTACTACTTCCGCCTCTACGTGAAGGACAACCGGCGGGGCATCACCGTCATGCGACCGACGGAACTGGTCATCTTCAAGCCCTTCACCGACTCCTGGATCGTGCTCCACGAGACCGACGGACACGCCGAACTGGGCTCGGTCGAGTATGCCAACGGGGAAATCTTCATCACCCCGGACGCCTACACACAGGAGAGCGGAGCCTCCTTCACCGGACGGCCCGTCCGCCTCTACTCGCGCCAGTACAACACACAGAAGTACACCTGGCTCTATGAAGCGCCCTCGCAGCTCTACGTCCAGACGACCGACCTGTCGGAGTCGGGGCTGCTCAACCAGGTCGACGGGCTCAGCCTCATGGCGGACTGGAGCAGCCTCCTGCCTGAACACCTGCTGGGACTGGTCGACTTCGACCACATGCAGTGCTCCGCCTCGCAGAACGGCATGACCATGTGCAGCAACGGACACGTGTTCCGTGCCAACAACACCTCGCCCGTCATGTTCGAGATGCTGCCCTCCGTCAGCCTCTCGGGGGACTACTACATCGAGCAGGTGGCAGGCGGACCGCACACCGCCATCGCCTTCGACAAGCTCGGGCACCGCTTCGTCCACTGCAACCTCCAGACGGGAGACTCGTGGTCGGGCTATGCGCCCAGCGCGGACATGTATGGCGGGGAAATCGTGCCCATAACCTACCGCAGCGGACTGGACGTGGCTGACCCGAACGCCATCGACCCGCAGGAGGAGATTCTCAAGTTCGTCGGCGGGTACCACTACGAGGTCAGCGGCATCGCCCCCTGGCAGAAGTACTCCACCTACGCATGGACCGTGTCGCCCGACGGGCAGTCGCACATCTACGTCATGCGCTACTACTCGCTGACGCACTCTGACGTGGCGACCGTCTCCGGACGCTATGACTTCCCCACCCCCGAAGGCGTGGACCACCAGACACCCATGGCATCGGGACCGACGTACAGCAACCTGCTCTTCTACGCCGTGGGCAACAAGGTCTACCGGCTCGACTTCACCTCGGGCAACAGCACGGTCATCTACCAGCACGAGGACGCGTCGGCTGAAATCTCCGCCCTACTGATGGCGCACAACTCCGTGTTCCAGAACGACGCCGACACCAACGGGGCGGACACCTACGGGCACCCCTTCAGCCGTACCCTCGGCGTGGCTGTCAACACCGGCGACGGACAGGGCCAGCTCATCGTCCTGCAGCTCAACACGGCGGGCAATGTGGACAGCGACCACACCTACCCCTCGACGCAGGTACACACGGGCTTCGGTCCCATCACCGACATCGCGTTCATCTGACCACTGTCCGCGGGGACATGCCGGGGCACACGCGACACGCCTGTCCCGCATGCCCTCCGGACGCATCCATCACAAGACTCCACCACCCAAAGACATACGTATGAAACACCTCATCCACACACTCGCGGTAGCCGCCCTCCTGGCGTCCGCCTGCCAGCCGGCACCTGCACCGACCACCGTACACCTGCAGGGACAACTCGTCGACATGGGCACGACCGACGTGCCGATGCGCTATGACGGGGCGGCATCCCTCGTCGGTGACAGCCGGGACATCATCCTGCACACCGACGCGGAAGGCCGGTTCGACACGGTCCTCACCCTGACTGCGCCGACGTACTACAGCATCAGCCGCAACACGCTCTACCTCACACCCGGCGACGACCTGACCCTACGCATCACGCAGGACAACCGGCAGGCGGAGTTCACGGGGCAGGGAGCGTCCGTGAACACCTACATGAAGGGACGGCTCTTTCCCAAGGGCGGCTCCTTCCTGGAGGGAGGCTCGAACCTGCGCCCTGACTTCGCCGGGACGAAAGCCCTCGTCGACAGCCTGGCTGCCGTCCGCCGTGCCCAGCTCGACACGCTGACGGGAGCCACCGACGCCTTCAAGCGGCTCGAAGGGGCACGCATCACAGCCGATGTCGCCAACAGCTTCCTGTCCTATCCGTCCTATGCCGCCATGCGCGGCTACCTGAAGATGACGCCGGAGAGCCTGGACTCGGTCTATGCCACGCTCAAGCCCGACCTCGTCCCGCTGCTCCGCACGCTGACTGACGACGAACTGCTCGACGTGGCAGTCGTCCGCGATGTCCTCGGCAGCCTCGCTACGCCCTACACTCCCGCCCTTGAAGCCATCGCCGGCGAGGTGACGCTCAGCCCCCGTGCCCGGGAGCTCTATGCCGCCGCCGGACAGGTGAACCGGCTGCGGCACCGGGTCGACGAAGCGCAGTTGCAGGCAGCACGAGCCTTTGCCGACAGCCTCACCCACACGGACTTCGCCGACGAGCTGCGCGCCAAGCTCGACCAGGCAGCGCGCCTGCTGAAGGGGCAGCCCGCCATCGACTTCTCCTTCACCGACACCGAGGGCAAGGCACACCGCCTGTCCGACTTCCGCGGGAAGGTGCTCTACTTGGACTTCTGGGCGACGTGGTGCGGACCGTGCATCCAGGAGTCGCCCCACTTCGAGAAGCTCGCCACCCGGTTCAAGGATGCCGACGTGGTGTTCATCCCCATCTCGACCGACACCGGAAGGGAGGCGTGGCTGTCCTACCTGAAGGCGCATGACAAACAGCTGCCGCAGTACAACAGCACCGACGAGGCGCTCCACACGGGCTGGAGCATCCACTACATCCCGCGCTTCGTGCTCATCGACCGCGACTTCAACATCGCCGACGCCTACGCCCCGCGTCCTTCGCAACCTGAAGCGGAAGAGGCTCTGCAAGGCCTGTTGGGCAATTGACAATTGACAATTGAAAATTGACAATTATCGCCTGATGGGTGCATACACACGCCGAAAGGCAATTGTCAATTGTCCATTGTCAATTGTCAATTATCAATTGTCGCCTGATGGGTGCATACACACGCCGGACGGAGACGGTTCCGTCCGTACAACCGGACGAAGGGGGTATATACAAACAGAGGAGACAGCATGGACGAACCATGAAGCTGTCTCCTCTTCATTAAAATGTTTTTGTGTATGATATATCAGTCCCTTCCGCCGTCCGTCCGGAGGAAAGTCCGCCGGGGGATGCGTGCGGGGGCTGGAAGGTTTAGGTCCTTACTTGATGTACTCTTCCCACTTCGTCAGGCGCATGTCTCCTGTGCGGAGGAAGGTGTCGTGCATGGCGAAGGCTGCGCTCAGGCTGTGGCGCGTGTGACCCTTCGCACTGCCTTTCACATAGTCCCACAGCAACTCGCGGTACGACGGGTGGGCACAGTGCTCGATGATGAGCTCTGCACGCTCCATCGGACTCTTGCCACGCAGGTCCGCCACACCCTGCTCGGTCACGATGATGCTCACGGAGTGCTCGCTGTGGTCGTGGTGAGAAACCATCGGGACGATGGCGCTGATTTTGCCTTCCTTCGCCACCGACGGGCAGGTAAAGATGCTCAGGTAGGCGCTGCGGGTGAAGTCGCCCGAACCGCCGATGCCGTTCATCATCTTCGTTCCGCAGACATGCGTCGAGTTGACGTTGCCGTAGAGGTCCACTTCCAGCGCGGTGTTGATGGTGATCAGGCCCAGACGGCGCACGACCTCCGGGTTGTTGGAGATTTCCGAGGGGCGGAGCACCAGCTTGTCACGGAAGAAGTCGATGTTCCCGTAGATGTCGTTCAGGCACTCGTTGGTGACGCTGAGCGAGCACGTACTGCCGAACTTCACGCGTCCCTGCTTGATGAGCCCGACGACGGAGTCCTGCAACACCTCGGTGTACATTTGGAAAGCGGGGATGTCGGGGTTGCGTCCCAGCGCGCCGAGGACGGCGTTGGCGATGTTGCCCACACCGCTCTGCAACGGCAGGAAGGTGTCGGGGATGCGTCCGGCACGCATGTCGGCAGCCAGGAAGTCGGCTACGTTCTGCCCGATGCGGCCGGTCACCGGGTCGGGGGCGGTGAAGGCACGTGCCTCGTCCGGCTTGTTCACCTCGACGATGCCCACGATTTTCGCCGGGTCCACCTGCACGTAGGGCACACCGATGCGGTCGCTCGGCTTGTAAATCTCGATGGCGCGGCGGCAGGGCGGGTCTTGCGGCTCATAGACGTCGTGCATGCCGATCATGTTCTTGCTGTGTGCGGCATTCAGTTCGACGATGATGCGGTCGGCGAGGCGGGCCACGGTGGGTGCGATGCCGACGGCTGCGGTGAGGTAGATTTTCCCGTCAGGTGTCACGTCGCACGCCTCGATGATGGCGGTGTCGACATGTCCCAGGAAGTTGTAGCGTACGCGTTGCGCCATCTGCGAGAGATGGAGGTCGTTGTAGGCTATTTCGCCGTTGTTCACCGCCTTGCGGAAGTCGGGGTTCGTCGTGTAGGGGGCGCGGAAGCGTATCGCCTTGGCACGCGAGAGCACGCCGTCGCACGAGTCGCCCGTGGAGGCGCCGGTGAGGATATTGATTTTAAACGGACGTCCGGCAGCGTGTTCCGCTTCGGCGATTTTTGCAATCTCGGGGGTGACGGCTTTCGGCGTACCGGCAGGTGTGAACCCGCTCAGTCCGATGGTGTCGCCGTCTTTGACAAGGGCGGCAGCCTCAGCTGCCGAGATGATGTGGTATCCCATACGCGTCAAAGGTGTTTTTTGGTTGGTTATGATTTCCTTTTGATGATCTAAGTATATCAGAGAAATGTGATTAAGCTGTGAATACTTTGTGGTGAAACCTTGAGGAATCTGTGGCGGAGGTGTGTCAGAAAGAAGAGGAAAATCAGGCAGGGAGAGGTGAAATGGGAAAGGTGCAGAAAGAGAAAATTTTGTTGACAGGAAATTACAATATGTAGGAAAAGAAAAGGCACCTTCGCCAAGTCGGTGAAGATGCCCTCAATTGCAGATTGTAGAAGCTTATAGTGAATACTAAAAACACATTGTCAACATCTGCAGTGTATTTAGGTGGAAGGTTAATGCTTAATCGTACACTTCTCAGTGCTCCGCTCATGGCGTAAAACACCCTTACTATCTGTGCAATAATAGTAATCGTCAGCGTCTTTTATGTTCTTTTTATTTTTCTGGATCGTACCGTTTTCGTTG
>OJKC01001432.1_pt1 | contig 15058 bp, 10 predicted proteins | sample 1596401 | NCBI WGS metagenome assembly OJKC01 (sample SAMEA4350162, study PRJEB24818) | metagenome | biome: human; feature: gut; material: faeces | place: Denmark | collected 2013-09 | reverse complement strand
GTACACGACATACCATGAGGTAATAAATTCGGTTATACGCAGAACCAAAGCTCAACCAGAAAAGCAATATTATAGCCATGTTGGAGATGTGATCATTCCCACCTCCGGTGAGACACCGGAAGAAATATCAACCGCAGCGTGTGTTATGCTGCCAGATATAATTCTCGCAGGTGACCTCAACATATTCCGCAGTTCAAAAATTGACGGGCGGATTATGAGTTATATTTTGAATCATATCGTAAACGGGCAAATTGCTCGGATTGCGCAGGGAAAGTCCGTCGTTCACATTCAGGCAAGTGAGATTTCAAAGATAGAAATTAGTTACCCCGACTACAACACGCAGTGCAAAATGATTTCAGTTTTTGAGACTGTTGGCGCAAGAATCAAAAGTGCCGAAAATGAGCTGACGTATTTGTGTACAATGCAAAAGGCTCTGTTGCAGCAGCTCTTTATATAAAAAGTTGCTGCAACAATCCACTTTTTGCAGAAGAAAGCAAATCAATTTTTTGACCTTCTTTTTCAATAAGATAATCGATCTGAGATAGGAGTTTACACACTTTCTTTTGTTTGCTGCACGACGGTGCGTGGATTCTCAGATTGCCTAAAGTATCGGTGCTAAGATTTTGCTGTTTTGTCCCCTGGGCAATTCGTATGCCGATCCATTGACCATTGTAGATGTACCAATAGTAAAGGTATTCAATGTCTATTTCCCCGGTTTGTTGGATTGCCATACACGCCTGACTTATGGTTGCTTGAACACTTAGAATTGATGCAGTTCCTCTCACTCCGGCTGCTTCAAGCCCATACATCGCTACGAGTAACGTATTTGCTGGATACTCTCGAAGGTTACAACTGGATACAGCTTCTGATGAAATGTGCTGGCTGGTTTCACACAGATACTTTGGTTTCAGCTCTCCGCTGGACACCCACCTAATATTGCCTGAGTAAAACGCCCTGTTTGTACTGCTCGGTGTTGATCCAGAAGATAAATGAAAGTAATCTTTGAGTTTCCCAACATATCTATTGTTTAGATCGCCATTTTCTTGTTGCCCAAATTCGCGGGAAAGCAATCCTCTTTTATACTTCTTGAGGTTATCGACAAGCTGTGCCTGTTTTGCAATCCTCCGCTCAAGTGTACGGAGCATATCTGCTACCCGGTTTTGTTCTGAGAGAGCCGGTATGCAGACCTTGATTGTTTCAATCTGAGGATACTTCAAGTTCCATGTATCAGAGGTCATGCCTTGAGAGTTCTTTCTAAATTCATTGATCAGGTTAGGGCTTTTGAAGAAAGCTGCAAAATATCCATTACTAATCGGGATTTTAGGCATTAGAACTGTGTATGCAGGACTAACTATACCATCACACGGAGAGATGCCGTTCGCTCCTTGCCACATTCTCATGGAGTTATAGACCATATCTCCTGTTAGAACAACCTTATAATTGCTTTTGTCTTCACTTGAGTTGTCTTTGCCTTCAATCTCTGAGCGAGGCATAACGCCATCGTTCATCGTGACAGAAAGCAGTTCCATGTCAGAAGCCCCTCGCTGACTTCTTTCTGCGTAAATATCACCTATACGACATTGTTTGTACGGCTCATCGAAGCCCGGAAAGCGGAGCTTCGGACGCTTCTCAAGACCGTTACTTGAGGTCTATTTTCAGACCTCATTTCGGTATGAACCAAAAGTAAAATCCCTTGCAGTAGCAGAGATTTTCCGCTATTGCAAGGGATTTCGTCTGTCATATAGCTGTTTCTGCTTTCTTGATCAGAAGTATAAAAGAGGTGTCATGCAGCGCATTTTTCGCCAACTACCTTCTCAGAATGGCACAGAGTGGACTTGTGTTCGACTGGGTGATATTTTCAAAAAAGTTTCGCGTCGTAACACAGATGGAGTAATAAAAAATGTAATTACCAACTCTGCGGAATACGGACTAATTCCTCAGCGCGATTTCTTTGACAAGGATATTGCAGTGGACGGAAACACAGCAAATTACTATGTCATCGAAAATGGAGACTTTGTTTACAATCCGAGAAAGTCAAACTCTGCGCCATACGGACCGTTCAATAGATATACTCTCAGTGAACAAGGTATTATCTCACCGCTATATACCTGTCTTGTGCTGCAAGCAGATATTTCTCCTTCATATCTCGCTTGGTACTTTAAGAGCGACGCATGGTACAGGTACATCTATGATAACGGCTCACAAGGCGTTCGTCATGATCGAGTTTCTATGACGGATGATTTGCTTATGGGGATTCCTGTTATGTATCCCAGCCATGTGAAACAACTTCTGTATGCAGATATTCTTGATATGGTGGAGGCACGGTTGCAAGCAACCCAAAAAACACTTGACTTTCTGAATAAAATGAGGGACGGCTATATGAGGCAGCTCTTTATATAAAGAGCTGTTGCAACAAGCCATTTCGCATTTGGGATAATAACGATAGTTCTTTTCCCTGAACATCTACATACTTTTCGAGTTTAGCCAGCTTGTCGATTATGCTTTGTTGCTGGTCAATGTTAGGCGTTGGTATTTCAATGTTTAAGAAGGAATCCATCATGAGACTTTGTACAGTTGTTCCGGTTTTCACAAGGGTTCTAATGATATTGTCCTCTTGCGACAGAATTGCATAATAGAGGTAGAATGCATTGCAACCATGTACTTGCAATGCTTTGATGTCCTGATTTATCGTTGCATCTACTTCGAGAATAGCGAGAGGCAACGAATGTTTCAAGATACCACTTCGCGCAACCAACAATAATGTCCCCGGATGATAAAGCGTCATCTCATTGAGCGCCAGATTTGTTATCTTTAGCTCGCTACCGGAAATTCTACTACTCTTCATGTCTTTGGAGGAAATCCAAACAATGTCTCCGTTCCAATAGAGCGAATTGCTCATACTTGGCGTTTTGCCTCCTGAAACGCGAACAAGCTCACGAAGTTTTCTGCACTGAGAACTTTTCGAGATTGCAGAAAATATTTGATTGAACAATCCTCTTTTATACTTCTGATCAAGCAAGCAGAAATAGCTATATGACAGACGAAATCCCTTGCAATAGCGGAAAATCTCTGCTACTGCAAGGGATTTTACTTTTGGTTCATACCGGAATGAGGTCTGAAAATAGACCTCAAGTAACGGTCTTGAGAAGCGTCCGAAGCTCCGCTTTCCGGGCTTCGATGAGCCGTGGCAGACAACCTTGTTATCATCCGTATTTGCAAAGAACACTCAGAAAAATACAGATGGGCGAATAACTAATGTTATCTGTAACTCGGCAAAGCAGGGCTTGATACCACAGCGCGAATACTTTGACAAGAACATCGCCAACAGCGACAATACCAACGGATATTACATCATTGAGGAAAATGACTTCGTTTATAATCCTCGCAAATCAGCCGACGCTCCATACGGTCCTATAAGTAGCTACAAATATACCGAAGCTGGTATTGTCTCACCGTTGTACCTTTGCTTTAGAGCTAAGAAAGAGATCAATCCTGCGTTCTTTGAATGGTATTTCCGGTCTTCTGCGTGGCATAGGTATGTGTATATGTCCGGTGACAGCGGAGCAAGACATGACAGAGTTAGCATAAAGGATGACACCTTCTTTGCTATGCCGATCAATATTCCGTCTGCTCACGAGCAAGCGCAAATCGCCATTTTCCTTGAGAGAATTGAACAGAGAATTGAAATGCAACGCGCTCTGGTTGATAGCCTCAAGAAGTATAAAAGAGGACTTATTAAGTTGGTTTTCGAGAAAGTAATGAGCGAGGCGCATTACCAATTACCATTATCTGATTTGTGCATATCAATATCCTCTGGTCGCACAACCGTGAATGAACCTAATGGCAGATACCCTTTATTTGGATCAACGGGTATTGTGGGAATGACAAACACTATTGAGCATGATGGAGATATTGTCATGGTAGCCCGTGTCGGGGCAAATGCAGGAAAGGTAAACTTTTTTTCTGGAAGATGTGGAGTAACTGATAACACGCTCGTAATCCGCGTCAAAGAAAATACCATTCATCCGAAGTTTCTCGCATATTTCTTAGAAAACTTCGATCTACACAAACTAATTTTTGGCTCAGGGCAACCACTTGTTACAGGTGGACAACTGAAAAAGATACAGTCTCCAGTCATCGCTTACAAGGCACAACTGCTCATTACAAGAAGTCTTGAATCTCTGGATCGAATTATTGGAACGCAAGATACCTACATGGAAAAACTCATCCAGCTAAAATCAGGTTTGATGCAACGGCTTTTTATATAAAGAGCTGCTGTAATAGACCATCTCTATTTGAAAGCAGATAATCAAGAATGCTTTGCGCTTTGTCTGTCCTTTGGTCAAAGGCAGACAGGAAATCAGCAATGTGACATTGTTCTTCGTAAACGGGTAAAGCAAGCCCAATTCTACGGCACTTATCTTGGTTTAACTTAGGTTGTGCCGTGCCAGTGTTATAGCGTGTATAATCGAGACTTTCAAGTAGCTCACAAAGAAATTTGATGTTCTGCCCCGCTTTAGGTCGCATTACATGAGCATGGTTGTTTACCCAATATTTACCCTCCGCGATAAAACACAATGGCGTACTGCGATTAAGTATATTTGCCCCATCTTCACCAAGAAGGAGCAGCGGCTCATCGAAGATGAAATCGTCAATATAGTCTATTATGCCCGATGCGCCGTAATATGGATACTGTCCTTGCCGTTTGGCTCTGTCCGCACTTTCAAGCGGTTTACGCTGTCCGTCCAGAAAATCCACTGCGTCTTGTAGCGTGCAGGATGTCCATTCTGGATATGGGTTTCCGGTTGCATCAGAGAACTTTAGCTGATGTGAAAAAATAGCCGCAACGACACCTCTTTTATACTTCTTGAGGGCATCTACCATTCGCTGCTGCTTTTCTATTCTATGACTGAGGGTACAAAACAACTGTGCAATCCTTTCCTGTTCAGAGACATCGCAGTACGGTAAACCAAGCCACTTGAACGCTTCATAGCTGATCTGTCTGCCGTCCCTAATTCCCTCCACTGACTTTGAGAGGATATGATTGATGAATTCATCCGTGTGAAAGTATGCTTCATAGAAAAGGCTTGAATGTGGTTTCTTGCAGCGCAGAATGGTATACGCCGGACTCACTATGCCATCTTCATTAGCCATTTCGAGTCCGCCTTCAAAGGAACGAAGATGAATAATGAAGTCTCCCTGTTCCACCTTTTTGTAGTTTGCGAGAGAAGCATCATCATAGTGAATATTCCTCCCAGCTTGTTCTCTCGGAAGGGTTCCTTTGCCCTGAATAATGGTCAAAACAGTTTCCATAGGGTGATTCTTGTCCGCTACATTCTTAAAGAGTTCTTCTGCCTTATAGATGCTCCACGGCTCATCGAAGCCCGGAAAGCGGAGCTTCGGACGCTTCTCAAGACCGTTACTTGAGGATACATTTGCCATAATTATTTGCCCTCCACGTCAAAGGGGAAATCCAGCCCCAGCTCATCAAAAAACGGTTTCAGTTCCGCATCAATATCCTTAATTTCAGATTGCAGCTTGCGGATCTCGGCGGCAACTTCATTCAGGTCAATCTCAGGTTCCGGTTCAAATGTGTCAACATAGCGAGGAATGTTCAGGTTGAAGCCGTTCTCTTCAATCTCCTGCATGGTCGCAACATGAGCATATTTATCGACGTCCTGACGGCGCTCATAGGTCTCAACAATCTTGTCAATGTCGCACTCCCGAAGGATGTTCTGGTTCTTTCCGGCTTCAAAGTCGCTGGAAGCGTCGATGAAAAGGATGTTGTCAGAGTTGCCATTGCGCTCTCTTTTGAGAACAAGAACACAGACAGGAATGCCTGTACCAAAGAACAGATTTGCAGGCAAACCGATTACCGCGTCCAGAACATTTAATTTCTGAATAAGGTGCTTGCGAATTACTTCCTCCGCAGCACCACGGAACAGGACACCATGCGGCAGGAGAACGACGGCTCGTCCATCCTCGTCCATGTGGTAAACCATGTGCTGAACAAAGGCAAAGTCAGCCTTGCTCTTCGGAGCGAGTTTTCCGTATTCGTTGAATCGCTCGTCCTCCATGAAGTGCATATCAGCAGACCAGTTTGCAGAATAAGGCGGATTGGCAACCTGAACACGGAACTTCATGTCTCCGAAGTAGTCATGCTCTAAGGTATCACCGTTGTAGATGTTAAAGTTGCGATATGGGATTCCGCGCAGAATCATGTTCATTCTGGCGAGGTTATAAGTCGTGGAGGTCAATTCCTGTCCATAGTAGTTTCTCACGTTGGCATAGTTCTTGAGGCGCAGCAGCAGTGAACCAGAGCCACAAGTGGGGTCGGCTGCATCCTTGACATCCGTGAGACCGAGGCAAGCCAGACGGCAAAGCAATTCGGCAGGACCGGATGGCGTATAGAACTCACCGGCTTTCTTGCCAGCAGTTGCAGCAAACTGACCGATCAGATATTCATAGGCGTTACCAAGAACGTCAATTTTGGTATCATCCACGCCGAAGTTGATTTCGTCCAGCGAAGCGATGATCTTTGCCATAACAGCACTTCTATCTTTGACAGTATGACCGAGCTTTGATGAATCAAGCTGCATATCAGAAAACAGTCCGTCAAAGTCTTCCTGAGAATCGTTTCCGATTGTGGACTCCATCAGGGCGTTGATTGCACTCTGCAAGAACTCAATGTCGAAGGAGCGGTTTTCTACCATCTTGACCATCTTGCGGAACAAATACTGCGGCTCGATGACATAGCCGAGATCGCGCAGTGCCTCTTCGATAACGGCGGTCTTATATTCTTCGTCTGCCCACGCCTCTTCATAACCGATACCGTCATCCTTGAGAAGATTCGCCATATACTTCTCCGTCCTGTCGGAAAGGTAGTAGTAGAAGATCATGCCCAAGATATAGTTCTTGAACTCATACGCCTCCATGTTTCCGCGCAAGGCATTTGCCATTGCCCATAGCTTATTGCAAAGCTCTTTCTGATGAGCCTGAATCGAATTATCCATTTGTCTCTCTCCTTATTGGTATTTCTCTGTGTGCTGCCGGATGAAGTCAACAATCCGATTTACAAGGGAGCGCTTCTTCAAAAGCGGCAAGGGCTTCTCAATCCTATCTCGGATATTTCCTGCATCCATTGTGCCAGAAAACTCATATTCCGAAATAATATCCGTCAACATAGATGCGTCAATGTCCTCAGTCTTCGCAAAGGCAACGATCTCTTCGCGCTTTGCTTCATTTTCAAAGTCATTATATGCTGCATCAATTTCATCCGCACTTTCCAAGCCGACAACAACACGATCCAAGAACGCTTGCAGAATTTCGACTTTCCGAAGCAACTGCGGATTGTCGGTTCTGCCCAGCTCGTCCTTAATGTGTTTAATATCGTAATCCTTCTGTTTGGGATCGTCGAAATGGATGTTGCGAATCAGGTTCATGATGTACGCCACATTGATCCTGTCACTCTCCATCAATTCGATGCAGAAGTCAACGTCGTTCAGGACGGAAACAACCTCGCGGTCTGTTTTTTGCCTTGAGTAGAGCATGAGGTATTTGCTCTTGTAGTCCTGGTATTCCTGCTCGGACATGATAAGAGCATCCTGATCGAAGCTGAACTCAATAAAAGTCTGCAACGATTGGAGGTACTTTGTCAGCTCACGAAAGGTCACGACAAACTTCTTCTGATCGTCCTCGTTCTGCATTGTGTCCACGGACTCCGGAAACAGAGCAATTTCCTTGAGCTTCATCACCATTTCGTTGAACTTCTCTACGAAGTATTGATAACCCGGAACAACGATGCCAGAGGTATCTTGACTCTTAGAGAAGAGTGTCAGCGCGTCATCAGTACGTTTTTTGAGGTTGCGGTAGCAAATGATAATGCCAAAGGGCTTTGTTTCCTTCTCAACGCGGTTTGTGCGGGAATAGGCTTGCAGCAGATCATGATACTTCAAGTCCTTGTCCACATAAAGGACAGAGAGCGGCTTGCTGTCAAATCCGGTCAGGAACATATTCACGACGATGAGAATATCAAGCGACTTTGTTTTCTTTCCCTTTACTCGGTCAGAGATGTCCTTGTGATAAGCTGAGAACGTATCCGTGGAGAAATTGGTTCCGTACATCTCGTTATAGTCCTTGATGATACGCTCCAACGAATCACGGCTATGCTCGTCCTTGCCCTCGGCATCCTCATTCTGCCCGTAGGAGAAGATGCCGCTGATATTCAGGTCATGCTTGATCTTCTTGAAAATGTCGTAATACTTAACAAGGGCATCAATAGAGGACACGGCAAAAATAGCCGTATATTGTCCATTTCGGGTTTTCGCCTTGTGGTTCTGGATGATGTGATTGGCGATCAGAGACATTCGCTCATCGGACATATAGAGTTCGCCTATATCAATCGCGTCCGCGAGTGTCGGGTCATCCCAATCAAAATCACCCTCCATTGTTTTTATGTATTCGATGTGGAAGCCCAGAACATTATTATCGAAGATGGCGTCTTTAATCAGGTAATTGTGAAGACACTCACCAAAGAGCATTTCTGTTGTTTGCGTGATTTTACCCTCAGTTTTACCGTTGACTTCAAACCGAGGTGTCCCCGTGAAGCCGAAAAACTGTGCCTTTCTGAAATGCCGCACAATGTCCTTGTGCATATCCCCAAACTGGCTGCGGTGGCACTCGTCGATGATAAAGACAACCTTCTCGTCTTTGTATGCGTCCATTACTTTCTCGTACTGAGGGCGCTTTACAGCGTTTGCCATCTTCTGCATCGTGGTGACGATAAGCTGTCTGTTCTTGTCCTTCATCTGGCGGACAAGAACATCGGTGCGATCTGTCACATCAACGGAGCCAGCCTCAAACTTGTTAAACTCTTCGGTTGTCTGAGAATCCAAGTCTTTTCGGTCAACAAGGAAAATGACTTTCTTGATGTTCGGATTTGCTGCGAGGATTTGCGCCGTCTTAAAGGATGTAAGCGTCTTGCCCGCGCCGGTTGTGTGCCAGATATACGCATTCCGGTTTGTGAGCGTTGCCTGACGGATCAGCGCTTCTACGGCATAAACCTGATAGGGACGCATGACCATCAAAATCTTATCGGTATCATTTAGGATGGTGTAGCGGGTCAGCATTTTGATGATGTGATCCCTTGCAAGGAAAGAAATCGAAAAGTCCTTCAAATTGGTGATGCGGACGTTATTGAAATCAGTCCAGAAGAAAGCAAGACTATACATCAAGTCTCTGTCGGAATTGGCAAAATACTTTGTGTCAACACCATTGGAGACAATGAAGAGCTGAATGAAATGATACAGCCCGTTGTAGGAGTGCTTCTTATAACGCATGACCTGATTGACTGCCTCGCGGATGTCAATGCCACGGCGCTTTAATTCTACTTGGATCAGGGGCAAGCCGTTTACGAGAATCGTAACGTCGTAACGATTGACGTACTTTCCAACTACGGTTGTTTGATGAGTGACTTGGAAAATGTTCTTCGTGTGGTCCTGATCAAAGAAGGACAGATATACCTTTGTACCATCTTCACGCTCAAGGACAAACTTATCCCTCAAGATTTTTGCACTCTGGAAAACTGACTTTCCGAGCATGAGGTTGAAGATACGCTCCCACTCTTTATCAGTGATAGGCGTATCCAGCTTTGGCGCATTGAAGGCTTCAAACTGAACTTTGAAGTTCTCCACCAGCGCGTCATAATCAGGAATTGCGACTGTGGTATATTCCTGCTTGTTCAGTTGCTCTATAAACTGCTGTTCAAGAGCCGCTTCGCTTTGGTATGCCATATCTTCATCTCCAATACTAGAGGATCATTTGTTGGTTGCCAGCCTGTCCTCATTTCTATTTTATCATAGCAAGTATCCCAAATACCGGACTTATTTTCGTTTCAACTGCAAAACCACGTCACCATCATCTGTAATTTCCATTTGCATTGATTTTAGGTACTTTGCGATGAACTGGTTTTTCTCAGACGAACTCATCTCAATGCGCGTTACCTTCAAAGCGGCACTGAACATCTCGTTGATATTGAGCCTGACGGTTTGGTCAATATAACGCTCCATTTCTTTGAAAAGTGCGCCGAGCTTGATGTCCTCAGCATTTCCAGAGTAGAAGTCATCAATATAGCAATAAAATATCCCTGCATTCAGAAGTGCATTCTTCAAGTCCGGTCCGCAGTTCTCTCGTTCAATCATAACTAAAAAACGTGCTTCCGGCAGAGACGAGATTAACCCCCAGTAGTCGGAGTCGCTGGAAACAAGAATAAAGGAATCGACGTTATTCTTGTAGTGTTCCTGACAAGTTCGGGCAATAAGCATGACATCAACGAGCGACTTGCTTTGCTTCACCCGTTCAATCATCATGTGTTCAACATGGATTGCGGTGAAGCTGTCTAATATCCTCCATGCGGAGGCGGTATGCACATCATCAAAGAGAATGATCGACGCAATTTTTTGTGTATACTCGTGATCGAGGTTTTTTAAGGTAGCACACAGCTTGTAGGGATCAGAGTTTTCACAATCGACAACGATAACAGTCTTTTCGCTGCTCTCAATAAACTCATAGATACTTCCTTTGATATAACTCCCTGCATCTGAGACTTTGCTATATTCAGTGAAATAGTCATTGTTCCAACTGTACAGCAAGGTAACGAACTTCTTATCATTGTAAAGAATGTTGCCGACTTCCTCCGGCTGCCAGTTTATGTACATCTGATAGGGATAAAAAAGCAAATGAGAGTAATAAATGTTGGCAGCCTCTCTTGTACCATCTTCCTTCAAACCGTCAGGCATGACGAAAAGTGCTTTAATGTAATCCCAATTTATCCAGAGGGGAAAGAGCTTCTTGCAGTTGTTGATTCTATCGCAAATCAACCTGTTAATCTCGACAACGTGTTGGCACAGTTTTTTGCTGGTGTTTTTGATGAAGTTCACTCCGTCAAGACTTAGCTGGTTTATGCTTTCCTGCGGAACATATTCCGGCATACTCAGAATGGTCTCATACTGGAATCTCATGCGTTCATTGATGCGCTTGAAGTTACGCTCAATCGCAGTTCGTACAATGCAAAGATGTCTTATAATTCGAGCTGTTTTATCGCTGTCCAACCGATTGTATACTTCAACTTTTGGGGCTTCATGTTCGTTGTCAAAGATGCGTTTTGGTACGCCAATCAGGTAAGCCACCTTTGAAACGATCTCGTAGGTGCTGTCTTTGTACGCTGCCCTGTCATCGGTGAGAGGGCTTGTTGCATTATCCAGCACCTCATTCGGTATGGGATTTTCAAGTATATTCATGATTGCTCCTTTCCACGGAGAGCATATCTGCTTGTTTATGAAGCGGTGAGATTAGAAGAACGGCTGTCCAGTGCCTACACCCTACTTTATCCGATCAGCAATGCTGTCGAGCTGCGCTGCAATTTTAGAAAAGTCACAGTCCATGTCCAATGTCTTCACACTGATCTGATTCCCGCTCATTTGATAATCATTGTTTGGCTGAATCGCATCGTCTGTTCCCGCATATAAAAGCATACCGGAAACGACCTCATCCGGCGCGGCAGACCAGTTCTTCACATAGGTGAAAATCTGATACAGATTTCCAGAATGAAGCGTCTGCGTCATGTACGGTGCTTTCATTTGCATATTGTGCGTGTAGTATTTGGCGTCGATGATGAGCGTTTTCTTTGCTGCCTTATTCGTAATCACAATGTCAGACTGCATCGTCGGCAAAAGCGTTCTGTACCCATCTGTGACTTGCCACGCAATTTGTGGAGAGTATGCTTTTAACTCTGGATGCTCACGCTGATAGTATCCGAGAATAAACTTCTCGTATAGCTTCGCCATTGTTTGATCATCCGCATAATCCATAATCTTTGTTGAGCCATCGGCTGTCGTTTGCAAAAGCCCTTTTATCACAAATCGGCAAACGGCTATCAACATCCGATATGTTTGATTATTGCGATCATATTGAATGTCCCAGTTGATACTATGGATGTCCAATATGCTGATGCCATCAAAGAAAATCATCAACTTCCTGATCTCCTTTTTTCTGGCTTTTGAAATACTTCCACGAAGCAGCAATTCCATTGTTGTTTTGATGATTCGGTTGGGGTAGGCATCAACCGAAAACTCATCATAATTGCAAACGAGCTGTTTCTTGCGAATAACCTGTGTCTTTATGGATTCACCAATTTCAAGTTTCCCACGGGGAGACGCAAGTGCTTCCTCTCTCGAAATGTATTGTCTGATTAAGCCTCTCTTTATCTGGACAGATACTCCACGGCAGAGAATAGCAGCCAGAAGTTCAGCCACATTATCAAACTCTTCGGTGGCGACATTTTTATACCCTTGCTCATGCAGCACTTGGAACGCATAAGCCAGCATATAATAAACGTTCTGGACACGGATCATTTGACTACCTCGCGTAATGTGCGGCTCCAATCCTTCACTTTAACTGCCTCGTCAAACCAGTATTCTTTCAAAAGAGGTATCAGTTCATATTCGACAACAGACCGCATCCATTCATCGTTGATGGTTGCGTTTGTACAGAAATAGCTATGTCCGATACAGAACCCCTCACCAAGCGAGTCATCGTTTGCAATTACGTCGTTAAGCTGCTCAACTGTTGCAATGAGCCGGTCAAACTTCGGATTATTGACTTTCGTTCTGTATGCTCTGAATCCAGCAGACGAAAATGCCGGAGTAAGCTCAAAGAAAGCAAAACGACGTCTAAGTGCATAGTCCAGCATGGCGAGGCTACGGTCAGCAGTGTTCATCATGCCAATGATATAGACGTTACTCGGAATGGAGAACTGCTCATCTGCATATAGAAGCTGCAATTCGACACCGCGTTTATCACTCTCAATCAACATGAAGAGTTCGCCAAAAATCTTGCTGAGATTGCCTCTGTTGATCTCGTCGATAATGAAAAAGTATGGACGATCATCCTCAGCAGCTTGCCTGCAAAACTCGTAGAATACGCCCTTTCGCAGTTCAAATCCTGTCTCCGTCGGGCGGAAACCCATGATGAAATCTTCATAGCTATAACTCTGATGAAACTGAACCATTTTCACACGGTTGGTGTCCTTTTCTCCCATGATAGAAAATGCCAGTCTTTTTGCTGCGAAGGTTTTTCCCACGCCCGGTGCGCCTTGCAGAATTACATTCTTTTTGGTTAGAAGCAGCGACTTGAGAACCTTATACCGATCTTCGTCCATATACACATCGGTCAGAAAATCATCGGCGGTGTATGGCTCGAAAGTGATTTCCTCATCAGCAGCATCGTCGAAGGTATCTTCGTGCTTGTCTCCGTCAATCATGTTTTGCAGCTTCTTGACGTAATCTGTGTAGGACGTAATATCCGTCAACGTTTTGATTGCACCCTGATCTGATAATTCCCACTCGCCCTTATCTGTCCAGCGTACCTTTCGGGTATTGGCATATTGACCGCGTTCAGGATCAAAAATATATTCGCCTTCGACCAACCCGCGACCAAGGATCTGTTTTCTGCCTTTTTTAACAAAGACAACATCACCGGGTTTCAGCTCGTTTGCAAATTGCCATGTAGCAAGAACCTGATTCTTATATGAGCCAGTATCCCCGTAGACCTCTTTCATCTTTGCCCGCATTTCTTCCTTGGAGCTATATTCCATTAGATCGCCAAGGTCAGACCAGCCGATAGCCATAATCCCTTCGGCATAATCATTCTCCCAATTTGCGGAGCCATCACCCGCTGCGTACAGCCAATAGTGTGTTGCAGTAGCGTCGGATGAAAGAGCTGTATCTGTGTTCTCCTTCGGAATGATTCCATCAAAGATTTCATCGTCGAAGGATATATCAATGTTGTTCTCTTCGACGATCTTTTTGCATCCTCTACGAATGCTGTTAGACTTGTTGCCGGTTTGCTCGTAGTAATATTTAATGTTCTCCTGAGTGGCTTTTAGAGCATTGACCATTTGCTCCTGTCCGTAGTCTTTCCCAATGTGGACGATGAAGTAAACCGTAGTTTCAGTGTTGGACCTGCGAGTGTATTTTATGCCCTTCATCATGGACGCAAAGAGCATGATCGTCAGCTTGTGCGAGGTTTCTCCAAAGCACGGGACCTCCTGACACATGGCTTTTACAGCAGCGTCCATCTCCATTGTGCCATCATAAACCATCTTAGCATATTTGTAGACAATGACTTCGCAGTCATATTCATAACCGATATACGTCTTGACGCCGCCCTTAGAATCAATAAATTCTTTCAGCCGCTTCAAATCTCTATAATACTGTGCAGTGCGTTCGTCTGCTCGATCAGACATTACTTCTTGTTTTAGGTAGTCGAAGATTTCGCCCTTCGCTTTCTCCATAGAGGCATCACTTTCAAAACACTTCCAGAAGGACAGTGCAATAGTGTTTTGATACAGATAGAACGCATCGGAAACATGGGTGCTGATAGTCGTGTCAGCCCAGTCCGGGTGAGTTTCCCGTAAGTATTCTCTGTATTCTTTTCGGACTTTGCTTATCGTTACGCCAATGTCCATCTGTTATCCTCCTTTTTTTGTAACAGTCCTGCTACGCACAAACATTTAATTCGTCTCCACTGGTATATAAAAAAGCCGCACGGAAAAAGGACCTATCAGTTGTCCGTCCGCACAGCCTCACAAATATCTCCGATGTCGCAATTCAAATAGCCGCAGATGCGCAGCAAAATAGAGAGGGACACTTCTTCCCCCTTATTCAGTTTCGTCCATGTTCCGGATGCAAGGTTAAGCTCTTGCCGGAAGGTGGACTTCTTTATGTCCCGCTCTAACAGGAGCATCCAAAGTTTTTTGTAGCTGATTCCCATGATACGCACCCCTTTACTCATCCGCTAATCATGACTTCCATTCTATTATACACGAAAACCTCTTTGAATGCAATTATCTCATGCACAAGTTCACAAAAAAGATTGTAGGACTACAATACATCTTGGACAATTGAATAAAAAGGGTATGAGGAATAGGGTCTCATATGTTAAAGTTAAGCTACCACACCAAACTTTCTGAAAGGAGACCATATTCCTCATGAGTAAGAGT
>OJKC01001430.1_pt1 | contig 15074 bp, 12 predicted proteins | sample 1596401 | NCBI WGS metagenome assembly OJKC01 (sample SAMEA4350162, study PRJEB24818) | metagenome | biome: human; feature: gut; material: faeces | place: Denmark | collected 2013-09 | reverse complement strand
TGCTCTGCCCAATTTCCTTGCCGCTCGCACTGTATGTCAGCGACGTCGGACGATTTTCGTCATCATAGCCGAATTTCGTCCCGAATTCCTGTCGATTTTCACCCACTTTCTCCGTGAATTCGCTCAGGTTGCCGTACACGTTGTCGTATGCGACCTGTCCCGTGTAGACGTGCTTCGTGTCCTCCGACGTTTTCACACGCACCGGGCGATTTGCCAAATCGTACTCGCTCTGCGTCGTCCGATTCAGCAGATTGTCGCGGACTCGTGCCACTTGACCCTTCGCGTTGTAGTCGTACTCGTATCGCGGCGCGGTTTCCTCGCCGTACACCACCCCCGTCACGCGGTTGAAGTCGTCGTACCGACTGCTGATTTTCGCCCCGTTGCCGTATGTCGTCGCGGTCAGCGTGCCGAAATTCGGCTTCGTCGGATCGTTCTGATACGCGCTCTGCGACAAGGTCTGACTGCCGACCTTGACCGCTGTCTGGCGACCCAGCGCGTCCTGCTCGAAAGTATACACCACGTCGTTCGCGGCGTTCCCGTCCGTATTGTGACGGATTTCGACCAGATTCCCACGCTTTGCGTCATAGGTATATTCGTTATGTATTGTCCGAATTCCTTCTTTTGCGCCCACGTTTGCAGAAGTTTTTACAATTCGCCGCAGATTGTCGTAATCATACGTCACCGTCTGTCCCTTCGCATCGGTCACGCTCGTCGTCGTGCCGCGCTGCGGATCGGTTTCCGTACGCACAATCTTGCCGCGCGCATCCTTCTGCTCGGTAACATAGTTGCCGTCATCCGTGTACGAAGTTTCGCCGCGGATGAAGTAGCTCGGATTCGCGTCCGCATTCTGCACCTGACTCGTCAGCGGATTTCCGAACGCATCGTAAGTGAAGATGCCGACACTGCCCAGCGGTGCAATGCTTTTCAGCAGCAGATGCTTCTTTTGCTCCGCTTCTGTATCGCCGTAATGGAAGGTGCTGGACACCGTGCGACCCGCGGCGGTGTGCTTCGTCAGGTTGTCCGCATCGTCGAACTCAGATTTCTCCTGACCGCCGTAGAGCATCTTCCGCGTCTTGCGGTTGCCATTTTTGTCATAAATATACTGCGTACCAAACGCTTCCGGGTACAGGTAGATGCCCGTAAAGTCTGCAAAGTTCATCTGCCGATTCATCTGCAAGACCACACGGATATAGGTGCAGTTGTTGGGCGCGACAATGCCCGCGCTCGCGAACTGCCAGTTGCCTTCCTCCGCATTAAACACCGCCGAGCCGCCCGTTGCCCAGTAGCAGTTTACATTGTCCGGATTGCCTGCCGTAAACAAAACGGTAATTCGGCAGTAGATGTAGTTGTCCGGATCGTTCTTCTTCGCGAACGAGCTGCACCAGCCGCCCACCGTGAAGCGGTCGCCGATTTTGCCGTAGTGCCGGAACTGCTGGTAATACGTTACCGTGCGATCGTAGCGGCCTGCCAGACGAATTTTCTGCGTATTGTCATGTTTCAGGCAGTCCGGTGCATGAAATTCATCCTTCGGTGCCTCCAAAGGCAGCACTTCAACATAAGAAGCATCGTTTTTGCCAACCGTCCATGCCTTCGGCTTGCCGTCCGTACCGGTCGCAGAGAAGTCACTGTTTTGAACCATATTGAAATGATTCAGCGTCAGCCCTTCTTCCAGCTGCATCGCATCGAACCAGCAATTGCCGCCCGTGAAGCCGTTCTGCATGTCGCAGCACGCCATGCAGTAAACCTTAGGTTCTGCGTTCTCCGGCAGCGTGAAGGAGACCGACACACGCTCATACGGCATGTTATCCGTCTTTTTCCACACTTTGCCCGGTTCGGAATCCAGCGTGAACGTCTCATTACCCACCGTGTACGCAACGCGCATCACACCGCGCGGGCCACTAGATCGGACATAGCCCGACAGCGTGTACGACTTGCCCGGCGTGAGCGTCACCGCCTGACGAACGTACACGCAGTCGCTCGACCAAATCGTCAGGCGATACGAAACAAGGCCGAACTGCCGCGTGGATTGGTCGCGCGTAATCGTGCCAGTGCTGCTTTTCTCCCAGACGCTGCTGTTTTCCTCGCACATCGGGTCGAGAAGCAGATTTCGGACAACCCGCTGCATCCGGGAACGTTCCGTTGCGTGGTTAATCGGCGCATTTGCGTTGTCGTCAGTGCGGTCGTAGCGGGTATACATCGCGTAGCCCAGCTCGTCATCCACACTGACCTGATTGCCGTCATCGTTGAAATGGTAGCGAAGCGTCTTGCCGGAAATTTCATCCTTGACCAGCGCCATGTGATTGCCGTAGGTGTACGAGACGTTCGCCGCGGTCAGAGTTTCATCATTCTTCATGCCCGTCACGGTAGCGTGGGTGATGCAGTGCGGCAGCCCGTCGATGGCGTCCGTGTTGCTGTATTCGTAAGTCACGTCCGCAAGCTTCTTATCCGGCTGCTGGTCAACATGTTTTTCAATAGCAGATGCCGACACGAGCAGGTGATAGCCATTGAACACTTTGTATTCGTACTTGCTCATGCGACCATCTTCGTGCGTAATGTACAGCGTTTCTTCATTATAATAGTTGAAGCGCACGCAGCTGTTTTCATTCTGCCAAGGCGTCTGAATCCGGTCGCACCGACCATCCATGTAATGGAATGTCGTAACTCGACCCGCGCCGTCCGTCACAGATGCGATTTTCAACGGCGAATCTGCCACCGCCGTCACCGTGACTTCGTTGCCGACCGCATCCTGAATCTTCTGAATCAGCACCTTCGCGGTTTCCGGCGCATCCTCCGTCGGCGTCTCGCTCACCAGCGGGAACGTCATTCCATTGTCGCCCTTGTCGGTAATCGTGATGTTTTCGTCCCCGACTTCCAGCGTCAGAGACAAACCAGACTGGTCGGAATACTTCTTTTGGTCATCTTTATTCTTCTTGAAGAAGTGTTCCGTACCGTCGCCGTCCGTATACACGAACTCCACTTCGCCATTGTACAGCACCTTGTGCAGCGTCTGATGCAGCGAAGTCCGCCAGCCGTAGCCCATGCCGAACTCGTCTTTGTCGCTGTCGCAAGAATTGTAATAGTGCGTAATCGAGACGGGCAGCCGATTGCCGTTCATCGCGGTGTCCGCGTGAGCGAAAATCAGGTTGCCGTTGACAAGGCTGACGCTTCCAGTCCCTGCTAATCCCGCAGACTGATGGTCGTAGGTGAGATAGCTTTCCAGACCCGCAAGGCTCGCATATTCCAATACGAAGTACGGCTGATTCGCCGTTTCGCTCGAATGCAGCTGCGAAAAGCTGCTTTCGCTCGTGGGCGCGCTCAGCTGAACACCGTGGTTTTCGCCCAGATACCACTTGCGCGCAAGATTGGTGACATCGAACTCTTTCCACGAATACTGATTTTTCAGCACCCGGCAATAGTCCTGATACACACCGCTGACATCCGGCTGGTGGTCATAGGTGATTGTCTCCGGATCCCAGTCCTGAAGAACTTCCTTGCACATGATGGCAGTGTCCGCCGTCGGTGCGTAGACGTTGCGAACGCACAACTTTGCGGACGTAATGAAATGATTCGCGCCCAAACGCGGCAAATCCACGACTTTCAGATAAGTCAGGCGGTTGCCGTAGTAGTTCGTGTTGCTGATCCACAGGCGCTCGTCATGCGAGAAGTTCTGCGTCGAACCTTCCTTGACGTAGGTATCGAGGATGCCCGCGGCGTTTTCCGCGCTATTTGCGCTGTCCGCGAACGTCGCAATCGGGCTGTGCGCCTGCGCTTTTCGGCGGACAATTCCACCCACTGGTGCGTCGCCGCGTCGTACTCGTGAACCGGCGTGGTCTGCACCACTGCCCGGAAACGGTTGTTGCCCAGCGCGTACACCTTGCCGCATCGGGTGCGGAGGTGTTTCAGTTCCTGCTGAGCCAGGAACTGAATCTGTTTCTGATTGTTTTCTTGGTTACTCATATGTTTCCTTTCTTTTCTGTGCGCTCCTTTCGCGCACGTTTTTTCTATCGAAGGGTACGAAAAAAGCCCCTCGCGCCGTGCGCGGGAGCTTCTCTGTATCTTTCGATGGTATGATTCAATCACACTTTTGTGTGGCTCGCATCCGCGATTTTGGACAGGGCAATGATGATTGTGCTTATATCATACCACATCCTTTCGCCAAAATCAACACAATTTTGTCCAAATTTGTCCAAGTTTGTCCAACCTGCGCTCAAAAGCACTGCACCCGCAAGCAAATTTCCATCGCATCAGGAAGCTATCCGTTTTGTGCAGCGTTCTTTTTCATGCTGCTCCTTGCGATACAACTTGATACAGATTTTATGATTTTCAAAGCTGCACAGCTCCGCAAATCAGTCATCCGCCTGATTTTCAAGTTCAACCGACCGTTTACAAGTACATTATACCCGATTAAACGAACAATGTCAACGGAGTTCGGAATAATGTCACTTCAAAGCAGCACATTGCTATTTTCTTTGACAAAAGCGTGCAAACAGATTATTCGAACAGCTTTCTATTAGAGTTAATGACATCATCCAGTTCATCCATGAACATACAGGCAATGATGCACTGATACCGCAAATACCGCGTCATCACTGCCGTACCGAACCCCGCATACTATTTCCAGATGAAAATGCGCCAAGATGCGCAGTGGATTTTTGCATTCTGGCTAACGCGAATGAAACGCAGCGTAGCAGCGCTACGCTAAGTGGAATGAGCGGACGCCAGAATCAAAAAAACACAAGCAGATGGCGCAGGTAAATCTGGAAATAGTATTGATTCCATAAATGCGGCGGACAGCAGCGGCGGCATATGCAGGCTGATTACGATGCGCGTAATCTGACGAATATCATACCGAAAGTTGTCATCGCTGCACATTCTGCTGATGGTTGCTTCACTGATTCCCGACCGCAGGGACAGCTCCTTGCTTGCTGGTATGGATCATGATTTTAGTTTTTGTATCACTTCTTCTTTATGCAGGGTTAAAGAATAAATTTTCCCTAAGTTGTTAAGAATAAATGATTTACCGTGATTCACAGGTGGGAGAATCTCTTCCTCGAACGCCCTTTCAAAATATGGTCGCAATTCTTCTTCCGTATATTCCTCGTATTCAACTTGAGCAGTCATAAATTGCTTCCCTTGAAAAGTTTGCTTTCTAGACATTACAGCAATCCTTCCCTGGATATCGCTTTCGCAGTGGGTTGGATAATCTGTAATATTTTTAAACTCTCCTATAAAATAGTAATAATTAACGTAGTAAACATCACCATAATTGGATTTTTGCAAATCAATCCCACACAAAAGATCGTGTCCAGTCAAATAAAACACGTTTCTTTGTTTTTTAAATCCTCGTGCTTTAAATTCATTTTTGCAAAACTCCTTAAATTGTTTTTTATCCATATATTAACCTCAATATAACTCTAATCTCAAGTTAAAGCCTCCGCCTAGATCTTTATTATATTTTTGCAGCTGACGAATACCACTTCTAACTCCTCTTGGATACAGATTTTTATCTGTCAGCCCCATAGGGGTAGCAGTTAGAACATCCGTTGTATCTGGGGAAATAAACCGACCAATCTCAGGATCGTAATAACGGCTGGATACATAATAGAATCCCGTCTCCTCATCAAACACATACCCGCGATACCTAAACGGCTGCACCTTGCCCAGCGTTTCCGCCAGTTCACCGGTGCACCACAGCGGCGCGCCCCACGCATCGTAGCCGTAGCTAACGACGGTATTGCCATTCTCATCCAGAATTGCAACAATGTCGCCCTGCAAGTTCTTAACATACGCATACGCCGTGCCGTTGTACACCACCACCGCCGGGCGGTTCTGCGCGTCATAGAAGAAATGAAGTTCGTTGCCACCCTGCGTCATGTGGACAACATTCTTGCCGTGCAGCGTGTATTTCGTCGCTACGCCGTTGACCGTTTTCTGAATCCACAACCCGTTTTCATTATACACAAACTGGGCGTCGGTGTCAATGCTTCGCATTCGCGCAAGTTGCCGCCCTTTTTCCCACGTGTACTGCCACTTGCCATCGTTCAGCGGGGTGCAATGCTACGCAAGGACTCCTTAACAATGTTGTGTAGCCCAAGAGCACACTATAACTCTTACCATTCGCCATTCGGATCCCGTAATTGATACTCTTCCAGTGATTCAAAATGAGTATTAGGATTCAATGCAGAGATGTTGCATCCTTCAGGAAATGCATTATACCCAACAAATTGAACTGAAAATGGAAGTTCTACATTTGCTAATGCTCCTCTATTCCAATAGAATGCATATTCTCCAATGTACTGGGTTCCTTCGGAAATGACTACTGAATCAAGATAGCATTCAACAAAACAGTAGGCAGGAACTGAAAGTATTGATGCTGGAAGGACTATCGAATTGACGCCGCTACTGTAAAATGCCAACTTTTCCACATTCTTCACGCTGTTCGGGAGAAGGACAGACTCAAGCCAGGGAAAGTCATAGAATACATAGCTGCTGATGCCTTCCAGTGTAAGCGGCAATATGATCTCGGTAGTGTTTTCGTCTATCCAGTTGTCAAGACATCGCGAGGCCAATTGCTTAACTGGCGGCAATGGAAAACCTCCACTTGACTTGCTTGTATACAGCAAAGTGTTCGTGCGATTATCAATCAAAAAACCATTTTCAGCTGTGAAATAAGGGTTCCCATTAGGAAATACGATTTCAGCTGTAACATGAATAAAGCTCCCCTCTGGGATCGTCTCCAATGTTGACGGCAGCGAAATGACCGTGGCTTGGTTGCAACACTGAAAAGCTCCTTTTTCCAGAAAAGTAATTCCTTCCGGGAGAATCAACTGAAACTGCGTAGAAGGTCCTTCGTTGCAGGTATCAAAAGCGTCAAATCCTATTCCAACAACCGGAATCCCACCAAGAGTAGGTGGCACATATAGTGTGGCATCAAGGACATCCGGTAATTGATTATTCCAGTCGATAATAACGGCACCTTCACTAGTAATGATATAGGACATATTGCCTTCCGACTGGATAGCAGATTCCCCCATGCACAACACAGGAAAAGATAGAACAATCAGCAATAACAGTAGCATACGTTTCAAAATTACACCCCCCAATAGTGTTTTACAATATATGATTATATCCATTTTGCAACTGTCTGTCTATGAGTTTCTGCCGCAAACATTCTCATTTTCCAACTTGAAGAGGTGGATTGTAGAAGAAATGCAGCTCGTCCGCACCAGAAGTCATATGCACAACATTCTTCCCGTGCAGCACATAGTCCGTCACAACGCCGTTAACAATTTTCTGCACCCGCAGACCGTTCTCGTTGTAAACGAACTTCGCGTCCACGTTGGCACTTTGCATTCGCGCAAGTTATTATCACTACTCCTGAAAAAGGAAAGGCTATACCTTTTGCATAATGCTATAGCAATCTTGAATGATATACTGCGAAGGATGAAGGTTGATGGATATTACCGGATAAGGACTTTCTGCGTTTCCTTGCTCAGGTAAATAGATGCCGTTGGAGTCAAGGCAAACATTCAGTTCGACAACGATATCAGGAGTTAATTCGTCAATGAGGTCATCAGAAACTTCCATGTAACTGTCATATTCTTGGAGCAGATTGATGATTCCCGTCATATCCGCAACTAACTGAAAGTCTTCTTGGAATTCATAATTCAGGACAGCGGTCAACCGTTTGTTTTCAGGGATTTTCCTTCGCAAGGCTTCCAATTTTTCCACTTCTAATTGAAACTGATTACATAATTCGGTTGCTTTTTGCTCTTGGTGGGTAACATTTCCTAAAGTGAATATAGATTCGATGATTTCTAAAACTGTTTCAGGTTGCTTCATAAACACAACGGGTATTTCGGTCTTAGACAAGTTCGGAAAAATCGCATCATAGTCGCCGGATAATTCATCGGGACAAATAATCAAATCAGGCGAAAGCTTCAGTATCTCCGAATCATCGGTCTCCTGCCATATGGATCCGCAAATTTCCTTCGTATCTTTCATGGTCGGCCAGTATGTCTCGGCCTCCTCCAAATAAGGATGCCCTACCCACACGATGCAATCTGTGTCAACTAATTCAAGCAGAATTTCCTCAGCCCAAACAGGAAACACAACAATGTGGTTGGGAGTTTTACTATTTTCCGCATAAGCCACTGTGTTTGAGTACACGATACCGACACCGATAATCGCTATTAATGTGATAATTCGCATGTAAAATCGCATCGTTTTCCACAAAAAGCCATTTTGTAAGAACATTCGTAGCATACCCTCCTATTCTAACTGGTAATTTCCAAATCTACGGATGCCATGGATATGATAGTTTTCTGGCATCCGTAGAATGACTATATGATGATGTTAGTCCAGAATCACTCCTTTATGCCATCCATAATATACCCATTCATCAGGATTATAGGGACGAAGCTTTCCATATTTCTTACTTGTGTTAAAGGAATACACCGCTGGAACGTAGCCGTCTCCAAAGTCATGCAGACCATAGTACACGCCGCCATGAGCTATCTTGTCCTCCTTATTTTTGGCAGAGCCAAGAATCATGCCTGGCATCAGCCCTTCTACACCACCAATATCAGAAATTTCCCCTTGCAAGATTAAATCATTATCAAACATCGGCTGCATACCAGCATAATATACATGATGACTATGCCGTTTCAACTTACCGGTTATGGCTGCCCGTATATACATAGCACACCCAGTATCGTTGCTGGAACTAACATCTGTTTTACGCTTTTCCATAATGGAGAAATTTTCAAGCATTTGGGACACAGTAACTATCTCTGCTTCATGTACATTTTCCCTTTGAGTAAGTACACTATAGAGCGCTATGGTGAACATATTCACAACTCGCTTTTGAAGTACAGCCAAGCGGCTCGCTAATCCAAATTCATCAATTCTATTCACAGGATCATTTAAGCAATATAAATATAGATTGGTTGATAACACTTCATTATAGTTTCCCATATCTATATCCGCATTAAGAAACCTGCACCGTCCCGCGTTATAATACCGACTCCGCAGATAGTACAGCCCCGTTTCCTCATCAAACACATACCCGCGATACCTAAACGGCTGCACCTTGCCCAGCGTCTCCGCCAGATCACCAGTGCACCACAGCGGCGCGCCCTACGCATCATACATATAACTAACAACAACATTTCCATCCGCATCAAGAATTGCAATGACTCTACCGGCAAGCATCGCCGTTGTGATACCACGGCAGCTGTCAGGATATTCCTGAAACCTTTAAGAGAGTTGGAATGTTCCAACAGTTTGCCTTTTCTCCTCAAAAGAAGATGCTTACTGGGATAGTTCATCAACATTTCTTGAATTTATCTTGAATACTTTATTAGTTGTGACAAGAAATCATTCAAGTCCGCGTCCGCATCATCTGTATTTGCATAAAGTTCAACATTTAGTTTGAAGAATTTTCCAAATATAGATGATACCATCCATGCTGTAGATAAAGGATAATAGTCTGCTTCGCCATCAATACTACCAATACGAACCTCATTTCCATCTTTTTGAACTACACAGTACACATAGCACTGGTAACCATTCTGGAAACTTCCTCTTTGAAGTATTATAGTGTCTCTCGGAAAGTATTTCCACATAAGCCCTACCTTCAAAGAATATCCACTTTCCTCAAAGAATGGCATGTATTTCTTAGCTTTTTCAAGATACAATGCAAGCATATTATTCTCGTGGAAAATAATTTCATCATCTATTTTATTTGTGTATACCATTTTCTTCATAGTGGCTTCCCCCCATATCGTCCAATGCTTAGCACTACCTGTAATGCTATTGTTGTATGGATTCCATGTGTTTTGCTGCCAATGCCAAACATCGTGAGGACCACTTTTATGCGGAGAATGCAACTCTATCGACTTAGTTGTATACTTGCCATTTGCCTTTGGCGCTTGGTATTTAACACCTGAATAACCATCTCCTGGTTTGTTAGAGGGCTTAAGCTCGCCTATCTCTTTTACCTTTATACCTTTTGCAGCAACTGTAGTGAAAGATGCTCCAGCAGTTATTCCGCCCCACATAAATCCATCGCAGGCACCATCTATTGCACCCGTTACAGCGGCTTTTTCTGCACCTTCCCAGCTGCCTGTAGACACGCGATGATTCACCGCGCTAATTCCCGCACCACTAACAGCACCAATGGCGGCACTTGTAGCAGCAATTTTGAGTGATGCTACTAACACCGGCACTGCAGCGCCTCCAGTAGCAACAGTAGCAATAACACCAACCGCAATAGCCGCTGCTCCAATTGCAATCTTCGCCCAGTTCGGCAGAGACCAGTTTCCGTCAACGTCAAAACGATTGACCGGATCATTCATGCAATACGCAAACAGATTGTAGCTCAAGACGCTGCCGTCTGCACCGAGATACTCTGTATCATCCGCATTTATAAACCGACTGATCTCAGGATCGTAATAACGGCTGGATGCATAATAGAATCCTGCCTCTTCGTCATAGACGTAGCTGCGATACCGGAAGGGATTGATCGTACCCAGCGTGCTGGCGAGTGTACCAGTCTTGCTGATCGGCTTGCCCCATGCATCGTAAGTATAGGATACCATGTGGGTGCCGTTGCTGTCAAGCAGGCCAATGACGTCATCCTGCTGGTTGTAGAGGTAAGCGTAGGCAGTACCATTGAACACCACCACAGCAGGCTTGTTCTGTGCATCGTAGAAGAAGTGCAGTTCATCGCTTCCTCGCGTCATGTGCACAACATTCTTGCCGTGCAGCGTGTACTTCGTCACTACGCTGTTGACTGTTTTCTGCACGCGCAAGCCGTCCGCGTTGTACACAAATTCAGCCGTCACGCCCGCCTTCTGCATCTTTTGCAGCTGTCGGCCGTTCTGCCAAGTGTACGTCCACGACCCGTCATTCAGCGGATTGCCAATCGCATCGTAGCGAATCGCGTTTCCGTTGACCGCCGTGAGCTTGTCGCGCCAGTTCGCGTCACCGTAGGTATAGGTAACAGTTTCCAGCGGATTCGTCGTGTCGGCATACGCAAAGCGTTCCTTTTTCAGGATGTTGCCGCCGAGGTCGTAGGTGTACTTCCAAGTCGTGCCATTTTCACCGGAACGGGTGTCGCTGTGGTCGTTGACCTGAATCAGCTGACCAAGTTCGTCGTAGGTGTAGCCAGTCCACTTGCCGTTCAGCGTCGCACTTGCAATGTTCCCGTTGTCGTCATAGCCGTAGCCACAGTTGCACCCCGGCTGGGTAATCGACGAAACGAGATTCGTCACGCTGCCGGTGCCGTAGCCGCCCGCCGCGAAATGGTACTCGCTCGTGAACGTTTTGCTGCCCAGCTTGACCGCCGAGAACGTCGTCCGATTCAGCTTGTCAATGGTCGTCGTGCTCTGCCCAATGGTGGTCGCACCAATGCTGTACGTCAGCGACGTCGGACGATTTTCGTCATCATAGCCGAATTTCGTCCCATATTCCTGTCGATTTTCACCCACTTTCTCCGTGAATTCGCTCAGGTTGCCGTATACGTTGTCGTAAGCGACCTGTCCCGTGTAGACGTGCTTCGCGTCCTCCGACGTCTTTACGCGCACTGGACGATTCGCCAAATCGTACTCGCTCTGCGTCGTCCGATTCAGCAGATTGTCGCGGACTCGTGCCACCTGCCCCTTCGCGTTGTAGTCGTACTCGTATCGCGGCGCGGTTTTCTCGCCGTACACCACCCCCGTCACGCAGATTGTTCTGATAGTGGCTTGTATACATATATTCGCGATACATGACGGAATTCCTTCTTATGTGTGCAAATCAACCTGTTTGTTTACGGTTATGATATGTCATCTGTTGCCAGACAAATCTCAGTTAATGGGAACACAGGAAATTTTGCCTTGACTTCTCCCCTCCCCTATGGTAGAATCATCTGGGAGGGGATGAGAATGGCATACGAAGCACAAAAAAAATACGATGCAGCAGCGTATGATAAGGTAAGTTTTCGGCTCAATAAAGGGCAGCCGTTTGAGGTTGCACTTGAAGCGGCGGTAATAGAAAAGTGCGAAGCAAAGTCAGAATACATCCGTAACGCATTAGTGCGGAAATTAACCAAGGACGGCTTCCTGCCGCCCAAAGAATAACAGAGCATAGGCATGGAAAGGCTATCTTTTGCGGATAGCCTTTTTCTTATGCGGAAATTTTCAAAAATGCTGTGCTATCGGCAAAACGGGCAGGAAGGGAAATCCTATGTTTGACAATTGCTACCAATACTTGTTATCCAGAATTGCGGTATGCGAATCCGCCAAGGAGCTGAACAAGCTCACCTGCGTATGGCCTTGTTCGTTGACGGAGGATGAGATCAGCAGCCTCGAAGAGGCAAAGCGCCTCCTCCTCAATATCATCGTCCGGAGAGAGGAGGAACGAACCCATGAAGGTTGAATTTACGGAGGAAATGAAGCGGCACGTTTGCATTGCGGATCCTGATTGACGCGGTACAGGTTGCGATGAAGCTGCACTCTCTGAAAATCGACGATGGGGAGGAAAAAAACTCTGTCGTGTCGGCATCCGCAGATTTGGCGTTGACTGTACCGCCATGATTCAGGGGCGCGGGTATAATCCTGAAGTATATATCGGCGGAATTTACAAGCTGACAGTAACCAGAGATGGTCATGCGTATGACTTCCAGTGGTATAAGTATGAAAGCGGGGTGAACAAATAATGGAATTTATTATTCCCGGAGTGCTTGCGCTCCTGTGCCTGTTTGCACTGGCTTCCAATGGGGACTTGTGATTCCAAGCCCTTGACACTCCCCTGCCGATATGGTAAAATATTAGCAAAAATTTGTCAAGGAGGAAGAAAGCATGGCGAATGGACGCACTCGAAAATGGGAAAACAGTGAAGAGGGCAAGGCGTGGAAAAAGGAACACCAGCAAGGGCATCAACAAGATTATAAAGACAAGGTGCTAACCATTAACGTTCGTTTGCGCAAGGACTCCGGTATCTTGGAAGCCCTCGATGAGGCTTGCCTTGCGAACAACGTTTCCCGTGTCGAATATCTCCGTCTTGCAGTCGCAGAGCGTCTGGAAGAAGAGGGGTATGAGACGGGATATACGACATCTTCCACTAACAACACCTGAATGAGTTGTTAAATTCAAAAGAGCCACTTCACCCCGAAGATATGCAGATTCCTATATGGCAAAGAACTCATTCTGTCTGTGTTCGTGTACGCATATTCCACAAAAGCGCCGTCCGCGCCATACGCCGTTTTCAGCAAATGATAACTGATTTCTTCATTATATACATATTCGCTCGCACGGTTATCTTCATGGAGGATTTTCACCAGCGCACCATTCTTGTACTCAAAACGGACGCAATTCTTTTCATCCTGCCACGGTATCTGAATCCGAACGCACCGACCATCCGTGTAATGGAGCGTCGTAACTCGGTTCGCGCCGTCCGTCACAGACGCGATTTTCAACGGCGAATCCGCCAATGCCGTCACCGTAACTTCGTTGCCGACCGCATCCTGAATCTTCTGAATCAGCACCTTCGCGGTTTCCGGCGCATCTTCCGTCGGGGTGTCAGATACCAGCGGGAACGTCATCACGTTGCCGCCCTTGTCGGTGATTGTGACGTTCTCATCCCCGACTTCCAGCGTCAGAGACAATCCGGACTGGTCGGAATACTTCTTTTGGTCATCTTCTTTCTTCTTAAAGAAGTGTTCCGTGCCGTCGCCATCCGTATACACGAACTCCACTTCGCCATTGTACAGCACCTTGTGCAGCGTCTGATGCAGCGAAGTCCGCCAGCCGTAGCCCATGCCGAACTCGTCCTTGTCGCTGTCGCAAGAATTGTAGTAATGGCTCACGGAAACCGGCAGCCGATTGCCGTTCATTGCGGTATCCGCATGGGAGAAAATCAAGTTGCCGTTGACAAGGCTGGCACTGCCAGTCCCTGCCAAGCCAGCAGACTGATGGTCGTAAGTCAGATAGCTCTCCAAGCCCGCAAGGCTCGCGTACTCCAATACGAAATACGGCTGATTCGCCGTTTCGCTCGAATGAAGCTGCGAAAAGCTGCTTTCGCTTTCGGGCGCGCTCAGCTGAACGCCGTGATTGTCGCCCAAGTACCACTTCCGCGCAAGGCTCGTGACATCGAACTCCTTCCACGAATACTGGTTTTTCAGCACACGGCAGTAGTCCTGATACATGCCGCTGACATCCGGCTGGTGGTCATAGGTGATCGTCTCCGGATTCCAGTCCTCCAGCACTTCCGTGCACATGATAGCGGTATCTGCCGTCGGTGCGTAGACGTTGCGAACGCACAGCTTCGCGGACGTGATGAAGTGATTCGCGCCCAGACGCGGCAAATCCACGACTTTCAGATAAGTTAGGCGGTTTCCGTAGTAGTTCGTGTTGCTGATCCACAGGCGCTCGTCATGCGAGAAGTTCTGCGTCGAACCTTCCTTGACGTAGGTATCGAGGATGCCCGCGGCAGAATCCGCCGAATTATCCGCGAGCATCGCAATCGGGCTGTGTGCCTGCGCCGCCATCTGCTGGCGCTTTTCGGCGGACAGTTCCACCCACTGGTGCGTCGCCGCATCGGGTGCGCAGGTGTTTCAGTTCCTGCTGAGCCGGGAACTGAATCTGTTCCTGATTGGTTTCTTGGTTACTCATATGTTTCCTTTCTTTTCTGTGCGCTCCTCTGGCACACGTTTTTTCTATCGAATGGTACGAAAAAAGCCCCTCGCGCCATGCGCGCAATGTCATTTAGTTAACCCACCCACCTCCTATGCGGCTAGAAGAATCGCATAGGAGGATTTTTTTTGCAAAGCACTTGACAAAAGGATAAAAATGTGCGGTCTCTTTGCTTACCAAAGTAAGCAAAGAGGCCCTTGTAGTTAGAAAGTGTCCAATGTGACACAAAACTACAAGGAGTGAGATATGTGACTATCAGGCGCGTTAAGCGAACATTGGCGGATTCAATTAAGACACTTGCTGCGGAAAAGCAGCTGTTTTCCCGAAATCCGGGAAAAGACAATACTCGAAACCGAAAGCTCCCTTTTGAAAAGGTAGTTGCTGCCATTTTGTCCTTTC
>OJKC01001425.1_pt1 | contig 15103 bp, 19 predicted proteins | sample 1596401 | NCBI WGS metagenome assembly OJKC01 (sample SAMEA4350162, study PRJEB24818) | metagenome | biome: human; feature: gut; material: faeces | place: Denmark | collected 2013-09 | reverse complement strand
ATATATTATATTCTAATAAAAAAGATTTATTACAAAATTTTAGTTTTTAATGTTATTTAAAATATTTTTGTTATGTGTAAAATCAATTAACCATTTATTTAAAGCTTTTTGATTTTTAAATATTAATATTTTATCAGGAGAAATATCTTTTAAATTTTCTAAAAGCAAGGGACGTTTTTTTCTATTATATGTAGCAACATATTTTATAAAAGTAAAATTTAATCGTTCTTTGCAACCAGGGATTTCAGGACGTTCCTTATTGAATGTTGTTATTATTCTTTTAAAAACACCTTTTAATTGAGAAAAAGTAGAGTAATCTAGCCAAATAATTAAGTCAGCTTTATTAAATCTTTCTTTGATAGTATTGTTATAGTTTCCATCAATTATCCATTTCTCTTCAGAAGATTTAGCAGATATAATTTTGTCTCTTTCATTTTTATCAAGTTCAACCCAATTTGGTTTATAGTTTAGACTGTCTAAATGAATGGCAGGTAAATTAAGTTCTTTAGATAAAATATTACATAAAGTACTTTTCCCACTACCAGATCCTCCAACAATAGAAATTCGATTATACATATAAGACCTCCATATAATTATTAAAATAAGTTTTTAGTAAAGTAATAATTTAATATTTATTATATTAGAAAAAAATTTATTGTCAATATTTTATTATAATAAATGATTAAATCAAGAGGAAGTTTCTACTGTTATACTATGTTCTCCTCTTTCTATCCTTCCATAATAAGCTCTACTTATTTGACATTCTTCTGCGAAATCATTCTGTGTGTACACTTGTTCTTACCTATATTTTCTAATATTTAGACCTATTTTTTCATTTATATTCATAAATTTCTCCTTTTTAACATAGCGTTTACTTCAATAGAAATTAATTATAAAATGCAAAAAGAATGACAATGGATATTGTGTATTCTAATAAAAAATCACTTATATGTGAAAAGGAGAAAAAATGAAAGTTTTAAATTTTAAAACAAAATCTTTTAGGAAAATTCCAAATCCATTTTACAATTTAAACAACTATATGGATAATTCAGAAATGTATATAATGATTTGTGATATAAAAGACAATCCTAAAGATATTCCAATGGAAACTAATCCAAGGGAACAAAAACTTACTACAGCAGTTGCAAAAAAATAAGGGCATCATTACTTAATGGAAAGAGTAACAATTTTTATTTGTTAAATAGGGAATTAACGATTTCTGCTAAATCAGTAAAATATGACAATAAAAACGATTTAGTCACAATTGAATTTCAGGATGATGAAGTGCATGGAGATATTGATGTAACAGATATAGTATCAATATTAAACTTATTTAATATTGATAAGTATCCTGATAAAAATGAAAATCCAATAATTTCATAAACAGGAAAAGGACAATGCATTAAAAATCATATAAATATTCATAAGGAATTAGGAAATTCTATGCAAAATCCATATGCAAAAATGAAGTATATAATTCCAGATATTTTCAAACTGTATGATCACTTAGAAAAGAATATGAGAAAATTTTATAGTAATGGTGTATCAAATAAAAAATATGGTGCAATAGCAGGAGTTACTGCTAGAAAAGATGGAAAAGAAGCTTTTTATGTAGGTATGAAAGATTATAAGCATTTGCTAGATTTTAGCATTTGCTTTTTTCTTGATCTTTTGGGTTAATTTGACTAAAAAATAAATATAAATGTATTGGATTTGTACACAGGGAGTGGTATAATTGTGGAAAATGATAGGGAGAATTTAAAAAATGAAAATAATAACGTTATGTGGAAGTTTAAAATTCAAAAAAGAGATGATGGAAATTGCAGAAAAAATGGCTTTATTAGGTAATTGTATTTTGACACCTATTTATCCAATTATAGAGAATGTTGAAAGAACAGAAGAACAATTAGCGAAACTAAAAGAGGAACATTTTAAAAGAATAGAATTATCTGATGCTATTTTAGTTGTGAATGTAAATAATTATATTGGAGATAGCACAAGTTTAGAAATTGAATATGCGAAAAAATTAGAAAAGGAAGTCATATATTATACAGAATTATTAAGAAAAAATTAGTTAAACATATTAACTTTTAATATGAGAAATGGAGTTATTGAAGATGGAAAATACTATAATCTATTTAATTAGACATGCTGAAACTGTTGTTGAAAATGGAATTAGAAATACAAATGAAGAAACTCAAATAATTAACGAAAAAGAAATATTGTCTGTATATGGTGAAGAGCAATCAAAGAAATTAAGCGAAAATACTGAGTTAAAGAATATTGACGTTATTTGGTCAAGTAGTTATACAAGGGCAAAAGCGACTGCAAAATATATTGCTAATACTAATAATTTACCTATTAATTTAGATAGTAACTTAAATGAAAGAAAATTAGGAAATTTAAAAGAATTAGGAAAATTTATGAAAGACAAAAGTACAAGAGATCCATCTCAAGAACAATTATTAGACAGAAATTATAAGACTTCTAATGGTGAAAGTGCAGAAGATACAAGAAAAAGAATGAATATTTTTTTTAATAAAATACTCAAAGAGTATGAAGGAAATAAAATTGCTGTTGTAAGTCATCGGGGGAGCGAGAAAATTCTTTTTATTAAATTGGTGTGAAGTAAATGAAGATGTTAAATTAGTATACAATAATACTATTTTGAATATAACATCTCCTTGTTTGTTAAAAATGATTTTTAGAAAAAATAAATTAGTAAGTTTGGAACAAATAAAATAATTAAAAAATAACATCTAAAATTAAGAAATTTAATAATAAAGGGGATATATTAGGACAAGAGTCAATTAATTGTGATATTTTATAGAGGATGCGAAAGATTCATTAAAAGTAATAGGATATCAAAAAAATAAATAATTGGACATACCGATATATATATATATAATTGTTTTGTTAAAAAGGAGGAAATAGAATTGAATAAGATATTAAGTGAAACTAATAAAGAAAGAGAGAAATCTTGTGGATGTATCATAATAAATAAAAATAAAGTGTTATTAATTAAACAAACCAAAGGGCATTGGGGATTTCCGAAAGGACATGTCGAAAAAGATGAAACAGAAATTGAAACTGCAATTAGAGAAGTAAAAGAAGAAACAAATTTAGACGTAGAAATTGATGCTAATAAAAGATATACAATGGAATATGTAACAGATAAAGGAACATTGAAACAAGTGGTCCTATTTATTGCAAAATGTACAGGTGGAGAGATAAAAGCACAGGAATGTGAAGTGAATGATATAAAATGGTTGGATTTTGATGAGGCAATGCAAACAATTACATATGATAATACTAGGGAATTGTTTAAGAAAATACTTAAGGAGAGAAAAATATAGGAGAGAATATGAAAGTATTAACAATAAAACAACCTTGGGCAACACTAATAATGCAAGGAGATAAAAGATTTGAATTTAGAAGTTGGCAAACTAAATATAGAGGAGATTTATTAATACATGCAGGAAAAGGAATAGATAAAGAGGCAATGAAAAGATTAGCAAAATATATTCCAGAAGATTTGCCAGTAGGAAAAATATTAGGAAAAGTTAGATTAGTAGATTGTATAAAAATGTCAACAGAATTTAAAGAGATGTTATTAAAAGAAAATGCAGATATATACACAGATAGTTCTTTTAAAGAAAATTATGGTTGGCAACTGGAAAATGTAGAAGTATTTGATGAACCAATAGAAGCAAAAGGAAAATTGAGTTTGTGGGAGTATAACATATGAAAAAAATAGAGAAATATTATGAAAGTACAGCAGATGCAAATCCTAATTATATTGTTAAAAAATTTATTGAATTAAAGATTGAACCAGGCAATGCGGTTGAACTTGGATGTGGAGCAGGAAGGGATACAATATATTTAATAAAAAATGGTTGGAATGTATTAGCAATAGATAGAGAAGATATTGAACCTAGAATTAAAACGAAACTATCTAAAGAAGAATCGAAGCAGTTTAAATTTTTAAGACAAAAATTTGAGAAAATTGAATTGGAAAAGAATAATTTAGTGATTGCTAATTTTAGTCTTCCATTCTGCAATAAAAATAATTTTAAAGAATTATGGAATAAGATAAATGATAGCATTTTAAAAGATGGATATTTTGTTGGTAATTTCTTCGGAAATAATGATGAATGGAAGAGTATAAAAGAAGAGATGACTTTCTTAACAAGAGAGCAGGTAATAGAATTGTTTGAAAATTTTAAAATTATAGAATTTATAGAAGTTGAAAAAGATGATTTTACTGGTTTAGGTAAAATGAAGCATTGGCATATATTCAATGTGATAGCTAAAAAATTATAGAATAGAATAAAATGTTACTGTATTATTAATAGAAATATTGATAAAAAAATTATATTTAGGGTGAGAAATTAGGTAGTTACTTTTTTTTATGTGATAATTGTTATAGATTTAATGAAAATATTGAATATAAAAAAAAAATATATACTGAAAATATAAAGATTTTCCCGCATGTGATCTCATAACTCTAAGGCGAGTTTGAATTGATTTTAATTTGTAAATTTGATTTAATCGTTACAGCTTGAATGGATGTAGCGATTTTTTGCTAACTTCAAATTGGTTGCTATAATGCTTGAAAATAGCACTATTATGTCAAATTGGGGAGAAATTGGGGATCAACTTCCCAATTGACATAGAACCTCTAAGAAAATCTCATTTCATAAAAATTCTTAAAGTTATTTTTGCAACAAAGTAAATCAAAAAAATATAAATATGAGAGTTACAAAAAAGATTTTTAGATAATATTGAATTTCTAATTTGCCTTGCTTGAAATTAACAAATTCTCTAATACATTTCCAGCAGTCCTATCATGAGATTTTAGTGGGTGAACATAGAAATTGTATGTAGTAGTAATTTGTGCATGACCAAGTCTAGCAGATACTGTCGCAACATCAACTTGTTGTGAAATAAGAAGAGTTGCATTTGTATGTCTTAAACCATGAAAATTAATTACAGGCAATCCAATCTTTTTAACAAACTGTTCAAACCATTTACTAATTGTAGATGGATGAATAGGTTTACCATCATCTTGAACAAATAGCCTATTAGATTCGTGCCAGAAATCGCCTACAATTGATTTTTGTTCATCATACCATAACTTATATTCCTCAAGTAAAGAAACGATAAAATCAGGTATTGCGACATCTCTTATTGAACTTTCTGTTTTAGGCGATTTAGTAAAAACTCCTTTTTCGGAAAGATATTGACTTGATTTATTTATATTAATAATACCATTTTTTAAATCAATATCGCTCCATTCAAGTCCAACAAGTTCTCCAAGCCTTGCACCAGTAAAAATATCAAGTAAAATTGCAGTACGATATTTAATTTGATTGCCTTTTAACTTTTGCAAATTATCAACAAGAATTTTAGTTTGTTCTTCATCATAATGACGTCTTAACGGCTTAGATGTTTTCGGTGGTTGAACACGTTCAGCAGGATTGCTTACAATAAGTTGCCAATATACTGCTTTATGAAGCATTGCCGATAGCAAACGATGATGTTCTAATATTGTCTTTTGAGATAGTGGCTTTCTTGTTTTCTTTCCATTATTATTTTTTCTTCTAACAATTTGAGTATCATCTTCAAGTAAATCATAAAATCTCATTATGTCTGTTGGTTTGATTTTATTTAGTTTATAATGTCCAAAATATGGAGTGATTCTTGTTTCTAGCATGCGCTTGTATCTGTAGTAAGTTGATGGTGCTAGTTCTTTTAATGCATAATCCTTTGTCCATATTTCCACATATTGTGCAAATGGTGGGATATTTCCATCTACTATTAGTCCACTTTCTACTTCTGTTAGAAATTTTGCAAGTTCTATCTGTGCTTCTGATTTTTTCTTGCAGTGTATTGTTTTTTGATGTCTTATTGGTCTGCCATCTAGGTCGTATCCTTTGAATACTACTAGCCTGTAACTGTTTTTTCCTCGCTTTTCAATACTACCTGTCACTTTTTTGCCTCCTTTCTGTTGTTTTTAGTAATTGTTTGTATTACTATGTTTTTATTGTAACATTTTTTGATGGGAAAACAAAACCCGACATGGGATATGAGTAGGAAAATCGGAAAATGTAGGGGAAATATAGATTAAATAAAAAAATATGTTATAATGTTAAATATAAATAGTAAATGAAGGAGAAAAAAATGAAAAAAATAATTGTTATTGGAAGTCCTGGTGCCGGAAAAAGTTCATTTTCTAAAAAGTTAAAAAATATTACTAAATTACCATTATATCACATAGATATGCTATATCATAAAAAAGATGGTACACATATTACAAAAGAAGAGCTAGAAGAAAAATTAAAAGAAATCTTTAAAACGGATAAATGGATTATAGATGGAAATTATCAAAAAACATTAGAATTAAGAATAAATGAATGTGATACTATATTTTTGTTGGATTTTCCAACTCAAGTTTGTCTTGAAGGTGCAAAATCACGAATCGGCCAAAAAAGAGACGATTTGCCTTGGGTAGAAGAGAAATTAGATGAAAATTTTAAACAATGCATTATTAATTTTACTAACGAAAAGTTGCCACAAATTTATAAGTTATTGGATAAATATAAAATGAATCATAGGATATTTATTTTTAAATCTAGAGATGAGGCTGATAATTATATACGTAATATGGAGAAAAAATATGCAAATATATAATATAAAAAAGAGGAGAAAGCTATTTAAAATGAATGATACCGTTATTTATTTAATTAGACATGCTGATACAGTTGAGGAAAATGGGATTAGAAACACAAATGAAAATTCTCAAATGATTAATGAAAAAGAAATATTGTCTATAAAAGGAGAAGAGCAATCTAAGAAATTAAGCGAAAATACAGAATTACAAAATCTTGATGTTATTTGGACAAGCAACTATACAAGAGCAAAAGCTACTGCAAAATATATAGCATATAAGAACAATTTACAATATAACATAGATAAAAGATTGAGTGAAAGAAAACTTGGAAATATGGATGATTTAGCAAAATTTATGAATAATAAAGAAACCAGAGATCCATCTCGTGAACAATTAGCTTTTCCAGAATTTAAAACTCGCGATGGTGAAAGTGCAAATGATACTAATAAAAGGATGAATGAATTTTTTAATGAAATACTTGAGAAATATAAAGGATAGAGAATAGCAGTTATAAGTCATGGTGGAACAATAAAATTCTATTTGTTAAGTTTTTGCAAAGTAAACGAAAGATTAAATCTTGAATACAAGGAAAATGAGTTGGCTATAAATTCTCCATGCTTATTAAAGATGACTTTTAGGAAAAATGAATTAGTAAAGTTAGAACAAATGAAATTATAAGAAATATAAGATAGGGGCTATGAGTTGGAAAGGGTAAAATAAAGTGCAATTTACACAAGTTTAAAGTGCAAAAATTGCACTTTAAACTCTATTCATTTTCTTACTTGCTTATTTTCATCCCATCAATCCATTTCTCAAAATCACTAACACTAATTTCATTATGTTTATATCTATCAAGCATCACAGCACCATCAACTTTATATCTTTCATAAAGAGCTAATACTTCAGGATTATTACTAATAGAAGCTTGTTTACTCAAATTTTTATATCTATTCCTATACTTTTTACAAATAGGATCATTGGAATATGTTCTGCTAGAAGAAACTTTATCAGCAAATTCCTTACAAGTTAGACCATCTTTAAAAATATTATCACAATACAATGTCTTATGTGCAGTTTTAGGAATAAAATAGTTATTACAATTTTTACATTTTACAATTCTAAAACTATTTTTATAATTCATAAATTCTTTCATGCAAATAAACAAAAGACAAGTAAAGTCATTAGAAGAATAGTAACACCTAATATTATCTTTTGACTTATTAGCGTTAGAACCTAAAAAGAAAGAATCTAAGTCAAAATTCATTTTTATATCTTTAAAATTTTCAGATATATTATCTAAAATTGATTCATATGTTTCATTATCTTTCAAAATCTTTAGACTTTCATAATCTGAATCTTCTTCAGTAGATGATTCAAACAATGTCTTGAAATATATTTTTTCTGCGATATTCCTAAAAACAAATTGAGCAGAGTCAATAAAACTAAAATAAAGTAATTTCGTCCCTTCAGCATAATCTATAAATTCATCTTCTGTTAATATTATTTTTGGATTATCCATAATTTCAGATGTTAAATCAATGCTTTTATAATATTCAAAATTTAAATAATTCTTTTTATTAGCAATAAAATTAACAAGAAAATAATGCACTAAAAAATAGTTCAAATGTAAAGCATTTGAAAAATCTAAATTTAGAAATTCAAGCAGAAATGTTCCAATATTTTTTGCTTTAGGTTTAACTTTTTCAAAAACATATAATTTTTTATTCTTTAGTTTTTCTGGTATTTTCTCTGAGTCTGTTAGTTCTATTGGTTCGTATCTTACAAAATACTCTTTTGAATTTTTGAAGTCAAATGCTATTTCTAATTCATAATTCATAATTTTCCTCCTTGAACTTGTATTAAATTTATAACCTTTCTATATATAAAAGGCGAAATGAAAGTATTAAAATTCCCAAAAACTTTTAAAAATTAATTTTTTATGCTTTCATACATAATAGGCGAAGAAAAATGGAAAAACCTATCAAAAAATTTAAAAAAATTAATTTTTTATGCTTTCATACATAATAGGCGAAATAAAATTAAAAAATCTCACAAAATTTATAAAGAATTTTAAAATTTTAATATTCCTATATACAAATAGGCGAAGCAAGACTGAAAAATCTTAGCAAAACTACAAAAATTTTTTAAGATTTAATCCTTCTACATACATAGGCGAAAAAAAAGTGAAAAATCTGACCAAAATTGTAAAAAAATTTAAAAAATTTTAAATTATTAGTCTTTCTATATAAATAGGCGAAATAGAAATAGAAAATGTGACAAAAATCATAAATTTTTTACAAATTAAAAAATAAAGAAATAGCCATACAATAGAAATAAATTTTAGAATTATTATCTGTACGGTTTCTTAGAGCAAATAAAACATCTAAAATAATAAATAATAATTAGTTAACTAAATTATACAAATGTAAATGCAAGAATATATAAAATTAAATATTTATACATATTTTTGCATAAAGAATTTAAGAAAAAGAGAGGTGATTATATGCCAGAATTACCAAAGGTAGAACGAAAAACACTAACAATGAAAGAAACAGCAGAGTATTTAGGAATATCATATTGGTTAGTAAACCAATTAGTAAGAAGAAAACAAATACCATGTGCAAGAGTTGGTGGAAGAGTATTATTTAGAGTACAAGCACTAGATGAATACTTAAATAATAAAGAACAAGAATCATTAAAAAAGTAAAGGAGGGAAAACATGCAATGGATTAAAGTGTTTACAGATATATTTGCAAATCCAAAAATCAAAATATTACTCAAAGAACGTGATGGGGACACATTTTTTAGAGTATGGATTCAATTATTAACAATAGCAGGACAATGTATGCAAGAAGGAAAGTTAATGATTTCAGAAAATAATCCGATGACAGTGCATGAACTTGCAACAATCATTCACAAAACGGATGCAAAAATGGAAAATATATTGAACAAATTAATCCATTTAGAAATGCTAATATATCAGGAAAATACATATATAATTAAAAACTGGTATAAGTATCAAAGTATTGATAAATATGAGAAAATTTTAGAGCAAAATAGAGCAAGACAAAAAAGATTTAGAGATAAGAAAAAAGAAAAAAGTAACGTTACGCAAACGTCAAGTAACGTGGAAGAAGAGAATATAGCAGAAAAGAATAAAATAGAAAATAATAGATTAGAAGATGATATAAAGGCAGGTGAAAATGGTAGTGGATTCAAAACAATTGATTTCTGACATAGTTTTAGATACTGATAATAAAATGCACAAGCAGTGCAAATTCTGTGGAAAGTTATTACATATAAATGATTATACTGCACTATATGTCAATATTGTTTATAAAGATATAGCAAATGCATACGAAAGATGTACTTGTAATGAAGCTAGTAAAATTTGGCAACAATATGATGAATACATTGAAAAAGACAAAATAAGAAAAATCAATTTAAGTAAAATAAACAAATTATTTAAAAATAATAATTTGGGAAAACGTCAATTAAATAGCACATTTGAAAATTATAAAATAACAAAAAAGAATAAAAATGCTTATGAAAATGTTAAAAAATATGTAGATAAATTGATAAAAGGAACAACAAATAAAGGACTTTTTATAACAGGAACTTATGGTGTAGGTAAAACTTATTTAGCATCATGTATTGCAAATGAAATTATTAAGAACGGAAAATCAGTAATATTTGGAACTTTAATACAATTGTTAGATTTTATTAGAGATTCATATAGCGATTCAGAAGTTTCTGATAAAGATTATTTGAATTTATATTCTAGTGTTGATCTTTTAGTAATTGATGATTTAGGAAAAGAAAAGCCAACAGAATGGGTATTAGAAAAATTATTTTTGATAGTGAATAATAGATATAATAATTATTTGCCAATTGTTATAAACACAAATTATAACAGAAATCAATTAAGAGAAAGATTATGTATAAATAAAAATTATAGTATTGTAGATTCAATAATTTCAAGATTATATGAAATGTGTAGTGGTATTGAAATTAAGGATGATGACCATAGAATGAGCGATTCCCTAATTAGGGAATCGCTCCGAAATGGCTGAGATGACTGGAGTATAAGCTAAATCACTTTAGATGTGAAATGATTAGTGGCAGATAAAAATGTCACTTTTCTTTTTACATTGTTTTGGAGCAAAAAAACTAAAATAAGAGAAATTTTTTTAGCAAGATTCCCCTTTGTGTACACAAAGGGTTCTTGATAGTTGGGAAAGTCCCAACCCCTTTTATGAAATGGAGATGATAATTTGAAGAAAGATAAAATTATAACAATTAGAGTTAGTGAAAAAGAGAAGAAAAGATTGATTGAGAAAAGCAAAATTGCTAAACTAAGTTTATCAGAATATTTGATTAAACAAGGCTTAGATAAAGAGATAGTTATAGTTGATGGATTAAGTGAAGTTGTATCAGAACTTAGAAGGATAGGAAATAATATAAATCAACTAACGTATTTGGCGAATAGTGGAAGGATTTATACTGTTGATTTAGGTAAGGTGAAACAAGAAATAGGAAAGGCATGGAATGTAATTAATGAGTTACAAAATAAGTGGTGATAAAACATCAAAAATTTAGGAAAAATTTTCGACAAATTAAGCTAAAATATTGGGAATTTTATTGTTAAAAACTGGATTATGTGATATAAAATAAATAGGATAATTAGATTTAACGGAGGAAACTTATGGAAAACAGGAATATAAGAGAAAGAGAAGAATTACACAAAGCAATATGGTCAATAGCAGATGATTTAAGAGGATCAGTTGATGGTTGGGATTTCAAACAATACATATTAGGAATAATGTTCTATAGATACATATCAGAAAATATGACTAATTACATAAATGAAGGCGAAAGAAAAGCAGGAGATAATAACTTTGATTATGCAAAATTATCAGATGAAGAGGCAGAAACGATTAGAAAAGAGATGGTAAACGAAAAAGGTTTCTTTATATTACCATCAGAATTATTTGATAATGTATGTAAAAAAGCTAAAGATGATGAAAATTTAAATGAAACATTAGAAAAAATCTTTAATAATATTGAAAACTCAGCAAAGGGAGCAGAAAGTGAAGAAGACTTTGCAGGATTATTTGATGATATTGATGTTAATAGTAATAAATTAGGAGCAACTGTTGCAAAAAGAAATGATAAATTAGTAAAAATACTAGACGGAATTGCTAATATTCCACTTGGAAATTATAAAGATAATTCAATAGATGCTTTTGGAGATGCTTATGAATTTTTAATGTCAATGTATGCATCCAATGCTGGAAAATCAGGAGGAGAATTCTATACACCTCAAGAAGTAAGCGAATTATTAACAAGATTAGCTATTGTTGGAAAAACATCAGTTAATAAAGTATATGATCCAGCTTGTGGATCTGGTTCTTTATTATTAAAATCTGCAAAAATATTAGGAAAAGATAATGTAAGAAACGGATTTTATGGACAAGAAATAAATTTAACTACATACAACCTTTGCAGAATAAATATGTTTTTACACGATATTGATTATGATAAATTTGATATAGCATGTGAAGATACATTAGTTTCTCCTCAACATTGGGATGATGAGCCATTTGAAGTTATTGTTTCAAATCCACCATATTCTATAAAATGGGCTGGAGATGATAATGCTGTTCTTATAAATGATCCTCGTTATTCACCAGCAGGAGTATTAGCACCAAAATCAAAAGCAGATTTTGCATTTATAATGCATTCACTTGCATGGCTTGCAACAAATGGAACAGCATCAATAGTTTGCTTCCCTGGTATTTTATATAGAGGTGGAGCAGAACAAAAAATAAGAAAATATTTAATTGATAATAACTTTGTAGATTGCATTATACAATTACCAGACAATCTTTTCTTTGGAACATCAATAGCAACATGTATAATGGTTTTAAAGAAAAGTAAAAAAGATAATAGTACATTATTTATAGATGCAACAAAAGAATGTGTAAAAGTTACAAACAATAATAAATTGACAGACGAAAATATAGAAAATGTTGTGAAAATTTTTACAGATAGAAAAGATGTTGATTATGTATCGAAATTAGTTTCAAATAAAGAGATAGGAGAAAACAATTATAACTTATCTGTTTCTACATATGTTGAAAAAGAAGATACTAGAGAAAAAATTGATATTGATGTTTTGAATAAGGAGATAGATGAGATAGTTGCAAGAGAAAATGTACTTCGTGAAGAAATAAAGAAGATTATTTCAGAAATCGAGGTGTAGTGTATGAGATTAAGTGATGTTTTATCGCGAAAACCTACGAAAGAATATATACAAGTTGATGGATTCTTACAAAATAAAAAAGGTATAGCTGGACAAAGTGTTGGAATTACAGTTGGAAAAGTGGCTTTAAATTATTTTTGTAAGAATTGTGAGGATTTAAGAACTTTTTCTTCAAAAAATAAGATTGATGTGCTTTTTGTGGATAAAAAAGTAATAAGTATTGACTGTATTTTAACATGTACTGTTTGTGGAAATAGCATACCAATTTGGTTCTTGATTGAATGTAAAGATGATATTACTGGACAAGCTCCAAAAGTACGCATATTGAAGAAAAGTGAAGAAAACATACAAATAGAAGAAACAAACAATGAATATTATAATAAATATATAGAATTATTGAATAAAGCAGAGTTAGCATTTAACGAAAATTTGGGAGCAGGAGCAATAGTATATTTGCGAAAAGCTTTTGAGAAAGTAACTATGGATTCTGCAGAAGCTGTAAAAATAGAATATGATAAATATAAAAATGGAAATCCTAAAAATTTTCAACAATTATTAGAAAAAGTAGATAAAAAATGTTCAATTATACCTAGGGAATTTACGGCAAATGGTTATAAGTTATTTAGAGAATTGAGTGATATTGTTCATGGTGATAATAATGAAGAAGATGGAATTGATAAGTTTGAACCATTATACAGATTAGTTGTTGGAATCATAGAAAATATTAAAAACCATAAAGAAATTATGGAGTCTATAAAAAAATTGAATTGGGAGATAGACAATGAAGGAAAATAAATTAGAAGAATTAATAAAAAAATTATGTCCTAATGGAGTTGAATATAAAAAATTAGAAGATTGTTGTAACATTCTAGATAATGAAAGAAAGCCAGTTACAAAATCTGCTAGAATTAAGGGAGAATATCCTTATTATGGAGCAAATGGAATTCAAGATTATGTATCTGATTATATTTTTGATGGAACTTTTGTTTTGGTAGGGGAAGATGGAAGTGTAATAAACAAGAATGGAAATCCTGTTGTAACATGGGCAGAAGGAAAAATATGGGTTAATAATCATGCACATGTTATAAAAGAAAAAGAAAATGTACTATTAAGATATTTATATCATTATATTCAAACAATAAATGTCTCAGTATTAATACATGGAAATATTCCAAAACTTAATCAAGGAGATTTTAGAAATTTAAGAATTGCTGTACCTCCGTTGGAGGTACAATGCGAAATTGTCCATATTTTGGACGATTTCACATTACTTTCAGCAGAGCTTTCAGCAGAGCTTTCAGCAGAGCTGAAAGCAAGACGAAAACAATATGAGTATTATAAAGAAAAATTGTTTAATTTAGAATCTGAAGAAAAAAAATTAAAAGATGTAGCTCAGATATATGATTCATTGCATGCTACTCCTAAATATGTAAAGCAAGGATATCCAATGATAAGAGTTGCTGATGTAAAATTTGGAATTGTTAATTCAAGAGAGGCACTAAAAGTTAATGAAGATACTTTCAAAAAATTTACTAGTAAATATGAACCTCAAAAAGAAGATATAATAATTTCAAGAGTGGGTTCGTTTGGAAATGTATGTATAGTAGGTGAAGAAAAAATATGTTTAGGACAAAATACAAGTGTAATACATCCATTAATCAATAAAAAGTATTTATATTTCTATTTGGCAAGTGAGAAGGTTCAAAGTTGGATAAAAGAAAATGTAAATGGAGCAGGGTATAAAAGTTTAACCTTGGCTAATATTAATGAAATACCAATAAAAGTTCCTTCGGATAAAAAACAAGGAGAAATTGCAAATATTCTTGAGCGATTTGATAAATTATGCAATGACATTTCAGAAGGTTTACCAGCAGAAATAGAGGCAAGGAAACAGCAATATGAGTATTATAGAGAAAAATTATTAACTTTTAAGGAGTTGAAAAATGACTGAGTTGCTAGATTCACAATTAGTATATGACCTAAGAGATGTAATAAATAAAACTGATATTTTTGTAAAGGATCCAATTGAAAAAGAAAAGTTTGATTTAATATGTGCAATTATGGATAGGTTTGACTTATCAGTAGATTTTTTAAATAAGCATCAGAGTTTTCCTAAAGATGAAAATGAATTTATAAATTTTTTAGTACATGTATCTATTATAAGA